>OFDN01000009.1_pt1 | contig 328372 bp, 267 predicted proteins | sample 1520971 | NCBI WGS metagenome assembly OFDN01 (sample SAMEA94257418, study PRJEB24077) | hot springs metagenome | biome: Aquatic biome; feature: Geographical feature; material: Water | place: India | collected 2012-06-12 | depth 5 m
CCGATGTTGGCGTTGATCTTCACCAGGAAGTTGCGGCCGATGATCATCGGCTCGAGCTCGGCGTGGTTGATGTTGGCGGGGATGATGGCGCGGCCGCGGGCAATCTCGTCGCGCACGAACTCGGGCGTGACGTGCTCGGGAATCGCAGCGCCGAAGCTTTCGCCATTGCGGATGGCGGCGGCAGCGTTGGCGAGGACGGCTTCGCGGCCGAGGTTCTCGCGATGGGCGACGTAGATCATCTCGTTGGTGACGATGCCGGCGCGGGCGTAGTCGAGCTGGGTGAGGGGCTTGGTGGCGCGGAACGGGGCGTGGGCGATCGGGAAGGCGCGGGCGGCGTGGCGGCCGGTGACGCCGCCGTTGTCCTCGGGTTTTACGGCGCGGCCTTCGTAACGCTCGACGCCGCCGCGTTCGGTGACCCAGGCTTCGCGCGGGCGCGGGAGGCCGCGATGGACGTCGATCGCGGCGCTTGCATCGGTGAAGGGGCCGGACGGATCGTAGACGCGGACGGGAGCTTCGCCGCTTTCGGGCGACAGGGTGATCTCGCGGAACGGCACGGCGAGGGCGGGTGCTTGGCGCGGGGCCGAATAGATCTTGCGCGAACCGGACAACGGGCCGGTGGTGACCTGGAACGGCGTCATCTCGGACGGACGTGCGGGCTTGTTCATAGGAATGCGCTCCAAGAAAATGACGCCGACCAACAGGTCGACAAGTGCGGCTTGGACCGCAAAGCGCGTGCCAAAGGCAACCGCTTATTTTCGCAGGAAATTGCTGTGTGCCTCGTTGGGTTGCGTCACATGTCGCAGGAAACTGTCTCATTCGCGTGTCACATGGACGGCGTCTACCACACCAAACACGCTCATCTGTCGCTTGCTGCGCGCGAGCGACGGGAAAATGGGGCAACACAGCACCTTATTTTGTGCCGGTAGGGAATAGCCCTCCGCTCCAGCGTATGCCGCTTAGAGCTTGGCACACCATTTGCTGACGTAAGCGACGTCGGGGCGTTGATGTATTGACCTCAATTCGAAGTCGTCTCCTGAGGTGCTCGCAATACTCACTGCGCTCTTCAAAACGAGCGAACGGCGTTCCAGTTTCACGCGACTGGCTGCGTATCGGCGCTCGTCTCCTGACCCTTGGGACGGCTGCAAGGCTTTCCGGGGGAGGCGGCTCGCCTAACACCTTCTCCCAATCTCATAGGTGAGCCGCCTCACTTTTTTCTGCTTTGCTGCCGTTTCCCGGGATACACCGTTCGTCTCGTCCAGGCTTCCATGGTCACCCTCATAAACACGCTTCAGAACCGGCCACGACATCCTGAGAAGGCCAAGCGACCGGATTCGCCCTCTCCGCCGCGCCCGGACTGGATCCGCGTCACGCTCTCATCGGGGAGCGTGCTGAACCAGACTCTCTCCGTCGTGCGCGAGCATGGTCTCAAAACGGTCTGTGAGGAGGCCGCCTGCCCAAATCTCAGCGAGTGCTGGTCGAAGCGGCACGCGACGATGATGATCATGGGCGATACATGCACGCGGGCGTGCGCCTTTTGTAACGTCAGGACCGGAATTCCGCAGCCGTTGAACGATCGCGAACCGGAAGAAGTTGCCGCGGCCGTTTCCAAGCTGGGCCTCAAACACGTGGTCATCACGTCAGTGGATCGCGACGATCTCACCGATGGCGGCGCGGAACATTTCGCGAGGACCATCGAAGCGATACGCCTCAGCGCACCGGACTCAACCATCGAGGTGCTGACGCCGGACTTCCTGCGCAAGAGCGGGGCAATCGAGACGGTGATGGCCGCGCGGCCGGACGTGTTCAATCACAACCTCGAGACCGTTCCCTCGCTCTATCTCCGGATCCGCCCGGGCGCGCGCTATTTCCATTCTCTTCGGCTCCTGGAAACAGCGAAACGCATCGCCCCGCAGGTTTTCACGAAATCTGGGATCATGGTCGGGCTCGGCGAGGAGCGCGACGAGGTTTTTCAGGTCATGGACGATCTGCGGTCGGCTGGCGTCGACTTCCTGACTATCGGCCAATACCTGCAACCAACACCCAAGCACGCGCCGCTCGTCCGATATGTTCCTCCCGATGAGTTCGATACCTATCGCCGGATCGGACTGGCGAAAGGATTCCTGCTCGTCTCGTCGTCACCGCTCACGCGCTCATCCCACCACGCGGACGAAGACTTCGAGCGCCTCCGCGCTGCACGCCAAGCGACCGACAGTGGCGTCGCAACAACTGAATGACGTTTACGGAGCGTCGTTAAGGATTTCGGTTATTCCATTGGAAATGATGCGGGACGGCAGCATACTATTGCTACCGACCCGCTGCCGATATCGACACGGCCCGACCGTAGAACGCGCACGAGGGGGAAGCCGACACGCCTAGAAGGGGGATAGATCGCAGGAGGACGCAATGCCTCTCAGATTGTCACTTCTGGCTAGCTGGATGTTGATAGCGCTTCTGTTGGCGCCCCTCGCTGCGTCTGCCCAAGATAATCAACCAGAAAAAGAATTCTCGACCCTGCAGCTCGATCAGATGCTCGCGCCGATCGCGCTCTACCCCGACGATCTTCTCACTAACGTGCTTGTCGCCTCCACCTATCCGCTCGAAGTCGTGCAGGCTGCGCGCTGGCGTCAGGAGGGCACCAACGCCAAGCTCAAGGGCGAGCCCCTCGAGAAGGCTCTCGACGGCAAGGATTGGGATCCGAGCGTCAAATCTCTCGTTCTGTTTCCCGACGTGCTGCAGACCATGAACGACAAGCTCGATTGGACGCAGAAGCTCGGAGATGCCTTTCTCGCCCAGCAAAGCGACGTCATGGATCGCGTCCAGTTTCTGCGCCAGAAGGCCGACGACGCGGGATCTCTCAAGACGAACGAAAAGCAGAAGGTATCCAAGCGGGACAACGCGATCATCATCGAGCCCGCAAATCCTGATGTTGTTTACGTTCCGGTCTACCAGCCGACTGTGGTCTATGGGTCTTGGTGGTATCCGGATTATCCCCCTTACTATTGGTACTGGGATACGCCACCGTCGTATTTCGTATCCGGATTTTTTTGGGGAACGGGCCTCGCGATCGGCACCTCGCTGTGGCGATGGGGACATTGGGATTGGCATCATCACGACATCGACATCAACGTCGACCGCTATAATCGCATCAACGCAAACCGGGCACAGATCACGTCGAACAAATGGGTGCATGATCCGCACCATCGCGGCTCTGTTCCTTATCGCGGGAAAGAAGCGCGCGATAAATTCGGCAAGTCACGCGAAAAGCTCGACAGTGCCCGCCAGGATTTCCGCGGCTTCGACAAAGACAAGCTTGGCGACAAAGCCGGCGACAAGATTCGCGATGGCGCCGGGCGCGACGGCGATCTCAAGGATCGAGCTGGTCAGGGCGGCCAGAAAGTCAAAGACAAGGCTGGTGACCGAACTCCCAAAAGAGACCTCCCTGACAAAGCCCGCTCTCGCGAGAGCCCTTCGAAGGCTCTGGACGTGAAAAGAAAAGGCGAGGTCAAGAAGCAGGTGGATCGCGGACAAGTGAGCCGTAAATCAGCGGCCAAGCACGTTTCCGCTCCACCGATGCGAGCCGTGCAGCGCGGCGGCGGGGGGATTAACAGGGGTGGGGGCGTACACAGAGGCGGAGGAATGCACAGGGGCGGCGGCGGACGGGGACGTCGATAGCCCGGAAAATTCGGTTGCCTTCAATCCCACGTCTTACGAATGGAGTGCGTGCCGTGTTCAAGCTCTCAAAACCGATACGTCATCGACTGGGATTCGTCACTCTGGCCGTTGCGCTCGGGCTCTCGCATCCGTCCTTCGCAGCCGATACGGCAAGCGAGCAGTCCGTATTCAGCTCTCCCGACGAAGCGGTCGCGGCCCTCGTGCGTGCCGTCAAAAGCGAAGGAACCGCGGAGATCGTGCGCGTGCTCGGACCCCAGGGTGCCGAAATCGCGGACTCCGGCGATCCCGTCGCCGATGCGGCACGGCGCGAAAAGTTTATCGCGGCATTCGATGAAGCGAACAAGCTGGATCGCGTGAAGGATACGGAAGCCGTGCTCGTGATCGGGCATGACGAGTTTCCGTTCCCGGTTCCGCTGGTCGAAACGGCCGGCAAATGGCGTTGGGATACGGTTGCGGGACTGGATGAAATCCTAACCCGGCGCATCGGCGAGAACGAGCTGGCGGCCCTGAAAGTCATGCAGGCCTATCTCGACGCGCAACGGGAGTACGCTGCCCTCGATCGGGACGGCCGTGGCCCGCAATACGCACGCAGGCTCCTGAGCCGAGAAGGCAAGAAGGACGGGCTCTATTGGCCGGCATCAGGAGATGGCGACGAGAGTCCTCTGGGTCCGCTGATGGCAAATGCGCAAAGGCAAGGCTATGCGCGCACCGATAGCACCGGCGCCCCCCGCGCCTATCATGGATATTTCTATCGCATCCTCTATTCGCAGGGGCCGTCGGCCAATGGCGGACAACGGGAATATCTCATCAACGGCCGCATGATCGGCGGCTTCGGCTTGATCGCGATCCCTGCTGACTACGGCAACTCCGGCGTGATGACCTTCATCGTCGACGATGACGGCGTCGTCTTCGAAAAGGACCTGGGTGCCGAAACCGCGCGCGAATCCGCCCGGATCTATTCATTCGATCCGGACAGTACATGGACTAAGGTGAGCTTGCCCGCCGGCGAATGAATACCCAGGACTTCGCCGGACACGCGGATTGCTATTTTTTTGGCTTCGGCTTGGCGCGCGCGATCCCTTCCTGCCGCAAGTAGGAGATGACCTGCCAGATTTCCGTCTCTGAATAGGTGCCTTCAAACCCGCCCATGAGGGTGCCGGGGCGGCCTTTGAAAATGATGTCGTAGACGATCGTGTCGTCAGCTCCGCCGTTGGGCCGAAACAGGCCTTCGACGAGGTTAGGTGCGCGGGCGCCGAGGCCGTTGGGACCATGGCAGAAGAGGCAGGTGTTGCTGTAGAGCGCCTTTCCTGCCTCGATCGCCGTTGCCTGGCCCTCAAGCGGGTTCTTCTTTTCCGCAGCGTCTTCTGCAAACGCGATCTCTACGCCTGCTGCAAACAATAGTGCCGTCGCCATCGACAGCACGGCCGTCACTCGTTTCATCTTCCGGTGGCTCCTGGGGTGCAAGGTCGGGCGCGGCACGCCAACGCTCGGGCTGGCGTGCCGCTCGCTCGAGGCTATTTGCGCTTATGGACCGCAAACACGAACAGGCTGCCGCCGAGCTGGCGGGTCTTCAGCCATTCGCCGTAGACCAGCGGCCAGATGCTGCCGCCGCCCGGTCCAGCCAGGATGGCGACGTACTGGGTGTCACCGACCATGAAAGTGGTGGGGTTCGAGTGGATGCCGGTTCCGACATTGAACTCCCACAGCGTCTCGCCCGTGTCGTCCTTGATGGCGCGGAACGTTCCTTCCGCGTCACCGTTGAAGACCAAGCCTCCGGCGGTCGCCAACATGCCGCCCGTCGCGGGCGTGTTCTGACGACGAGACCACACCAACTCACCCGTGGTGCCATCGAACGCCTTCACGTAGCCGCCGCCGGGGTTGAGACGCAGAACGTCGGTTCCAAGGAACCACTGACCGGGCTTGAACTCCTGTTTCTTGGCGGCGAGATCCATCGACATGTCGCGGCCGGGCACATAGACGTACCCGGTTCTCTTGCTGAAGGCGGCAGGTACCCACTCCTTGCCACCGTCAAGAACCGGCGCGATGTCCTTCGTCTCCTTGCCGTAAGTCGGGATCTTTTCGGGGTCGGCTTCGGGCCGGCAATTGTCGCCCCAGCTCTTCACCCAGTTGACCCGCCCCATCGGCACGACCCAGTTGCATTTGTAGGTCTTGCGATCAATCGAGTAGAGGTGCCCGTTCCGGTCGGCGTGGAGCCAGGTCTTGCGGTCCTGCTTATCGGTGATCAGGATCGATTCATTGGTGCCGTCGTAGTCCCACACGTCGTGCGGCGTGTACTGGAAGTGCCCCTTGATCGCACCGGTCTTCACGTCGATGGCGATCGTGGATCCCGTGTACAGGTTGTCGCCGGGGCGAACGCTGCCGTCGAAGTCGGGGACCGGATTGCCCACGCCCCAAAGCAAAAGGCCGGTTTCCTTGTCGTACGAGCCCGGAAGCCAAGGAGTACCGCCAGCCGTTTTCCAGGAATCGCCGCCCCACGTTTTCGCGATCTCCTCTTTTCCGGTCATCGGAACGGTATGCGTTTTCCAGGCTTCCTTACCATCGTCAGCATTCAACGCGTAGATGGTGCCCGGGTTGGCGCCTACGTCGCCACCCGAGTTGCCGATCAAAATCTTATTGTCGACGATCATCGGCATGGACGTGAAGATCTCGCCGGTCTTGTAGTCGCCGAGCTTCGTTTCCCAGACGACCTCTCCGGTATGGTTGTCGAGCGCAACGACATGGGTGTCGAGCGTCGCCAGGATCACTTTGTCCTCGTAGGCGATCACGCCGCGGTTCACGTCTCCGCAGCAGAGCTTCGGGCCCAGGTCGGCCGGGAGCTTGCGATCGTAGCGCCAAAGCACCTTGCCGGTGATGCCGTCGATGGCGAAGACGCGGTTCTGGCTCGACGACACGTAGAGGCGGCCATTCACAGCCGTGATCTGCGAATCCTGCGCGCCGAGAACGCCAAACGACAGGCTCCATTTGGCGACGAGATCGCCGACATTGTCCGAATTGATCTGCTTCAGAGGCGAATAACGCGTGCTTTCATAGTCGCGTCCGTACATGAGCCAGTTGTTCGGATCCTTGTCCGCATTCAGCAGCATGTCTTCGGTGACGTAGTATTCGATGTGCTTGCCATCGAGCGTCGAGACGCCGAGTGAAACCGCAGGTGACGCGCACACCCCGATTGCGGCACTCGCCAGCAATGCCCTCTTGAGGCTAACTCTGCCCTTCATTGATTGTCGCTCCCATTTGCCATGCTTTTTTTGGGCGATCCGGAGGGATCACCACCGTCGGCAATGACCCGGGTGCATTCATCATGCCATTTTTGGGAAATCTTCCCGGGAAGCCAAATCAACGGCTTAGGATTTTCTGGGGTGGACGCACCGGCAAACCGGGCGCCACAGGTGTCGCGGCGCTAATACGCAAAGGTCCCGCGCAGGCATTCCATGCCGTCCACGGACTTTCGAGCCCGTCGGTCCACAACCATAGGAACGGAAACATTCCGCTCACATCATCGGTTGGCGCATCTTTCAGACTAGGTCCTGAAAGCGATCGCATCCGAAGACAGAACCGCGATGGTGCTAAGCGCTATTGGGTCGGAAGTTTCGTACTCATGATGGGCGAGATCGTGCCGTTCACATGATACTTGTGGCATAGGAGGCAGTCCTGGCGCGCCATGTTGCTGGTGTGACAGGTCTGGCAGAGATCCTTTTTCACCGCGCCGAAATTGGACGCAAAGTTTTTCGGATTGCCCTGCTCGTAGCTCTTCAGATAGGGGCTGTCCTTTTCAAGTTCATGGCAGCTCAGACACCCGCGCGTCTCCAAGAGGCCGAAATGCGGCTCATGAATGAAGCTCGTGAAGCGCCCTAGTTTGCTCTTGGCTGAAGGCGGGGAAAAATTGACGACCCGCCCTTTGCCCTCGATCTCGTCCACGCTATGGCACTTCGTGCAGGACCCCTGAGCGTCCTTGCCCGTGAGCGCGTCAAACACAGCTGCTGCCGGGCTGGCATCGCCCTTAGGCGCTTGCGGACCCGTCAGGAAGAGCCACGAGTAGATGAACTTGTCCTTGTGGCCCGTGGGGCGATAGAAAATCGCAAAGTCCTGCCGATACCAGCCGCCATACTCAGCCCAGCTCTCCGGATCCACGTCGCTTTCGATGCTGATCACGGGGGCGACCCTGGTCCGGGATTCGGCTGCCGCAGTATTTGATGCAGGCGGGGCGGCTGGCGCCTTCTCGTCCGCATTGTCGGGGGACACTGGCCCGGCGTTCGTGCCATCGGCTTTTGCAGCTGCCTGATCCGGCTGGGCGGGTTTCGCGCCATCCTTGCTGCCGGAATTCACTCCGCGCAGCTCCTCCGCCGTGGGGAAAAGCAGATCGTCGGTCTGCTCTGTCGCCTTGCCTTGAGGTTGTTTCGTGGTGGAGATCGCCTCCGTGCCGCCGTCGGATTTGGTGTTTGTGGTCTCTGACGGCGCCGGAGCAGCAACCGGTGCGTTTGCGTCCGCCTTGGACGTAGCGTCCACAGGTTCGGCGCCATCCCGCTTGGATTTCGCGGTATCGGCTTTGTCGGCCGACCCTTCAGGTCGATCGTCCTTCTCGGCGTCCTTGTTGCGCGCGGCTTCGATCGAGCGCGGTGTGCCGCTCGGCAACGGCAAGCGCGCTCCAGTCGCCCCGGCGGGTTTGTCGGTGCCCCCGCCATCATCGCGGCCGGCATTTGTGGTGTAGGTTTTTACGGCCGTATCGTTAGGCTGCGCTGCTTTCCGGGCGTCACCGACACTTGTTTTCCCGGCGTCTCCGACACTTGTCTTCCCGGCGTCTCCGACACCAGCTCTCATCGGGGGAGACATTTCTTTGGCGGCGCGTGCTTTCTTGCCGTCTTCGGGCTTGGCATTCGCCGTATCTGTTTTCCGCGCCGCTTTGTTTTCGCTCCCTTCGGCCAAACCGGTGTCCGTCACCGTCGGACTCCAACCGCTGTTCTGCTGATCCTTCCGCGCCGGGCGATTGGCCATTTCCGCGGCGAGATTGGGCAGCCACTGCTGCTGTGCGCTGACGACCACATCGCGAGGAATGCTGGCGGTCAAATCGGCAACTAGGGACGCACTCAGCTTCGCTCCGCCGCCGATGTTGAAATCGCCAAGCACGTCCGACGCCTTGCCCTTGATGAGGGCAAAAAACAGCCCCTTGATCTCCCAAACGAGATCCGACACCGCCTTGACCTGATCGTCGCTTGCTTCGGCCAGATCCTGCAGGTTCAGGCTGTCCACGGTCTTGAGCAGAGCGCGGCCCCGATCGTTCCGGCTGATCATCACCTTCATGAAAGGAGTAAGCGCGGCTTCGGATGCTTCGGGCCATTCGCCGAAAGCGGCCTTCTTTTTCTTCAGCGTCTCGACGTCGAGGCCAGGCAAACTCAGGAACGCAACGCCTTTCGGACCGCTGACACGCTCCTTGCCGATGATCTGGTCGAGATGGCACCCCGTGCAGGTTTGCTCGAACGGCGCGACGGCCATGACACGCTTGTCGTCGCGCGTGTTGTGGCAGGTCGAGCAAGTCTCTGGAATGCTCTTTGCCGGATTCTTTTTGGCGACTTCAGGGTAGTGTTTTCCAAAATGGCCGGCGTGATCGTAGATGATGCGCGTGCGCTTTTTGAACGGATAGCTTTCAAACTTCGGGTGATTTCCGTCGAAGCTGTCGAACTTCACCACGTGGCAGGATCGGCATTGCTCATTGGAGATCTTGTTCAGGCTGAAGTTGGTGCCCTGATGCTCCTGATGACAGGTTGCGCAATAGAGACCTCGGGCAACCACGTCGTGCGTCGGAAAGGCGACGTTCTGCGCACGAGCCGATTGCGGCGCGGGCGTCTCCGCAGCGATTTTCGCGAGCCGTTTGGTGCTTTGCTCGAGCGTTTCAGCTGAAGCGCCGTGTGCGTTGAAGGCGGTATCCGGCATTTTGTGGCAGGTGAGACAGGCCTTGCTGTCGGCCGCCGGATCGCCGGCGACAAGACCGTGTAGCCAGCTCACCTTTCCTGTCCCACTCTTGGTATGGCAGGCGCTGCATTTCTCTATTCCACCGTGAGCGCTCGCGAGCGGACCCGGCATCAGAAATTGCGTGCCCTTGGTGAGAAGGAGGGCGGCGCCGAGACCGACGAAGGTCACCATCGCCAACAAGACGGCGAGGCGATCTCGCAGTGATCCAACGGTCCCCTGCCGCTCGGCCTTTGGCGATCGGGCCCATGCGATCCACTCCGGTCGCCACATCACCATGCCCCCGATGAGAAGGCATAGACGACGAGCACGTGATGCACCGATAGCACGAACAGCGCGTAGGTGACGGGAACATGCACGAACAGGCACGCTTTGGTGAGCCCGAGATAGACATGCGCGAAATCGAGCCGGTCCTTTTCGACTACCAGGTTTTTTATGGCGGCAAGCTTCTCCTTGCTCTGCTGATCGACATAGCGCGACAGGTTATCGATTTCACCCGTGAGTCGTTTCAGCGGGCGCTGCGAGCCGAAAAGATGAGAGGTGACGTTGCGCTGCCCTTGGAAGAAGCCGTGTAGCTGGGTGGCGTAAAGATCCTGAATCCAGGCGTCATAGGGCGGGGCCGGTAGCGCGATCGCAGCGGCGGCCGGATCGGTCCTGGCCACGGCGACGTGAACATCTCGTGCAAGTTCGGCGCGAAGGCTCGGGATGCGATCGTAGCTGATGCCCTCGTCGATCTGGTGCTTGGTCTTCAGCGACCAGGCGAGATAAGTGCCGAGAATGCCGCTCAGCGTCACCAGCACGAAGCCAGCCCACAGCGCCCATTCGAATCCGGTGTCCGGCAGAGAGAAGTCGGAATGCGATAGGAACGCGGCGATCAACAGATAGCCAATAAAAATATGGATCTTCCGCCAGCGCGCGGCAGATCTCGGCGACAGAACGGCTCTCTTAATGGCGATGTGGAAATAGAGCTGCAAGCTCATACCACCGGCAAGGATCCAGCCATCGAGATAGCGCGGATCGCGGAGCCCGTTGCCATAGATCCAGACGAGCCAGAACATACCGGCGGAGATGGCCGCGATCAGAACACCCTGAATTGTCTGGCTGACAGGATACCCAGACGCGCGCCGTCCTGCCGATCTCGCGGCCACTGCCCGGAGATCGCCCATAGCGACGGCTGTTTTCCTTTTAAAGCGCATTCGGGTTGCCAGTCGGCTGGTATCAATTGTCTGGTTTTCTCGCCGTGCCCTTGAGCTTGTCCGACGCAGGAATCAGGCTGTCGAGCCCGGTCATGCTGCTGCCGTCATACGTCTCGGTGATGCTCACGAGCAGCTTGGAGACGCCGTCGGCAGCAGCCGTCAGAAGGCGCTCATTGTTCAGCGTCAGACCGGCCGAATGGCCGAGCTCGACCATCTTCGGAATCTCCGGGACGTTCGGCACCGCTTTCGCCGCGTCGGCAAGTTGCTTGCGCGCCTTATCGGCGCGCTTGGCCATCTCGAACGCATAGGTCTTTCGCGCAGTCGCCTTGCCGACTGCGCGCAACGCCGTCTCGAGTTCGACGCCGAGACCGACGAGATAGAGCATCCGCTTGCGCGCCGCGTCAGCCGGAACGTTTTCCCTGCCCTTGGAATACCAAGTGTTGTGCCGCACTTCGCCTTGCGACCAGGAAACCAGCTCGAACACGCTGCCCGCCCGATGACCACCCTTGTTCACAAGATCTTCTCGCGCCACGACGTGGCAGCCAAAGCAGTTCTTCGCCAGCTGGTAAAACGAACGCGGCCGGATCATTCCCTTGGAGTCGGAGAGCTTCCAGCGCTCCTTTTCCTCGGCCTTGCTCTCGAACAGTATTGTCTTGCCGCTGAACCCGCTGTGGACCTTGATCCAATCCTGCCCGGCGCTGTGGCAGGACTCGCAAGAGATGCCCGCGACAGGCTCTTCTCTGTTGTTCTTGATTTGCACCGTGAAATGGCAATCCCGGCACAGGGAGTCCGACTTGATACGCCGCACACCCATTTTGTCCGCGATCTCGTTCGCCTTGGTGTTGCGCGGCAGCTCGCGGAAGGTTTTGAAGTGATGCGACCCCTTCCAGGCCTCGGCTTCCTGCTTGTGGCATTCGGCACAGGCATTCGGACCGACGGTCTTGGCCGGATCGGACGCACCCGCGCTGTCCGCAGCCAAGCCGACGGCCATCAGCAAGCCGCAGAGACAAAGCGCGGAGGACCGGAGACGGGCCATTGGCCCGAGCCAGATCGACGGAAGGCTATGCACTCTACTAAAAGTAATGACTACTCACCCTGTGCTTCCGCCAATCCATACGCCTCCGTCGGCTGGTCCCGCCGTTTGCGGAGACGATCGAGAGCAAGTCGTCCCATCTGTCGGCCGGCGGGCACAGCGAGCCATCCCTTCACGCGGGTCAGAACATTCGCCTCGACGGCATTGCCGGTCGTCGGGAGAAATGGATCGGCGTAGCAAGCCACACCGAGGCCCGCCGCGATCGATTTGACCGCGTCGACCATTCCCGGCGCACCGCAGACGTAGACGACATCAGTCGCCAGCAGGCGCGGCAGATAGTCGGTCGGCCGACCCTGCTTCACCACCGGCGTGACAACCTGCGGCGTGCTGCAAACGGGAACGACGAGAACATTGGGGAAGCGCGCCAGCCGCATGAAGGCGGGGCCCATGTAGAGCGACTCGATGGTGCGGCCACCAACGATGATCATCATCCGGCGCTCTGGATTTTCGCGCAGCGCAGCCACCGCGATTGACCAGATCGGCGCGAAGCCGGTGTTGGTGGCGACGAGAACGAGGCGGCAGTCCGGATTGGACCTGAAATGCGCGGAGCCGTAAGGCCCGGTCAGCTCGACGCGGTGACCCGGCTTGATGCGCTTGCCAAGCGATGGGGTGACGCGCCCATCTTTCATGCGCCGAACATGAAACCAGATGGAGCGACCATCCGGATCGCTGCACAACGGATGCGTGATGCTGAAGGGGCGACTCGGATAGCCGTTGAAGCGCACCTGCACATATTGCCCCGCATGATACGGCAGCGCGCGATCTGTCCTGATGCCGACTTCCATGACCTCAGGCGACAGGGGAACCAATGAACTCAGCACACCTTCGACGGTCCGAACGGCCGACGACTGCACCCTCTCGATCACCGCATCGCCGGCGATCCGGCACTGACAGGCGTGAACGACACCAGGTGAGGCGCCTTCACCGCCGTTCACTTCTCCGGACACGAGCCGAACGCAGCAGGTGCCGCAGTGGCCAGCACGGCAATCATACGGCAGATCGATTCCGTTGCTCAGAGCGGCGTCCAACAGCAACTCGCCGCGTCGCGCGAGAAAGCTTTTGCCGTTGATGGTGATTTGGTGACTTCCTGCCATCGCCCAATCCTGGAAGCTAAGTGATTGATCTACGGCTGGCGCGCGCGATCCGCCGTCACTGCGCGCCGTTGAATATTCAAGACAGCCGACGATGAACACGCTCCGGATAAATACCCGCTCTCATCACCCAGAAGCAGAAACGACGGCCGCTTTCCTTCGCCCTTCATTTCATCGCCTGCCTTTTCAATTGCGCCGAGCATTGGCACAGACAAAACAGCTACGATTCCAATCGATCTTTTATTTCGAGCGGCAAAATCCGCCCAATATTCACAGCCTAACCCTCAGCAATGACCTAACCTTCCATCATGGTCACACAATGACCCTTTGATGGTTTCGGGCGGCCACAGCGCAAATCGACAGCTGTTCAAAAACATCTTTCAGAAATTTGCTCGAAATAGCGGCTTCAATGAATTGAGACCAAGCCATACAAGGCGCTAATACGCGTCAGAAGCCTCGCAGGCCCCACCGCGCGCCTAATCTGTGCGAAGCTAAAAGCGATACTTATTTATTCCCTCATCCAGAAAATGTCATGTTTCGCACGGTGAGCCGCCACTCGCCAGCATGCTCACACGCCATCTACTCAATATTGCACTTTTCATTTCGCCAAGCCTTTCATCCGATTGATGCCGCGACACCAATGAAGCTGGTAAACGTTTTTCTCAGCTCATTCATTTCTTGCCGTTGATTTTACTCGGCCATATGGCGGCCCGCTTCGTTCATTAATTTTCATTGCATCAATCCCGCATAACGGCCGGGGAGCCGATTTCGCGAGATGGATGAAAATCGGGATTCAGCCTTTAAATCTTGTGAGAGCGTAGGGCGATGAAACGATTGTCCATTTTTGCAATGTTTTTCCGTGCCGCTGCGAGTGCCATACTGATAGGTGCGGCATTCCTCTATCAAGACGCCATTGCTGGGGGCCGCGATGGCGCGGGGAGCCCAAGCACTCAAGGTAAGCCCAGAACTCAACTCGCTCAGAATAGTGGATCAGCGGCGGCCTCCAATGCGGATGCCGCGCTCGAGGCGCTCATCAAGAAGGACGAGAAGAAAAGAGCGCAGATCAAAAAGGCGGGCGACAAAGCCGCGAATACCAAGTCTGACACCCACGGCGGAGGAACGAAGCTTTCCGCGGATGCCCATGCGGACGGCTACGGCGAGATGTCTCTCCTTGGCGCAGCAGCCAAAGCCTCGAAAGGCAAGGACGATCCGATCCCCGCCGTCGACAACGAGACCCTGTCTCTCTATCCGACCGCTGCGCAATGCGGTGAGTGCCACAAGCAGATCTATGACGAGTGGTCTTCGTCGCAACATGCCTATGCGTCGATCTCGCCGATGTTCCACAAATTCGAGCAGAAGTTCCAGGACCTGACACAAGGCACGGTCGGTACCTTCTGCGTGCGGTGCCATCAGCAGGTTGGCACGCAGCTCGGCGAGAGCCGCGAAACGCCGCTTTGGGAACGCAGCCAGATTTCACGCGAGGGCGTGAGCTGCATCACGTGCCACAGGGTCAAGGAGCAGTACGGCAAGGTCAACGGCGAGCGCCGGGTCGAGCCGGGCAAGATCTACGAACCGGTTTACGGAAGCGGCGAAAAGAGCGTGATCAAGGACGTGCTCGCCAACAAGGAAACCTACTCGGTCAAAACCAGCACGAAGGGACGCGGCAACGACATTCACGCGGGCATGATCACCAACGACCAGATCACCAAGTCCGAGTTCTGCGTCAGCTGTCACCAAGTGGCCGTCAACCTCGGCATCAAACTCGAGATCGTCTGGGATCAGTACCGCGACAGCCCGGCACGCAAGGCCGGCGTCTCCTGTCAGGACTGCCACATGGGCAAAGTCCCCGGAAAGCCCGAGGGCTATGCGACCGCCCCCTCCGCCATTGTCGGCGGCAAGGAGGTCAATCCGGGACGAAAGCACGCCAATCATCGCTTCATCGGCCCTGGCTATTCGATCGCGCACCCCGGTGTCTTTCCCCACAACACAAAGGCCAAGAACATCAGCATCAAGGATTGGCTCGAATTCGACTGGCGCGCCGGCTGGGGCACCACAGAGTTCGAAGACAAGGTCGCGGACGGCAAGGCCAAGGTCGCCTTTCCCAAGCGATGGGCTGATGCGGTTGACCGTGAAGATGCGCGGGAGATCATCGACGAGAATCTGAAGAAGCTCGACGAGCGCGACGAGCTCCGCCATCAAGTCATGGAGAACAGCAGCCACATCGACGGCCCCCACATCGAGGGCACGCCAAGCGTCGGCAAGGATCTGGCGTTCTCCTACAAGATCAAGAATGCCAACACAGGGCACAACCTGCCGTCCGGCTCGCTCGGCGCACAGCCGCAGCTCTGGGTGAATGTGGCGCTCGTCGATCCCGATGGCCAGAATGTCTGGGAGACGGGCTACGTCGACAGCAATGGCGACATTGCCGATCTGCACAGCCTGGACGTCGCGGCCGGCCGCATCAAGACAGACCAACAGCTCGTGCATTTCCAGACCAAGTTCCTGACGACCAACGTCAAGGGCACGGAGCGGGAGATGTACCTGCCGGTCAACTTCGACATCGACCCGCTGCCGCATCTGCGTCCGCCCGGCGTTCCGACGACCGTTCTCAACCATCCTCCGCTGGTGCGCATGGAGAACCGCTCGCTGGCGCCGCTCGGCGAGAAGCAGGCCAAATATCAGGTGCCGGGGAACCTGATCACGAAGCCTGGCAAGTATCGCCTCGCCTTCCGTATGCGCAGCCGTGCCGAGCCGATCTACTTCATGCGCTTCGTCGGCTCCACCAAGGAGATGGAGCAGAGCATGAACGAGCGGATCATGAACTTCCACGCCTTCGCGGTGGAAGTCGATGTGAAGAACTAACGCCGATAAAGCCGAGGGTTTCTCGTTGGGTGTCCGCGAGGGGATCAAAGCGGACACCCAGTCTCCCCTCTCAGCTCAGTGTCACGACGTGGGGCTTCCGCATGATTTGTAATGCGTACCTTTCCAGGACGAGCACGGCGACGATTGCGCTGGTAGCCGGGGGCTATCTCGTGATGTCCGGCACCACAGCGCGCCCAGCGGCGGGCGAGAGCAGCAGCACGCCCAACGACAGCGGCTGGGTCACGCACGTGTCTCCCCGCGTCTCCTGGATCGACCCCTCGAAGGTTCGGGCTGATGCGCAGCACCTCGGCGCGCCCTCCGAAACGGAGAGCGCTGAAACGCAGAGCGCCGGAAAAGAGACCGGCGAGGAAAAGGTGGCTGCGAAGGAAACGGCCGACAAAGCCGCGGCCCCAAAGGGGACCAAGCGTAACAAGGTCTCCGACAAGGAAGATCTTTTCCGGCCCGATCCGCAGTACGCGGCAAAGTACGATTCCCAGAACCAGGTGGACGTCTACGGCGCCAAGAGCGCGGTCGAGCCGCCGCGCCCGCCGGTCGAGCTCGGTCGCCAGCAATACACCTCCGGCGCATACGACGAGAGCAGCACGGTCCTAGGCGTAAAAAATCCACTGCTCCCTGGCCTCGCCATCTATGGCGACTGGCGGACGGCCGTCGCTTACAACAACAATAACGGCAAGGATATCGCGCAGGTTGCGACCCGGCTGAACATCGACGTCGACCTCAAGATTACCGGCACCGAACGCATCCACGCGTTCTTCACGCCAATTCAGGAAGACAACAAAAAGTTTACCCGCTTCGAGTTCGGCGGCGCCGACGGCGACGGGAAGTTCAACGGCGAGTTCGATCTCGACCCGCAGACACTCTTTTTCGAAGGTGATTTCGGCTCTCTCTATTCGGGCTTCACCGGCAACGAAGCCGGTTTCGACCTGCCGTTCACTTTCGGTCTGTTCCCACTGTTTCTGCAAAATGGGATCTGGGCGAACGACGCAATCCTGGGAGCCGCAGTGAGCCTTCCGGCCAAGAACTCGGCGGCGCTCGGCCTTGCCAACTTCGATGTCACCTTCTTCGCCGCGTTCGACAATGTCGACAACGCGGGCATCATCGGAGCGGACGAGAAAGACAATCACCTGGCCAACCTTTACGGCGTAACGGCCTTCATCGATGCCTACGACGGTTACATCGAAGCGGGCTACGGCCTGATACAGGGTCGCGACGAGCAGGACGGCCTTCTGACGCACTTCCTGACCGCCGCCTACACCCGGCGCTACTACAATACCGTATCGAACTCGACGCGCTTGTTTGCGAACTTCGGAGAAGATCCCGAAGGGAACAGCGACGGCTTTGCGCTCATTTCCGAAAACAGCTTGATCACGGGCTTGCCGAGCACCCTGCTGCCCTATGCCAACTTCTTCATCGGCGTCGGAAACCCGCAGCCCCTTGTCGACGGCAACGGCGCGGGCATCCTGAAGAACGTCGGCATCAACTTCGAGACCGACGCGCTCACTGGATACCCGAAGCTCGACGATACCGCCTCCAACACTCTCGGCGGCGCGATTGGCTTGCAGTATCTCTTCAATCTGGATCAGCAGCTCGTCTTCGAAGTGGGCATGGTGCAGCCGTTCGAAGATGACGGCATCGGCGCCAAGGACGCGCAATATGGCTTCGGCGTTCGCTATCAGGTCCCGATCGACCGAGCCTGGCTGTTCCGCGCCGATGCCACCTATCAGATCCTCGAGGGCGGTGACGAAGACAACTTCGGCCTCCGCGCCGAGATCCGCCGGAAGTTCTAAGCGATGAACTATGCGAGGTGTCTCATGTATGGCTGGAGTATTTTGATAGCTGGCTTGCTGGCAGTCGGCGTTCTCGCCATTGCGCCGGCGGCAGACGCCGCATCGGGCAAAAAATCCATTTCGAAGTCCCGCGAAAGCGCCAGGACTTATGCGCTCGAGAGCCGGCATCGTGCTCGCGGCCCGCGGATCTATCTGCCGATAGGGCCGAGCTATATCTACTACGACTATCCCTATTACTACAGCCGCGGTCACTACCCGACGCATATCGGGGGGTATGTCTACTACCGTCCCTATTACACCCGCAGCCGGTATCGCGGTTCTGAATCACCCCGCCGCAACAAAGCGCGCAGGCATTGATCGCAGGGAGGTATCAGATGTCTCTGACATTCTTGGGTTGGATTTTCATCGTCTCGTCGATCGCGCTCCCTGCGCTCGTCGTTTTCTCGCGCGGCGAGCAGCTGCCCCTCGATATCCGAGCTCGGCTTAAGGTTCGAAAGCTCAATGAGAAAGGACCGAGAGAGGCGGGAGCTGTTTTCCCCTCTCGTCTGCGGCCATCGCGCTTGAGTGTCGGGACGCGCCTTCCCGGACCTACGCGAGGATTGACGGTTGCCGCCGCGGCCTTTCTTGTGGTTGCAGGCATAGGAGCCGCTTCTTCATATCTCCGGACTTCTCCTAGCTCAGATGGCGCGACCACAGACATGTCGACCTCTCCCGGAGGCGACGACGAAATGCTCGCGAATCTCGCGGACTACACGCGCTCGATTAAATCCGAAGAACCGGCCTCCAACGCGGCTGCCGATAAACTCCTGCCCGACGTGAACACGATGATCGAGCAGCTCGCGGATCGGCTCAAGACCGCGCCGCAGGACATTCAAGGCTGGCGGATGCTCGGCTGGTCCTACTTCAATACGGAGCGCTACGACCAGGCCGTGACCGCTTATGCGAAAGCAATTGAGCTCGATCCGAATTCCGCCGAGCTCAAGACCTCATACGAGCAAGCAAAGGCGAAGGCCTCCGGGGCTAGTACTTTGGAGACTGCTTCGACGGGGGATACCGGGGCCGGCCAGACAGGTACCGATGAGGCCAGTGTCACGAGGCTCGCGAGTTCGCAAGCGGCGCGCCCGCATGAAAATGACGCTGCTATCCGCTCGATGGTCGACGGCCTGGCGGCCCGCCTCGATCATTCTCCGCGAGATCTCGATGGCTGGACTCGTCTGATGCGCTCTCGCGTTGTTCTTGGCGAGAGAGAGGACGCGGACACGGCATTCCGCAAAGCACTCGATGTCTTCAAGGACGACTCCGCGGCATCGGGCACGATCATGGCCGCGGCGATCGAGCTTGGCCTCAAGGCCGAATGACCGCTCTCAATTTTTTGCCGGAAGGACGCGCAGGAGGCCGACATGAACTTTGAGCACTTGTTCCAGCAGAGGCTCGCGTCTCTTCGCCGCGAAGGACGATACCGCGTTTTCGCAGATTTGAAGCGCCGCCGCGGGGCCTTTCCAGTGGCGGATCATTTCGCGGCGAGCGGCGCGCGCGAGGTTACGGTGTGGTGCTCCAACGACTACCTCGGCATGGGCCAGCACCCCAAAGTGATCGCCGCCATGCACGAGGCGATCGATACCGTCGGCGCAGGCTCGGGCGGCACGCGCAATATTTCGGGCACAACGCACTATCACGTGGAGCTCGAGCAGGAACTCGCCGACCTGCACGGAAAAGAAGCCGCGCTTCTTTTCACTTCAGCTTACGTTGCCAATGACGCGACGCTGTCGACGCTGGTGAAGCTCGTTCCTGGCACGGTCGTCTTCTCTGACGAGAGAAACCACGCGTCCATCATCGAGGGCATTCGCCACGGGAACGGCGAGAAGCAGATTTTTCGCCACAATGACGTTGCCGATCTGGAAACGAAACTTAAGCGGTTTCCGAACGGCACGCCCAAGATCATTGCCTTCGAGAGCGTCTATTCTATGGATGGGCACATCGCGCCGATCGCCGCCATCTGCGACCTCGCCGAGAAATATGGAGCGCTCACCTACCTCGACGAGGTGCACGCGGTCGGCCTGTATGGTCCGCGCGGCGGGGGCATCGCCGAGCGCGACGGCGTCATGGACCGCGTCGACATCATCAATGGAACGCTGGCCAAGGGATTCGGCGTCATGGGCGGCTACATCGCCGGTTCCCGTGACCTCTGCGACGCGATCCGCTCGTTTGCTTCAGGCTTCATCTTCACCACATCTCTCGCGCCTGCGATCGTGGCCGGGGCGCTCGCCTCCATTCGTCATTTGAAGACGAGTTCGATCGAGCGCAGCCGCCATCAGGAGCGGGTTCGAACGCTCAAAAGGTCGCTGAAGGCAAAGAATTTACCCGTCATGGACAATCCAAGCCATATCGTCCCGGTGATGGTCGGCTGCCCGATTCACTGCAAGGCGGTGACAGACACGCTGCTCCGCCAATACGGGATCTATGTGCAGCCGATCAACTATCCGACGGTCGCGAAAGGCACCGAGCGGATGCGCCTCACGCCGTCACCGGCACACTCCGACGAGCAGATGACGACCTTGATCGATGCGCTCGAAGGGCTCTGGGCGGCCTGCCCGGTCCCGAACGGCACCTATGCCAAGTTGGCGGCGGAGTAGAGCGCGCGCTCGGCGGCGCACACCGGCGATGGCGAAACGGTATTCGCTACCTGGAGCACTTAGCGCAGCGGCAGCTTCCTGCCAGATGTATGTCGAAATATTCCTCGCCGTAGTCGTAGGACAGCTCTTCGCCAGGCTGGATGGTGCGGAGCGCGAAGATATATATTCGACGTTTGCGGATACTGATCTCGCAATTCGGCGCGCAGGAATGGTTGATGAAGCGAGCTGTATTCGCCGGTATGTTCCCGTCGATCATGCTCGTGTCGCTCGTCCAGAAGAGGTACTTCCCGCGATTTTCCTTGATCTGTTTGGCTGTGGCGGGGCGCCCGATGTATTCGATGACGCATGAACCCTTGGGTATGCGTTCCTGAGTGAAAAGCCCCCTGCCACTGTGCGACCGAAGGACTGTCAGGCGGAAGGGCACAGGTGCGAAGCGTCGCTTCATCGGGAAAGATACCATAATTTTTCTACCCATCCGGCCTGCATGTGGTGAGCACATGAGCGACCTCAAGTAGAAATTTGACGGGCTACGTTCAGCCGCGACTGTTGCATGTTCGTCGACGTCTGCCGCTACATCCGTACCGGAAGTCAATGCAAACTGCGCGACTTGCGTAACCCGCTCGATGTCCGATGTCTGCCGTTGAGATGCCGGCCGAACGGAGATGCCGTCTTCTTGATCCCAATCAGCGGCGGCTAGAGCGATGACACGGCTCGATTGTCAGTAGTCAGATGTAGCAGCCTTTGTTGCCTGGCGGTTTTGATCATTTGCGACAGCTGTAACGACGTCGCGGCATTGACGCCGCGCAGGTAATGCGTTGCGCCGCGCAGACCGCAAAACGGCGTGCGCCAACAGGGGGATGGGGCGCTGATTCGCGAGAGCGGCAACGAGCCACACGTTTGGCACGCGTTTTGCGGATTCTCTTTCAGCACGGACCTCCGGCAACCGTAGAGAAGCCGTTGTCATTTGGGGGAAGATCAACGTGCTCAATTCAATTCGGAATTTGACATGTCCAGCACGCTGAAAGATCCCGCCCAGCTCGTTGTCGATCTTGCCTTCGGCTTCGCCTTATCCGGTGCGCTCGCCGCAGCGGTGAAGCTCGGCATTCCCGACCTCATCGCAGACCGACCGATGCGCGCGGAGGAGCTCGGCAACGAACTCAACGCCGACGCCCTGTCCGTGCGTCGCCTCATGCGGAGCTTGTCGAGCCTCGGTGTGTTCAGTGAGGATGATCAGAACAGGTTTCATGCCACGCAGGCTTCCGTACTGCTCCAGCGCGGAACACCGAATACCCTCCGCGACGCCGTGCTGATGATCACCCAGGACATCTTCTGGAAACCGCTCGGCGCCTTCGAGGATGTGGTGCTCACGGGCCAGAACGGCATGGAGCGGATCTTCGGCAAGCCGTTTTTCGACTATCTGTCCGAGAACAAGCAAGCTGGAGCGATCTTTCATACCGGCATGTCGAGCCTTTCCGACATGGAGAACCGGCTCATCGCACAAAGTTTCGATTTCTCGCCGTTCGGCACGATCGTCGACGTCGGCGGCGGGCACGGGGGATTTCTCATCGAGATCCTGAAGACGGCGCCCCGCTCGCAGGGGATCAACTATGATCGCGCGCATGTCCTCAAGGACGCCCGCGTCAACGAACTACCGGGGCGGTGGCAATGCATGGAAGGCGACTTCTTCCAGTCCGTACCGGTCGGCGCTGACGCCTACGTGCTGAAGCGGATCCTCCATGACTGGACCGACGAGACGTGCGTCAATATTCTGCGCAACATCAAACAAGCGATGGCGCCGCAGGGTCGCGTTCTCGTGGCGGATACCGTCATCCCTCCTGGGAACGAGCCCCACGGAGGCAAGGTCCTCGACATGCTCATGATGGCTTCTCTCGAGGGCCGCGAGCGGACGGAGGCCGAGTTCTCAGCTTTGTTCGACCAGGCCGGACTCAAGCTTTCCCGGGTCTATCACACCCCTGCGCTGCTCAGCTTGACCGAGGCGGTGGCCGCATAGGAAGGGCGTACCTCCGATCGGCGTGCGGCTCTACGCGCTCGTGACACAGGACGTGTGAGTTTACGGGACAATACCATCGACGTGCAGCACTCTTCGGAAGCTGCGTCGGGGGCGTAAGCGAATGTTACACTGGATTGTTTTGAGGGATTGTCAGAGCAACGACCTCAGATGAGGCTCGAAGCTAAAAATATCAATTAAACAAAATTGTTAAGTGGTGGAGCCAAGCGGGATCGAACCGCTGACCTCTTGCATGCCATGCAAGCGCTCTCCCAGCTGAGCTATGGCCCCTTACCGTTGGGATCCTGCAGCGTGCGTTCAGGCCTAGGGCCTTTTGCCGATCGCAGGAGTTACGTGACGCCGTGTCGGGTTTTGTCGCCCCTCTGGCGGATCACGATCGAAGAGATCGGCTGATTAGGCCGATCGTCTCAAAACTGCAAGAGCGAAGTTGGCGCAACCCCATCAAAAATAGAGCCTTCGTCCTCGTTCCTCTCAACGTGCTGGGCTTCGCCGAGCATATCGGCCCGCAAGGACCTGACATTTCGGCTTCTTTCGCCCTTCGCTCCAAAGCGTCGCAACGCTTCGGAGCCATGGTGTTCAAAGACGAGCCTCAGCGTTCCTCGTCGCCGCCATCGACCGGACCGCCGATGATGTTGGAGACGTCGCCGCCCTCTTCTTCCTCTTCCTCGAGGAAGGTCTCGTCCTCTTCCGCCGCAACTTCGGCGTCACCGTCCTCGATCTCCGGCAGAGCCTCGTCAGCCTCGGCATCCGCGGCCTCAGCCGGCACCTTCTCGGCGTAATCCGACTTGCGGCCCCGACGGCTCGATTTCTCTTCGACGGCCGAAATCGCCAATGGCGAAGAGGCCAGCGCGTAGATCGAGCCGCAAATCGGGCACGTGATTGGATCGCGATTGAGGTCGTAGAACCGAGCGCCGCATTCGTTGCTCTGACAGGTGCGCTTAGTCCCGCGCGCTTGTTTCGTCGCCATGGCTTTCTCACCAGTCAATTTGGGATAGCGGGATCTGACACAGCGGCTGGCGGCTGTCAAAACGAAATCCTCTCCAGAGGCGACAAAACTTTTACCCGGCGTTGACAGCACCCGCATCCGGCGGCTCTATGCGCGGGCTTTCCCGAAAATCCGGGCGACGGCCTCCGGCCCTCGCCCCCGCGATATGGCAGGCGCCACCCCGTGACACACGCCGACCCCACCCCGCTTGCAGCCGAACGTTCAGAAGCCCTCAAGGGGACCCTCAGGGTGCCGGGCGACAAATCTATCTCCCACCGGGCCCTCATGCTGGGCGCGCTCGCGACGGGCAAAACCCGCATCCGGGGCCTGCTCGAGTCCGAGGACGTTATCAATACCGCCCGCGCCGTGACGGCGCTCGGAGCCCCGGCCAAGAAAACTGGCGACATCTGGGAAGTGCTCGGCCGTGGGACCGGCGGCCTCGCCCAGCCCTCGGAGCCCCTGGACTTCGGAAACGCGGGCACCGGAACCCGCCTCATGATGGGCGTTCTCGCCCCCCACGATATCACCGTGACGATGATCGGGGATGCCTCGCTTTCGAAGCGGCCGATGGCGCGCGTTCTCGGCCCGCTCAAGCAAATGGGCGTCGAAGTGGACGGAGACCGGGATCGGCTGCCGCTCACGCTGCGCGGCACGTCGCAGCTCACACCGATCGTGTACGAGTTGCCGGTGCCTTCCGCGCAGATCAAGAGCGCGATCCTGCTTGCCGGTCTCGGCACGGCCGGCGAGACGACCGTGATCGAGCGGGAAGCCACGCGCGACCATACCGAGCGAATGCTTCGGCACTTCGGCGCTAAGGTTTCGACCGAAACCGGGGAATTCGGTACACGCATTACGATCCACGGCGAAGCCGAGCTTCAGGGCCGCGACGTCACAGTGCCGGGCGATCCGTCCTCTGCGGCGTTCCTGATTGCTGCGGCTCTGATCGTGCCCGGCTCCGACATCACTATCGAAGGTGTGCTGGTAAACCCAACCCGTACCGGCTTCTACACAACGCTGCAGGAGATGGGCGGCGACGTGGCTCTCCTCAACCCGCGCGAGGAAGGCGGCGAGCCGGTAGCCGACATTCGCGCCCGTTTTTCGAAGCTTTCCGGCGTTACGGTACCGGCAGAGCGCGCACCGTCGATGATCGACGAGTACCCGATGCTGGCCGTGGTTGCGGCTTTTGCCCAGGGCACCACGCGGATGGACGGGCTCGCTGAGCTCAAGGTCAAGGAAAGCGACCGGCTGGCGGCGACGGCCGCGGGCCTCGAAGCGAACGGCGTTCGCACCGAGGTCGAGGGCGACACGCTCATTGTTCACGGGACGGGAAAGGCTGCGGGCGGCGGGCTCGTTGCGACGCATCTCGACCATCGGATTGCGATGGCCTTCCTGGTCATGGGACTTGCTTCCGAAACGCCGGTCACCGTCGACGACACGGGCATGATCGCTACCAGCTTCCCCGAATTCCGCTCACTGATGGAGCAGATCGGCAGCCGGTTCAGAGCGAGCGAGGCTCAACGCTGATGATCATTGCGATCGACGGGCCAGCCGCCTCGGGCAAGGGGACACTCGCAAAGCGCGTCGCAGAACACTACGGCTATGCCTGCCTCGATACGGGGCTTCTCTACCGCGCTGTGGCCCGCGACGTCGCCCGCCAGGGCTTTCGATTGGAAGATATCTGGGCGGCAGTTGCGGCCGCGCGGAGCTTGAACCCGGCCTCGTTCGAAGATCCTACCCTTCGCGGCACCGCCGCGGGAGACGCCGCGTCGATCGTGGCCCGAATTCCTGTCGTTCGGGCGGCACTGCTCACCTACCAGCGCGATTTCGCCCGCCGGCCGCCCGGGGCCGTGCTCGACGGCCGGGATATCGGCACCATCGTGTGCCCAGACGCGGACGTTAAGATTTTCGTCACCGCAACCCCGGAAATCCGGGCCAAACGCCGTTTTACCGAGTTCGAGGCCCGCGGCGACACCGTTGCCTATGAAACGGTGCTGGCGGATATCCTCGTACGGGATGCCCGTGACTCGGGCCGTCAGAACGCACCGATGGCCCAGGCCTCAGATGCGATGTTGCTTGACACCAGCAACTTGAGTATAGAAGCCGCATTCGACGCCGTCGTCGGATTGATCAAGAGGAAGATCGGCCCCTAGAGACGCATAAGATATGCGTTTCAATTTTTAGGGGGCGGGCAAGAGGCCCATCACGACGGCGCCCGGACCAATATTCAAAGATTCGTGCCGGCAGAGGACCGTCCGATCGTGCGTTTTCGCATGTCCGGGTGGGGCTTTCGGCATTCCGCTATCCGCGCCGTCGGCTGGCCCTGTGGGCTTCCCGTGCGGCAGATCTCAATTCTTACACACGTCCAGGAGCCTGAATGACCGCCGAAATCAGCAAAGATTACACCCCGTCGCGTGACGAGTTCGCCGCGCTGCTCACCGAAAGCCTTGCCAAGGACGACCTGTTCGAAGGCAGCGTCGTAAAGGGCAAAGTCGTCGGCATCGAGAAGGATCTCGCCGTCATCGACGTCGGCCTCAAGATGGAAGGCCGCGTTCCGCTGAAGGAGTTCGGTCTGGGCGGCCAGCCCGGCAACATCAAGATCGGCGACACGGTTGAAGTCTACCTCGAGCGCATCGAGAACGCGCTCGGTGAAGCCGTTCTCTCGCGCGACAAGGCGCGCCGCGAAGAGAGCTGGACCCGTCTCGAGAAGCTCTCCGAGAAGGGCGAGAAGGTTACGGGCGTCATCTTCAACAAGGTCAAGGGCGGCTTCACCGTCGATCTCGACGGCGCCGTCGCGTTCCTGCCGGGCTCGCAGGTCGATATCCGCCCGGTTCGCGACATCGGCCCGCTGATGCACCAGCCGATGCAGTTCCAGATCCTCAAGATGGATCGTCGCCGCGGCAACATCGTCGTCTCGCGCCGCTCGGTGCTCGAAGAGACGCGTGCCGAGCAGCGCGCCGACATCGTGGCTCGTCTCGCCGAAGGCCAGATCATCGACGGCCTGGTCAAGAACATCACCGACTACGGCGCGTTCATCGACCTCGGCGGCATCGACGGCCTGCTCCATGTCACCGACATGGCCTGGCGCCGCGTGAACCATCCGTCCGAGATCCTGAATGTCGGCGACACGGTCAAGGTGCAGATCATCCGCATCAACCCGGAGACCCAGCGCATCAGCCTCGGCATGAAGCAGCTGCAGTCGGATCCGTGGTCGACGATCGAAGCCAAGTATCCGATCGGCGCACGTTTCAACGGCACGGTCACGAACATTGCCGACTACGGCGCGTTCGTCGAACTCGAGCCGGGCGTCGAAGGCCTGATCCACGTCTCGGAAATGAGCTGGACCAAGAAGAACGTTCACCCCGGCAAGATCGTTTCGACCAGCCAGCAGGTCGAAGTGCAGATCCTCGAGGTCGATCCCTCGAAGCGCCGCATCTCGCTCGGCCTCAAGCAGACCCAGGACAACCCCTGGGATGCCTTCCTTGCCCAGCATCCGAAGGGCACCGTTGTCGAAGGTCCGATCCGCAACATCACCGAGTTCGGCCTGTTCATCGGCCTCGATGGCGGCGTAGACGGCATGGTGCACCTGTCGGATCTCGACTGGCAGAAGGCCGGCGACGAGGTCATCAAGGACTACAAGAAGGGCGATACGGTCAAAGCTATCGTCCTCGACGTCGACAGCTCGAAGGAGCGCATCTCGCTCGGCATCAAGCAGCTGGCCGGCGATCCTGCCGACGAACTCGGCAAATACAAGAAGGGCGACCAGGTCACCTGCGAAGTCGTCGCGGTGCAGGAGAACGGCATCGAGGTCAAGATCGCCGATACCGATCTCACGACCTTCATCAAGCGCTCGGATCTCTCGCGTGACCGTTCGGAGCAGCGCACGGAGCGCTTCACCGTCGGCCAGAAGGTCGATGCGTCCGTGCTCTCGGTCGACAAGGCCGCGCGCCGCATCGGCGTCTCGATCAAGGCGCTCGAGATCGCAGAAGAGAAGCAGGCTGTTGCGCAGTACGGCTCGTCCGACTCGGGCGCTTCGCTGGGCGACATCTTCAAGGCCGCCATCAAGAAGCGCGATGCGGCTGGCGACGAGGAGTAGTCCTTTCGCCGTTCATTAAGACCGATTGGAAAGCGCGGGACCATGGTCCCGCGCTTTTTTGTTGTTCCTCTCCAGAGGAAAAGGACGTGGAGATTGCGCACCGCGCGACAGTTTCCTATTTTCCCGGCAAAGGCTTAATCCCTGGAGCATCCCCATGTCGCTCGAAACTGAAGCCGTCCTCGACCGCCGCCGTATGCGCAGGCGTCTCGCTTTCTGGCGCAGCGCGGCGGTGCTGTTCGTCGGCCTCTTGCTCGGCGCACTTCTGTTCAACAGTGATGAATTGTCGTCGCTCGCCGGAACGCGCCAGATCGCGCGCGTGGCCATTGAGGGCACGATTACCGACGACCGCGACCAGATCGCGATGCTGAAAAAGATCAAGGATGCCAAAAACGTCGACGCGCTGCTCGTATTCGTGAACAGCCCAGGCGGCACGACGACCGGTGGCGAAAGCCTCTATCTCGCGCTTCGCGACGTTGCGGAGAAAAAGCCCGTCGTTGCGCAGTTCGGCACGGTCGCGGCTTCGGCGGGCTATATCGTCGGGCTCGGCACAGACCATATCGTGGCGCGCGGCAACACCATCACCGGCTCGGTCGGCGTGCTCGCGCAATGGCCCGAGGTGAGCGAGCTGCTCGGCAAGCTCGGCGTGAAATTCAACGAGGTGAAAAGCGGTGAGCTAAAGGCCGCGCCGAACCCGTTCGAGCCTGCATCCGAAGGCGCCCGGAAAGTCATGCAGGACACCATCGACGACGGCTTCAAGTGGTTCCTGTCGCTGGTCGAATCCCGTCGTGGCATCGTGCCCCAGAACGTTAACGGCCTTGTCGAAGGGCGCATTTTCTCGGGCCGGCAGGCGCTGGATAACAAGCTGATCGACGAAATCGGCGGCGAAAAGGAAGCGATCGTCTGGCTCGAAACCAACCGCGGCGTGCCTAAAGACCTCAAGGTTGTCGACTGGAAGCCCACGCCCGAGGGCAGCTGGGGCGGTTTTGCGGGCGAAGCGTCTCTCGCCTTTGGAAAATTGATTGCTGCCGCGTTAGGCAATTTTGCTCAACTCGCAAGCCTTCCTCCCGGGCTTGGCAGAGTTGGTCTTGACGGCCTCGTTTCTGTTTGGCAACCTTCTGAAAATTAGAATAAATACAAATACTTTCGCGGGAGGCACGTGCTTTGATAAAATCCGAGCTGATCCAGAAAATTGCGGCTTCCAATCCACACCTGTATCATCGGGACGTGGAACGGATCGTCAATGTGGTGTTCGATGAGATCGTCGACGCGCTTGCGGAAGGCGATCGGGTCGAGCTTCGTGGTTTCGGCGCGTTTACAGTCAAGCATCGCGCTGCCCGCCAGGGGCGCAATCCGCGCACGGGAACTGCAGTCCCGGTCGACGAGAAATTCGTCCCGTTCTTCAAGACGGGCAAGGAGCTTCGCGACCGGCTCAACACCAACGGGTAAGCGCCGATAAGGCGTAGGCCTGTGGCGCCGACTTTCCCATTTCCGCGGCGAAGTTCATGCTTCGCTCCGGAGGCGGGCCCGGGGACACAGGCGAACTTCGGAATCGGAATACGCGCGTGCTCAGACGAATTCTTTGGCTGTTGACGGCATTTCCAGCGGCCGCGCTCCTGATTACGCTTGCGGTCGCGAACCGCCATTCCGTGCGGCTCGTGCTCGACCCGTTCCGCCCTGAAACGCCCGTACTTTCGGTTGTGCTGCCGTTCTACGGTTTCTTGTTCGGCGCGCTGCTCGTCGGCGTCGTGCTCGGTGGAGCCGCCACTTGGCTTTCCCAGTCGCGATGGCGCCGTACTGCCCGGATCAGGACGGGCGAGGCCAAGCGATGGCAAAGCGAGGCCGACCGCCTGACGCGCGAACGCGATGCCGAGGTTTCGGGTCGCGCCAAAGCGCTCTCCGCACCCGCCAAGCGCGACGCGGCTTGACCGTTTCTTTTTTCCGATCAGCGGGACTATAGAGGCCGCGAGCTTATACTCGCCGTTTCGGTTTCTTAACGTGATCCCCATGTCTACACGCGTGAAAATCTGCGGATTGAAGGCCGAGGCGCATCTCGATGCCGCGATCGAGGCTGGCGCCGATCTCGTAGGCTTCGTGCTGTTCGCCAAGAGCCCACGTAACGTGAGTCTTGAGCAGGCGGCCGCGCTCGTCGCGCGGGCACGCGAGCGCGGGGGCGTCCAAACCGTAACGTTGCTCGTGGACCCCGATGACGAACTCGTCGACCGCGTCGTTGCGACCGTCAAACCGGATCTCCTTCAGCTTCATGGGCATGAAACGCCGGATCGCGCGGAAGCTATCCGGCGACGCAGTGGGCTCCCGGTCATGAAAGCGGTCCCGGTCGCCAGTCCTGCGGAAGTTGCAGCGGCCTTCGCCTACCTGGAACCCGGCGGTGGGGCGGATCTGCTGCTGTTCGACGCCAAGCCGCCGGAGCGGCCCGACGCGCTGCCTGGCGGTAACGGGCTTGCCTTCGACTGGCACATTCTCGATGGCGCGCGCCGCCGCACGTCGTTCGCGCTGGCCGGCGGCCTTACCCCGAAAAATGTCGCCCAAGCCATCGATTTGACCGGGGCAGCCATCGTCGATGTCTCGTCCGGCGTCGAGAGCCGGCCCGGCGAGAAAGACGCCGACCTGATCCGCCGCTTCCTTCGCGCCGCAAAGGCCGCTAAGGAGGCATGAAAAATCGCCTGCCTGCCCCCGACGGGGATGGGCTATCGCAGAGGACGACCCCCAGTGGCCTCGAAGACGCAAAAGACGGAAGAAGCAAAGCTCAACACGCTAAAAGCCGGGCCTGACGACAGCGGGTTTTTCGGGCTTTTCGGCGGGCGCTTCGTCGCCGAAACGCTGATGCCGCTGATCCTCGATCTCGAAACGGCCTATAACTCGGCCAAGGACGATCCCAAGTTCCAGGCCGAGCTGACCGACCTCATGCTCCACTACGGCGGCCGGCCCAGCCCGCTCTATTTCGCGGAGCGCCTGACCGAGCATTTCCGCGGTGTGGCGAAAGCCGCGGGCGGGACGGGCGGCGCCAAGATCTATTTCAAGCGCGACGAGCTCAACCATACCGGCAGCCACAAGATCAACAACTGCCTCGGCCAGATCCAGCTCGCGCGCCGTATGGGTAAGACCCGCATCATCGCGGAGACCGGCGCGGGACAGCACGGCGTCGCGGTGGCAACGGTGTGTGCGCGCTTCGGTCTGCCCTGCGAGATCTACATGGGCGCGACAGACGTTCAGCGGCAGGCCCCGAACGTCGCGCGCATGTACATGCTGGGCGCCAAGGTGAACCCGGTAACGGCAGGCGCCGGCACGCTCAAAGACGCAATGAACGAAGCGCTGCGCGATTGGGTGACCAACGTGCGCGATACCTACTATCTCATCGGCACGGCCGCAGGCCCGCATCCCTATCCAGCGATGGTGCGCGACTTCCAATCGATCATCGGAAACGAAACCCGCGAGCAGATGCTGGAGCGCGAGGGACGGCTTCCGGACACGCTCGTGGCCTGCATCGGCGGCGGCTCCAATGCGATCGGCCTGTTCCATCCGTTCCTCGACGACGAGGGCGTGAAAATCTACGGCGTCGAAGCAGGCGGGCACGGGCTCGATGTCGAGAACGGACACGCGGCCTCGATGAATGGCGGGCGCCCCGGCGTGCTGCACGGCAACCGCACCTACCTGCTGCAAGATGCGGAAGGCCAGATCCTCGAAGGGCACTCGATCTCGGCCGGTCTCGACTATCCGGGTGTCGGCCCCGAGCACTCGTGGCTCAAGGATACCAAACGCGTCGATTACGTTTCGATCACCGACCAGGAAGCCCTGACCGCGTTCCAGCTTTGCGCCAAGCAGGAAGGCATCATTCCGGCGTTGGAGCCATCGCACGCCCTCGGCTGGGTGACGAAGCTCGCGCCGACGCTGCCGCAGGACAACCTGCTCGTCATGAACATGTGCGGACGCGGCGACAAGGACGTGTTCGCGGTGGCCGGCTATCTGGGGATCAAGCTTTGACCAAAAAAATCGAAACGCGGATCGATCGGCGCTTCGCGGCGCTGAAGAAAGAGGGCCGCGCGGGCCTCGTGACCTTCATCACGGCAGGTGACCCCGATCTCGCAACCTCGAAAGCGATCCTCGCCGGATTGCCGAAGGCCGGCGCCGACGTCATCGAACTCGGTATGCCGTTCTCCGATCCGATGGCCGATGGCCCGGCCATCCAGGCTTCTTCGCTGCGCGCGCTCAGGGCGGGGCAGAAGATGCGCGATACACTCGAGATGGTGCGCGAATTCCGCAAGACCGACGCGGACACCCCCATCGTGCTCATGGGCTATTACAATCCCATCTACGTCTATCCGAACGATGCATTCCTCGACGAAGCCGCCGAAGCGGGCGTCGACGGGCTGATTGTTGTGGATCTTCCTCCCGAGGCGGATAACGAGCTTTGCTTGCCGGCTATCGAGCGCGGGCTCAACTTCATCCGGCTCGCGACCCCCACCACCGACGATAAGCGCCTCACGAAAGTGCTGAAAAACACCTCCGGTTTTCTTTACTATGTTTCGATTACCGGCATCACCGGAGCCAGTTCAGCCAATCCAGACGACGTTCAACTGCAGGTGGCGCGTCTCAAGAAGGCAACAACCCTTCCCGTCGCGGTCGGATTTGGCGTAAGAACACCGGAACAGGCGCGTGAAATGGCCAAGGGCGCGGACGGCGTCGTGGTCGGCTCGGCGCTGGTTCGGGCCATCGAGACGAGCTTAACCGAGGACGGCAGAGCGACTGGAAATACGGTTGGCTCCGTCCTAAGTTTGGTCGAAGGCCTGGGCGCCGCCTTACGGACATCGTAATCGGCGGGAAGCGACGGCCGGAGCTTTGCGGGCGCCGGCGATGGCATAAACTTTCTATACGGCTTGCGGCATGAGTTGCGCTGCCCAGAGGGGTGGACGGACCTGCCGGGTTTCGAGGAGCGGTCAAGCGTGAACTGGATCAACAACGTCGTCCGGCCAAAGATCCGCAGCTTCCTCACGACGAAGCGCGAGGTGCCGGAGAACCTCTGGGTCAAGTGCCCGGAGACGGGTCAGATGGTCTTCTACAAGGACCTTGAGGCCAATCAGTTCGTCGTCCCCGGCTCCAACTATCACATGAAGATGAGTTCGCGCGCGCGGCTCACCACTCTGTTCGATGGCGGCGTGTTCGAGCAAGTCGCGGTCCCGGCCGTTGCGCAGGATCCGCTGCGCTTCCGCGATGGCCGTCGCTACACCGACCGCATCAAGGATGCGCGGACGAAAACCGGCCTCGAAGATGCGGTGCTGATCGGCCATGGCACGCTCGACGGGCGCACGGTCGTGGCAGCCGCGCAGGATTTCGAGTTCATGGGCGGCTCGCTCGGCATGGCGGCCGGCGAAGCGGTGATCGCGGGAATGCTGCGCGCCGTCGAGCTCAAGGCTCCGTTCATTCTGTTCGCCGCATCGGGCGGCGCACGTATGCAGGAAGGCATTCTGTCGCTTATGCAGATGCCGCGCACCACCATCGCGGTACAGAGGCTGCGTGAAGCCCGCCTGCCCTATCTCGTCGTGCTCACCGATCCAACCACCGGCGGCGTAACGGCGTCGTATGCGATGCTCGGCGATGTGCATATCGCGGAGCCGGGCGCCCTCATCTGCTTTGCAGGCCCGCGCGTCATTCAGCAGACCATCCGCGAGCAGCTGCCAGATGGATTCCAGCGCGCCGAATACCTCCTGCAGCACGGCATGATCGACATGGTCGTGCATCGCCACAAGATGCGCGAGACGTTGAGCCGCCTGTGCAGCCTGCTGATGCACGGCAACGCGACAGCCGACAAGAGCAAGGCGCGGCGCGGTAACGGCAAGGCGCCGAACGGCAGCCTGGTCGACGGCAAGCTGATCGAAAACGCGGTCGTCGAACTCGAGCCGGTCAAGGAGAGCGAGCGCTTCGGTGAGGCCAAGGGGGACGCCGCCAGAAGCGAAGGCGACACGCCGACAAGTGGTGCGCCGGGCCGCGAGCAACCGAGAAACTGATCGCGGGCGTTCAATCTCGGGCTACCCTTTCGAACCCTTATCCTTTGCCATTGGCTCGTCCGTTGGGAGCTTGGGGGTTGAGGCTCAGGTCATGGCAGGGCGCGCGGGACGGAACCACTCCGACAATGCTAAGCTTCAGGCTAAGTTCTGGCGGACGCCGCACTGGATCCTGGCAATCGTGACGATGCGATCACGTCTCCGGAACTGAGAGTTTTGAAATGCACCGCGTGGGGCCCGCTGATGGAGGGGCGTAACATTCTGACAAGCGACCAGCTCCTCGCGGACATGAAGCTTCTGCACCCGAAGCTCATCGACCTTTCTCTGGGCCGGGTGGAGCGGTTGCTCGGCAAGCTCGGCAATCCGCACAAAGCCCTGCCGCCCGTCGTCCATATCGCCGGCACCAACGGCAAGGGTTCCGTCACGGCCTATCTCAAGGCCATGCTGACGGCCGCAGGCAAGCGCGTGCATGTCTATACGTCGCCGCATCTCGTGCGCTTCCACGAGCGCATCGAGTTGTCCGGTCCCGATGGGCTCACGAAGCCGATCGCGGAAGCTGATCTCGTGGACGTGCTCTCGCGCACGCAGGCCGTCAACAGCGGTGACGACATCACTCAGTTCGAAATCACGACGGCTGCGGCTTTTCTGGCGTTCGCAGAGCATCCGGCGGATGTCGTGCTGCTCGAAGTCGGGCTTGGTGGCCGGCTCGACGCAACCAACGTCATCGCGAAACCGGCCCTCACGGTGCTCACTCCGATTTCGCTCGATCACGCGGAAAAACTCGGCGGCACCTTGGAAGCCATCGCCTTCGAGAAGGCCGGCATCCTGAAGCGCGGCGCCCCTTGCATCGTCTCGCAACAGGAGGATGTCGTGCACGACGTCATCGCGCGAGAGGCCATGCGGGTCGGTGCGAATCTTTCCGTCTGGGGTCAGGACTACGACGCCTACGAGCAGCGCGGCCGCCTGATCGTGCAAAAGGCCGATCAACTGCTCGATCTGCCGCTGCCGGCGCTGCTCGGACGCCACCAAGTGGTCAACGCGGGCACGGCGGTCGCCGCTGCGCTCGAACTCGCTTGTGCCGGTATCGACGAGCAAGCCATCGAGCTCGGTCTCGTTTCCGCGCGCTGGCCGGCCCGCATGCAGCGGATCGACAGTGGACCGCTGCCGTCCCTACTGCGTCCGGGCTCCGAGCTGTGGCTCGACGGCGGGCACAATCCCGCGGCCGGCCTCGCGATCGCGCAGGCGCTGGCAGACCTCGAGGAGCGCGCGCCGAAGCCGCTTTATCTCGTCGTCGGCATGTTGGGCCTCAAGGATGCGCCGGGGTTCCTCGCACCATTCAGCGGGCTCGCGCGCCATGTCGTCGGCGTGCCGATCCCGGGCGCGCACGAAGCGCCGTTCTCGCCGGAAGCGCTGGCTGAAGCCGCGCGCTCGGTCGCACTCAATGCCGAAGCCGGCGTGTCGGTCGAGGCCGCCCTCAAGCGTATCGATGCGCTCGACCCCGGCCCCAAGCGCATCCTGATCACCGGATCGCTCTACCTCGCCGGACATGTGCTCGCGCTCCAGGAAGGCGTCGAGCCGCAGGCGAATTAGTTGCTCCGTTGGAGCTTGAGAGAATAAAAAAGGGCTCCGGAAAACCGGAGCCCTTTCTAATTCAACAATCAGCCGGACAGTCGGCTTATGCCTTGACGAGGGTCTCGCCGATCTGTGCGCCAAGCCACTCTTCGAGCTTGCGCTTCTGAACCAGCGCACCGACGTGCTGGCCGGCGACCTCGCCGTTCTTGAAGACGATCAGCGTCGGCATGGCGCGAATGCCATACTTGGTGGTGATGGCCGGGCTCTGGTCGACGTCGATCTTCACGATCTTGACCTTGCCCTTCTGCTCGGCCGCGACCTGTTCAAGGGCAGGCGCCATGGCCTTACACGGACCGCACCACTCGGCGAAGAAATCGACAAGCACGGGCTCGGTCGACTTCAAGACCTCTTCGTCGAACGTCTTATCGGATACGAGTGCGGTCATGGACGTGTCTCCTTTGTCGGCATCAGCCGGGATTTCAAATCTCATACCCCATTACGGGGACTTGCCTTTGCCGGATCAGGACCATCCGTTCCCTCGGCTGCGCGGACCGTGAACCTAGGAATGCCGACCTCGGGCGTCAAGACTACAGCGCTAAGCCCTGATCAACCTGTTGATATCCAGGTTATTTCTTAGGTAAGCGGATCTCCGGCACTTCTGTCGATGGGCCGGTCTTCAAGCGCCATAACTCGGTTGCATAGGTGTCCAGCGTCTGCTGCGGGATCTCCATCAAATGCGCGTCCTGTGTCCAGAGGAGGGCAGCGCGAACGGGCTTTCCAGGCGCAATTTCGCTGACGGCCAGGCGATAGGCCGCGAGTTGGAAGAGGTAGACGGGGGCCACCGCTTCCAGCGTGCGCGGCGGGGCGCGATTGGTTTTGTAGTCGACGATCAACGCGCCGTCGTCGAGAAGGGCCAGCCGATCGATCTGTCCGGCGATGCGAAGCGGCGGGCCGTCTCCCTCGGGGCGCGGGATCACAGCGACGATGGGGACTTCGGCTTGGCTCGCCGGGCCGAACACGGGTGCAAACGTTGCATCGCTCAACACCGCTATCGCCTCGGATGCGATGTTCGCGAGCGTACGCGCCGGAAGATCACGGCCTCGCTCGGCCAGGAACGCCTTCGCAGCCTTGGGCCAGGCCTTGGGCGCGATCTGCGGCAGATGCTGCAAGAGCGCGTGGGTGAGCGTGCCGCGCAGGAAGCGGGATTGGTCGGAGAGCCGGGCCGGGCTCATCGCGGCCGGCTCAGCCTGCGGATCCTTCGGCGGCGGTGTCGGCAGAGGCTCGCCCTCGTCGTCGGTGTCGTAGGGCGCGAGTCGAGACGGCGCGAGCGGCACCGTCAGTTGCGGCTCACGCGGAACGGCCGTCGCGCTCCACGGCGGCAACGGCGCAGCCCCTTGGTGCGCGGTCAGCGTCACTTTCGGCGGCTCGGGCGTAGCCGTCTGCGGTGCCGCGAGGCGGAGCACATCCCGGCCATTGTCGTCCGCGACGCGCTCGACGGCGCCGGCTAGCCCCTCGCGGATCAACTCGTACCAGCAGCCCGGCTCGGGACCGCGCCGGGCTTCGAAGCCCGCCACGTAGAGGCGATCACGGGCGCGGGTCATCGCGACATAGAGCAGCCGATTGCGTTCTTCGCGGTCGCGGGTTTTCAACGCGTCACGCGCTTCCTGAAGCGGTGCAAGCCCGCTCGTTCCCTTCACCGGCCAGACGAACGGCACGGCCACGCCAACCGGGCGCTGCATGGCATCGAGCTTCATGGGCCGGCCAGCCTGGCTTGCGGCAGAGCCCGCGCTACAGGTATCCGGCAAGAACACGATCGGGGCTTCGAGGCCCTTGGCGCCGTGCACCGTCATGACGCGCACTTCGTTGCGACCGTGCTCCATGTCGCGTTTGATGTCGCGCTTGCCGTCGCGCATGAACGCGAGGAAGCCCGCAAGCGAAGGCGGTGCGCCATCGTCGTAGGTGAGCGCGAGGTTCAGGAACTCGTCAAGGGGATCGGCAGCGTCAGGCCCCAGGCGGGCGATCAATTTCTGGCGCACGCCGTCGCGATCCAGGATGTCGGCGAAGAACTCGAATGGCGGGCGGAAGTCCGCTGCTTTGCGCCAGCGGATCAGCGTGGATGCCGCCTCTATGAAACGCGGGTTCGTCTTTCCGGTTTCGAGCAGTGCCTTCCAAAGCGTGCCTTTGCGCGGATCGCCCGCTTTCTCGCGGTCCCTGAAAGCGAGCGTGGTCAGGTCGGCATCGTCGAGGCCGAAGATCGGGCTCTTCAGAACCTCGGCGAGCGCGAGATCGTCTTCCGGCAGCGTCAGGAAATCGCCGAGCGACAGCATGTCCTGCACGGCGATCTGTTCGGTCAAGCGCATACGGTCAGCGCCAGCGACGGGGATGTCACGCGCTTTCAAGGCCTGAACCATCGGCGCGGCGAAGGGCGCGCGCTTGCGCACCAGAACGAGGATATCGCCCGGCTCGATGGGACGGCCGGACGACGCCAGGATCTCGCGGTTGTCGAGCCAGCGCTTGATGGTTTCGGCTATGCGGTTCGCGAGCCTCACGACCGGCGGCTCGGCAGACTGCTCTTCCAGGGGCGACCACGCGTCCGGCAGCTCCACGTCCTCGGCGCGCTCGGTCGGCCAGATTTCCACCAATCCGGCATGACCTGCACGCTTGGCGGCGTGCGGGGCGGGGCTCACGCCCGGCGTGCGGCTGGTGTTGGCGAACACGCGATCGACGGCATCGAGCACGGGCGCGACGGTGCGGAACGACAAAGTGAGCGGGATGCGTCGCCACGTGGCGCCCGTGCTCTCGCCCAATTCCGCAAAGCGGTTTCCCATTTCCGAGAACATTTCGGGGGCCGCGCCCTGGAACGAATAGATCGACTGTTTCTCGTCACCGACAGCAAACAGCGTGCGCACTTCCTCTCGCGCGCCCGAGCCTGAGAAGAATTCGGTCGCCATTGCTTCCACGACGCGCCATTGAGACGGGCTCGTGTCCTGGCTCTCGTCGACCAGGATGTGGTCGAGCCCCTTGTCGAGCTTGAACAGCACCCATTCGGCGGACGCACGCGTCGACAGCAGATTGCGCGTACGCGCGATCAAGTCGTCGAAGTCGAGCGCGGCGCGGCGCACCTTCGCCTCGGTGTAGCGCTGCTGGACGGCGTCGGCGAGGCGCAGCAGCGCCATCGTGGCCTCGACCACGGCCGCACCTTGCTGCTCGGCCCAGAGCGCGACGAAACGGCCCTGCGCGCGCGACAGCATCGGATCGATTTCGGGGTTCTTCTCGGCCAGCGCCTTGGTCAGGAACTTTTCGCGAGGCGCGCCATCGGATTTGATAAAGAGGCCGGACAGCGCTTCCATGCGCTGCTGATCGGTCGCGGCGTCGAGCGCGGCACCCACTTTCGCCGCCATGTTCGCATCGGTTTTTCCGCCGCCGAGCAACACGGTGCGGACGTGCGCGAGCTCGGCCTTCGAAAGCAGCGTTGCCGCCTCGGCCTGGATGGCTGAGCGCGTGACATCGCGGCGGATCGTGAAATGGCGCCGATAGAGATCCTCGACGGCTTCGAGGCCGGAGCCGCCGCCCTCGCGCACGGGTGCCATGCGGACAGCCGCTTCGAGCCAATCGCGCTGGCTCAGGGCATCGGCGAGGATTTCGTCGAAGCGATCATCGGCGGCATAAGCGATGGCCGCCTCAAGGGCGCGGCCCATCGGGCTCGTGCGCTTGCGGGCGGCGCCTCCGATCACCTGATCGATGGCCTCGCGCATGAGCTTGCGCGAGGTTTCCTCGTCAAGGATTGCGAACCCGGGCGTAACACCCGCCTCGAGCGGGAACCGTTGCAGAAGCCGCTCCGCGAAGGCGTGAATGGTCTGGACGCTCAGGCCACCCGGCGTTTCCGTCGCGCGTGTGAAGAGCGTGCGAGCAAGCGCGATTTCCTCGATCGCCGGCTCGCGACCGAGAAAATCCGCGAGCGTGCGGGCGAGATCCGGCTCCGGCAGCATCACCCATTTCGAAAGGCTGTCGAACACGCGCTTCGACATTTCAGCCGCGGCCGCCTTGGTATAGGTGAGGCACAGAATGCGCTCGGGCGGGGTGCCGGCAAGCAGAAGCCGCAGCACGCGCATGGTGAGAACATGCGTCTTGCCGGTACCGGCGTTGGCGCTCACCCAAACGGAGGCGGACGGATCGGCGGCATCGGCCTGAAGGCGCGTGGTGCGTTCGAGCTCGATCTCGATCGGCGTGAGGTCGTTCATGCTCAGGCCTCCTCCTCGGCGGATGCACCGGACGACCATTCGGCAACGCGCGCCAAGTGCGCGTATTCGTCAAAGTCGTAGCCGAAGCGTGCGCGCCGCAGCGGGCGATAGGGTGTGTGCTCGTCATCGAAGCGCGCGACGTGGCGCTTGAGGCCGTCGAGCGTATCTTTTGCCAGGCCCGCGATGTCGGGTGCGTTGACATCGCGCTCGTCGCCCGGCGGCTCACCGCCCGAAGCGCGGATGTAGCGCAGCGTCGCGACGGGATGTTTCGGAAGCTTGTCGAAGCCGAGATCCGCGTCGAGTGCGATAGCGGCTTCGAGCGGCAGCTGCGGCGAGACGCCTGCCAACACCTTGTTGTCGGGCGGCGGCATGCCGGTCTTGTAGTCGGAAACCACGAGCGCGCCATCGAGGATGTCGATGCGATCGGCGCGCGCGGTCAGCGTGAAGGGAGCTGCCGCGCCTTCGAGAATGAGCTTGCCTGAGACCTCCGCCCTCACCTCCGTTACGCCCGCCCGGCGGCGCGGTTCGGTCGCGGCAAACCACGCGGCGAAACGTTCAAAGCGTGGAATCCAGAACGCGGCGATGCGCGGATGGGCGGCGTAAGCTTCCAGCGCCACGCGCGCGAAACGAACCAGTTCCTGCTCGACGTTCTCCGGCAGTGTCTTCGGGTAGGCTTCTGCAAAGGCCGAGAGCGCATTGTGAATGATCGAACCGCGCAGCGAGGCGCCCGGCGGCTGGCCGAGAGGATCCAGCGGCTCGAGCTTCAGGATATCGCGCGCGAAGATTGCGTAGGGGTTCGCGATCCAGGTTTCGATGCGCGATACGGAGAGCTTGCGCGGACGCTGCGCGAAGCTCGGCCGCGGCTCCGGCACCTTGAGACGCGGAACCGGTTCCACGCTATCGCGCTGACGGGCCCAGGCGAGCCACGGCTGGCTTGGCGCAAGCGCGGACGCGACGCCCATGCCGTCAAGCAGCGCCTTCAGGCGCAACAGCCAGCGCGACGGAACGGTCGGCACGCCGTCTTTTTTTTCGGCGCGCGTGAGAATGACTTCGGGCGCGGCGAGCAGCGTCGCGAAATCGTGCGCGGACTGGCCGATCTTTTCCTCGGGCGAGGGCAAGCCTAGCGCCTCGCGCATCGGGCGGTTCAGCCAAGGTCCGGGATCAGACGATTTCGGCCAGGTGCCATCGTTGAGGGATCCTAGGACGACGACATCCGTCTGCTGCAAGCGCGCTTCGAACGGGCCCCAAATGAAGAGACGCGGATGCACCGGGCCACGTGGGCGCACGGTTTCCGCGCTGGCGAGGCTGCGATAGAGATCGGCGTAGTCGGTTGCGGGAATTTCAAGCGGGGGCAGCCGCTCGTCGAGCAGGCTCGCGAAGAAGCGCGCGGCGGTTTCTCCGGCCTCGTCGCGCCACAGCGAGCTATCCGGCTCCTCCTTCTCGTCCGGCTCGGCAGGAAGGCGTGCGACCTCTTCAGCCGCCTTGCAATGCGCCTCCACGAGGTCGCGCAATGCGGCCGGCTCGGCCCGATCATAGAACGCGATCAACGGCGCAAAGGCCGCGCGTACGCGCGCGAGCAGATCGCGGGCACCTTGCCAATCCTCGGTCCAGAGACGCGTGACTGCCGGATGCTGCCGCACGCTGTTGGTCCGATCGCCGTTGCTGCGATCCTCGAAGGCGCGCTCGAACGCCGCTTCGACACCGTCCAACCCCTCGCCCAGATAGGGCGTGCGGAATGTCGCGATTTCGAGCGCACGGGCGGCGCGGCGGGCCGCGAACGGATCGAGCCCGAAACGCGTCAGCGGATGCTTCAGGAGTGCCACGACCTCAGCCGGCGCGAAGCGCGTGGCAACGGCGTTGATCACGAGATCGAGAAGCGCGCCGGGCGGCGTCTTGGCTAGCGGGCGTCCGGCCGAGTCGTCAACCTTGATGCCCCACGCTTCCAGGCGGATCGCGACGCGGCGCGCGAGAAAGCGATCCGGCGAGACCAATGCCGCCGTGCGCCCTGGCGTTTCGGCGGCTTCGCGCAGGATCAGCGCGACGGCTTCCGCTTCGTCCTGCGCGGTCGGCGCTTCGATCAGGCTCAGGCCCTTGGGTGCGGCAGCCGCAGGATTCTTGCGCGCCGCGGCGGCGAACGTCTCCCAACGCTCCGTTGTGCCGGCCGGGCGCATGGCTTCGGCGATGAGGCGGCTTCTGGCGCGAGCGGCGGGCGCGGAATGGTCTCCGAGGCGGGTCACTGCGCTTCGCGCGATGCCCAACGCATCGAGTAGCCTCGCGAGCCCGAACTGGGGATGCTCGGGGTGACGCTGTTCAACCTCCTGCGGGCAGATGGCCTGCCAGCTTTGCTCATCGAGATCAGTGTCGAGGGCGGGCAGCACAATGGCGCCTTGCGGCAGACGCGCGACGGCGCGCATCAACTCGACTGTCGCGGGGATCGAGCCGGTGACACCCGCGACGATGACCGGCGCTCTCGGCGGCAGCATCGTCAGGCGGTGCGCTTCGGCGCGGATCACGGCATTGCGACGCCCTACCGCCGTGAGATGACCGGACTGCGCGAGGTAAGCAGGCCAGGCCTGCGTGACGATTTCGAGAAACTTCAGCGTCTTCTGCCAATGCTCCGAGAACGTCTCCGGCACGAGCTTCGCCAGACCATCGAGACTCACATTCTCGGTCTCGATCATGTCCATCAGTCCGGCCAGCTCTTTCGCGAGCACGGCGGCTTGCGCGGGCGTGCTGCTGCCGGCGGCGGCCAACGGCTCAAGGGCGGCGTCTGCACCCCGCGCCTGATGCATGACCTCGGTCCAGCGCTGGATCAGGCTCGTCAGCACCAAACGGCGCTCCAGCTCGCCGATGGCAGGCGGGATGGCGCCAAGCTCGCTCGTCGTCTCGGCCTCGGCGGCAGCCGTAATCAACGAGAGATCTTCCTCGCCTTCGGAGATCGGAACGATTTTCGGAAGAAGCAACGCACGCCCGCCTGAGGCCCGCAGAAACGCATCCTGAAGGGCGCGCGTCGCACGCCGCGTCGGCAGGTAGAGTGTGATGCGCGGCAAGTCGAGTGTCGCCGGCGCAACGCCGCCCGCAGACGGCAGACTGCCGTCGAGAATGGCGGCGGCGAGGCAATCGAGAAACGAGCGCCCGGCTTCAACCGTGTAGATGTTCGCGCGGTGTGGTGATGTCATCGGTGGTGGTGATGCTCCCGGGCAGCCAGAGCATGATCACGTCTGTTTGAATCGCAATCATGGTCTAGGGCAGCAACGGGTATAGCCCGGATGGGACCGGTTCAGGCGCCTTCCGCGCGCTCTATCCACCGTTCCGCTTCCTCCACGGACTGTGGCGTGCCGACATGCATCCACACGCCGTCCAGGCGCAGGCCGTACAGGCGCTTTTTATCAATTGCACGGTCCCAGAGCTGGTTGAGCGAGAACGCACCCGAGGGCGCATCTTCGAACAAGCGCGGGTGAGCGATCGAAACGCCCGTAAACACGAAGGGTGATTCGCGCTGCTCGTCGCGGCGCAGCAGCACGCCGTCCGAATCCATGCAGAAATCGCCGCGTCCTTCGTAGCCGAGACTGGTGGCGCCGTTGGCGAGCAACATCAGGCTGTCCATGCGATCGGGGTCGAAGGCCGCGATCAAGCGGGCGATGTTCGAACCCACGCCGTCGATCCACACCGAATCGGAATTGTGGATGAGAAACGGCTCGTTGCCGAGCAGCGGCAAAGCGCGCACGACGCCGCCGCCGGTATCGAGCAGCGCGTCCCGCTCGTTCGAAATGACCATGGACGGCACCGTGCGTTTGGCGACGTGCGCCTCGATCAGATCCGGCAGGTAGTGCACGTTCACGACGGCGCGGGTGATGCCGCCAGCCGCGAGCCTATCGAGCACATGATCGATGAGCGGCTTGCCTTTGAGGCGCACCAGCGGCTTCGGCACCACATCGGTCAGCGGGCGCATCCGCTTGCCGAGACCGGCAGCCAGCACCATCGCAGTCGTCACCTTGTCGGTCATCAGTCTCTATCGATTTCAAATGGCGGGGGATTGGTGAGGAACGTCGGGTGGCTCGTGGCGGATGTCAGCAGGCAGGTACCGGTCGAACCAACGGCTCAGGTCTGCAAGGGCGGGGTGAGCCAGTCCGCGCGCCAGATAGCGCCATATGCGAGGGATGTGACGCAAATATGCGCGCTTGCCGTCGCGCATGGCGAGACGGGCAAATATACCCAGGATCTTGGTGTTCCGCTGAACACCGAGCGCCGCATAGGCGAAGCGAAACGCCTCCGCATCGAAGGCGGGATCGACTGCGGCGCGCATACGGAGGTAATAGGCAAGCAGCTCATCTTCCAGCGCGGGCGGCACATCGAGGCGTGCATCCTGCAGCAGCGAGACGAGATCGTAAGCGAGCGAGCCCTGGAGCGCGTCCTGGAAATCGAGCACGCCAGCGCGGCGGAAGCCTTCGCGGTCTGGAAGCCAGACGAGATTGGGCGAGTGATAGTCGCGCAAAACCCAGCCTTTGCGCTCGGATGCGAGGCGCGCAAAAATTCCGTCCCAGAGAGCCATGAATTCGGCCCGCACATCAGGCGGAATCGGCTGACCGTGGATCGCGAGCCAATACCAGTCGGGCAGCAGCTCGACCTCGATGCCGAGCACGGAGCGGTCCTGCAGTGGAACGCGGTGGGTGCTGCCATCGGGCAACGGAATAACCTCGGGCACCGGCAGCGTGCTCAACACCAGAAGCGCCTCGGTCGCCGCTTGCCACAACTCGGCTTGGTCGGTGCCATTGGCGATTTCGTTCCCGAAAACACGGTCGCCGAAATCCTCGAGCAGCAGAAACCCACGATCAAGATCAGCGGCGTAGATTTCGGGGGCGCTGAGGCCGGCCTCGCGGAGCGCCGCCGCGACGGCCACGAACGGGCGCACGTCCTCGGCCAATTGCGAGATGCGGCTATAGGGCAGGCCACCCCGGATCGGCGGGCCATCCGGCTGCCGCGGCTGATCCATCAGGATGGCTTTTCCCTGCGTACCATCGAGGCGGGCGTAAGCGCGGGCGGAGGCGTCTCCCTGTAAATACGCGGCGCTCGCAGCGTTCCACGGCGGATGGCCGTCCAGGAATGCCGCTATTCCGGCAAGACGCTGCAGCCGCGCGGCCCACGAGCCGTTGCCGGTTAGTGTGATCGATCTCAGATCGTCGCCCGATCCCTGCACGAGGTGGACATCGAGACGGTTCGCAGCGCGGAGGCCGGGCGCCCGCTCGGGCCATTCAATGATTGCAACACCCGCCGCCAGGCTCTCGTCGAGGCCCAGCTCGATCAACTCGTCCTCACTCGCCAACCGATAAAGATCGAGGTGGGCGAGCTCGAAGCGGTTCGACGCGTAGGTTTGTACGAGCGAGAAGGTGGGGCTCGGAATCTCGGCCTCTGCATCCGCCAGAACGGCGCGAATGAGGGCACGGGCGAAGGTGGTTTTGCCGGCGCCGAGATCGCCGTGGAGGGCGACCACGTCGCCTACGGCGAGTTTCAGGGCGAGGCGCTCGGCGAGGCGGGTGACGCCGCTCTCGTCGGCATCAGCTATTCGCCACGCGCTTGGTATCGGAGGACTCGGTGCTTGTGGGGAGGTCATTCTGTTTCTGCTCAACGCCGCGCTCGGGGAACCGTACAGTGACCTTGGTTCCGGTTCCAGGCTCGCTGTCGAGCATCATGTCGCCCCCGTGAAGATCGACAAGGCTTTTCACGATCGAAAGCCCCAGGCCGGCCCCACGATGCTTGGAGCCCTGACTACGGCTTTCAAAACGCTCGAAAATATGGCGCTGCTGCTCCTTAGGGATACCGACGCCCTGGTCCTCGACCGAGAACACCATTGTGCCGTTATCTCGCCAGGCGGACAGATGGATGACCCCCTCCGGCTTCGAGAAGCCGACCGCATTGGACAGTAGATTGTAGAGGATCTGGCGTACGCGCTGCTCGTCGGCCATGAAGGTCACGGCATCGTCGGCGATGGCGATGTCGAGGGTCAGTCGGGCGCGGGCGGCACGCTCGCGGACGCCGTTGATCGCGAGATCGATGACGGCGCGCACGTCGACGGTTTCGAGCTTCAACTCCAGACCGCCGGCATCGATGGTCGCGAGATCGAGGATGTCGTCGATGATGGCAAGCAGCGTTTTCGAGGAGAAGGCGATGTCTTCCAGATATTCGCGCTGGCGCGGGGTCAAGGCGCCGAAGATCGGGTTTGAGAGCAGCTCGCTGAAGCCGATGATGTTGGTCAGCGGCGTGCGCAGCTCATAGGAAATGTGTCCGATAAACTTGTTCTTGAGTTTGTCGGCGGTGACGAGTGCCTCGTTGCGCTCGATGAGCGCGCGCTCGTAGCGTTTTGAATCCGTCACGTCGACGAAAGTCAGCAGCGTGCCTCCATCCGGAAGCGGTGTCACCGCATAGTCGATGACGCTGCTGTCGGGGCGAACCATCTGGCCTTCCAACGGCTCGCGCTCCTCGAACGAGGTCACGGCCCGGCTGATCTCCGACCATGTCGACATCTCGCCATAGAGAACCTGCGTGATGCGGATGAATTCGTCGATGTGCGGGCTCTCGGAGAGCTTCTGCGGCGAGAGCTTCCAGACACCCGCAAACGCCGAGTTATGCAGCTTCAGGCGGCCATCGGTGCCGAACACCGCGACGCCTTCCTTGAGGCTGTTCAGCGTTTCCGTCTGCACGCCGATCAGAGCATTGTAACGGCTTTCGAGCGCGATGCGCTCAGTCTCGTCCTGGTAGAGGTAGGTCACGCCGCCGTCCGGGCGCTGCGTCGCCATGACGTGGATATTGCGGCCATCCGGCAGGTGCCACCAGTCCTCGAGTTCGGTCTCTTCCTTGTAGCACTTGAGGACGTTCTTCTTCCATTCGCGGTACTTCACCACCTCCGGCAGGCGGCCGAGTTCGCGCAGACGATCGAGCACGGTGCCGTCGCTGGGTGAGGTCTCGAGCCAATCGGCATCGAGCCGCCAGAGTTTCTGGTAAGCCGCGTTGAAGAAGGTCAGCTTCTGGTCGGTATTGAAGATCGCAACGGCCGTGGCGACGCGATCCAGCGTGCGGTCGTAGGCCGCGACCTGGCGATCAAGCTCGCCTTTCGCGGTTTCGAGGTCGGCGACGTCGATCGCGGCGCCCGCGGTCGCATCACCCAGCGGCAGCACCGTGACCTCGTGGGTCTTGCGCTCGGAGCCGACCACCAGCGGCATACGTTCCTTGAACGTCTGCCCCGTTTTCAGGACGCGCGCGACGGCCTTGCGTTGGCGCGACTCCAGAAGCTCGATCTGGCCATCGACGACTTCGGTCTCGCTCTCGGCGTCCACCGCCTTCACATAAGCGCTGTTGACCCAGGTCATGCGACCGCTGGAGTCCTGCAGCCAAGCCGGATGAGGCAATGCGCTCAAAAGCGCGCGGCTCGACCGCACGTCGCGTGCAAGGCGCATGTGCTGATCGAGAATAACCGACAGATCGCGCTTGTAGCCGGCGACGTCCTTGAAGCGCAGTACGGCCCGCCCACCGGCAGCGCGCCCATCCGCCTCGATGTGGCCGCCGGCTGCCGTCTTCAGAATGAGGTTGAAAGCGCGACCTTCCGAGAGCAGCCCGTCGAGAGCCGATTTAAGCGCCGCAGTGCTCTTCTGATCGAGCCAAAGGTTGAAGCGCACCATCTCGACGGAATTGGCCGGAAGGCCCGGCACGCCAGCGAGCGTATTGGTGACGACAGAAAAGCCTTTGCCTTGTTCCCAATGCATCAGCACTTGAGGCTCGGCCTTGATCAGCGCCTCGGCAGCCGCCAGCGACCGGCGCAGCTCGCGGGCCTCGTCCTGCGCACGGCCGGTTTGGCGGCGCATGGACGTGATAACGTGATAGACGAGATAAATAGCCCCGGCTCCGCCGAAAGAAACGAGCGCGGCCAAAATCCAGGTGCTGCCCGGCAAGCTGCCGGTTTCCAGAATCCGGCGACCGGACGCGAGCATCGCCGTCAGAACGGTGACGCAGGCAAGACTGGCCAGGATGAGCATAATGAGCTCGACCCTGGTGTTCTGCCGCTCTGGCGTTGGGCTCTTGGTTGGCATCGATCTCGGATTTCGATTCATTCAGGCACAGACGTGCCGTATCGCGGACAGCGAATCGGAATGAGAATTATGAGGAGCTTCGGGAGCCGATGCCAGCCCATCCGGGGCACAGGCGCACGCCGAATCCGAAGCCGTGACGCAGGGGCGCGGAAATGCTTCACGCCGCACGCAAAAAAGGCCCGCGGGCGGATCGCTCGCGGGCCCTTTTTACGAAACGCTCGCCGCAGATCGCGGCCGCGAATCAGTAGCGGTAGTGGTCCGGCTTGTAGGGGCCTGCGACCGGAACGCCGATGTAGTCGGCCTGGTCGGGACGCAGCTTGGTCAGCTTCACGCCGAGCTTCTCGAGATGGAGGGCGGCAACCTTCTCGTCGAGCACCTTCGGCAGCGTGTAGACCTTCTTCTCGTACTTGCCGGGGTTGGCCCACAGATCGATCTGCGCCAGCGTCTGGTTCGAGAACGACGACGACATCACGAACGAGGGGTGACCCATGGCGTTGCCGAGGTTCACCAGACGGCCTTCCGACAAAAGAATGATGCGGTTGCCCGAGGGGAACTCGATCTCGTCGACCTGCGGCTTGATGTTGGTCCACTTCATGTTCTTGAGACCCGCGACCTGGATCTCGTTGTCGAAGTGGCCGATGTTGCAGACGATGGCGCGGTCCTTCATCTGCCGCATGTGATCGACGGTGATGATGTCCTTGTTGCCGGTGGCGGTGACGTAGATGTCGGCGCGGCTGAACGCGTCCTCGATGGTCGCGACTTCGTAGCCTTCCATCGACGCCTGAAGGGCGCAGATCGGGTCAACCTCGGAGACGATCACGCGAGCGCCGGCCTGGCGCAGCGAAGCGGCCGAGCCCTTGCCGACGTCACCGAAGCCGGCGACGAACGCTACCTTGCCAGCCAACATCACGTCGGTGCCGCGGCGGATCGCGTCGACCAGCGATTCACGGCAGCCATAGAGGTTGTCGAACTTCGACTTGGTGACGCTGTCGTTGACGTTGATGGCCGGGAACAAAAGCTGGTTCTGTTCAGCAAGCTTGTAGAGGCGATGCACGCCGGTCGTGGTTTCCTCGGAAACGCCGCGGATCGAGGTCGCGACATGGGCGAACCAGCCAGCGGGCTTTTCCTTCAGGAGCCGCTTGATGAGGGCGAAGAAGATCTCCTCCTCCTCGGAGCCGGGCTTGTCCAGGAATGCGGTATCGCCGTTCTCGGCGCGCAGGCCGTGGTGCACCAGCATGGTGGCGTCGCCGCCGTCATCCAGGATCATGTTCGGAACGCCGCCGCCGTGCCAGTCGAACAGCTTGGCGGTGAAATCCCAGTACTCGACCAGCGTCTCGCCCTTGAAGGCGAATACGGGCGTGCCGGCTGCAGCGATAGCGGCTGCGGCGTGATCCTGGGTCGAGAAGATGTTGCACGAGACCCAGCGCACGTCGGCGCCGAGGGCCTTCAGCGTCTCGATGAGGACAGCCGTCTGGATCGTCATGTGCAGCGACCCGGCGATGCGGGCGCCCTTGAGCGGCTGCGTCGGACCGTATTCGGCGCGGATCGCCATCAGGCCGGGCATCTCGGTTTCGGCGAGCTCGATTTCCTTGCGACCGAAGGTGGCGAGCGAGATGTCTTTGACGATGTAATCCTGAGCAGCGGTCATGAGGATCCCTTTTTTCGAGCGTTTCCCGGAGGCGATGCCTCGTCGGGACAAAAAGTTCGCCCTCCTATAGCCGCGCCGGGCGCGCATCGCAATAAGATATAAACAAGTCCTTATGTCTCAGGAGAGGCAGCGGCGGGGCGCAACGGGCCGCCCGCGGGGACGCAGGCCATGCGTCGAGGAGAGCACGAGCCCGGTGTACCTTGGAGAGGAGTACCCGCGAGAAGTAGCAGCGGGTCTGATCGCGGGCTCAGTCTTCTTCGGCTAGCTCTTCGCCAAAGCCGGTCTCGACCAGATCGACGAGGGCCGCGAGCGCCTCGGGGCCATCGGGGCCTTCGGCCGTAATGTAGAGGGTCGAGCCGGGGCTGGCGGCCAGCATCATGAGACCCATAATCGACGTGCCGCCGACAGTCTGGCCATCGCGCGTCACGGTCACGGTCGCGTCGTAGCGCTCGGCCAGCTTCACGAACTTCGCCGAGGCGCGAGCGTGCAGGCCCTTGCGGTTCACCACCGTGACGACCGCCTCAGGGCGTTTGCTGTTCCGGATCTCGGGCATCGCGGTTTCCGGCAATCCTACTGCTCGCCCGACAATTCCTGGCTCGCGACCTTAATGTACTTGCGGCCGGCCTCGCGCGCGAGCGTCACGGCCTCGTCGAGCGGGACCTCCTCGCGAAGGCCCGCAAGCTTGACCAAGATCGGGAGATTGATGCCGGCGATGATCTCGACCTTTGCCTCATCCATCACGGAGATAGCGAGGTTCGACGGCGTACCACCGAACATGTCCGTCAGGATGATGACGCCCGATCCGGTCTCGGTGCGGCGCACCGCCTCCAGGATCTCGGTCCGGCGCGCTTCCATGTCGTCTTCGGCTCCGATCGAGATGGTCTCGAGCTGAGTCTGAGGCCCGACGATGTGTTCGAGCGCCGCCCGGAACTCAACCGCCAAACCGCCGTGAGTGACGATCACAAGTCCGATCATCGAGCACTGCCGAAATTGTTTCGAATTCGCATCTTCCGAGCGTTATTCCGGTTCGGGGTTCGCCCCCAAAATCCCCATGACGTCAGGACATTTCCCTTGGGATCATGATGTCCGCGGCTGCCACCTACCCGCTTCACGCAGCGCGCCGGAGACTTACAGGGGTTCGCGGGCAACGCAAGGGTTTTCCTGCTGGGGCTCATGGGGGAGTTAACGGGACGGCTGCGGCATTCAGCGCTAAAAGGAGCTTGACAGGGGCCGAGGCTTCGAACGCCGCCAAGCGAACAACCGGGACCTCGATGTCCCAAAATACCGCCGTCAGATGGTCCAACGGATAGCGCGGAACGTCCTCGGCCGGGACGATGTCGACGACGAGCGCGAGGCGCGCGGACGCGCGATAGGGCAGCTCGACAATTCCCAAGCCGCGCACTTCGATCTTGCCCGCGATGGTGGGAGGGGCCGTGGTTTCGATCCCTTTAGCCGTGCGCGAGAGAATGACCTGATCGTCGGAGACCAGCTCGGCGCGATCGGCCACGTGCGCGAGGGGGGAGGCCGCGATGCAGCGGAGCGCGAGATCGGATTTTCCGGATCCAGACGGGCCGCGGATGAGCACAGACTTGTCGCCCAGGGCAACGGCGGTCGCGTGGACGGATTCAGGGGTAATCGCGCGCGGGTTGTTCATGATGCCGATCCGATGCCGCCCAGCGCCCGCTCGTCATGCCCGCCTTGGCTGAAGCGACAAGACCGGGAAGGCGGACCACAAAACGCGCACCGCGCGTGCGTTGCGCCTTGGCGGCTCCATTTCCGGCGGCACCCTTGCCGCTCTTGTTTTCGGCGGCGATCTCTCCGCCGTGTGCGCGGATGATCTCACGCGAGATGGAAAGGCCGAGACCCGAATTCTTGCCGCGCGTCGCTTCCGTATCGGGGCGATCCGTGTAGAAGCGATCGAAGATGATATCGAGGCGATCGTCGGGAATTCCGGGGCCTTGGTCTTCGACGACCAGCTCCACGATACCTTCGACGCGACGAACGTTCACTGTCACCGCCTCGCCTTCCGGCGAGAAAGAGATGGCGTTGTCGACGAGGTTGGTCAGCACCTGGCCGAGACGCCCGGCGTGGCCGTTGACGAGGTAGGCGCCCTCGAACGGCGAGATGGCGATGGTGGTATCGACGCGGCGGCTGTCGCCGGAGAGGATGTCCCGGAAGATCTGAGACACGCTCGCGACTACGGCCGTGACATCGACCGGTCCCACCTGCTGGCGCGCCAGCTCGGCGTCGAGGCGCGAAGCGTTGGACACGTCGGTGATCAGACGATTGAGACGCTTCAGCTCGTTCTGGATTTGCTTCACGACCTCGTTGCGCTGCTCCTCGGTGCGCGCATAGGTGAGCGATTCCGCCATGGAACGCGCCGCAGCCAGTGGATTTTTCAGCTCGTGCGCAACGTCGGCGGCGAAGCTTTCGCTCGCTTCCACACGGCGGTAGAGGGCGGCCGTCATGGCGGCGAAAGCCGACGACATCCGACCCACTTCGTCGGTGCGTTGCGAATAGTCGGGCAACTCGTGGCGCGCGCCGATGTTGCGGCTGACGAGATCGGCGGCGGCCGAAAGGCGGCGGATCGGTCCAGCGACGGTTCTCGCCAGCAGGACCGCGCTCAGCAGCGTCGCGAGCATGGCGAAGGCAGCCAGCAGCCAGATCTGATCGCGCTGATCGGAGATGATCTGATCGATCTCGCCCGGAGGCGTCGACATCAAGAGCACGCCTTGCACAACGGAGGCGCGCTGGATCGGCACAGCCGTCGAGACGATCTGCTCGCCTTTTTCGTTGAGCAGAAGCATGGCAGTCGCGGTGCCCTGCAGCGCTTGGCGGACCTCGGGATAGGACGTGCCGTTGGCGTTGCCGATCTCGCGATAGACCGGCAAATCCTCGTTCATCAGCGTCCAGGATTTGAGGCGGGTCCAAAAGTTCTTGGTCCGCATCTTGTTGTTGCCCGAGGGCGTCTTGGGGTCGTGGCGCGAAAGCTGGCCGCGTTTCAGCAGCGTTGCCGAATCCATTACCAGCGTACCGTCGCGGCTATAGACGCGCGCGCGCCGCGTGGTCGGCTGAATGAGCCTGCGAAGAATCGGAGCCACGCGCTCGGGACGGATCGACAGCTCGTGCGCGGTAAACGCGATGTCGTCAGGAGGCGAAGCTTTCTCGTCGGGCGAGGGAAGGCTATCGGTATGAATGATCAGGCGGCCGGTCTCGACGCGCGCATCCCCCGCAATGGCGGCTGCGATGATCTCTCCCTGCACACGCAGAGATTCCCGTTTCGCATCGATCAGCCAAGCGTTGTTCTCGCTGAAATAAAGAATGCCGCCGATCATGACGACGAGGCCGGCGAGGCTGGCGACGAGAATACGCCGCAGCAGGCTGCCGCCGACGAATCGCACGACGGGAAACGCGCGCCACAGGCGAAGCGGGAGCGAGGCAGGCTGCTCGTCGCTGCTGGTTGGCGGCTTCTGGCGCAACAGATAGCGGGACCGGGCGGCCAGTGCAGTCCGCCACCGACGCACGGTGGCCATGACGGCCTCGAGCCCGGTGACAGCCGCCGGCGATCGCTCGGTCTCGAGCGCCATTAACCCTCCACTGCGTCTACGTCGACTTCAACTGAGCCGTCCTTACATCCGGATTCTGATCCGGATGTGGCCCCAGCATCAAGCTTCCTTGAAGCGGTAGCCCACGCCATAAAGCGTCTCGATGACGTCGAAGTCATCGTCAACCTGCTTGAACTTCTTGCGCAAGCGCTTGATGTGGCTGTCGATGGTCCGGTCGTCGACGTAAACCTGATCGTCGTAGGCCGCGTCCATCAGCGCATCGCGGGTCTTGACCACGCCGGGGCGGTGAGCCAGCGCCTGCAGAATCAGGAACTCGGTCACCGTCAGGGTGACCGGGCGGTTGTCCCAGTGGCAGGTGTGGCGCTCCGGATCGAGCTTCAGCTTGCCGCGTTCCAGGATATGAGCGACCTGCGGCTCGGTGACCTGCCCGTCCTTCGGCTGCAGGCGCCGCAGAATGGCGCGCACGCGCTCAACGATGAGGCGCTGCGAGAACGGCTTGGCGATATAATCATCGGCGCCCATCTTGAGGCCGAACAGCTCGTCGATTTCCTCATCCTTCGAGGTGAGGAAGATAACCGGCATATCGGACTGCTGACGCACGCGGCGCAGAAGCTCCATGCCATCCATGCGCGGCATCTTGATGTCGAAGATGCCGAGGTCAGCCGGATCCTCGGTCAGTGCTTCCAACGCGGATGCGCCGTCTGAATAGGTGCGGACCTTGTAACCTTCAGCCTCGAGCGCCATACCAAGCGAGGTCAGAATGTTCCGCTCGTCATCGACCAGCGCAATCGTACTTTTCTCTTTCATCTCAGCTTATCCTCGCGGCACCCTAAACCGTAGATGGCGCTTTATGGTCCCAAGGTGGATCAATTGTGGCAGGAACCAACTATGTGACAGCGCCTGAACCCAGTCTGAACGACCCCGAAGGGCAAACCAAACAAGGCAAGATCAAATGGCAGGCACCAATCCCGGCATTCCGCAGCAGCAATCTGCCGCCCAGCTTTCTCCCGGGGAGGCCGCCCGCGCCCTGATGCGCCGCGCCCTCAAGGCCTCGCTCGCCACTCTCGAAACGTCGACCGGCCATCCTTACGCCTCGCTGGTCACAATCGCAACCGATGTGGACGGAACGCCGCTGTTCCTGATCTCAACCCTCGCTCTCCACACGAAAAATCTGGGGAAGGATGCCCGCGCGAGCCTGCTTTTCGACGGCACCGACGCAGCAGGCGACCCGCTGGCGGGCGGGCGGGTGACGGTTATGGGCCGGGCGGTCAAGACTGAGCGCCCCACGGCGCGGGAGCGATTCCTGGCGCGGCAGAGCCATGCCAGCGGCTATGCCGATTTCCCGGATTTCGCATTCTATGAGCTGGTACCAGAGCGTGCCCATTTCATAGGCGGCTTCGGCCGGATCGTCGACCTCACGCCCGCCGATCTTCTGGTCGACACATCGGGGGCGTCCGAACTCGTCGCCGCGCACGCCGATATCGTCTCGCACATGAACGAAGATCACGCGGGCGCCATTGCGCTCTATGCGACAGAAATTGCCGGAGCACCGGGAGGGCCGTGGCGTCTCACCGGGCTCGACCCGGAGGGCTTCGACATCGTCTGTGACGGCGTCACATGCCGCTTGCCGTTTGCGACGAAAGTCGAGACCTCAGACGACGCGCGCCGTGAATTCGTTCGTCTCGCGGCTGTTGCACGCGGCCTAAAGTCGAAGGCCTAAGTACCTTTCGCGTGCTTGAAGCGCTATTGTCACGGGTGCTACTTAGCACCCGCAAAACGATTTTCTTTGCCGATGTTCTTTAGTGGCTCTCTGAGCCGCTCGCGGAGGGCTATTCCATGAACGCGATGCCGCCGATCCCACCCGCAACGCGCAACCCCGCCGTGCTGGCCTTCGTCGAAGAAGCGACCACGCTGTTCAAGCCGGAAAGCGTTGTCTGGTGCAACGGCAGCAAAGCCGAATATCAGCAGCTGCTTCATGCCATGGTGGCCACTGGCACGGCACAATGGCTCAATCCCGAGAAGCGGCCCAATTCCGTCATCGTCCGTTCCGACCCAGCCGACGTCGCGCGCGTCGAGGACCAGACCTTCATCTGCTCGCTCTCGAAAGACGACGCCGGCCCGACCAATAACTGGGCCGATCCGGCGGAGATGAAAGTCACGCTGACGGGCCTATTCGACGGCGCCATGCTCGGGCGCGCAATGTACGTCGTTCCCTACTCGATGGGGCCGGTGGGCTCGCCGATCGCGCGCATCGGCATCATGGTGACCGACAGCGCCTACGCCGTCGCCAATATGCACATCATGACACGCGTTGGAGATCAGGTGCTGACGGCGCTCGGCTCGAGCACGGATTTCGTACGCGGCCTGCACACGGTGGGCGTGCCGCTCAAGAAACAGACATGGGCCGATGAGCCCTGGCCTTGCAATACGACCAAATACATCTGCCATTTCCCCGAAACGCGCGAGATCTGGTCCTACGGATCGGGCTACGGCGGCAATGCGCTGCTCGGCAAGAAATGCCACGCGCTCCGCATTGCGTCAGCCCAGGCACGCGACGAGGGCTGGATGGCCGAGCACATGCTTATCCTCAAGCTCACCAATCCGGAGGGGCGCTCCAAGTTCATCGCCGCAGCCTTCCCTTCGGCCTGTGGCAAGACCAACCTGGCGATGCTGATCCCGACCATTCCCGGCTGGAAAGCCGAGACGATCGGCGACGATATCTGCTGGATGAAATTCGGTGCCGACGGGCGCCTCCGCGCCATCAACCCCGAGACCGGCTTCTTCGGCGTTGCGCCGGGCACATCGCGCGAGAGCAATCTTAATGCGATGAAGACGCTCGATGCCAACTGCATTTTCACCAATGTCGCGCTCACCGATGACAACGACATCTACTGGGAGCAGATGGGCGAGAAGCCGCCACAGCATCTGACCGATTGGCTGCGCCGTTCGTGGTCGCCGTCCGCCGACCGGCCGGCTGCGCACCCCAACGCCCGCTTCACCGCACCCGCTTCGCAGTGCCCGGCCATCGCCAAGGAATGGGACGACCCGGCCGGCGTGCCGATCGACGCCATTCTGTTCGGAGGGCGCAGGGCCTCAGTGGTGCCGCTGGTCTCGGAAGCGCTGTCATGGCGGCACGGAACGTTTCTCGGCTCGATCATGGCTTCAGAGAAAACCGCGGCGGCGGCCGGAACCGTGGGTGAACTCAGGCGCGATCCGATGGCCATGCTGCCGTTCTGCGGCTACCACATGGGCGACTACTTCCAGCATTGGATCGAGATGGGCGAGAAGGGCGGCAGCAAGATGCCGAAGATCTTCTACGTCAACTGGTTCCGGAAAAGCGCGGCAGGCCGCTTCCTGTGGCCGGGTTATGGCGAGAACAGCCGCGTTCTCAAGTGGATCTTTGAACGCTGCGACGGCACGGCGGACGCCGTCGAGACGCCGATCGGCAAGCTGCCGGACACTGGCGCACTCGACCTCGACGGGCTCAACATTCCGGCCGACGCGATTGCCGAGTTGCTCAAGGTCGATCACGCAGGGTGGAAGTCTGAAATTCCCTCGATCCGCGAGCACTTCAGCAGCTTCGGCGACAAGCTGCCGTCCGCCCTCGCTCAGGAGCTCGACGCACTCGAACAGCGCCTCGGCTGATTTCGATCAGGGCGGCTCGTCAGCGTTTCACCGCTGATTCACGTGAAAGCGACCACTTCCCGTGAATGCGACCAGGCTTTCGCGATCCGAGTTGTAGGTGTCGAAGCACCCTATCGCGCTTCGTCCTGAATCATGGTCTATCGCTTAAGGTGATCGAAACGCGATCCACGACAGTCTCTGGCCGGATCATTATGCCAGAGAGGACGAGCAGGCGGGATATGCCGGCTCGATGGGACGACCGCGATGCTGAACTGGCTTTCCAAGCTGTTCCGGCGACGTCAGGAGGCCTTGCCTCAACGCCCGTTCACATCCCGCGTGCGCGTCGTCCACGACGACAAATTCATCACGGTCTATGACGGCGAAGGCGGGGTCGTCATGCTGGACTGGGCGGACATTGCCAACGTCTCGGTTCTCACCACCGACGCAGGCCCCTTCGAGATCGATCTGTTCTGGGTGCTCTCGGATCGCGACGGAAGGCGCACCGTGACCGTTCCGATGGGCGCCAGAGGCGAGCACGACCTGCTGCAGGCCATGCAAATTCGCTTTTCCGGCTTCGACAACATGGCCGTTGTCGAAGCCATGAGCAGCACCGCAAACCGCGCGTTTCAGATCTGGCCACCGGCAGAGATGGTCTGACGACGAATTGCGATCTCAGGCACGCGGTTCGGGGGAACGCGCCGAGGCGGGCGACGCATCGAAGAGATGGCGGACGCGGTACCAGGCGTCATGAACCCCGTGACGGGCCCAGCGCGCCAGGCCGAGCCCTACCGATGCCCAACGTGCCGCCCACCAGAAAAGGCTCCGGTCGGTCGCCATCAAGCGAGCTCGATAGGCCCGCGCCAGCGATCGCTTGTCGGATGCGACCTTGACGGGATCGTCGTAATAGCTCGCGATCTTCTCCACGCCCATGCCCGGCGTTGCCAACCACAGCGAGACATATTCATTGCAGAGCCGATCCACATCGATGACCGCCTTCTGCGCGCCGGTTCCGGCGGCGGGACAGGCGGTTCCGAATGCATCGCCCAACAGAACGATGCCGGGCTGCCTATAATTGCTCGTCGCGTAGAGATCGATCGGGCGCATCTTGACCGGGCCCAGGATGCGGAGCGGGCCTGCCAACGCTTCGAGACGCGGCATTTCGGTTTTGAGAAGCGCTTCCGGCGAGGCGCGGAACTCGCGCAGCCACGGATCGTCCAACGGGCGATAGAGGAACAGGTTGGCGCGCATTCTCGCGCCGATCGGGAATAGCGTAAGGTACGAGATGCGCGAACGCGGATGCTCGCCGAAATGCGTTAGCGCCCGGAACGGAAACGAATCCCCTGCGGCGCGCTCCACGTCGAAGCCGAAGCTGATCGAATGACAGACGCTCAAATCGTTGCGCGCCATGTCGAGCGACTGGCGCAGGCTGTTGCTCAAACCGCTCGCCATCAGCACCAGACGCACGGATATGCTCTCGCCGGATGCGAGCGTGATCGTCTGCCGATCCGGGCTATTCGCGACCGCCGTCACCTTGCCGCGAATGAACGTGACACCTGCAGGAAACTCGGCGCGGAGCGTATTCACAAGCGTGCCGTAGTCGATTCCGAGCTGGTCGCTGGCTCGCTTCTCGACGACGTGGCCGAGACGCGAGACCCAGACGCTACGGTCTGGCGTCGCCACCGCAAGCACGGCGTCGCCGATACCGGCCTTGCGCAGAATGCCGATCTGGTCGAAATCGAGCTTCTCGCAACGGAACTCGTCCGGGTAGGTGTCGTTCGGATCGATGATCGCAACGCGATGTCCGGCGCGAGCGAGGATGGTCGCGGAAATCGAGCCAGCAAGGCCTGCGCCGACAATCCCGACATCGAACTCGCGCATAGGCGTCTCCGTTCGCGGCTCGCCACCAGCGCGCCGACTACAACTCCGATACTTACGTACATTGATCGTTCAGCCGCTAAATGGCGGTTAAGGAACGGCGCCGAGTTTCGGCTTCTCGTCCGATGGCTAACAAAAGCTAAATGCGGCAGCCAAACTCGATCAGCTCGAAAGCACGCCGTTAGAACCGCGTGGTCAACTCGGTCAACCAGGCCGGGGACACTTCGACCAGCGTCGCCTCGATCCGCTTGTCGAGACCGGACAGGATCAACACGCCAATTCCGATGAGGATCACCCCGAGGGTGATTTTGCCGCCGCTGCCCGCTTCCAGCAGATGCCCGCGCCAGCGCATCATCGCCTCGCGCGACACAAGCCCGAGCACCAACAAGGGTAACGCGGCTCCAATGCCGAAAGTCGCCATGGTCACGGCGACCTGCCCGAGGTCCTTGCCCTGTGCAGCAAGAACCGAAGCCGCGCCAAGTGTCGGCCCGACGCAGGGTGCCCAGACCGCACCGAGCAGAAGGCCGAGCATGAACTGGCCGCCGGCTCCGCGGGTCGAAAACTGCCCGAATGTCTCCTCGACAAGATTGCCGAGCGGACCGCCCGCCGCCGCGAGGCGCGCTTGAAGCGGGCTCGCCACGAGGACAAGCCCCACGGTGAGCAGCAAGACCGCGGCGACCATCCGGAACAAGCCAGCATCGAGCCCGATCGCAAATCCGATCGTCGAAATGAACAATCCAAGCGCGGTGAACGACAACGCAACGCCCATGGCGAGAGCTGCAGGCGCCCACCGATGCTCTGCTGCGGCTGCCCCCAGTACGATCGGAAGCAGCGGCAGCACGCATGGGGATAGGACAGAGAGGACGCCCGCCAAGGCCGCGAGCGTGAGGGTCCCGAACGTCATGGCTCTTCACCGAGCCGTTGCGAGCAGTTCGGAAATGCTGTCTGCGTTTGTGTCGCCTACCGAGCGGCCGGTCTCCCTTTCGCCCTTGAACACGATGAGCGTGGATTGGCTGCGCGCGTTCAACGCCCGCAACGCACAGCCTCCGGTGTCAAAGTCGAGGTCGAATATCACGAAGTCCTTGAAGGTGGGATCGGCAGCGAGCTTGTCGAGGATCGGCTTTTGGGCCTTGCAGGTGGGGCACCATGGGGCCGTCACGTGAACGACAACCGATTTGCCGGCCTGCTGCTCGGTCGCCAGAGCGGCGGGATCGTAGATCTTCCGGTCGGCCGCCACAGAGGGCTGGGCCACAATCCAGGCCAATGCAACCAGAATGGCTGCCAGTATCGTCCCACGAATAGCCATAGCGCGTTCTCTCCCCTGATGGCGCCGCCTTCGGGCGGGCTTCATGTTTCCTATACGGGCGAGGATGCGTTCAGTTTCGGAATGCCCGCTCCAGATTGCGCGCCTTATCGAGGTTCTTGGCCTTGTCGGCATTTTTCATCGCGCCGATGCGGGCGCTGTTGACGTCGGCATCAGCGAAGTCGGCGCCCTCGACGTCGGCGCCGGTGAAGTCCGATCCGCCGAGCTCGCTGCCCGCCAGCGATGCGCCGGAGAAATCCGCGCCCGTGAGGGTGGAATACTCGATGAGGGCTCGGCGCAGATTTGCCCCCTTGAACGAGGCCCCTTCGAGATTGGTGCTCTTGAAGGTGCCGCGCATGAGGCCCATCGACTGGTTCTTTTCGTCGGCGGAGAGATTGGCGCCATCCAGCTTGGCGCCTTTCATGCTCGCTTTCGACATGTCGCCCGCAACGTGAGCGCCGGAGAGATCGGCTCCGTCCAGCTTCGCGCCGACGAGTTGCGTGCCGAACAGGCTCGCGCCCTTCAGATTGGCTTCCGTCCAATCGGAGTTCAGCGCCCAGGCGGAGTCGAGGTTGACGCCCTCGAGATTGGCCTTCGAGAGGTTCGCGCCCATCAGACGGGCCGCCTGCAAGTTCACGCGGCGCAGGTCCATGCCGGACAGATCGAGCTTGTTCAACGCCTTGCCGAAGAGATCGAGGGTCTCGCCTGCCGGCAGCTTGGCAAGCGCCGCCTCGATATCGGCGCGGCCCATCTCCGCCTTGGTAAACTGGTCGGTCGAGAGATCGACCATGTCGAGCATGTTTTGCGCGGGGGCCGACGGGACCTCGATCACGGCACCTGCAAAGAGCGCCAACGCAATGACAAAGCTGGGATAAAGTATTTTCTGCATCACGGCGTACTCCCGAGCGCTTCTTGTTGTTCTGCGCCGGAACGGCGACTTGTTCTGCGCCGGATCGGCGACTTGTCCTGCTCCGGATCGACGGCTTACGTCCATGTTCGGCGCAGTGAGACAAACACGTATTCGCGCTGTATGACCTCATCTGTAACCTGGGTCACGGAACGCGATATCTCAATGGCCGGACTTGATCTCGAAGAACGATGGCTGGATCTTTTTCCGCCCTTGAAGGCGCTCGAACCCGAGCATCTCTCGCTCGCGCGTCAGCATGTGCGATTTCCCGAGCTGCGCGAAAAGGACGTAGCTTACCGGCAGGGCGCCGAGTGTCCGAGCTATGTCATGTGTATCGACGGCGGAACGCGCACCTTCAAAACGTCGAGCTCGGGCCGTGAGCTGCTTCTCTACAAGGTGGCGCCCGGCGGCACATGCGTTTTCACCACGCAATGCCTGCTCGCGGGCGGGACCTTTCCGGCAGAAAGTGTCGCTGAAACCGTGACACGGCTGGCGGCGCTGCCGGCCTCGGCGTTCCACGAGCTGATGAGCCAATCAACGCGGTTCCGCCAGTTCGTTCTCGATGACTACAGCAACCTGCTTTCGACGATGATCTCGCTAGTGGACGAAATGGCTTTCGCGTCCCTCGAACAGCGCCTCGCCGGGCGGCTGATCGCGGAGGCTGACCCCCAGGGCGGCGTAAGCAAGACGCATCAGCAGCTCGCGCTCGACCTCGGCAGCGTTCGCGAGGTCATTAGCCGCTATCTCAGCGAATGGGAGCGAGCTGGATGGATCCGCACGTCGCGTGGACGGATCGAAATTTTGAACCAGAAAGCGTTGGCGACGCATCGAGGAAGCTGAACCTTTCCAACACGTTGCGTCGTGCTTTCGGGCCGCGCGCGCGATCTCGTCGCGCCCGCTGACGCCACTGGCCATTTCCGGTATGGTCACGCGACCCCATATTTGATTGCGACAGAACTTCCAGAAAGGATCGTCGATGTTCGACCCCGAAAACCCGCCGGAGCTGCAGTCTGCTCACTGGCTCAATACCGACGCTCCGATCAAACTCAAGGACCAGAAGGGCAAGGTCGTGGTGATCGCCGCGTTCCAGCAGCACTGCCCGGGCAGCCTCAAGCACGGGTTGCCGCAGGCCGCGCGTCTCGCGGGTGCGTTCAGCCCCGACGAGGTGGTGGTGATTGGCCTCAACACCCCGTTCGAGCATACCGACAAGCAGGACAAGGCCGCCCTCGAAAGCTTCGTCGAGGAGCATGAGCTGCCGTTTCCGATCGCGCTCGACAAGGCCAACGGCAAGAGCCTGCCCAAGACGATGGAAGCCTACGAGATCCAGGGCACGCCCACGGTGCTTGTGTTCGACCGCCAGGGCCGGTTGCGCCGCCACTACCTTGGACAGGTGGACGATCTCAGGCTCGGCGCGGAAGTGATGGCGCTCGCGATCGAAGCGCGCGATGCGCCGCGCGAGCAGTCAATCGCACTCGAGCGGCGGCTGGCCGCGACGCTGGTCGATCCCAACGCGCACCATCATCACGGCGATGGCTGCGGGTGCGGACACGACCATTCGCATGATCACGGCCACTCCCATGACCATGGGCACGACCACGCGCACGCCCATTCGCACGAAGGCGGATGCTGCGGCGGGCATGGCCACTCGCACGATCACGACCATGGACACCAGCACGCCGAAGGTGGCGGATGCTGCGGGGGACACGATCATTCCCACGAGCATGAGCCCGCTCAGGCGAAGGCCGGCGCCGGGAAGGCTGCACGCTAGGCGACGAGATGATCCCCTCTCCCGTTCTCGCGGGAGAGGGGCTGCCTATCGGCGTTCCCTAAAGCTCGAACCTTCAAAGGTGCGGACGGGGCGGCCGCGCTCCAGCGCGTCATGCTGCGACCAGCGGTCGTGCTCCGCGTCGGCTACGGCCGCAGCCGCGCCTTCCGCCAGCATCGCTGCAAGCCGCGCCAGCGCGAGCTTCTTGTTCATCGTCTGAGAGCGCTCCTCGCGCGCCGTGGCTACGAGGCCGCTCGGGCGATGGGTCGCCCGCACCGCGCTTTCGGTCTTGTTGACGTGCTGGCCGCCAGGGCCCGACGCTCGCATCGCTTCGAATGTGATGTCCTGTAGCCGAAGCGTGGTTGCGCCCGCTTCCGGCGGCGACAACACCTCGACGCCGACGAACCAGTTCTTGCGCTTGTGGCCTGGGCGCACAGGCGACACACAGATCCAAAGCACGCTGCCGCGGCTTTTCTCCGCGAACGCCCGCGCGCTAGCGCCTTCGACCGAAAGCAGCGCCGAGAGCGCCGTTCCCCGCTCGCGGCCTTCGACAACCTCCAGCACATCGCAGGCCAACCCGGCTTTACGCGCCTCCTTGGCCAGCACATCCGCGAGCTTTGCGACCGCGAGCTGGCATTCGACCGGACCACGCCCCGACGTGATGTGAAGCCAGACCTTCTCTCCTTGCTTCTGCTCATTCATCGCGCGCCCTCCGCACCTTGTAGGTGAGAACGGGACGATAGACCGCGATGGTGGCGATGAGGCCGGCTGCTTCGAGATCGGCGATGACCTGCGCGATATCCTTGTAGGCTTGTGGCGCCTCGTCATAGATCAGCTCGCGATCCTCGCAGATTACGCGGCCGCCCAGCTCGGTGCGCGCCAGATCCTCCACGCGGTACTTGTGCGAGAGGCGCGACTTCGCATAGCCGCGCTGCCAGCGCCGCCCCGCGCCGTGTGCAAGCGACCAGGCGGCGTGCTCACCTTTCTCCGCGAGAGCCCGGACAAGATAACTGGGCGTGCCGCGAGAGCCCGGGATCATGAGCGCGCCCTGTTCGAGCGCTTCACGCGTCGACGCCGCGCCCTTGCGGTGGAACCAGGCGGGAGCGCCGTCCAATGTTTCACGTGTCACCATGTTGTGGGCGACATCCGAGACGCAGCGCGTCTCAGCGCCAAGCTCGCCCGCAAAGCGATGCACGATGAGCGCGCGGTTGGCGCGGGCGAAACGCATGGCGTGATCGTGGCGCGCGAGATAGTGCGCGGCTGCTTCGCTTTCCTCTTCGAGCGGGTTGGCGCCGTGACGCTCCAACAGCTCGCGGAAGATGTCCTGCCCGAGGCCGCGACTGCCGGAGTGGATCAGCAATGCGGCGTTGGACTTGTCGAGTTCGAGTGCGGCGAAGGCCTGCTCGTCGCGCACCTCGTCCACCACCTGCAGCTCGGCGAAGTGATTGCCGCCGCCGATGGTGCCGAGGCCCGGATCGGACAAAGTCGACGCGAGGCCGAAACGCTCCCGCCACGGCGCGAGGTCGCCGTCCCAGGGTTCCTCGAGCCCCGCGATACGCTTCTCCAAGCGGTCGAGCTTCAGCTTGCGGGCGGGAAGGTCCGTCGCCCAGAAGCTCATGCCGCAGCCGATGTCGTTGCCCGCGAGCGCCGGATAGAACACGCCGCGGGAAACAAATGCAGCGCCAACGGCGATGCCCTTTCCGGGATGCAGATCCGGAAAGCCAGCCGCCAGCACCATGCCGGGAAGGTTCGCGGTGTGGTTCAGCTGTGCGAGGGCTGCGCCCTCGATCCAGGATTTGTCAGTGGTGAAAAGCCGGACGTTGCTCGGCGCGCTATGCGTCGCGTCCGTAAGAGAATTGCCCATTGGGTTTGCTCAGGAGAACAGAGGTAACCATGACCGCGATGACGCCACCGCGGACGGCTGAAATCAGCGTCTCTTTGGTGGTGCGGCGCATGGGGGTCTCCTTCGGCAATTCAATGCGCGCCATTCCTCAGGAATGACGAGGTCTCTTTGGAACTAAGAGGCTGGGCTGATAAACGCAAAATGCGCCTAAAACAAGCCGGAACTCGCGCACAAATTAATTGTCGGATGCGGCAAGCATCGTTCGTCTTGATTACGGAGCGCGGCGTTACACCATCGCAATGCGGCGCCGGCGTCGGAACAGAAGGAACACCCGAATGACCAACAAGCAGGACCAGCAGGAAACAGGCACCGTGCGGCTGCATCGCGTGCTGGCTGCCAAGCCCGAGAAAGTTTATCGCGCCTTCCTCGATGCCGATGCGTTCGCCAAATGGCTGCCGCCGTACGGATTCACCTGCCACGTCGACCATCTGGAAGCGAAGGTCGGCGGCACTTTCAGAATGTCTTTCAAAAACTTCACGACCGAGAAGAGCCATTCGTTCGGCGGCGAATATTTCGAACTCGTTCCGCACGAGCTCATTCGCTACACCGACCGCTTCGACGATCCGAACCTGCCGGGGGTGATGTCGGTCACGATCAAGCTCAAAGCGGTGTCGTGCGGCACCGAGATCGACATCGAACAGTCGGGCATCCCGGCGCTGATCCCGACGGAGGCCTGCTATCTCGGCTGGCAGGAATCGCTCGCGCAGCTCACGCTTCTCGTCACGCCCGACATCCCCGAATAGCTCAAATTCCCAAAATCCGGGCTGCCACAGCTCCTCAAGTTGTGCATCCCGCCGTTCTGCGCCTTCAGGACGCCACCCGAATCGGCGGAAAGTCCCGTCAACAGTTTTCGGGACAGGAGCCGGCGATGACCGAGCGCGCGACAGGGCGGAACAAAGATCGGGACGACGAGGCGCCCGCGCGCGAGAGCGGCTCGTCCGGCAACACGGCGTCTGGCAGCACGACGTCCGGCAAATCGAAGAAGAAGGCGGCGCCGCGCGAAGGCTTCGACAAGAAGACCATCGCGCTCGTCTACGATTTCGACGGCACGCTCTCGCCCAAGCCGATGCAGGAGTATTCGTTCCTGCCGCAGCTCGGCATCGACCCGAAAGAGTTCTGGGCCGAGTGCGGGCGCATTGCGCGCGCGCAGGGCGCCGATCCGCTGATCACATACATGCACCTGATGTACAAAAAGGCGAAGGAGCGCGGCATCCGTATCGACCGCGAAGACCTCGTCAAGCAGGGCCGCGACGTGGAGCTGTTTCCGGGCGTCGAGGGCTGGTTCGACGCCATCGCGGAGTACATCAAGATCCGCGCCGAGAGCCACGGCGTGCAGCTACGGCACTACCTCGTCTCATCGGGCCTGACCGAGATCATCGAGGGAACGAAGATCCGCAAGCACTTCCATAACGTGTTCGCATCCGAATACTGGTTCGACCCGTACGAGCTGCCGTATCCGAAGCGGGTGATCACCGACACCGGCAAGACGCAGTATCTGTTCCGCATCAACAAAGGCATCGAGGACCTCGGCGAGAGCATCAACGCGCACATGCCGGAGAGCGAGCGGCCGATCCCGTTCTCGAACATGATCTACTTCGGCGACGGCGAGACCGACGTGCCGTCGATGGCGCTGACGCGCAAGAGCGGCGGGCACGCAATCGCGGTGCATCCGGAGGAGAAGGGCCGCGGCTTCGACACCTGCGTGGAGCTGTTTCGGGCGGGGCGCGTCGACTTCTATGCGGCGGCCGACTACCGGCGCGGCTCAGATCTCTTCAAGCGGACGTGCCTGCTTTTGGACCGCATCCTCGCGGACATCCGCGTGCAGGAGGAGATTTGGGAAGTGGGACGTAGTTGAGTGACTGAGAACAATAAAGTTGAGCTGCTCGTAGCCCTAGGTGCAGTCACCCAAGAATGGTCAAAGTTCGAGTTTGCTCTTTTTGAACTGTTCGATGCCCTCCTCGGCGCCAGGACCTACAAAGCGCGTATTCTTTGGTTCAATCTCTCGAACTTGCAGATGCGCCTCAAGCTCTTAAAATCTATCGCCGATGAGAGTCGGTCAGAACACAATATGCTTGATCAGATAAAAGCCTCGCTCCGTGCGGCTGATGAGCTCAGCGGACCACGAAATGACTACGTTCATCGTCTGTGGTCGAGGGGTCAAGATGGTTGGCAAATGATCGCCCTCAAAGATCCATCCAAACCAACTTACGTTACGCCTGTTCGCGTTGAAGAAATTCTATTGATAGCAAAAAAGATCTCAGAGCAGAGCGTTGGCGTGGCAATCCTCGCGAGTAAGGTTCGCGCAACTGTTGCTCGGTTCGACTAAGATTTACTGCGAAGCTTGGACTTCGCGCAGCACTTCGTTAGCGTCATCGTGGGGCCATGCTTGGCATCGGCACGGCCACGGCGGCGTGCATCTCACGTTATCATCCTCGGTTTCATGCGGAGGATCCATTTAGGCACGAGAGCGAGATCACGCTTGAGAGGAAACGGCCGCTCCTCGTATAATCTTATCATGAGCGACCTTTTGAAAAAGGCCATTTTGGCCGTGACCAAGCTTCCGGACGTCGATCAAGACGAGATCGCGCGGATGATGCTCGCCATGTCTGCCGATGATGGTATCGCCGCCGTTCCATCCGATCATGCTGACGCGGTTGCGGAAGGATTGCAGCAGGCCCGTGCCGGAAACTTAGCTTCCGACGATGCCGTCAAATCGGCGTGGCGCCGGTTTGATCCGTGAAGGCGCGCTATACGCCTCGCGCCGTATCCGATCTTATCGAAATTGCCGACTACATCCGTCAATTCAGCACTGTTAGCGCATCGAAAGTGCGCGGCGAAATCCAGCGCACCATCGACATGCTCGAACGGTTTCCTTATTCAGGACCGCGTACGGATGTTGCGCCGGTACGAAAGATCGTGGTTCGACGCTATCCCTACATTGTCTATTACATCGTCGACGCTGGGCGTCATGAGATCGTGGTCATTACGGTCCAGCACGGATCACGGCATCAGCCCTTCGAAAGGGATTGATCCGTGCCGCTCGCCTAAAACAGCTTGTTGAGGCTGCGCTGGAGGGATTTGAAGCCCTTCGAGACGGACTTCGCGAGATTGGGCTGCTTCTTATACTTGCGCGCCGTGCGGCGACGCTCGGGAGGCGAAGCACGCTCGCGCGGCGTCACAGCGGCGCCAGCGGCGGCCGTTCCGGCAGCGGCAAGGGCCGCCGTCTCGCCTGCACCGAACCCAGCCGTTTCAGCGTTACGCTCGGTCGATGCGGTTTGCATCGACGCCATCGGGTTCGGCGCGCGCTGAGCTTCGGCGGAGTAGCCCAGATCCTCGGCGCGTGGCGAGGCCGGTTCGGACGTTTCCTCAGCCACGTCCGTCACGCGTGTCTCGCGCCTTTCGTCGGGGCGGCGATCTTCGATGCTCGCGACTTCCGCGCGGCGCTCGTCGGCCTTCACCGGCGCGCCTGCCGCGCACGTCGTGGTGTTATGCGTTTCAAGCAGCACCAGCAAAACCGGATCAGCGCGATCGACGGGAAGGCGGGCATTCACGCGATCAGTGAATGTGCCCATGCCGCGGCGGGTCTGCGCATTCCAGATGCCGTTGACCGGCCCGTCGTAGCAACCAGCGCGCTTCAGTTGGCGCTGGACGGCGCGCGTCACGTTCAGCTCGTCGTTGAAACGCGTCTCGGAGAGAGCGGGCTCGCTCGGCGCGGTCGGACGTGCGGCTGGAATCGGCGCAGGTGCCGTCGGCGTCATCGCGACGGGTGTGAACACCGGGCCGGTCACGACCACGGCGTCAGCCGGCACCTCTTGCGAGCCGGGCCAGGCGATATAAGCAACCGTCAGCAGGGCAAGAGCAGCGCTACCCGCAGCAGCAACGGGGCCAAAGCTCGATGAGACATTGGCTGAAAGAAATTGCCGAAGGGCCTCAAGATCAAAACGCATCACCACTACCCCACCAAGCCGGAGAGCCTGCCGTTCACACGCAGCTCTCGCTCAACGCTTTCCGCCTATCCCCGGTTCATTCCGCACTCACCGAGAACGCTAGCACACTTCGTTGACCGGTGGCAGGTCGAGAGGCGGAGAAGCCACAGCGAACGTGGGAGGCGCGCGCGTGGCGGTTCGATTGCCGACATATTGGAGGACACGCGTGAGCGTGGGAGAACACGCGGAGGAAGACGCGCTTGAGTGCGGCGTTTGTTTTTCCCACGCGCAACGAGCCTGAATCCGAGCGTGTCAGTTTTGCGGTTTCAAGAAACGTCCCGCGACCCAACCTTGGCGGCCGTTATACTCGATGCGACACCATTCGAGCTTGGCGTTCTTGCGCTCGTCCTCGGTCATCTCCATCCAGCGATCGAGGCTCGGCTGCGGCTTCAGGCACCCAAGCCCTTTGAGCCCGCGCGCCTTCGGCGGGATGTCCGAGAGGATCTTGCTGTCACCGTGCGGGACGTCGCGCATGTGCAGCTTGTCGTCGGCTGCGACGCCAGTCACGGAGAAATACTGCGGTGGATCTTCGGCGCTCGCGGCGCCAGCGAAAATGCTCGCTGAAATGCAAACCATCAGCGCGACCTTGGCCGGGCCGGCTTTGTGCGGATTTTTCATCGCTCCCCCAGGCTCTCGTTTTTCGATCTCACCCCTTTTCCGATGGCCGCCCCCCAGCCATGCTGGAAACTAGGCACGCAAAATTGGCCAACCCTATGACCAACCTCAAGGACTACGGGCTTTCTCTATTCATCATTAGCGGCATAAGCGGCGAGGCCCTCCCGGCGATCCCGGATCTTGGGACGGGCGTGACGCGTTCCTATCTGATCAAGACACGACAAACGCTCGCTCTCTCGAACATGCCCCTTATTTCATCGTGCTTCTTACCCGACACTTTAGCCTTGCATGGCTCCGCCATGACCGGCTCCCACACTTCCGGAAGCACCCCAGGAGATGACCCCATGGCCTTCGACGATGTGAAAGCGGAAATCGGGCTTCTGCTCACGCGGATGCAAAACGAGCCGGAAGACGCACACGAGCTTTACCTTCAGCTCATGGAACGGCTCAACGAGCTCAAGGCTTATGGCTTGCCGATTCCGGACGACCTACAAGCGCTCGAAGCCGCACTGGCGGCGGATTTCGACGAAGAACGGGGGCCTGCGCCCGGCTAACACTGCCGAGGTGCGGCGCGGAACCACATCGGGTGCGGCCCGACGACCGGCTATCCGGATTTGATCTGCCGGGACGATAAATCGTAGTCGTGCCAAGGCGGCCAACTCAGCGCGCCTTTTTCCGGGTTGTGCGAGGATCGAGGCTTTGAGGGTTCGTTCATGACCTACGACACCGACAACGAGGAGCAGCCTCACTCCGGAGCGCTGTTGCGGCTCGCAACCCTCGTCATCGGCAGCGTCGAGATCATCCTGTTCGTGCTGTTCGTCCACCTCATGCTGCAGTCAAGCGACCCCCTCGGATCCGAGATCGGCGAGGGCATGACGGCAGTGATCGCCGTCCCGCTGATGCTTTTTACGCTGCCGGGGCTGCTGCTCGCCTGGCTCAATCGTGCACCTCGGATCGCTCATGCTCTGGTGCTGCTTGCCTTGCCGGCCGCCGGAGTTGCATGGTCCCACGCTTAAGGCACCGCCGTGGCGGGCTAGGCGTGCGATTTTTCGATTGATATCATTGGATATTTTTCAAATTCGTTACGATAAGCTTAGCTTTGTGCGGCGATAAAATTGCCTGATGTGCAGATCACGCACTTGCGATTTGCCGTTATCGGGGCCTGCGACTATATACCCATCAGAACTAGACGGGCTGGCGGCCCGCTGGTCACCTGAACATTCCAAGGAGGAATACCATGAAGACCTGGATGAAGCCTTCGGTTCGCGAGCAGGAAGTCGGCCTCGAGGTTACCTCGTATCTGCCGGCTGAGATCGACCTCATCTAAGTCGATCGGCTTTTGTCGAATTCGGACGGCGGTCGCGAAGCGGCCGCCGTCTTTATTTTGGGTATTTGAAACGCCCCTCCTCATTCACGATCTCGTGTTTCTCGAGCGCCGACTTAGTCGTTTTCAATTATGAAATTGCCGGTTTCGAACCGGCTTTCTCGCGCGCCTTCTTTGGACTAGATGGCACCGATGCGAGATGCGGGAGCGGAGCCCAAAATCTCGTCCGCCGCGCAGACTGATTGCCCCTAGGGGGAGGCTCCTCCGGATTCCGGTTCAGAACGACCAGAAGCGCAGATATTAGCGATTTTACTGATACAAATCCCGCATCGAGGCGCGGCTGCGAGCGTCGCTTGGGCGAGACCGGCACGGAGCAAAGCGGCGTGTCGTTACGTGTTGACGGCTGCCGACGCCGGGCCATTTCGCGTCCGATCGCCTAGGTTTTTTGCGGGTTTTTCGGACCGCGAAAATGCTACACCGTAGCATCAGCGTCTCTGATAGAACGCAAATGAAAATACAATTGGCAATAGATGGGGCAGCTGCCTATTTATAGAGCGCGCGAAGCGTATTCGTTTCGCGCTCTTAAAAGGAGGAACTACCCATGAAGACTTGGATGAAGCCCTCGGTTCGCGAGCAGGAAGTTGGCCTCGAGGTCACCTCGTACCTGCCGGCCGAGATCGATATCATCTGATATCGTTCGACTTTCGGTCTTTAGCGCGGCGGCCGCTTCCAGCGGCCGTCGCGCTTCTTTTTTGACGCGTAGACCATATTTCGCAACCTGGACTAGCCAGGCGGGTACGGATCGGTAACACTCTGGTCTCCACCCCCCAGGACCTTGTCACACCGTGATAATACGAGACGCTTTCCCAAGCGATGAACCCTCTTGGCGCCAGCTTTGGGCCGGCTATCTCGCGTTCTACGAATCCGAGCTCGCCGAAGAAGTAACCGCCAAAACCTGGGAGCGGCTCATCCGGCGGCAGGACGGCCTTTATTGCCGCGTTGCCGAGACCGGCGGCACCGTGTGCGGCTTCAGCCTGTCGGTGCTGCACTCCGGCACCTGGACCGTTGATCCCGTCTGCTACCTCGAGGATCTGTTCGTCGACCCCGAGCATCGGGGCCGCGGAATCGGCGAGGCCCTGATCCGGGATCTCGTCGCAACCGCCAAGTCGAAAGGCTGGTCGCGCCTCTATTGGCATACGCGGAATTCGAACGCCGCCGCGCGCAGCGTTTACGATCGCTTTACGCTGGCTGACGATTTCGTCCGCTATAGGCTCATTTTCTAGAGATCTCAGGACTAGCCTCCGGGGACGGAACACGCCAGGCATCGCTCCTCATCGAAGAGCGGCCGCGTGCTGCCGTGGCGCGCCCGTGCCCCATCGAAGAGGTCAAGAATGACACGTCCGGAGAAAAGCCCTGATGCCCGCCTTGCGTGGGTGGATGTCGCGAAGGGGTTCTGCATCGTGCTCGTGGTGCTGATGCACGCGACGCTCGGGGTCGAGAAAGCCATCGGCGGAGAAACCGGCCTGCACGGCTTCATCGAATGGGCACGGCCGTTCCGGATGCCCGACTTCTTCCTGATCTCCGGCCTGTTCCTTGCCGCGCGGATCGATCGTCCGTGGCGCAGCTACCTCGATACAAAGGTCGTGCACTTCGCCTATTTCTATGTGCTCTGGCTCACGATCCAGTTCGCGCTCAAGGCGCCGGGAATGGTGGCCGAGAGCGGTGCGGCGGCGACGCTGCAGGATTATCTCACGAGCTTCCTGGTGCCGTTCGGAACGCTGTGGTTCATCTATCTCCTGATGATCTATTTCGTCGTCGCCAAGCTTCTGGAGCCGGTGCCGAGGTGGATCGTGCTCGCTGTCGCGGCTGCGCTGCACGTGTTCGCGCCCGCAAGCGGCGTGTTCATCGTCGACGAGTTCTCGAACCGGTTCGTGTTCTTCTACTCGGGCTACGCGCTGGCGCCTCTCGTGCTCGCATTCGCGGATCGGCTCAAGGCCGTGCCCGTCATCCCGCTCGTAGTGGGGCTGATCGCGTGGGCCGGCTTCAACGCGCTCGGTGTCAATTCCGGGGTTGCGCTCGCGCACGGGCCCGACCTTGTCTTCTCCTACGTCGGTATTGCCGCGGTCATTGCCTTCAGCGTGCTCATCACGCATCGCGCAGCCGGAGACGTGCTCGCCTACTGCGGCCGCAACTCGATCGCGGTCTATCTCGCGTTCACGGTTTTCATGGGACCGGTCAGGATCGTGCTGCTCAAGCTCTCCGGTGGCGAGGCGGCAACTGCCATTGCCCTCGCCTCGGCTGCGGCCGGCATCGTTGGAGCGCTCGTTCTGCAACGGGCCGTCAAGGGAACGTGGGCAGGCTTCCTGTTCACGCGGCCGGCGCTGTTTCGCCTCAAGTCACGCGGAGAGGCCAGGGCATCGCCCCACGTTCAGCCGACAGCGGCCTAGCCTTCCTGCGCACCCCGCCGAGTAGCCGGGAGGCTTTTTCCGGAAACCCTCTAGAGCGGCATCCCCGGCTCTTTCTTGGCCTCTTTCTCCAGTCGGTCGATGCGTTCCTTGAACTTCTTGACCATGCCCTCGACGTAGTCGAACAGCTTGTCGACGTCCTTCTCGTTCGGCACCGGAAGATCTCCCGGCGGAGACGGAGGCGCGGCGTCCGCAATGGGAGGCTCGCCTTCCGGCCCCTTGGCCGCCGGGCCGCCACCCAACGGCGCCTCACGGAGTTGCCTTTCGGCTTCCAGAGCCCGCTTTTCTCCTTCCAGCTCCTCGACGCGCTTCCTCAGCGCGCTTTCGGTTTCGGGCATGGCCTTGCAGGTCCACTCGCCGTCCTTGCCGGTGCAGAACGACATGGCGCCGGTTTCGCGGTCGAGGCGGATGACGCCTCCTTCTGCCGGAGACATCGTGTAACGGCCGGGATCGTTGCCGGCCGCGGCAGCCGGAAGCGAGAGGGCGGCAGCAAGCGAACAGGCGAGCCAAGGTCGACTGTCGCTCCATCCAAGACGAGATGAATTGCGCACGGATATTCTCCATCCTTTACAGGGCATACGCGCGCCTGACAGGCACGCGGATCTGAGCCCAGAATAGCAGCGGATTGTGACCGCGTCCGCTTTGCGCGCCTTCCCCAAAAACGAATCAGTTGGACAGTCCTGCGGCTTTCGCCGGGGCCGGACAGCCTGCCCGTGCGCGATTCCGGGCGGTTTTCCGGCCTCAGAACAGCACTTAACCGAACATTTACTGGGGACTGAGAGCCTTCAACAGTTCGGGTTTCTGGTTCGTGCCTCGTCTGACCCTTCCTACGCGCTTCAGCCCGGCATGACGGGGCGGTCCGGCCGCCTCTTTCACCCCTTCGCGAGGGTGCGGCCGGTATGGGCGCCGCGCTGTGACCGTTGGGGACCGTAATGCTGCATTCAGACCAGGACAGATGGCCAACCGGGCAGGGCGCTTACGCGTTCGCCGGATCAGCCGGTTCGCGCAGCGACGCCATCCACGAGCTTGCGCGCGAGATCGAAGATACGCAGCGGCGCCAGGGCGAAACCATCGCGCACATCGTCGAGCGGCTGCGCGCGCTCGACCTTCAAACGTCCGCCGAGCGCGCCGCGGCTTCGGCCTCGGCCAGGGGCCAGGCTGGCGATGAGCCATGGGATGCCACCAGCGCCGAAGCGCTGATGCAGAGCTACGAGGCGGAAGCCGCCCGCGCCGCAAGCCGCCCGGCTGCGCGCCCTGTTCTTTCTGCAGGGCCCGGCAGTTCGAGCGCGCACCAGGACTGGCTCGGCCCCGGGTTTCACGATGTCACGAAGCGGATCAAACGCACGCTGGCCGATCTCAAGCCCGGCAGCACCATCCGTGTGATCGAGGAACGGCTCGAGCTGTTCCAGCAGCATATCAGTTCCATTCTCGACGACGTGGTACGCCGCTCGGATCTCGAAGCCCTTAAGCTCATCGAGACCCACATCAACTACCTCGGCGACAAGCTGGACGAGCTAGACCGGCACGTTTCGCGCCTCGACGGCATCGAGGCAGACGTCCATAGCGTGATGGATCAGGTCTCGGACGAGCGTATCGGCAAGCTGCTCGAGTACGACAGCCGCTTTGCGCACGATCTCGAAGCGCTGGCGATGAAGGCTGCGGAGGAAATGCATTCCCGCCTCACGCAGGATGATGCACGCGCCGCGGCCGACGCAAAACGCCATGAGGAGCTGCGCGCGCTGATCGAAAGCTCGATCCTGAACCAGCGCAAAGCGGAAACCGAAGCGGCGACGCTGATGACCGGCCTTTCGGGGCGCGTCAATGCCCAATCGGACCGTTACGACGAGCTCAAGGACCTGCTCGAATCCGCGATCACGGAGCAGCGCCAGAACGAACAAACCGCTTTCGGTATGCTCGATACGCTGCAGCAGGCGATGGTGCGAATTCTCGATCGCATGGACGCCCTCGAGCAGCAGCAAGAGCTTCAGCCCCGCCCGTGGCCGGCCGAGGAGGTCCAGGCTGCGGAACCGCAGCTGTTCGTTCCGCAAGATGCCGACCAGGACGCCAGCGCGGATGTTTCCTTCGCGAACGCGCGCGCCCACGCGGAGGTGGTGGCACCGGAGAATTTCCACGAGTATGGCTCCGTCGAGATGGCGTCCCCGCCTCCGCTGGAAGCGTCTTCGGCGTTGTCGACCGAGCCTGCCCAGGATGCGCCCGCCGCGCAGGACGACGACAACTCACCGGTCGACCGGCTGCGCCGCGACTTCGTCGCCGATGCTCGCCGCGCCAAGATGAAGGCCGCCGCGAACCGCGCGGAAGCCATGGCCGACAAATCCGACATCACGCCGCGCATGATCATCGAGAGCGTACGCTCGCCGATGGCAGCGCCTCAGCCACGCCCAGCGGCCGCGAGCGGGCGCCTGTTCGGCTCCTCGTCGAAGCTGCTCGCCGGTGTGCTCGCGCTGATCGTCGCCATCAACGGCGGCATCCTGCTGATCAATCGCAAGAACGCCGCGCAGACGGCAGCTCCCGCGATCACCATCCAGCCGGCCGCCTCGGCCGATCCGAACGCGGCACCCGACGCCCCGCCGATGCCCGGCCCGCGCTCGGCGCTCGACGTGGACGAGAACAGCTTTGCGGAGTTCATTCCGGCCGCCCCTAAGGCGCCCCAGAATGAGGCCGCCGCAAACGGCGGCGCCGGCCTGCCGCTTGGATACATGGATGACGTGCTCGATCCGCCGGTCGTCGAAACGCTGGGCGAGACGTCTCCGGTCAGCACGCCCGGAGGCGTGACGATTGCAAAGCCTGCCGGATCGGTTCCCGACGAGGTGGTGGCGGACATCTACCAGCAGCAGATTCTCGCGAGCCTTTCCGGAAAGCTCGGAACTGCCGCCGCAGGACATTCGCCCGACGCGTTGCTGCCGGAAAAGAGCGGGCGCATCGATGCCGCCTTCACGCCGCCGGACGCAGCCGTCGAAACCGGCGATCGCGCAGCGCGTTCAAGTGCACTCGATCTGCCGCCCGCGACCGTCGGCCCGCTCTCGCTGCGTCTCGCGGCCGCCAATGGCGATGCGTCGGCGGAATTCGAAGTCGCCGCGCGTCTCGCGGAAGGCAAGGGCACGAAGCAGAACTTCGCGGATGCGCTTCGCTGGTATCAGCGGTCGGCCGCTAAGGGCTTCGCGCAGGCGCAATACAGGCTCGGCACGCTCTACGAGCGGGGCCTTGGTGTCTCACAGGACCTCGGCCGGGCGCGCGTCTGGTACAGCCGGGCTGCCGAACAGGGCAACGTGAAATCCATGCACAACCTCGCGGTGCTGGCGGCGGGCGGCGACAACGGCGAACCCGACTATGCCTCCGCGCTCACGTGGTTCAGCAAGGCTGCCGAGCACGGTCTTGCCGACAGCCAATATAATCTCGGCGTGCTTCTCGAGAATGGGCTCGGCGTCAAGGCCGACCGCGTGGCCGCCTACAAGTGGTATGCGCTCGCGGCTCAGAACGGTGACATGGACGCGCTGGCAAGACGCGATGCTCTCAAGGGGGCTCTGGCTGCCGGAGATCTCAAGGACGGCGACAGCCAGGTTGCCGCTTTCAAGGCGCAACCGCTCATTCCACTGGCCAACGATGCCCGCGCCGCCGGCGAGGATTGGAAGAAGCGCGTCAATAACGACACGAACGGCTAGGATTCGCACGCGCCTCGGGACACGCGCTCACCTTTGCCGAGAAAATGCGCGCCTTGCGCGGGCGCGCTTCGGCGAAGGGGCACTGGTACTCCCGGCAAAGGTTCAATACGATAAAACTGCGAGGGCCACATTCGCCCTCGCGCCGCTCTCGCTCCCGGGCCGTGCACGACGTTCGCAATCGACGACGCCCACGGGACGGGAGGACGGCACCGAGGCCCGCCCCGCGCGACACCGGCACAAAATACTCCCCACATGCACATCTACCTGCCGATCGCCGAGATGTCCGTCAACGTGCTGTTATTTCTCGGCATGGGAGCGGCCGTGGGCTTCCTGTCGGGTCTGTTCGGGGTCGGCGGCGGCTTTCTGATGACGCCGCTTCTGATCTTTTCGGGCATCCCTTCCGCGGTGGCCGTCGGCACCGGCGCGGCGCAAGTGGTGGCTTCGTCGGTTTCCGGCGCGATGGCGCAATACCGACGGAACAATGTCGATATCAAACTCGGGGCCGTGCTGCTGATCGGCGGCATCGTCGGATCGGTGATCGGCGTCAAGATGGTGCGCATCTTGAACCTCGCCGGACAGTTCGACCTCTTCGTCGCGCTGGCCTATGTGACGTTCCTCGGTGTCATCGGCACGCTGATGCTGATCGAAAGCATCCACGCGATCCAACGCACGCGCAGCGGCACCTTCCGCGCGCTCCGACAATCAGGCCAGCACAACTGGATCCACAGGCTGCCGCTCAAGATGCGGTTTCACCGCTCTAAGCTCTATATCAGCGCAATTCCGCCACTGATGATCGGCGCCTTCGTCGGATTTCTCGGTGCCATCATGGGCGCGGGCGGCGGCTTCATCATGGTTCCGGCCATGATCTATCTCCTGCGTGTGCCGACCAACGTGGTGGTCGGAACCTCGCTGTTTCAGACGGTGTTCGTTTCGGCGGTGACCACCGTCATGCAGGCCTCGGAGAACTACAGCGTCGACGTGGTTCTCGGCCTTATCCTGATCGTCAGCGGCGTGATCGGCGCGCAGTACGGCGCCGCGGCCGGCGCGCGGCTCAAGGGCGAACAATTGCGCCTGCTGCTTGCGGCGCTGGTGCTATTGGTCTGCTTTCGGATCGGCTGGGATCTCGTCGTGACGCCGTCCGAACTGTTCAGCATCTCGAAAACGTTCGGGGTGCCGTGATGAAGCATTTGCGTTCCCTCTATCGGGCTCGACCCCTGATGTGCCTGGTCGGCGCAGGCCTGCTGGCTGCCCAATGGGCCGGGTTTCCGGCTAGCGATGCGTCCGCACAGGTAACGGGGAAAGCGGAGACCGGCGGGCAGGCCCAACCGGGCAAAGCAGGCCCCACACCTTCGGACTGGCGGGATCCGCTTCGCAAGTTCGCCCAGCGCAAGAAGAAAGACGAGCGCTTGCCGGCGAAAGCCGATCAACAGCCCAAAGAGGTGGTCGAGGCCGACGTCTCGACGCGGACGATCGCCGTCACATCGGCGTTCACCGGCACCGAGATCGTGGTGTTCGGATCGGTGGTCAACAGCCGACAGCCGAGCGCGGAAGCGGGATATTACGACGTCATCGTCGTGCTGGAAGGGATGCCGACGCCGTTGCTCGCTCGGCGCAAATCGAACGTCGCCGGACTTTGGGTGAATACGGAAAGCGTCGCCTACGAGAGCGCACCCAGCTATTACGCCATCGCCTCAACCCGTCCGATCGAGGAGATCGCCGACGAGCCGCTGCTGCAGCGGCACGCAATCGGGCTCGACTTCGCGCGCTTGGCGCCGGCCGCCCAATCCGTGCTCGAGATCGAACCGGCAGAACTCAAAACCTATAAGGATGCCGTGATCCGGCTGAAGCAGAAGGAAGGCGTCTTTATCAAGGCCGACTATGCCGTCATCTTCATCGGCAAGAGCCTGTTCCGGGCCGCAATCTCGCTGCCGGCGAATGTACCTGTGGGGCCGCTCACGGCGCGCGTCTACCTGTTCCGCGAGGGTGATCTTCTAAGCTCGTTCCAATCCCGGGTGCGGCTCGAACGCGAGGGCGTGGAGCTGTGGCTTTACCGGTTCGCAATGAAGCAACCAGTGCTCTACGGATTTTTCGCCGTGCTATTGGCTGTGATCGCGGGATTGCTTGCGTCTGCGGTCTTCCGGCGCCGGGATACGGCGTAGCTGCAGCTCGACAGCTCTCAGTCTTCTTTAAGCAATCGGGAGGCGATGGGATAAAGGCCCTCCTGGCCGAGCACGAACACCGACAAGCCGTCGTTGCCGAAGAGAGGCGCGAATGCCTCATCAAGCACGTTCAATCCCCCCGCGTAGGTGCCGAAAGCCGGCAGCACAAGACGGTTGCCGTTGCCGACGAAGCACGGGCGGCGGATGACGTGGCCATGGAACGACACGCGCGCGGCGGGATGCAGATGTCCGGCGATCTCGTGCGTAACGGGACTAGCCGTGGGCTCATGGCGGAAGGTGATGTCGGAAACAGTGATCTCGCTGCGAACTTCTCCGCCGAAGCGAGCATCAATCACAGGATCATGGTTGCCGTTGAGCCAGAGCCAGTCGCGGTCTTCCTGCAGGATCGACAGCGTCCCGCGATCCTCGGCGCTCATGCGGTCGGCGGCATTGCGGTCGTGAAAGCTGTCGCCCAGGCAGATGACAGTGGACGCCTGGTAGGCATCGAGCGTGGCGGCGAGGCGTTCGAGGGTGGCGGCGGTATCGTAAGGCGGCAGCAGGACGCCGCGCGATGCATAGGCCGAGCCCTTCTCGAGATGCAGATCGGCGACGATCAGCACATCCTCGGCCGGCCAATAGAGCGCGCCAGAGACATCGGCCACGAAGGCGCGGCCGGAGATCGAGACCGGCTGCTGGCTGAATTCGCCAACGTCGAGGCGCTCGGGTTTCAGCTCGAGCAATGGCGCTGTGTTTCTCACGTCTCGTTTCCCCGCAGCAGTCCCACAAACACGCCCGACAATTAGCCCGACTTGCGCGTCGCTTCGGCGATCAGCTCCTGAGCCGCTTCCCGCAGCAGATCTTCCCGCGTCAGCCGCGCAACCGGCTCGACGCCGATCTCGATCAGGATCGGCACGGCCAGCGGCGAGACGCGATCCAAAACTTGATGCCTGATTCGTCCCCGGATGCGCGCCAGGAATTGACCGAGACGAGCAATATCCAGCAAACCCGTGGCCGCGTCCTCACGGGCGGCTTCCAGCAGAATGTGGCCGGGATCATGGCGCCTCAGCACGTCGTAGACGAGATCGGTCGACATCGTGACCTGGCGGCCACTCTTTTCGAGGCCCGGATGGCGCCGCTCGATCAATCCGGCAATCACGGCCACATTGCGGAAAGTGCGGCGCATCAAACTGCTTTCGGCGAGCCAGGCTTCCAGGTCGTCGCCCAGCATATCCTCCGCAAACAGTTGATCCAGATCGAGACTTCCCTCGGCAATGCGCTGAGAAAGATCGCCAAGGCCCCAGACGGCGAGGCCGTAGTCGTTGGCGACGAAACCGAGCGGTCGAGCACCCCCGCGCTCCAGTCTGCGCGTCAGCAACATGCCGAGCGTCTGATGGGCGAGGCGGCCCTCGAACGGATAGGCGACCATGAAGTGGCGGGAGCCGCGCGGGAACGTCTCGATCAGCACGTCGTTCACGCCGGGAAGCTGGGACCGCTCGTTCTGAAGGCCGAGCCATTCCGCGACAGGCAGCGGCAGGCCGGCCCATTGCTCGCTGTCGGCCAGCATGGCGCGGACACGCTTGGCCAGATGGGTCGAGAGGGGGAACTTGCCGCCTGCGTAGCTCGGGATCATCGCGTCGGCACCGGGAGCCCGTGTGACATAGGCCTCGGTCTCGGAAATCCCTTCAAAGCGAAGGATCTCTCCGGCGAACACGAACGTCATGCCGGGCGAAAGCTGCTCAATGAAGTACTCCTCGACCTCGCCGAGCACCCGCCCGCCCATCAGCGGACGAGCCGCGCCAGCCTTCCCGGACGCTGCCGCACGACGGCGGCCGACGAGGCGGACCTTGATCATCGGGGCTTCGACGATCGTGCCGGCGTTCATGCGATACTGCCGGACGAGCGATGGGTGGGAGAGACGCAGACGTCCATCGTCGGTGGGGCGGAGCTTCGCGAAACGCTCGTAGGTCTTGAGCGCGTAGCCGCCTGTCGCCACGAAGTCGACCACGCGATCGAAGCGGGCGCGGGCCAGGCCAGCATAGGGGGTGGCGGAGCGGACTTCCTCGAACAACGTATCGGCATCAAACGGTCCGTGGCAGGCCATGCCGAGCACGTGCTGGGCCAGAACATCCAGCGCGCCCGAACGGGCGATCACCGTGTCCTGCTCGCCCGCCTTGGCGGCCTCAAGCGCAGCCCGGCATTCCAAGACCTCGAACCGATTGGCGGGCACCAAAAGTGCGGCGGATGGCTCGTCCAGCCGATGGTTGGCGCGGCCAATGCGCTGAGCCAGGCGAGAGGCCCCCTTCGGTGCGCCGACGTTGACGACAAGATCGACGTCGCCCCAGTCGATGCCGAGATCGAGCGTGGACGTTGCCACTACGGCGCGGAGCCTGCCCTCGCTCATGGCGGCTTCCACCTTGGTCCGGCGCGCCTTGTCGAGCGAACCGTGATGAAGCGCAATCGGCAGATTGGCTTCGTTCAGGCGCCAAAGCTCCTGGAACACCAGCTCGGCCTGCATCCGGGTGTTGACGAACACCAGCGTCGTGCGGTGGCTTTGGATCGCGCGGTAGATGTCCGCCATCGCGTAAACGGCCGAGTGGCCGCCCCACGGTACGGGCTCGTCGATCTCCAGGATCTCGATGTCGGGATCGGCGCCACCCTTGGCGACGACGAGATCCGCCATCGTTCGCATCAAGTCAGGTGCGGTCTGGGGTACGAGGTAGCTCAGAAGCTCCGAGGGGTGCGCGACGGTCGCCGACAGGCCGATCTTGATATGGCCGGGCGCCAACGTGGCAAGCCGCGCGAGGCCCAGCGACAGCAGGTCTCCGCGCTTCGAGGGGGCGAGGGCATGGAGCTCGTCGAGGATGATGGTGTCGAGGTCTCCGAAAAGATAGCCGGCGTCGGCGCTCGACAGCATTAGCGCGACCTGCTCGGGCGTGGTCAGCAGGATCTGCGGGGGTTTCACCCGCTGGCGGGCGCGGCGCGCGAGCGAGGTGTCACCGGTGCGGGTCTCGATCGAGACCTTGAGGCCCATCTCGGAAACCGGCGCGACAAGATTGCGTGAGATGTCCTCGGCGAGAGCCTTGAGCGGGGAGATGTAGAGGGTGCGCAAGCCCGCGCCCATGGTGTTACGGCGGGGGGCGCCGGCGAGGGCGATCAGGCTCGGCAGAAAACCGGCCAGCGTCTTGCCTGCGCCGGTGGGAGCAATCAGCAGCGTGGAGCGGCGGGCTTGCGATTTCTCAACCAGGGCAAGCTGGTGGTCGCGGGGGCGCCACCCGCGGCGGGCAAACCACTGCTTGAATTGATCCGGGAGCGCGGCGGCCGCGTTCGCAGGCTTGGCAGACCGAACCGGCGGGCCTTTGGGCCGGCTCCTGGCCTTTTGCGATACGCCGCTCACGCGTTGAGACTTCCTTCGCTCCCGCCGTTCCCTGTGCTAGATGGTGAGCCGGCTCGCCGGTTTCATCCCACGATCGAAACGGCTTCGGCCCCTGCTTCACGTCTATGGAACGCCCAATGGACCGTAACACGATATTTGGCGGAAACCCGCTCGGGGTGATCATCCGTCTTGCCCTGATCTCGATCGTCGTCGGCATCGTGATGAAGGCGCTCGGCATCGATCTGCGGAATTTCTTCCAGCGGATCAACGAGCTGTTGCGGAACCTCTACGATCTCGGGTTCGGCGCCATCGAGTGGGTGTTCGAATACATGCTGCTCGGCGCGCTGGTCGTGATCCCGATCTGGCTCATTGCGCGCGTGGTCGGGGCCGCCCGCTCGAAGGCCGAGTAGCCTTTACGAAAGCGGCTTTGCGGCCCATTCGGCGGCACGCGCTCCGGTCAGCGCCGTGATCGATGCGACGCCGCGCTTGGCGCAGACATCCGCCAGGTAGGCGTTGATGCGGCCGATGAGGCCCGGGCCTTCATAGATCAATCCCGTGTAGAGCTGCAGCAAGCTGGCGCCGGCCTCGATCTTCGCAAGCGCAGCCTCGGGGCTGTCGATGCCGCCAATACCGATCAGCGGGATTTTCCCGTCCGTCGCCCGATAGACGCGGGCCAGCATAACCGTCGCGCGGTGAAACAAGGGGCTGCCCGAGAGGCCACCGGCCTCGTTGGCCACTGGGTCGGCCAGGCCGGTGCGGGCCAGCGTGGTGTTCGAGACCGCGATACCGTCGACGCCGCTCGCGACGAGTGCCGCGACGACCGGCTCGATATCGTCCTCGGCGAGATCGGGCGCGATCTTGACGACAATGGGCCGACGTGGCGCACCGGCGGCGACTTTCGTCGCCCGGGCCGCCATCACGCGGGCCAGGAGCTCGCCGAGCGCGGCGGGCGCCTGGAGATCTCGCAAACCGGGTGTGTTCGGCGACGAGATGTTCACGGTGAAATAGCTTGCGACATCATTGAAGGCCTCGATCCCGGCGACGTAATCGGCGGCGCGATCAGAGCTTTCCTTGTTGGCTCCGATATTGACGCCGACGACGCCACGGCGCGGGCGTGCCGCAAGGCGGCGCAATGCAGCCGCATGGCCCTGGTTGTTGAAACCGAGCCGGTTGATGACGGCGCGCTCGCGGACAAGCCTGAACACCCGTGGCGTGGAATTGCCGCCTTGTGGACGCGGCGTGGTGGTGCCGATCTCGGCAAAACCAAAACCCAAGCCCAGGATTGCATCCGGGACGCGAGCGTCCTTGTCGAAGCCGGCTGCGATGCCGAGCGGGTTCGGAAAGCTTTCTCCCCACAGTGAAACCGAGAGGGCCGGGCTTTGCGCCACGGCGCAGCGCGGATAGGCACCTAGCTCAAGCGCGCGCAGCGTCAGCTCATGGGCTACCTCAGGATCGAGCTTGAGCAGAAACGGGCGGGCGAGACCGGACAGCGCGGACATCATGGAGCGATATCCTCCGGTATCCGAGGAACGCCGTCTGCTCCGAGAGGCAGCGGCTTTTCCCAAATGGCAACCTTGGTGGACACTGTTCCGTAAAGATGCGGGAACAGATCTCCCCCACGCGAAGGCTCCCACACGAGAGCGTCGCCGAAAACTTTCTCATCGAAAGCAACGAGAACAAGATCGGCCTGCCCGCGAAAATGCTTCGCGGCTGTGCCTCTCAGTTGCGCGGGCGCGGAGAAATGAATGAAGCCATCGCGACGATCGTCGGGCGAGCCGCGATAAATTCCTTCGCGGCAAGCAGCGGCCCATGCGTCTCGACCGACAATTTTGAAGATCATGCGGCTTGCTCGTGTGACCTGTTTCACTCACTGCCTGTAATCGACGCGCGCAACCGGCGCGAGCTTCTTCTCGCTCGCACTCGCTTCCGCTACACTTAGACGCTCGTCCTCAGAGCGGGGCTTCGTTATACTCGCTCCTGGGGGATCAAGTGGTCAAAACGAGCGGGGCTTCATAGCACGGGCTTGTGGGGTGTTGCGAAACCCCGATTACATTTTCCGAGGCAATCCGACGGACATATTGAAGTCTTGCTCGCGACGAAGGTCGCGGAACGGAAAGCCGTGTGTCGACTAGGGTGGAAGGCGAAGGACGTTCTGGCGTGCACGAGGTTATTTCCGTAAAAGTCGTACCGCTCAAAGACCTTTTTTCCGATGTCTACGAGTTCCGGCTTCCTTATTTTCAGCGGGCCTACGCGTGGCAGACCGCGGAGATCGGGCGACTTCTATCGGACATTACGCAGGCGATGCGTGCGAGCGGCGGCAAGCGAGGGTACTTCCTCGGCAAGCTCATGGTCGCAAAAAAGAACGGGCAACCGGAAACCGCCCTCGTGGATGGCCATCAGCGCGTCATGTCGCTGACCCTGCTTTTTGCCGTGCTGCGCGATCTCGAAAGCAATCCCGCGCTGCAGATCCGGCTCAATGATTTCATCCGGGGCGACAGCGTGCGGCTCAAACCGCAAGAGGCGATGGCGCTCTCCTGCGAGCGCTTCGTACAGACCCCCGGCGCCACTTCAGTCGAGCCCGAAGACGATCTCGACCTCCTGTCTGAGACCGAGCGCAACGTCATCGAAAATCGCAACTACCTGCGAACCGAGCTATCCAGCGCCGACTACCCGCCGGAAGTGCGCCACGCCCTCATTACCTACCTTTCCGAACGGTGCTGCGTGATCGTCGCCTCGGTCGAGGACGACGAGGAGGCGTGGTCGTTCCTCAGGACCGAGGAAGAGACGCGCGTCGACTTCAGCAAATCGGACCGGGCCAAATTCAGCCTCATCGCCATCGTGCCGCCAGCAGAGCGCGCAGCCTGCCAGAAGGTCTGGGAGTCCTGCGAAGCGCTTCTCGGCGCTGCCGACATGCACGCATTGCTCGGACACCTCCGCACCCTCAAGCGCCGTCGCAACAGCGGCAAGCCGATCGAGATCGACCTCGCGGAAGGCTACAAATTCAATACGCCCGGGGCAGGGCTTTCCTTCCTCGCAAACCAGTTCAAGCCCGCCGCCGAACGGCTCGCGATGCTGCGCAAATCCAGCGAAGTCCGTGACGGACGCCCATTGCCGGCGGTGTCGGAGCGTCTCAAGTGGATCGATCCGCAATTGTGGGTGCCGGCGGCGCTGCTCTGGTTCGAGCGCAACCAAGATCCCGACGAAACGCTGCTGTTCTTCCGCAAGCTCGAACGGCTCGTCTGGATGATGAAGATTGCGGGCTTCGATCCGACGAAGCAGAGCAATCGCATTCTCCAGCTACTCGGCGAGATCGACCGCACCGTCTCGCCCGCGAAGATGCGCGAGCTTGAGATCCCCAATGCGCCGCGGGACGCCGCGGCCTCGAACCTGCGCAGCCCGACATTCGACGCCAAGCACTACAGCGGCCGGGTGTTGCGGCGAGTCAGTGTTTCGCTGGGACAGGACCCGGGGCCGATCGAGCGCACGACGCTCACCATCGAGCATGTGCTGCCACGCGGGTTTGCGCCGAAAAGCGGCTGGCGCACGCACTTTCCGTCAGCTCGTTCGGTGCGCGACTACTCGCACCGGCTCGGTAACCTCACGCTGCTTTCGCCAGAAGACAATCAAAAGGCGGATACCATCGACTGGGCGGACAAGCGCCCCATTTTTGCGCGGTCACATTACGTGCTTTCGCAGAAGCTCGCGGAAGCCGAAAGCTGGACACCGGCCCGCATTCTCGAAAGAACCGAGGAGCTGATCGCGCTCCTTTTCAAGGACTGGGATATCAAGGTCTAGAGCAGGATTGCATATCTTTTAAGTGCAACCACGCTCCAGATTTTCATGAGATCTATGATTCACGCTTCGGACTTTTCTTGCGCTGCCGATTCACGCCGCGCCCGATAGGGGCCGCGACGATCGGAGCGCGGGGTCCGAAACGATCATGGTCTAGGCCGGCGCGACGTCTTTGGCGAGAAGCTCGCCGTTGAGGGCCGACGCGATCAGCGCGCGGGTCTCGGGGATGCCGTACAGCGCGATGAACGAGCCGAAGCGCGGGCCTTTGCTCTCGCCCAACAGAATCTCATAAATGCTGTTGAACCAGGCGTTCGAAACGCCGGGACGTTCCGGCGTCGCACCTTTGGCGGCGAAATCCTGGTAGCGCGGAACGGCGCGGCCCACATCGTAGATGATGGTCTGCAGGTCCTCGGCGGTGGCGTTCGGCGGAGCCTTGGCCAACGCTGCCGAGAGCGCTTCGAGCGCTGCGCGCTCCTCTTCGTCGGCGGCGCGGTGGCGCTTCTTCGTTTTCACGAAATCGGTGTAATAGCGAACGGCATAGCCTGCGAGCTGGTCGAGAAGCGGAGACGCTTCCGGGCTCGTTCCCGGGAAATGCCGCTTGATGAAGCCCCACAGCACGGACTTGTCGTCCGCGTTCGAGGCGGCCACGAGATTGAGCAGCAGCGCGAAAGTCACCGGCAGCTCGGCGGCCGGCGGATTGCCGCCGTGAATGTGCCAGACGGCGTTGTCGAGCTTGGCCTTGCCGTCCTGCCGAGGATAGCCGGCGAGCAACTGCAGGTACTCGTCTACGGCGCGCGGGATGACGTCGAAGTAGAGCTTCTTCGCGCTTCTCGGCTTCTGGAACATGAAGAGCGCGAGGCTCTCGGGCGAGGCGTAGGTCAGCCATTCGTCGATGGTGAGGCCGTTGCCCTTGGACTTCGAGATCTTCTCGCCGTTCTCATCGAGAAACAGCTCGTAGACATAGTGCTCAGGCGCGGTTCCGCCCAGGATTTCGCAAATCTTGTCGTAGATCGGCGCGTTGGTCTGGTGGTCCTTGCCAAACATCTCGAAATCAACGCCGAGCGCGGCCCACCGCATACCGAAATCAGGCTTCCACTGCAGCTTCACACGACCGCCGGTGACGGGAAGCGTGACGTCGCGGCCATCCTCGTCGGCGAAGGTGATCGTGCCGGCCTTGGCGTCGACCTCCTTCATCGGCACGTAGAGCACGCGGCCGCTGATCGGCGAGATCGGCAGGAACGGGCTGTAGGTCGCCTGCCGCTCGGCGCCAAGCGTGGGCAGCATGACCTTCATGATGGCGTCGTAGCGCTCAACGGCGCGCAGCAGCACCTCGTCGAAGCGGCCGGCCTTGTAATATTCGGTGGCGCTCGCGAACTCGTATTCGAAGCCAAAGGTATCGAGGAAACGGCGCAGCATCGCATTGTTGTGGTCGCCGAAGCTCGGATAGTCGCCCCCGAACGGATTGGGCACCGAGGTGAGCGGCATCTGCAGGTAGGGCTCAAGAAATGCGCGATCCGGCACATTCTCCGGGATCTTGCGCATACCGTCCATGTCGTCGGAGAAGCAGAGCAAGCGCGTCTTGATCTTGCCGCCGGTCAAGGCCTCGAAGGCCCGGCGAACCATGGTCGTGCGCGCGACCTCGCCAAAGGTGCCGATATGCGGCAGGCCCGAAGGACCATAGCCGGTTTCGAACAACACAGTTCGGTCGGAGCCTGCTTTCTCTTTCTCGAGCCGCTTGATGAGACGGCGTGCCTCCTCGAACGGCCAGGCTCTCGCATCGCCGAGCGCGGCGGAAAGGATCGGATCGAGAGCAGCTTGAGACATGGGGCGGGCTTTCGGCAAAAGTGGATTTTGGGTCGCAAATCGAATGAGGCCCGCAACCTATGGGGCGGCGTCAGGCCCGTCAATTGCGCCACCCGAGCGAGGTTGCCGCGATCAACAGGCGTAGCGCCAGGCGGACGTTACGCTGTCGTCTGTACCGGGCCCGTGCCAGTGGGGCGGCGCGGGCGAAACAGTCGACGCAGCATCAGCAGAACAAATAGGACCGCGAGCCCCAGACCTCCGACCACAAGCGGGTGCTTCTCCCACAGCAGAACGGGGGAGATCTGCCCGTCCCAGGCGGCGCGTGCATCTTCCAGAATGACCTCCGGCGCGCCACTGCCCTCTCGCAGCATCATATCGACGGCACGGGCCTGATCCTTGCTTGCAAGCACAGCCTCGCGGACGCGGGGGGCGGCCAGGCTCTGCATCTTTGCCGGCGCCGCGGCGACGGCTGCGAGGACACGCGCGCGGGGTTCCGGCTCAAGACCATCAAGATAGCGCGAGAGCGTTTCGAGCTCGGCTTCGGAAAAACTGCGGGCCAAGCGCTTCAAGTCTTCGGTACCGAGGCCGAACAGGCGGTCGCGGGAGGCTGGGGCAAGCGCCGCAAGACGCGTGATCGCGACGTGATCGTCGAGTGCGAGAAGAGTGGATAGCGTTGCGCGTGTGAAGCCTTCCGGCGACGCACGGCGGTAGATCTCGTGCTCCAGCACCTTCGGCAGCTGATCACCTGCGAGCGCCGACCAGCCGAGAGCAGCATCGATCGAACGGGTATCGCGAGCAATCACCATCGCGGGCTCTGGCAGAAAGCGCACCGCCTCATTCAGTGTTCCGTTATCGAGCCGCTTCAGGACGCCCGGCTCGCCGTCCGCGCCGAGCACGAGCGCGACGACCTCGTCCAGACGAGCGAGCTGCTCCGGCTTTACGGTATCGAGAAACTTCTTGAAGCCCTCGTTGCGCTCGGCGAGATCCAGCGCCTTCTGGTGCGCATTGCGGAAGGCGCGCCAGATCTCGATCACGCGATCGGCTGATTTCGCCGCGATCTCGTGCAGGTGCTCCGCGATCTGCTCGCCGATCGTCTTGGCGAGCTCGGCTTTCACCATCTCCTTGCTCGCGTCGGACTTCATTTCCTCGGAAATGATCGGCAGGACGCCGTTTCTCAGCTCCCAGATATCCTTAGCGACCAGGACCAGCCCGACGCCGCCGGCCGCGACCGAAACGAGGCGCGCCAGAATACTTCCCGCAAGGCGCTGGCCGACGCGGGCGGCGATGTTTGCGAGCTGGCGACGCATCAACAGGATGGCGGCGCCGGCGATGCCCTGGCTCGAATGCTGAATAACCGATCCGGACGAGATCGTCGCGCGGCCGGCTGCGGCTTCGAGGCCGAAATCCTTCTCGACATCCGACGTGACGACGCCGGCCACCGTGGCGCCATAACGCTTTCCGAGGAACGCTCGCAGACATTCTAGCGATGGGCCGACGGCATCCTGGCTCGCGAGTTCGAGCGTACGGCCGACTTCATTGCCGACGCCGACGGCCAGGCTTTCGATCGCCGTCTTCATGGCGTCGGACTTGTAGACACGCTCGGCGACCGCGGTGGATATCGCCTGGGCCTTCTCGGAGTTGACGAGCGATTGGGCAAGTCCCGCCCAACTGGTTTCGCTGCGCACTTCCTCGACGGCCAGATCCACGCGTTTGGCGAGCAGATCGTCCATGCCGAGGCGGCGCCATTGGTTGTCGACGGCTGCGCGGTAGTCGATGTTCTTCACGCCGGCTTCGAGGGCCTTCAATGACAGAGCCTCAATCGAGCTGCGGAAACCCGCCTCGTCGGCGGACTGGCAGGCCTCATAGTCGGCCCGTGTCATGGGGGGAGCGGCGGCAAAAACCGGGAGCGCCTCGCGCGTCGAAACCGCCAGTACCAGGATCGCCGAGACAGCAGGACGCAGAAAACGAGACAACGGCAAACTCCTCGACGCGCCGGTGGCGGCTCTCCCCTCCGAATGGCGCTTCCTGCACCGCTCAGGGCCACGGCTCGGGCTTACGCGCCGACGATATTTACTATACGCGCGCGTGATCGAGTGACCAGTGACTTTTCGGACATGTTGGCAGGCCCGCCTTTGTCGTTCGCACGCGGCGGCGGGAAATGCGGATTGGGACAAAACAATCCGAAACCCTTCGCACGAAGGTCCATTTAACCTCCAATTCCCCAGGTGCGACAATCTGACCACCCATCCAATGGGGGCGCTATATCCCCGTCCATTCGGGCTCGAAACACAATCGCGTGGAGGACTGCGGAAATTGGAATTGCGGTGAGAGGCCGGCAGATGATCCGTTAACGATAAATCGGCCGTCAAATTTCTGCCGCACCGGGCGATCAGTACGGCGCCATCGACCCTCTCGGGGGCGGTTCGGAGCTTCCTGTCGCGTTAGATTTCACTCTAAAATGACGAGGCAAGCTCTGATTGTGTTGGCCCTTATTTACCTTGCGACCGATAGCCCCATAGGCAAAGCCGGTGCGAGAGTTGCAGGTAGGGCGACGGCGGCCAAGCTAGGCAACCCTTCCGGGCCCAACGATGTGCGAAACGCACGTCGCACAGGGTCCGGCGCTTTGGCTGATTAGCGGAAAATTTCCGATTGGAGAGGTTATAGAGGTCCTTCGGGCTCAAGCTCATGAAACGGCTGCTCGTTTATTTCGCGAGCAAAGCGCCAATAAATGAAGCAGAGCAGGGAAACCAAGGGGCCGCTATTGGGGCAGGATTAATGGGGGCGCGGACTCAGCGCTTGGCATCTTCGCATTAATCGGCTTTATTTCCTTTTGGAGTGCAACAGCGAGTTTATCTAACCGCATGAAAAAGAAAGAAAAAATCAACGCCTACCGCGGCAGCCTTCTGATCGAGGGCGGTAAGGTGGGCGTGCTTCTGGTGCACAGCCTGGGCGGCAATCCAATTGAATTGCGCTTTGTCGCTCAAGGACTTGCGCGCCAGGGCTGCACCGTTTATTGCCCCCTCATTCCGGGTCTCGGCGGCGGTACGGATGCATCGGGTCTTTCTTCCTGGCAGGATTGGTACGCGGCTCTCGAGACGGCGCACGACGAACTCAAGGCGCATTGCGACGTCGTTGTCGTCGGTGGCATCTCCGCCGGGTCCATGCTTGCGCTGAGGCTCGCCCGCGAGCGCTCCAAGGACATTCACGGCCTCCTGCTCTTCGCTCCGACGATCTGGCCGAACGGCTGGGCGATCCCGCTGCATTTCAATCTGTTCGCGCTCGTCTACCACAAGTGGGTCGCTAAGCTGATGCGGCTTCAGCAGCGTGCGCCTTATGGCATCAAGGACGAGCGCATCCGGAACTTCGTGATCGACTCTTTCAAGAGTGAAGGACGTCCCCTGGAGGACCTGTTCGGCCGCGGCGGCGGACTGGTTTGGGAGTTCAAGGCGCTTGCACGCGACGTGCGCCGCCGCCTCGGCGAGATCACGCAGCACGCGGCTATCTTCCATCCGCGCGAAGACGACCAGAGCGACATTTCCAACGCATTCAAGCTGCAGCGCAAGCTCGCAGGCGTTGTCGAAATGACCGTGCTCGACGACAGCTATCACATGGTGACGCTGGATCGTCAGCGCTCGCTCGTCGTCGATCGTTCGGTGGAATTCGTGCAGCGGCTGACGCAGAAGCTGGAGGAAAAGGCTGCCGTTTCGCGACTGGTCCAGAACAAGGGCATCGCGGAATAAAGCTGAAACAGCTGCATTTATTCAAATGAAAAAGGCCGGCGCTAATGCCCGGCCTTTTTCTTTTTCATATCTGTTCCGGGCACTCACGCGGGAGGCGGCGGCGCACCTTCACAACGCGGCAGATCAGCCGGAGCCTTGGTCCAGGTGAACGACTTGCCGAGCATTTTCACGCCGAGATATCCGGTCACGACCAATTTGTCGGACTGGGCAAGCTTGAGCGCTACGCTATAGGTTTTTCCGGTTTTCGGATCGTAGATCTTGCCCCCGTCGAAGGTGCCGTCCGACATCAAGCCAAGACCCCAGAGGATCGGCAGGCCGCAGATCGGGCGCCCCTGGTTGGCGGCGTCCGGGTTGTAGCGATCGTGCTTGGCCACACCTTCCGCATTGAGTGGTTCCTTGAGCCAAATGATGCGTCCGCACAGGCGATTGGGGTTATCGGCGCAAATGTAAACTTCGACCGCGCCTTGGCCGCTGTCGTCATACCAAATGCCGATCTCGGGGCGGGCAGCCGCACTCTCGGACGCGAGCGCGACCAAACCGATCACGAAAACGGGAACAATCCGCGCGGCAGGGCCCAGCAGGGCAAAGATTCTCTGAATCATGAGGGACCTAATGGCTTGACTAGACTGCTTCCAGGAAAGCGCTTGCGCCGAACGGGTGTCGCTTCGTCGCATGACGTCGACTTTGCAATCAATAACGGCGAAAACACGGAGCGGATCCGTTATCGATCAAGTGTTAAAGCTCATCAAGAGGACACGAAAAAGACTTACCATCTTTCTGCCCTAGCGCTTTGATTTGAATGCTTTGGCGCTACAAGGGTAGTGTGTGCCCGTTTTAAAGCCTATATACCCGCTCAATAAACGATCTATGTCAGAACATCAGTGACGGATGAGCGTTATTTGAGCTCACGAACTTGCCGCGGCGACGGCCTCCTGCTCTGGTCGATTTCATAGAGACGCACGCTCGTCCGAAGCGCCCTGGCCCCGCAAACTCGATCGGTTCTTGAGAAGATGATTCTTACTCTGGCGTTCCGAAATCTGTTTCATGATCGCATCCGGCTGGCCGTGACGCTGGTGGGCATTCTGTTTTCCATCGTGCTCGTCGCCATTCAGCTCGGCATGTATCTCGGATCGAGCCGGATGATCACGTCGATGATCGAGCGCTCCAACAGCGATCTGTGGATCACGGCCTTCGGCGCCAAGAGCTTCGAGGAAGGCGGCATCCTGCTGACTTCGCGTGAGCGGCATCAGGCGCTCGCCACTCCCGGCGTCAAAGCGGTGGTGCCGCTGGTCGTCGCGTTTGCCGAATGGCGCAAACCCGAAGGCGGCTCGACGCGCGTCGTGCTCGTCGGCACCGACGCAGAGGACGGCGCGCTCGAACCCTGGTCTCTCGTCTCCGGAACTTGGCAGGATATCAAATCTCCCGACGCGATTTCCGCGGACGATACCTATTTCCGCGAGCTCGGCATCAACGGCATCGGCGACACGGCTCAGATCGCGATGGGCCGCGTGAAGGTCAAAGCGCTGACGCACCGGATCCGCTCATTCACCCAATCGCCCTACGTGTTCACGACGCTCTCGCGGGCGAGAAGCCTGCTCGGCGCCGAAAGCGACAAGGCGACGTTCTACCTCGTCCAGCTTGAACCGGGCGCGAACCTGGAGACCGTTCGCCGTGAGCTTCTGACACGGCTCGACGGCGCGGAGGTTCTGACCAAGAACGAGTTCGAGGATCGCAGCCTCCGGCAATGGCTGTTCCGGACCGGCGCGGGTCTCGCCCTCATCGGCGGCGCGCTGCTCGGCATCCTGGTCGGCACGGTGATCGTCGCGCAGACGCTCTATTCCAGCACCAAGGATCATCTCAACGAGTTCGCCACACTGCGTGCGCTCGGATCGTCCTCGGGCTACATCTACAAAGTCATTCTCGCGCAGGCGGGCTTGAGCGCGGTGATCGGCTATGTTCTCGGCATCCTGATCTCGCTCGGTATACTTTACATCAGTCGCAACACGCCGTTGCCGCTGGTGATGACGCCCGGACTCGCCGGGGCCTTGTTCGGCCTTACTCTCTTCATGTCCGCGGTCTCCGCGATTTCGGCGATCATCAAAGTGACCCGGATCGATCCAGCCACGGTGTTCAACAGATGACGAAACCCGTTCTCGAATGTGAAAACGTCGTCAAGGAGCTCGGCAAGGGCGCCGGCAAGGTGCGCGCGCTCAAGGGCGTGAACCTGTCGCTCGTCAAAGGCGAGCTGACGCTGCTCATGGGGCCCTCCGGCTCCGGCAAGACCACGCTGCTCTCCATCCTCGGCTGCATTCTGACCCCGACCTCCGGTACGATCCGCGTCGAGGGCGAGGAAGTTGCCGGCAAGGGAGCCGAAGAACTCGCGGAGCTTCGGCGCAAGCACATCGGCTTCATTTTCCAGTCCTACAATCTGTTCCCGACGCTGTCGGCGCTCGAGAACGTGCGCATCGCGCTCGACGTGATCGGGCGCAAGGGCTATCAGGCTGCGCTGCGCGCCGAGGAAGTGCTGCGTGAGGTCGGGCTCGGCAACCGGCTCAAGAACTATCCGTCGAACCTCTCGGGCGGCGAGCAGCAGCGCGTTGCTGTGGCACGCGCGATCGCGGCTTCGCCTTCGGTCGTGCTCGCAGACGAGCCGACGGCCGCACTCGACAGCGAAAACGGCCACGCGGTCATGGCTTTGCTGGCGCGCATCGCCAAGGAGCAGAACCGCAGCGTGCTAGCCGTAACCCACGATCCCCGGACCCTCGGTTACGCCGACCGCGTCGTGCGCATCGAGGACGGCCTCATCGTCGGCGAGGAGCGCAGGCCACAGGGCCTCGATGCTCCCGAGATCACCGACCTCACAAAAAGGCGCAAAGCAAATGCCTAAAATCGATCCGACATTTTCAGCCGTGACGGCAGCCGCCGTCGCGGCGATCGTGACGAGCGTGATGCTGAACCAGTTGACGCCTCAGCTCGGCCAAAGTGCGCAGCAGATCGCGAGCGGCAACGCCCAGGCCGCCGACACTTCGCTGACGCGCCCCGTGTGGGCGGCTTCCGCAACCGGTCGCGTCGAACCCAAGGACGGCGAAGTGCGCATTTCGGCCGAGGTTCCGGCGCGGATCGTCGACGTGATCGCCAAGACCAACGACAAGGTTACGGCCGGCGAGCTTCTGGTGAAGCTCGACAGCGACGACCTTCAGCCAAAGCTGACCGCCGCCCGCTCGGAAGCGGACGTGCGTGTCCGCGAGCGCGACGAAGAAGAGGCAACCGGTCTCGCACTCGAACGCCGCAAGGCAGAGGATGCGGTGAACGCTTCCGAGCGCGCGCATTTCCTCGCCCTGGACGAACTTGATACGGCGGTTATCCAAAGCAAAGCCGGTGGCGGCGACGCCAATGCCGTGACGCCCGCCCGCGAAAAACTCACCGAAGCCGACAAGAAACTCGCTGACGATCGCGCCGCGCTTGCGGCCGTTCTGGCGAAACCCGGCCTTCCGCTCCCCACGCGTCTCGAATCCGCGGTTTCAATCGCGCGTACCGACGTTGCCCAGGTTGAGAACGCCATCGAACGCACGCGCGTGCGCGCGCCTTACGACGGCACGGTGCTCAACGTGTGGGCCAAGGCCGGCGAGATGACCGGTCCTGCCGCGGATCCGGCGCTGCTGCTGTTCGGCGATATTTCGAGCCTCCGGGTTCGCGCCGAGGTGGAGGAACGCGACGTCACGCGCATCCGCATCGGGCAGCGCGTCGTGGTACGGGCTGATGCCTTCCCCGACAAGGATTTCGAAGGCGTCGTGACCCAGCTCGCTCCGGCGCTTGGTTCGCCGCGCATTACCACGCGCGGGCCGCGCCGCCCGAACGACGTGGAAGTTCTGGAAGTCCTGATCTCGCTCGACGGTACGCCGCCGCTTCTGACCGGAATGCGAGTCGATGCGTTCTTCCGGCACGAGGCATCGGCCTCCGCCACGCCGACGCGCTGATCAGCTTCCCCACAAGTACAAATTAAAAGCCGGGCGATCCGAAGAGGATGCCCGGCTTTTTTGTATCGTGTTCGCTTCTCTCTATTCGGCGGCGGAATGAGAAGCCGGGGGTGGGAGCAGCGGCGGCGCGTGCGGCTGATCGGGCTCGTCAACTTCTCCGACATGCCGGCTAAACAAACGCCAGATCGCGCTCGCTACGTCGTCCATCAGGGCGAAGACCGCAGGTACGAACAGAAGACTTCCCACGGTAGACGAAATGAGGCCGCCGATGACGGCGATGGCCATCGGTGCCCGGAATTCTCCTCCTGAATCGAGCGCGAGCGCCGACGGCAGCATGCCGCCGATCATCGCGATCGTTGTCATGACGATCGGGCGGGCGCGCTTGCGTCCAGCATCGATGATCGCTTCGTCGCGCGGCACGCCCCGGCGAATCTCCTCTACCGCGAAATCTACGAGCATGATGGCGTTCTTGGTTACGACGCCCATCAGCATCAAGAGGCCGATCACAACAGGCAGGCTGATGGCGTTGCCGGTCATGGCGAGCGCAGTGATGGCGCCGCCGATGGAAAGGGGAAGGGAGAACAGGATGGTGATCGGCAGGAGAAAACTCGCGAACAACAGAACGAGTACGGCATAGACCATCATCAAGCCGGCACCCATGGCCTGTCCGAAGCTTTCGAACACCTCACCCATGATTTCCGCCGCGCCGAACTGCTTGATCTCGACACCCGGCGGCAAGCTTTTGGCGGCAGGCAAGGCCATCACGGAGGCCACAGCATCGCCGAGCGGCGTTCCGGTCACGAGATCGGCGCCGAGGACGATGCGGCGCGTGCGATCGTAACGATCGATGGCGGTTGGGCCTTGGCCGTAACCGAACGTGGCGACGGCCGAAAGCGGCACCGACGAGCCCGAGGCGGTGGTGATCTTGAGTCCCTCGAGCAATTGGCGGCTCTCGCGTGCGCTCTCCTTGAGCTGGACGCGGATCGGCACCTGACGATCGCCAACGTCGAACTTGGCGAGATTGGCGCCGATGTCGCCAATGGTGGCAATGCGCACCGCTTCCGAGATCGCCTCGGTGGTGATGCCGAGTTCTGCCGCAACCTCCGAGCGGGGATAGACGCGAAGCTCTGGACGATCGAGTTCGGCGGTCGAGACGACGTTGACGAGTGTCGGGATGCGCTTGGCCTGGCTGGTCAGCTCAGCCGCCACTTTGTTGACGGCCTCGCCATCGCGGCCGGTGACGACGAGCTGCAGCTCACGCTGGCCGTCGTCCTGCAAGAAGAAGTAACGCATATCCGGGATATCAGCCAAATCGCGGCCGATCTGTTCCTGAATGCGGCTTTGTCCAAGCGGGCGCTTTTCCTTGGGGACGAGCGTGACGATCAACGTGGCCTTGCGAACCTCCTCGCCGCTGCCGAGCAAGGTTCCGCCGATAACGAAGACGCTCTCGATATCGGGGCGCGCCTTGATGCGACGCGCTATGTTGTCGGTTGTGGCTTCGGTATCGGCGAGCTTGGTTCCGGGCGGAAGTTCGACGCCGAGCAACATGCGGCCACTGTCTTCCTGGGGAAGGAAGCCAGATGGCAGCAGATAGAAGCTGCCGATTGATCCCATGAACACGAGGATGCCGAGACCGACGGCGGCGAAGTGATGGCGTACAGTCCAGCCGATGACGCGGGTGTAGAGCCGCATCAGGCGGCCTTCCTGTTCGACATGGTGATGGCTGCGCATGAAATAAGCCGCGAGCAACGGCGTAATCAGTCGAGCGACGAGCAGCGAGAAGAAGACGGCTGCCGCGACCACCAGGCCGAACTGTTTGAAATACTGCCCTGCGATGCCGCCCATGAACGACACCGGCGTAAACACGGCAATGATCGTCATGGTGATGGCGATCACCGCGAGGCCGATCTCGTCGGCGGCTTCGAGCGAAGCGCGGTACGGCGATTTCCCCATCTGGATGTGCCGAACGATATTCTCGATCTCGACGATGGCGTCGTCGACGAGAATGCCGGTCACGATGGTGATCGCAAGCAAGCTCACGAGGTTTAGAGAGAAGTCCATCGCCGACATGGCCCAGAAAGCCGGAATGATGGACAGGGGAAGCGCAATGGCCGCGATGACGGTGGCGCGAAGGTCGCGCAGAAAAACGAACACCACGACGATGGCCAGGACCGCGCCTTCCAGCAGCGTCTTCATAGTCGACTGATAGACGCCGTACGTGTAGTCGACCGTATTGTCTATGCGCTGGAGGATGACGTCCGGATAGAGCTTTTGGATCTCCTCGATCTTCTTCGCTGCGGCGGCGGCGACCTCGGTGTCGCTCTCGCCTTTCGCGCGGGAGATCGAGAACGCGACGATGCTTTCGCCATCGAGCTTGGCGAACGTGCGCGGCTCCTCGACCTCATCGGTCACGGTGCCGAGCTGATCGAGCCGCACCTTACGACCGCCGGGCAGCGCAATCACGGTCTGGGCCAATTCGGTCACGGTTTCTTTGCTGGCGAGCGTGCGGATGGCCTGCTCGCGGCCGGCAATCTCGCCACGGCCGCCCGCAAGATTGATGTTCGAGGCGCGGACCTGCTGGTTCACGTCTCCGGCGGTCACGCCGAAGGCCAGCAGCCGGTCAGGATCGAGATTGATCCTGATCTCGCGCACGACGCCGCCCGTCCGCTTCACTTCGGACACGCCCTTCACGCCTTGCAGAAGCCGTACGAGCGTGTCGTCGACGAACCAGGAGAGCTCCTCCGGGGTCATCGCGGGCGCGCGCGCCGCGTAGGTCACGACGGGCAATCCCTCGATCTCGACGCGGGTGACGACAGGTTCCTCGATGGTGCGCGGCAAGTCCGTGCGAATGCGCTGGACCGCGTCTTTCACGTCGTTCAACGCGCGATCCGGGTCAATTTCGAGCCGGAACTCGATGGTCGAGACGGATGCGCCTTCGTTCACGGCGGAGGTAACGTGCTTGACGCCATTGATGCCGGCAACGGCATCCTCGATCCGCTTGGTGACCTGCAGCTCAAGCTCGGACGGCGCCGCGCCGGACTGATAGATGCGGACCTGAATGATCGGGACGTCGATGTTTGGAAAGCGCGTGACCGGCAGCGACTGGAAGCTGTTCAGACCCAGAACGAGCAAGACCATGAACAGCACCAGCGAGGGCACCGGATGTCGGATCGACCATGCGGAGATATTCATTCTCCGACCTCACTGATCTTGGCCGCCGGCTGAACGGGACGCACCGCGTCTCCGTCGCGCAGAAACGTGCCGGCTTTCGAGACGATCAGGTCGCCCTCGGACAGGCCGGCCTCGATGGCGATCATGCCGCCCGTCTCGAGCCCGGTCTTGACCTGGCGGGTCACAACCTTGCCATCGACCACGGCCTGGACGCTCGCGCCGTCATCCGAGTAGAGCACGGCCGAGAGCGGCACGGCGATGGTGCGGTCGCGCGAAGTCTCGATGGTGCCACGTCCGAACGAGCCGACCTTGAGATCAGGATTGTTGCCAATGAATATGCGGACGTGGCCAAGGCGCGTCGCCTTATCGACCTCGGCTGCGACGAGGCGGACGGTTCCCGTCACCTGGGTGCCGCCGGACGACGTCACGCGCGCCTTCTGGCCCGGTTTCACCTTCGCGAGGTGCGTTTCGGCAACCTCGGCATCCAGCTCGATGTCGCCATTCTCGATGATCCGGAACATGGCGTCGCCGCCGGCAAACGAATTGCCGAGCGCGAGACCGCCAATGCGCGCGCCGCGACGGCTGATGATACCACCGGCCGGAGCGCGAACCTCCGCGTTGCCGCGGCGCCAAAGAAGCTCACGGCGCTGCGCCTCGACCTGGACTTTCTCGGCCTCCGCCTGGGCGAGACCACCCCGAGCAAACGAGAGCTGAGATGAGGCAGCTTTAGCAGCCGCCTCGCGCTGATCGAACACGCTTTCGGACAGATACCTGTCCTTCACAAGCGGCCGGGCGCGTTCGAGCTGTGCCTTGGCTTCGGTAACGCGTGCTTCCATTTCCGCGACCGTGCTCTTTGCGCGCTCGATGTTGGCGGTTGCGCTTCCGAGTGCGGCTTCGTTCGCGGCGAGCTGCGCTTCAATCTGCTCGGTGACGAGCACGGCCAGCACGTCGCCCTTCTTGACGCGATCGCCTTCCTCAGCCTTGAGCTCGAGGACGCGTAACCCGTCGACTTCGGGCGCGACCAGGATCTCCTCGCGCGCGACGAAAGACCCGGTGACGAGAACGGTCTCGATGAAATCCGACGTCACCGCTTGCACGACGGAGACGGCAGGCGCTGGCGCACCGGTGTGGGCGGCATGGCCATTCTCGGCTTCCGCATGACGGGCCACGGGGGTCAAGAAGCCCGACTGATAGGCTGCGACCGCAAGGCCAACCAGGCCCAAGGCGATGACAAGAGCACGCTTCTTCATGCGGTGGCCTCGGACTTTGCGGCTTTCGTGGCCACTTGGGGTGGGGCTTCGACGGGATTCAACAGCGTGCTCACGAGCTTCACGACCACCGGCAGTATTTTTTCGACATCGAAGTTCCGGTCGACAGCGTGGCGCCAGAACAAGCCGTCGCCGAGCAACGAAAGAACCTCTGAAAGCGTGCGCGAGTCGTGCTCTGGCGCAATCTTTCCGTCCTGGCGCGCCTTCTCGAAAATCTGCTCGAAGTTCTGGCGGCAGAAATCATCGACGGAGCGGAAGATTTCGCCCACGGCCGGATTGCGCGTCGCCTCGCAACCGATCTCGATGCAAAGCACGCGCTTATAGTGCGGCTCCTCGACGGTGTAATGCTCGCCGAGCTTCGCGAGGGCAGACAGCAGGTCAGGCGCTTCCGTCAGCTCAGCGAGCCTGGACGCGAGCTTGTTGCGATCACGTTCGACGATGCCGGCGATCAGATCTTCCTTCGAGGCAAAATAAACATAAAGCGCACCCGGGCTGATGCCGGCTTCCTTGCAGATGTCCTGCATGGTGCAGCGGTGAAAGCCCGCATTCGCGAAGCAACGCTCCGCCGCGTCGAGAATTCGCTCTCGACGCGCCCTCTGAGTTTCTGGTGTCAACTTCGGCATAATTGTCTTCCGGACGGCCACGAACAGTGGCCGACGGTCCGGCCGGGCGCTGTTCCCTTGGAAACAAAACGAATGATCATTTTGTTTGTGGCGGAGGATTGTGGCCCGGTCAAGGCGCAAATTGCGGGGCTGCGAGCGCCGTAGGACTCTGAATTTTAACCAGTTTTTCAGCCCGCATATGGGGCCTTCAACAGCCCCGCACTTGGCGGGGGAGAGAAAGCGGCCCGAGCCTCAAGGGCTGCCCGTCCCGTGAGACGAGGCTTTATGATCTCAGAATTGGGTGAGCCAGTTGACGGTCACGTATGGCGAGATTTCCGCTTCGCCCCGGTTGGCGAAGCTGTCGCCGAGGACGCCTGCGGAGAGGGACACTTCCCCGCGCTCCCATTCGTAACGGGCAAATGCCCCACCGCGTGCGTAGTCCATCAAGTCGGCCCGCTCGATGGGATCGCCGTCGTTCGGCACGCACTCGGATCCACTGGCCTCGCCGAGCCGGCATTCGCCCTGCGCATCGACATTGATACCGCCTTCGAGGCCGAGCGAAAGCTTTGGCCAGACGCGATAGCCGATCCGCCCTCTGGCGGCACGAGTATTGTGCGCCGACGACCACGACAGATCGAGCGAGCCCCAGCCGCGATCGCCGATGTTCAGCCAAAGCTCCAGCACGCCTTTGACGCCGATTTCCTCACCGATGGCGACGGTTTCCGGATCGAGCGGCGCGATCTCGTGGCTGATGATCGAGGCGCCCACGAAGGCCTTGGCGGTCAGCTCTCCGAAACGTTGCAAGTAGCCGACGAGGATGTCGGCAAAGTAGGTGCGCGCGTGCGGATTGAGGCTGCGTTTTCCGTCAAGAAGTGGATCGTCGCTCGGCGTTTTCTCGTAGCTGTATTCGCCGTATCCGCCGGCCGCGCGAAAGCGCCAGCCATTGTCATGGACGCCGCTCCAAGGCGCGACCGTCACGCCGGAGTACGCGAGCCAGACATTGCTTGAAATGTCGGCACCGGCCCAGACCTCACGGCCGATTGCGGGAACCGTTTGAGGATCGGCGACGGCGGGGAGCGATAACAGCGCCAGCAGGGCCGAAGCGATCAATGGCCGTCCGCGGCCCGGACCCGGGCGCGCTCCAACACGATGAACTGAACGCCACCGCACCGCCATGACCGACGCAACACAGTTGAAACATGACTGATGTCAATCAGGGGTCTTAACGTTAATAGTGTCAACAGTGATTATCTGTCTACGTATCATTATCTATTTTCGATTGTAGCGCTAAGCGTCCTTCTCAATTATAGGTTGCACACTCCTCGCACTTGGCAGGCCGCATCGCTCGCGGTAGCTACGAACCTGTCTCCCAACTCCAGCCGGACTGGCCACCGATGTGCCCCGACGACCAGCACAAGCCAACCACGAAGCCCACCCGAGAGGAGCGGCTGGCGAAGGCGTTGCGTGAAAACCTGGCGCGGCGGAAAGCGCTCGCGCGGGCCCAGCGCAACCGGGAAAGCGCTGAGACGGCCGCACAAGTGGCGGGAGAAAATTCAGCGCGCCAAGATGATTCTGGGTCGTAGGCGTCCGGCCCTTCTCCCAAGCACTTTAAACTCAAGGTATTTTTCGGATCTTCCACCAATAAAGCCGTCGCCATTTGCCGACGCCCGACGCCAAAAACTCAAGCCCCGATGTTTATGCTTCGGCGTTCCGCCTTCGCGGGGCCATGCTTTTCCGGAAGCACTCTCTTTGTCGTGCTTCTTATCGGGCTCTTTTGCTTGCATGGCTCCGCCATGACCGCTTCCCACTTCTCTTGAAGCACTTTAATCATTCCGGTCATGTTTCGGCGGGGGCGCCTGGCAGGCACTTACTCGGCTCGCCCGCACACCTTCAAATTCGGCGAAAGGTTTCAGCACTCCATGGATCGCATCAAGATCACCGGCGGCGAGCGTCTTCAGGGATCTATCCCGATCTCGGGCGCGAAGAACGCTGCGCTCCCCCTCATGATCGCCTCGCTGCTGACCGACGACCGGCTCACGCTCAAAAACGTCCCGAACCTCGCCGACGTCAACCTGCTCGCCCGTATCCTCCGCAACCATGGCGTAGATCTCGCCGTCGACGGCAAGCGCTCGGGCGTCACACCGCATCTCGGCGAGACGTTCCATCTCACGGCGCGCGACATCTCCGACACGACGGCGCCCTACGAACTGGTCTCGCGTATGCGCGCGAGCTTCTGGGTGCTCGGGCCGCTGATCGCGCGGATGCACAAAGCGAAGGTGTCGCTACCGGGCGGATGCGCCATCGGCACGCGTCCCGTCGACCTGCATCTCATGGGCCTCAAGGCGCTCGGCGCGGAAATCGAGATCGACGGCGGCTATGTCATCGCCAGCGCGCCCAAGGGCCTCACGGGCGGACACGTTCTCTTCCCGACGGTCTCGGTGGGCGCTACGCACAACGTGCTGCTTGCGGCGGCCCTCGCAAAGGGCGAGACGCTGATCGAGAACGCGGCGCGCGAGCCGGAGGTCGGCGACGTCGCCTCCTGCCTCGTCAAGATGGGCGCCCAGATCGAAGGCATCGGCACCTCGACCTTGCGCATCCAGGGCAAGCCGCGTCTGGAAGGCGCCGTACATACGGTGCTGCCCGATCGTATCGAGACCGGCACGTTCGCGTTCGCGGTGGCGGCGACCGGGGGCGACGTGGTGCTCGAAGGTACGCGGCGGGAGCTGCTCAAAAACGCACTTGATACGCTCGCGACAACCGGCGCGTCGGTCACCGATACCGATACGGGGATCCGCATCACGCGCAACGGCAATGGGCTTCAGCCGATCGACGTGGAAACCCAGCCTTTCCCCGGCTTCCCGACAGATCTGCAGGCCCAGCTCATGGCGCTGATGACGCGCGCGCACGGCACCAGCGTGATCCGGGAAACGATCTTCGAAAACCGCTTCATGCACGTGCAGGAGCTGGCGCGCCTCGGCGCCGACATCAAGCTGCACGGCGATACGGCCACCATCAAGGGCGTGAAAAGTCTGCGCGGCGCGCCGGTGATGGCCACCGATCTGCGCGCGTCCGTCTCGCTCGTCATCGCGGGGCTGATGGCGGAAGGCGAGACCACAATCAACCGCGTGTACCATCTCGATCGCGGCTTCGAGCGGCTCGAAGAAAAGCTATCGCGCTGCGGGGCGAAGATCGAGCGCATCTCCGCGGGTTGAGCCGCGGAGATATCCGGGCCAAAGCGAAGGTTGCGGTTGCCCCGCGCTTCAGAGGCTCTTGTTCATGCGGCGGATGCGGGCGGCGAGCTGGCGCATCACGTAAAGCGAGAACGCGGGGTTGTGGCGCACGAGATCGAGGAAGGTTTCGCGATTGATCAGCGCCACTTCCGTCGGATCGGCCGCAATCGCCGCCGCCGACCGGGGTGAGCTGTCGATCAGAGCCAATTCTCCGAAGATGCCATGCAGCCCGACGTTCTCGAGCACCGTGCCGTAAGTCACGATACTGACCTTCCCCTCGACCACGAGATACATGAACTCGCCCGGGTCCTCTTCCAGGAAGATTTTCTCGCCGGCTGCATACCGCTTGAGCGGAATTCTGAAGCGATCGAAGAAATCAAAGTCGAAAGGGGCACCCGTCATAGCCAAGCCTCGGTCCGAATTCGCGCCTGCCGGAGAGGCTAGCACGATATCGCGAAAGTCGGAGCCTGTGGAGATCCGCTCGCAGAGCGTTAACCAGAGTGAGAAATCAATGGCCCAAGCGCGCCACACTTTTCGTTTATTGACGCGCTTTCTATTCGTTGACGCAGCTCAATGTCCGGGCCTCAATCAAGGCCAAAGATCCGACTCCGGGCGTAGGGCGTCCATGAATTCACGGCATCCTGCCTGGCGACGCGAAAGCTCGGCTGCATTCAAACGTTGGAGATCTCACGTGACCAAATCCGGTAGCATCCTCGTTGCCCTCGCGGCGGTGGCCCTTCTTGCGCCAGCGCCTGCCCTCGCGCAAGCCAAGGTCAAGGCCGGAACGCTGACCTGCACGGGTGGCGCGGGCGCCGGTCTCATCCTCGGTTCCAAGAAGACTTACGAGTGCACCTATAAATCGGTTTCGGGGCGTACCGAACGCTACTCCGCTTCGATCACCAAGATCGGCCTCGACATCGGCGTGACCAGCGAAAGCGTAATCATCTGGACCGTGCTCGGATCGACGACCGACATCACCGGGCGAGGCCTTGCCGGCAATTATGCAGGTGCGACCGCCGACGTTGCGCTCGGCGTCGGCGGCGGCGCGAAGGTGCTCGTGGGCGGATCCAAACAATCCGTCGTGCTTCAGCCCGTGAGCGTACAGGGACAAACCGGGCTCAACCTCGCCGTCGGCGTGGCCGAACTCTCGATCCGCTAGTCCCGCTTTGGAACTCAAACGCCCGCGCATCGCCGCTCCGGCTGCGCGGGCACGCCTTGCGCGCGGCAACGGCTCCCGTTATCTCTCGCCGTACTCTGCAATCCGCAACGGGACGTCGCCTTCATGACCGACCTCAAGCTCATAGCCTTCGATGCTGAGGATCTTGCGGTGATCGCCGCTCACCTGCAGGACGCTGTGTTGCGTGTCGAAGACATGGCGTACGTCAAGGCTGAACGGCGCTTTGCCATCGTCGCCAACCGGTTCGATTGGAGCCAGTCGGCGCAAGCAGGCACCAAGCCGGGCCGCTTCGTTCGCCGTCGGGCTGGCGCCCGCATCGAGCACGTGACCGGCGCGAAAGTTTCCGGGATCGATCTCAAAAACAAAGATCAGGTGCTCTCGCTTTTAACCCTGACGTTCGAGCCGACCGAGGCGCCGCAGGGCGTCATCACGCTCGCGTTCGCCGGCGGCGGGGCGGTGCGGCTTGACGTGGAATGCGTGGAAGCGGCCCTTACCGACCTGGGCGCGGCCTGGTCTACCCGCAGCAAGCCCGAACACGCCGAGGATTGAGGCTTTTGCCGATAGACGGCGCCAATTGGGCGTCGACTACGGGAACCTCCTGTGGCGCTCGTGCGATGAATGAGAAATTCGCCAAGCGCCAGCGGCAGATTCGGAGCGAATTTCTCACTCTCGATCGCACGAAAAACTCTATGTCTCCAGTGTCTCTACAATTCCGAAGTTCACTCCGGAGCAAATCGAGGCACAGGCGAACTTCGGAATTGAGACACTAGCGCGCTTTCCCCTTAGGCATCCGTAGCTTATAAGGGCCCAACTCATGGGACCTCGCGTCGAGGTTTCCGGGTGTTTCCGCTGTTCTTCGAATCGCTCCGACACCCTAATCTTTCGCAGTACTTTGCTTCCGGCCGGACAACCGAAACCCGCAATTCCGGAAGCACTCTGATACCGGAGCTTTCGATGCCCCAACGGCTGACGTCATCCGAGCCGAATTTCGCGTCCCGCTTCGAAGCCTTTCTCTTGACCAAGCGGGAGGCCTCGGCGGACGTCGATCTCGCCGTCCGCGCGATCGTGGCCGATGTCCGCGAGCGGGGCGACAAGGCGCTCATCGAGCTGTCTCAGAAATTCGATTCCGTCGACCTCGGAAAGCTCGGCATCCGCGTTTCCAAGGACGAGATCGAGGCGGCCGTCCGGGCGTGCAGCCCGGAGACGCTCGAAGCGCTCGCGTTCGCGCGTGACCGGATCTCCGATCACCACATGCGCCACCTGCCTTCGAGCGAGACGTATCGGGATCCGCTCGGGGTGACGCTCGGCCATCGCTGGACGGCCGTCGAGTCGGCCGGGCTTTACGTGCCAGGCGGGCTCGCGTCGTATCCTAGTTCGGTGCTGATGAATGCCATCCCGGCCAAGGTGGCGGGCGTCGAGCGCCTCGTGATCGTCGTGCCGTCGCCGCGCGGGGAGCTGAACCCGCTGGTGCTGGCGGCAGCGAAACTCGCGGGCGTCGAAGAAGTTTATCGGGTGGGTGGAGCGCAAAGCATTGCCGCGCTCGCGTACGGCACCGAAACCATCCGGCCCGTCGCCAAGATCGTCGGCCCCGGCAATGCCTATGTGGCCGCCGCCAAGCGGCAGGTGTTCGGGACGGTTGGCATCGACAGCATCGCCGGACCTTCGGAAGTGCTGGTGATCGCCGACAAATACAATGATCCGGACTGGATCGCGGCGGACCTGCTGGCGCAGGCGGAGCACGATACGGCGGCGCAATCGATCCTGATGACCGACGATGCCGCATTTGCCGATGCCGTCGAGGCGGCCGTGCTGCACCAGGTGCAGCAGCTCCCGAAAGCCGATATCGCGGGCGCGAGCTGGCGCGACTTCGGGGCGGTGATCGTCGTCGGATCGCTCGACGAAGCGCCTGCTCTCGCGGACCGTATCGCGGCCGAACATCTCGAGATCGCGACCCGCGATCCCGACGAGCTGGGTTCCCGGATCCGCAACGCGGGGGCGCTGTTCCTTGGCGCCTATACGCCTGAGGTCATCGGCGACTATGTGGCCGGATCGAACCATGTGCTGCCGACCGCGCGCAGCGCCCGCTTTTCATCAGGTCTCGGTGTGCTCGATTTCCTCAAGCGCACCTCGATCCTGAAGCTCGACGAAGGATCGCTCGGCAAACTCGCGCCCGCCGCCATGACGCTCGCACGCGCCGAAGGGCTGGAAGCGCACAGACGATCCGTAGAAATCCGACTTTCGCAGAAAGGCTAAGGTATGGACCAGGCTTCGACGGAGACCGTTCAGACCAACAACCGTCTCAGCGAGATCATTCTAGATTCCGGCTCCATCGCGCGCGGTAACGCCAACATCGAGCATGAGCGGGAAGTCGCGATCTACGATCTGCTCGACGGAAATTCTTTCGAGCTCGAAGGCCGCGACGACGGGCCCTACAAGCTCACGATCGGGCTCGTGGACGATCGACTGGCCCTCACCGTTTATAACGCGGCGCAGACGTCGGACGATCCGGTCGTCGCGCATCATCTGTCGCTCACACCCTTCAAGCGCATCATGAAGGACTACTTCCTGGTGCTCGACAGCTACTATCAAGCGATCCGAACCGCGCAGCCTTCGCGCATCCAGGCCATCGATATGGGACGGCGGGGGCTTCACGACGAAGGCAGCCGCGTGCTGATGGAGCGCCTGGAAGGCAAGGTCAAAATCGATTTCGATACGGCGCGCCGTCTTTTCACGCTGATCTCGGCCCTGCACTGGAAGGGGTGACGCGTGACGGGCGAGGGCGACGGGCCTCAGGCGGTGCTGTTCGCGTGCGCCATGAATGCCGTGCGCAGCCCGATGGCCGCCGCGATTCTCCAGCATCTTTTGGGACAGCGCGTTCACGTGGCCTCGGCCGGCGTTCGCCCAGGCCTGCTCGACCCCTATGCCGTGGCCGTCATGGATGAGATCGGCATCGACATCTCCGATCACGAGCCGGTCTCGCTCAAGGAGGCGGAGGTCGAAACATTCGATCTCATCATCACGCTGTCGCCGGAAGCCCATCACCATGGTCTCGAGCTGACGCGCGTCGTGCCAGCCGAGATCGAATACTGGCCGACGCCGGACGCTACGGCCGTTCTCGATAGCGCCGGGCGGGACGAAATTCTCGCCACCTATCGCTCGGTGCGCGATTCCCTGTTCCAGAAAATCAAGCAGCGCTTTCTGCCGGCGAGTGGCGGCCCGACGGTTTGACCGGCGGACGGACAGGCTTCGTCTGAATAGATTCTAGGCGGATTTCGCGACGGCGGAAGCGCGGGCGGCGATCAGGAACCAGGTGTCCTGCTTGCCCACACCCTTGATCTCGATCGCGCCACGGGGCTCCACGTCGAACGCATCGCCGAGCCTTTCGCGCGTGACGGGGCACACATGAATGCGTCCGGGCACCGACGTGTTTTCCAGCCTTGCCGCGAGGTTCACGGCATCTCCCCAAATATCGTAGCTGAACTTCTGGCGTCCGATCACGCCGGCCATGACCGGACCTGTCGCCAGCCCCATGCGCATGTCGATCTCGTAACCGGAGCTGGCGCGAAGCTCATGCACCGCCTCCTGCATATCGATCGCCATGCGCGCTAAGCGGGCCGCGAAATCCGGAACGGGTTCGGGTACGCCAGAGGCGACCATGTAGGCATCGCCGATGGTCTTGATCTTTTCGACGCCGTGGCGCTCGGCGAGCGCGTCGAACATCGTGACCAAAGTGTTCAGCAGCGCCACCGTCTCGTTGGCACCGAGACGGCGGGCGAGCGGGACGAAGCCCGAGATGTCCGCGAACAGGATCGAGGCTTCCGCGAACGTATCGGCGACGGCCTCCGTTGGTTTCGCCTTCAGGCGCTCGACGATCGTATCGGGCAGGATGTTGCGCAGGAGTGCGTCGGTCTCGGCCTTGGCGTTTTCCGCCAGGCGGAATGCATAGAACACGGCGGCGGCAATGATGCCGAATGTCGTGATGGCGGCCTGCATGTAGAGCGCATCCAGCACCTCCTGCTCGACCCTGATGGCAGCGTTCGCCTGTGGAAACCAGAACCAGCATAGGAGATGCAGGATGAGGGCGGCCGCGATCGACGGGACGACGAGCCACAAGCGGCCGAGGCCGAACACGACGAACGCGCCCGCCGAGAAGGCGACGTACTGGATGTGCAGCCCCGATTCGCGGCCGAGATAGGAGGTCAAAGCGAAGAGCGCCGTGCATTCGCTTACGAGAATCAGCAAGGCCGCGGCGACGGGGCCGAAACGATGGGCGAACGGCACGGCCGCAATGATGAAGACGAGCGCGGAATTGATATGAATGATCGGCCAATAACGCTCGTAGTCGAGGAACGTCTGCTGCACCGCATAGATCAGCGTCGTGACCACGATCAAATAGGCGATCATGTTCAAGATCATGAGCCGGCGCTTGGTATCAGGCGGATAGCCTTGCGTACCCGCCTCGACGAGGCGTGCGAGCCAAGGGCCTACCCCGGCCAGACGGCGCGACAAATCCAGGCGTTCGAACCCCCTCGCGAAACGAGCGGCCAGCCCAGCGCCAGATTCTTTCATCCGCGACACGGTCGCCAGCCTCCCAGACACATGCGAGTGCCTGGAGCCTAGATCACGTTCGGGCTGATTTGAATCGGGATGTTCCATGCGTGACGGTAGCGACCTGGCCCGGAAAGAGGAAACGATTGGCCAGCGCTATCGCGCGATACGGGAGATCCCGGCTATCTCCCAGGAGACAACGGCCAGGACTTGGGCCCCGGCCGTCGATGCGGCGTCAAGCGCCCGCGATGTTCTCGAGCTCGTCGATGTCGCACGTGAAACGGCTTTCCTTGCGCTCTATCGCGCCAGTGTCCTCGAGCATGGCGAGGGCCGCGTTTACCTTAGGCCGGCTCGCGCCAATAAGGAGCGCCAGCTCGCTCTGGGAAATCGGCAAATCGAGGATAACCTTGGCGCCGGGCTTGAACTCGCCCTTCTGCCGGGCCGTGGCCAGAAAAAACCGCGCAAGACGCACTTCGATCGGATAGAGGGCGATGCCCTCCATCTGATGATCGGCTTCGCGCACTCGGTTGCATAGGAACTTGATCACGGCCTCGCGCACCACGGCGCGCTGCTCGATCAATCGCGTGAGTGCAGCCTTGGACAGCGTGAGGGCGGCGACCTTGGTGACGGCGGTGGCGTCGGCCGTGCGCACGCCACCGTCGAGGACCGCGATCTCGCCGAAGATCTGGCCAGGCTCGGCGTGAGCGAATGACAATTCACGGCCTTCGGAGGTCAGAACCGAAAGCCGGACACGTCCGCCGGTCACGAGATAGATATCCCGGCCCGCGTCGCCCCGCGCGAAGATGGACTGGCCGCCGTCGAACGACGTCTCGCGCATCTCCTGAACCACGGCTTTTCTATCGGCCTCCTCGAGCGGGCCGAAGAGCGAAGTTTTTCCCAGCACTTCGAGGAGCGCATCTTTAGCTATCATCCCGTTCTCCGACGGTCGCATGTCGGCGGGGATTTTCGCGGGTTGAGGCCGGAATGGCAACGTGCTTCTTGCTTTTCACGAGGGCTCTCTGCATTCTCCGGCCGTGTTTACGGGGGATGGCGCCGCTTTCGGACCGCTTTTGGCATCGTCAGCCTCGTCGCCACCGTCGGGCCTTAACGTTAGCGGCCCTTTTGCCGTCAAAGTTGCCGCGATTGATCGATCCGGTGTGCGTTCGTAGCCCCCATCGCCCGTCTCTCATCATCGGCTAGCAGACATGACCTCCGTCAAGGCCGCTTTTCTCTCTTCCTTCAAACGCACGGACAGCCCTCGCCGCGAGACGCTGCGCCGCGAGCTTACCCGCGAGCGCGCCCGCGAGGGCGGGCCACCGGGCGCACCGAAACTGGTGCTCGCCAGCGCCAGCCCGCGGCGGCTGATGCTGCTCGCCCAGGCCGGGATCGTGCCTGACGCGCTGCGCCCGGCCAGTATCGACGAAACCGCACGGACCGCTGAGATGCCCCGCGCGCTCGCCTCGCGACTCGCGCGTTCCAAGGCGGAGACCGCGCGCGACCAGATCGCCAACGATACGGATATCGCCGGAGCTTACATTCTGGCGGCAGACACCGTGGTCTCGGTCGGCCGGCGTGTTTTCGGGAAGCCGGAGCACATCGAGGAGGCTGTCGCCACACTGGAGCGGCTTTCCGGGCGCTCCCATCGCGTGTTGACCGGCATCTGCCTGATCACACCCGACGACAAGGTTCGCACCAAGATCGTCGACACGCGCGTGCGCTTCAAGCATCTGGCGAAATCCGAGATCGAAGCCTACATCGCTTCAAGAGAGTGGCGCGGCAAGGCCGGCGGCTACGCGATCCAGGGGCTCGCCGGCTGCTTCGTGCGCACGATCACGGGCTCCTATACGAATGTCGTCGGGTTGCCGCTCACCGAGGTGGTCAGCCTCCTGATCGGCGAAGGGTTCCCGGTGCATTTCAACTGGCTGAGAGCGGCAGAGGTCGACTCTGAATGATCGCAGAATGAATGCCTCGAACGACAACACCGTGCCCGGCGGCGCTGCCGGACGCTGCCCGATTTGTGGGAAACCGGCCGTGCATTCGGTGCGGCCGTTCTGCTCGGCCCGGTGCGCCGACATCGACCTCGGGCGGTGGGTGTCGGGGGCTTACGTCATCGCAGGCGGGCAATCGGACGCGGACGAGGACGGCGATGAGGGCTTCGCCAAGGAAACCGGGACGCTCGACCGCGGGAAGGGTTCCGACGACGCTTCCTAACCCCTCGGAGTGCAATGATTTCTCGAGAGTTGGATAGCCCTCCGCGGCGGCCTTTCAGGCTCTCGAGGCAGGCATCCTGAAGGTCTCTCCAAGTTTGTCGTGCTTCCGACGGAAAAGCGCTTCACACTTTTCCGGAAGCACTCTATAAAGCCCGAGCTTCGACGGCGGCCTGCTCCAGGCCGTGGGCCTCGAAGCAAAAAGCCCAGGTAGCTCAGTTGGTAGAGCATGCGACTGAAAATCGCAGTGTCGGGTGTTCAATTCACCCCCTGGGCACCATTGCCTTCCCATTGATAAAGCTTAAGTGGCCGATCTTTCGCCAGGTCACGCTCGCCCGGGTGCTACACACGGGTTTCATCAGGATGGCACGGCCGACCCGCCGCACGTGGTCTTCCGACTTATAATTTCGCGAATGCATCCCGCTCGATATTTAGCATCGAGTGCGTGACAGCGTGCTGACGACCCCATTGGGTCAAGACGTCGTGTCGGTTCGTGTGGACGCCATCGCACAAGAGCTCTCGCTCCCTACGCACTCGATCTCATCGACACACTCGCACTCGACGCGGCGTACCCTGACCGAAACGAGTGGGGCCACTTATGGCGTCCTCAATGCCCGGTTTCGAAAGCGTGGTTGCCGGACTAGAAATTACATCGGACAAGATCGGAGTATTGGCTCGCGCCGGATTTCTTCGCGCATAAATCGCAGAGCGTCATTGCCCATGATTCCTAACTTCACCCGTGATGGAGTTAAGGCAGCCCTACTCGCCATCGCGTTGCTTGGCCTTGTCTCCGGGCTGGGATGCTGGCTCCTTGGCCTCGCCCGCACAGCCGACTTGCTCTGGTTTGCGGGCGTCTTGCCGGTGTTGGCGGCGCTCTCTGTCGAGATCGCGCGCAGCCTCTGGAACGGCGAGGTTGGTCTCGACATCGTGGCTGCGCTGTCGATGACGGCAGCATTGGTTTTCGGCGAGACGCTGGCCGCGTCTGTCGTTGCCGTCATGTATTCAGGAGGGACGTTTCTCGAGAGCTACGCCGAGGGTCGAGCGAGATCCGAGATGCGCGCCCTCCTTTCCCGCGTTCCACGCCTAGCGACCCGGTATGTGGATGGCAGTCTTGAGGACGTTCCACTGGATGCGATAGAGCCCGGAAACAAGCTGCTCATCAGACAAGGCGATGTCGTCCCCGTCGACGGCACGATCGAGGCGGACGGAGCCTTTCTGGATACCTCTGCCGTGACGGGGGAATCGCTACCTGTGAAGCTATTACGGGGCGCGGACGCACTGAGCGGCTCCACCAACGCCGGCGATGCGTTCGATATCATCGCAACCCGTCGCGCGAAGGACAGCACCTATGCGGGGATCGTCAGGCTCGTCGAAGAGGCCCAGCAGTCAAAAGCTCCGATGTCGCGTCTTGCCGATCGATGGTCGATGGTTTTCCTTGTTGCAACCGTCATCCTCGCAACGACAGCTTGGTACCTAACGGGCGACCCAATTCGGGCGGTCGCCGTGCTGGTGGTCGCAACGCCATGCCCCCTGATTTTGGCTGTTCCTGTGGCGCTTGTAGCCGGATTGTCGCGTGCTGCCCGCTTAGGGGTTCTCATCAAGGGCGCCAAGCCCTTGGAAGCGATGGCGCAGATCAGAACTCTTATCCTAGACAAGACGGGGACGTTGACCGACGGTCGACCGACGATCGTTTCGATCGACACGCACGGCGATCTAGCAGCGGGAGAAGTGCTCAGGCTGGCAGCCGCGCTTGATCAGGCTTCCAAGCATCCTGTTGCTCAGGCCATCGTTGGGGCAGCTAAACAGCGCGGGTTGAAGTTACCGCTCCCTTCTGCCGTGACAGAGATCCCCGGCGAAGGCGTGGATGGAAATGTCGAGGGCCACCAAGTTGTTGTTGGCGGTCATGGTTTCGTTTCACGCGGAATTAGCCATCGGTCGAGCGATCAAGCAGCTCTGCCTGCTGGATCGGTGCTCGTTGCAGTCGCCGTCGATGGCAAACTTGCGGGACATCTTGTCATGGCGGACCCCCTGCGGCAGGGCGTTGGCACCATCCTCTCCGAGCTGCGACGCCAAGGCATTACGCGTATCTTTCTCGCGACAGGAGATCGCAAAGAGGTAGCGGAGCGAGTGACCGACGGCCTCGGATTGGATGGGATACGCGCAGGTCTCACACCAGACCAAAAAGTGCTCCTGGTTTTGACCGAGCGCAAAAACGGTCCGGTGATGATGGTAGGTGACGGCGTAAACGACGCGCCAGCACTTGCGGCTGCCGACGTTGGTGTGGCGATGGGAGTTCGCGGTGCCGCCGCTTCGACCGAGGCGGCAGACGTCGTCTTGCTGGTCGACCGCATTGATCGCCTAGGGGCTGGAATTGAGATCGCGCAGCGGTCGCGAACGATTGCCATCGAAAGCGTCCTCGTAGGCATTGGGCTTTCTGCGGCGGGTATGGTGGGCGCAGCGTTCGGCTATCTCTCTCCAGTGCAGGGGGCGATTATTCAAGAATTGATCGACGTCGCAGTAATTCTGAACGCGCTAAGAGCCCTTTCGATATCGCCGCCTTCATTTCCGGCGCCTGCTATCAATACTGGCTGAAGCATAAGTTATCTTCAGGTGCCAGCACGCATCCGCGCTGCCACTAGCTGACAACGCTACAGTTCACCACCATGTGCGTAGGCACGAACGATTTCTGCGCGCTCGTCTCCCAGGAGCGGCGGCTGCCTTCTTACGGAGCGGCTGAGGCGTTTTGTTTTCCGGCGGCAGGCCGCCGCCGCGACATCGATCGGGCTAGCTTCCGGGCTGCCATTTCCAGAGCACAGCGGGACCACCAATAGGGGCCGAGCTTTTTCAAATTGTATAGGAACGAGGATGGAGAGCGATAACCGCTTCCGCTCCAACTTCTGTGGCGTGAGTTTCCGCCGAGTGTGTGTATCGCGGAATTGAAGTCGGCCTGTTCGAAGGGAGCCGGGGAAACGCCGTAGATATCCAGCCCCCAACGCCACGGCATCCTGACATCTACATCGACGGGATTGCTTCGCGGAACATCTCTAAGAAGCTTTCGTGCGCCACGATTGCTGACCAACTGAGCGACAGTGCCGTCCGGGATTCGCAGATACCTGACGAGATAGCGATCATCCCTCAGTTTCAATATCGGCCGATAAGCGAACCTTTTGCGTCTTGGCCGGCCGTCGAGGTGCACATAGTCCCATCCTTCCGGCAAGTTTGCGAGACAATCGCCAACCAGCGCGATCGCGGACTCGTCGAATTTCGCATCATCTTCGAGCACGAGTGCGTACGGCAAATCCCTCGAAACAATTTGTTGCCAGACCCGCATATGGCTCGCGTAACAGCCCACCTCGCCATCCTTCAATCTGGATGGCGGAAAGAGCCCGCGAAGTTCTTCTGGAAGATCCCGGCCGTTAATGCCGGGAATGCGCTTTGCCTCAATCCGGCATGCAGCGAAATTTTGTTCGATCCGTTCTCGACGGGGTAAGTCGATATCGCGATTGATGTAAAATACAGTCGGTCGACAGGCTATCGCACTCATATCGCCCCTTACGACAAAGCGTGCTGGGCTTTGGCCGGCCCGGCATGCGCAGTCAAATTCCTAAAGGTGCTCTGTTTTGTTTTCCGGTAGAGGCATCAACCTACTGGCGGAGGTAGGTGCGAACTCTTCCCGACGAAGATCCGGGCTTTTCGACGAAGCCAAACCGTTCCAGCGATTTCGTGAGTTGCGACACGCCCCGGCTACCGTACACGCCCGGATGCAACTCGGCGACAATGGCGCGCAGTGGATCAAGTGTTTTTGCCGACGTCAGAAGATCGAGCTCGCCCCCTTCGATGTCGAGGGTCAGGATGCTGGGCTGGTAAGTACTCAGCAACTGCGAAAAATCGAGAGCCGGTGTCTCCACGACGCGATCGAACGGCGCATCGCTCGGCTCCATGGAGCTCATCCAAAAGTCTCTTCTGCAATAAAACGGCACCGAGCTACCGGATACGTCGCTCAGCACGACGCCGTTCAGGATTGTGATGTCTCTCGCATCGTTGCGCTCATGAACTTGCGCGATGTACTGAACCAGATCAGGGTTGGCCTCTACGCAGACGATCTTGCCGGCAGGCGTCTTTTTCCGCAGGTAAGTCGAAACAAAGCCAAGTCCGGCTCCGAGTTCCACGATCGTCTCGCCTGGCTTGACGACCGCTGCCGTTATTTCGGCTTCCTGTTGCTCATAGGCGCCTTTGCCGAGAACGAGCTGAATTTTCGGTGACATGACGCGCGTGTCGATCGGCAGCCGGATACCGGCAATTCTGGCTTCTCCGCGCCGCGCGTTCCGGAACGCTCGAACTCTCTTGATAAGTGACTTCATATTTTCCGATACCGAGACGTGGTTTTCGAGATTGAGTGCGCTGCAATCAGTTCGCGATTCGCAGAGTAGTTTCAGATCTTCATACAGGCAAAGACCGCGTCAATTTGGGCTCGACTTGACCCGGAAGATCATGATCCCGCGCCCGGCCTTGCTTAGAAGGTTGTGTTCGAGCCGATAATTTTCCGTCAGATAGCCAATCAATTTTGGGAAGGCGGGCGCCGTGTCGTGCGTAAACGCCAGAACGAGGTAGTCATATCCGCCGATTTCGTTCTTCTGGTTCTCCAATTCGAACCGACCATCCGCCTCCTGTTTTCTGCTCGGATGATCGCGAACAGTGGCCGGAGATCGTATCCGCGATAGATAGTAATCCAGGGAAATCTTGGGGCTTACTTCGTATATGATATAGCGGTTGTCGGCGTTTCTCTGCACGAGTGCATCGATCGTTTGCGCGATACTGCGATATTCGGTCTTTTTGAACGCGGCGGCACGCTTCGTCCCCGGCATTACGAAAATCGCAGCCACGAGCAGAGCGACCAGGAGCGGCGAGGCGACAAGCGCGCGCCCGACACTCGGCCGCCAGCAAGCCAGGCGCCCTACGACCAGATTGGCGGCCAGGCCAAGCATCACCGCAAGGGGTGGCGCACAAAGCGCGAAGTAACGCGGGCGATAGCGCTCGTGCTCGAATATCCAGAAAGCGATGTAGGCGAAGACGATCGGAAGAACCAACCAGGCGACGAAATACAGGTTGGCCACATCGCGAGAACGATAGCCGAGACGCCAAATTCTCCTGATCGACAAAGCAACAACCAGCAGCACAAGAACGCCAAATGCCAACAGGATGGGGAGAGGAAATTTGAAGTTCTGCTCGATCACCAGATCTGAAAGCATCGCCCAGGGGGAATGAGTTGGTGCTGCTTCGATCGCATACGCCTCATCACCCCTATAGCTCCGATAGGATTGCGCCATCACCGGTCCCCAAACGATGGCCGTAAGGACGATCGGCGTCAGACCGAAGCCGGCAAGCTTAAGGATCGAGCCAGGAGATGCGCGATATCGGAAGAGAAACCAGATCGCGAAGAAGACACCCTGAGCAGCGAGGAAAAAAATATTGTAGTAGTGGGTGAGGAGCAGGGCCAGGTTGACTGCGGAAAGAGCGACAAGCCATCTATTGGCGACGAGCGTATGCTCGTCTGACTCCAACAAACTCCGCATGTAGCGGAACATCAGCAGAGACGACAGCGACGCCAGAAACAGTGTCTGCGCATAGGAGCGCGCTTCCATCGCATATAGAAACGGGATGTACATCAGCGAGAAGAACAGAGCGACGGCAATCGCCAGGCGTTTCCCGTGAGTCCGAAGAACCAGCGCATAGAGACAGATCGTTGCGCCGGTTATATACCAGTTCGACAGATTGCGCGTCGTCGTCTCGCCATCACCGAACGCGGCCATCCAGCCGTATAGAATGAGCTGGTAAAGCGGTGGGTGGATCGAGTTTTCGGCGAGAGCCTGGATCGCACTCCACACGGTGTCGTGCTTGTTTCCGTAGTGATACACGGACAACAGTTCGTCGTACCAATACGACTGCCCCGAAAGCAGCTGCCTCATCAGGAACGTCAGAAACAATATCAAGAAAAAGGTACCGTGGTCGCGCAGGAACCCGGACGTTAATTTTTCTTGCTGCGATGCCACCTTGAGATACCCGCTGAAGCTGCTTGCGTATGCTATCGCGCAATTGCGCTGGAGATCCAGTCGCACGGCGGAGCGCGAATTCCTGCACGCACGACTATCGCAGCGCCGCAGACGGCTGCAAATAGCCGGAGACGCATATTTTCGCAATTGCCTTATCGGCAGCGGAACGTCGGCGGCTCGAACCCGAACTTTCGTTATAGATCGACTTTCCGACGACGTTGCCGCATCATCTGCGCCGAGGACGCTGCTCGGGGGACACGGTGGGGAGCGCGGAAGGATACAGACCTGAAATCGACGGATTGCGCGCAGTCGCGGTCCTGTCGGTCATTTTCTTCCATGCGGGAATTCCCGGCTTCAGCGGAGGCTACGTCGGCGTTGACGTGTTCTTCGTGATCAGTGGCTATTTGATTAGCTCGATCGTCGTCGGCGAACTCAGATCCGGCACATTCTCATTCGCAAAATTCTACGAGCGACGCGCCCGCCGCATCTTGCCTGCGCTGTTCACGATGCTGCTTGCGAGTGCGGCAGTCGCACCCTTCGTTCTGCTGCCCAACGATATGCTCGACTTCTCGCGCAGCCTCACTCACGTCATTCCGTTTCTTTCGAACACGTACTTCTACGATCAACGCGGATACTTCGAGACGGCCGCGGAGCTGAAGCCGCTGATCCACACCTGGAGCCTCGCGGTAGAGGAGCAGTTTTATGTGGTCTTGCCGATCGCCGTTTGGGCGCTCTGGCGATGGCACAGATCGTTGCTTCTGCCAGCCCTCCTGCTTGCTGCTACCGCAAGCCTCGCCTACTCGCAATACAGCGTCTCAGCGGATCCGCACGCGGCGTTCTATCTTACGACCTCGCGCGCTTGGGAACTTCTCGCGGGCGCTATCCTCGCTGTCTACTCGAAGCAGCGAAACCTTCCCCCGCAGCCCAACCAAGCCGGCAGCGCAGCGGGCCTGATGCTCGTTGTCTATGCCGTGTTTTTCTTCGATCAGACTGTCGCGTTTCCCGGATTGAATGCCGTGGTTCCCGTGGCGGGCGCGCTGCTGATCCTTCACTACTGCGCCCCACAAACGGCCGTCGGACAGCTGCTCGGCAGCAAGCTCGCCGTCGGCATCGGACTGATCAGCTACAGCGCCTATTTGTGGCATCAACCGCTTTTCGCCTTCGCACGCCATCTCACGCTCGTCGAACCCGGTCTGCCGACCTTCGCAGGGCTCATTGCGGCAACGCTGGCACTCGCCTTCTTGAGCTGGCGATATGTGGAGCAGCCGTTCAGGGGCAGGAGCGTTGATCGCCGCGGACTCGTTGCTACGGCGATCGCCGGCTCGATTTTTCTGGTCTCCATCGGAATGGCCGGCACGGTCAGCGACGGATACGCACGCCTCTATCAGGCAAGCTGGGATTCGCGACAGCTCGCGATATGGAACGAGGGAAAAAATGCCGTTCCGAGAGACAATGGCGATTGCCACCTCAGCTTCAGAAACGTCTCGGCCGAGCTCGAACCACGCTTTAACGCGTGTCTCGAAAAGTACGGGAAGGCGGTCGTTGTCCTGGGCGACTCCCACGCTGCCGACGTGTTTGGCGCAATCGCCTCACAATCGGACCGAAAGTTCATACTCGGCGTTTCGCAGGGTGGATGCAGGCCGCAATCGACCGCCGCAAAATGCCACTACAATGGTTTCCTTTCCTTCCTGGAACGCCACTCTCAGGAAGTTTCCGACGTGATCTATGTGCAGGCCGGCTTTCACATGATCCAGGACGCCGACGGCCGCCCCGGAGACCGTTCGTTTTTTCGGAAGCGGGCCATTCCAGTCTATCGGCCCAACGTCGCTGCCATCGATCACACGATCCGATACCTGAACGCACTCTCGGATCATGCCCGCATCACCTGGCTTGGTCCTCGGTTCGAGCCTCATGTGAATGCGATGAAAATCAAAAAGCTCGCGATGGCCTGCGAGGACGCACGGATCGAGATCCACGAGAGTGTGTCGCGGACTTGGGACGCTTTGGATGCGTTCTTGGCGGGCCGATTGGCAAAGGAAGCACACCTCAGGTACGTCTCCGGGCTGTCGACTGTTCCGTTCGACAGCCGACACGACCTCTATGATTGCCAATCGGTATACTGGGAGGACACCGATCATTGGTCCGCCTCCGGCGAACGGCGCTTCGGACAACGCATCGTGGCGGCATTGCTGCAAGTCTCCGCCCAACAAAGCTTCCCCGCGCAGGCTCAACCGGATCTGCGGTGACGGCCTCGCCTCAACTCGCAGAGATCTTATGCCGCCGGGAGCTCCGGCGTTTCAGCCATTCCAGGATGGGCCACAGAGGTGCCGTGGTCGGGCTCGATATTGCCCTGGAAAGGGCATAGAGGATCGGATTGTCCCGAACATAAAACGTGTCCAGCGGAGCGCGGCCAAATCGCCCGGCGCGGGCGGCGTGCAAAACATAAAGGAATGCCTCGAGATTATGTAGCTTGCGCAGCCGCGATCCGAGTTCGGGTGGCGCGGTTTCGAGCAGCGTCTCGATCGTCTGCGTAATGCAATGCGGCTCCGTCGTTGCGACGCTCACCGTGACCATATTTGTCGAGTCGGTTCTGTACGTCGCGAGCGCCTTGTTGCAATGGAGGGCTGTTCCGAGGTTCATCGCACGAAGCCAGAGATCCTTGTCTCCTCCGCGCTTGCACCGATGCTCGGGAAAGAGCCCGGATTCAAGCAGCACCGTTCTGCGAAAACTCGCCGCCCCAGTCCAGATGGGACATTCCCGATCCGCCAGCCAGGCATCAAGGAAGGCTTGGAAATCCAGCTCGTGCACGCCCTGTGCACCGCGCCGCTGCATATACTTTTGAACGACCAGCGTGTCGTCCTTCCGCCTCCGCGCGTAGCCGGTAAAGATGCAGCCGACGCGTGACGGCGCATTTTTTCCCAGATCGTCGACGTTGCGGAGATACTCCGCGTCCCATTCGTCATCGGCGTCGAGAAAGGAAATCCACTCGGTGACGGCGTGCCTTATGGCGCAATTTCGCGCCGCATACCCGCCTGGGCCGGGAGATGGGCGCGTCAGAACGACGGCGTTTGGCCAATCGAGTTGGCGCAGATACTCCACGCCTCCATCGGTCGATCCATCATCGACAAAAATTACCTGGGCAGGCCGGACGGTTTGCCGCGCGATGGACGCCACACAGCGCAACAGATCAGGCATCTTATTGAGAACCGGCACGATGACGGTTATGTCGGCCACTCTTTCGTCGGTCATCTCTCACTCGTTAGAAGCTGCCCGTGAAGAAATCCGACGCACCGCCACGTCACACGGGCCGACAAGGTGCGCCCTGGTCGTAGGGCTAGTCGCGTTTGGTGCTGCCGCACGCACGAATTACGTATGCAATGAGGCGAATGTTCATGAGCACGCCGACGATACTGAACATGGCGACCGCTGCGATGTCGCTGTTCATGAGAAAGAAGCCTGCATAGAGGCTTGCCACTCTCAGCGCCACGCTCGCGATTTCGTGGGTAAGCAGGATGCCTTGAAGCTTAAGGGCAGGCATTGCACTGACCGCAGGACGGTTCATGAAGGACGAGAACAGCCATAGCGCAAGCCATTGGGCGTAGCTGCCGGCTCGCTCCCATTCGGATCCGAATACCGTTGCGAACAGAACCGGGCCGAACGCGCAAACGATCAAGAATGGAAGCGCGCCCACCGCTGCCATACCCAACGTGGCGCTTACGAGCAGCTTTTTCGAATCCTCCTGCCTTCTGAAGGCGTCGTTGATCCGAGGATAAAAGACCGACATTACGGCCCCGCCGATCAGCTCGATCGGCAAAGCCAGAACTGCGGCTGCAATCCCGTACTGTCCGGCAGCCGCTGATCCGAACTGACTCGATAGCATCAGGACAGGGAGCGCCTGAGAAAACGAATTGATCAGGTTCTGAGGCGTTCTTAGAAAAGGGAAATCTGCATACTTCTTTGCGAGTTCCATCAGGCTCGCGGCTCGCTCCGCTTCTACCGGGTCGTCCTTCAGAGCGGGATAATTTCTCCGCCGCTCCAAGTACGTCAGCAAACTGCCAAAGAGTCCTCCAACCACATTGGTGACGATCAGTGCCGCCGCCGACGGCTGCAAATATCCCATAACGGATTTGATCACGTTGACGACGACGGAGGTCACCACGCTGGATCTCGCCGCAAGACCATACGCGCGCATCCTGATCAGCGATTGCCCCTGAACCGATCTTATGACCGAGGCGAGCATGGCAACTGGAACGAGATAGATCAGGTAGGCTATCGCCTCGGCATCCAGAAGCTTAAGAAGCCTGTCGCCAGCTAAGAACAGCGCGGCCGTCGTCAATGCGGCGCTTCCGAGCCCGATGTATAATGACAGCCGGACAATGCCCTTCGCCTCTTGATCAGACTTCGGCAGCACGATGGCGTTAGGAAAACCGAGCGCAGCAATCGTGGACAGCGGCGCCACGACCGAGAAGAAAATTCCCTGCAGCCCATAGGCCTCGGGGCCGTAAAGCCGCGTGATCAGCGGCGCAAATGCCATGGCGATGACTTGCGCAAGCGCTGTTCCGCTGGCGACTGTCGCCACATTGCGAACGAACGGCCGCGCGAAGAAGCGCCGGATCATATCCCTGAGCGACTGCAATCTTGCCTGTATGGCGCCGATCAACACCGGTCGAAAATCTCGTTGTAATGTTTTGCTGCGCCCAACCCCCGACGAGGCGCATAGCCGGCAGACGCCATGCTCTCGTAAATCTGCTCGGCCTTGGCGCCGAATTTTGCCAGATGGGTTGCATTTATTTCGACAATGATTGTGCGGACCTGAGGACGCACGATCAACTGCTGCATCGATTGCACAACGATGCACTCGGCTCCTTCAACGTCGATCTTGATCGTGATCTCGCGATCGCCGATCACGGCATCGACGACGGTCAGCATGGAACTGAGATCGACCTGCAAAACGCTGCTATCGCCTTCGGGATTCAACCTTCCCACGCCGGAATGGTTTTCTTTGCCCGCGGAAAAGCGAACTATTCCAACCGAAGAGCCCATTGCCGCATTGAATGGGTAGAGATTGCGAACGCGATTTAGGTCGGCATTTTCCACTAAGCCCTTGAAAAGGGGAAATGACGGCTCAAACGCCAGCACGACGCCCGTGCTTCCCACACGCTCAGACGCGACCAGGGAAAAAAGACCGATGTTCGCACCAACGTCGACGAACGCCATGCCAGGCTTCAAGCTCGAGACTTCGCCGAAAACGTCGTCATAGTCCGCGACGCCTGGCCCGCAGCCGCTTATCGCGACGCGATTGGTATAGTCGGCAGCTTTCAGGCGTATCCAAGGGCCGTAGCGGGAGCGCAAAACGCTCCCGTCAAAAAGCGCGAACAATGCACGAAGCACTTTATATTTGCCGACGTGAAGCGGCTGCTTAATGTACCAATCAAGCATCGTTGTCAGCACGAGGGAAACTCCGTCTTGTGGGCTAGCATGTCATTTCCCTCTCAGACAATTGCTGAGCGCTTTTTGCACGTTTTATGAGTGACTTCAACGAGTGATCACCGACAGTTCTCAGGCCCTCAGGGATCCAGCCTATCTCGGGCGGGCGTCGCGCGGGAGCCGGACAAGCTAGCAACGTTTATGATCGGGTATGGCCCTAGATGGGAGGAAACCCGCCAAGATATCCACTGTAGCGCGAGACACTTTACGCGCCGAACAGACCCCAGTACTTCCAGTTCAGGACGATGCGGTCGCGAATGCGCCGCGCGCGAACGGGCAGGAGCTAACTTGCGGTCAAGAGGTGTTCCGACTGAACGGCCATCCGAATATCCGCGGCATACATTTGTCACTCGTGACGAATGTCGTGGCTTGCGTGAACTCACCATCTGTTTCGATGTATTCAATATCCCGGCAAGAGAGCTAAAGGCGCGGCAAGCATGAGCACAACGCCGTTTGTCTCGGTCATCGTACCGGTGTGGAATGGCGCGGGCGAGATCGAAAGGTGTGTCGCCGCATTGAATGCGCAGTCCTATCCGCGCGAACGCTACGAAATCCTGGTTGTCGACAACGGCTCATCGGACGACACGCCCAACATTCTGGGTCGGCTTCCGAACATCAAGGTACTCAGCGAGACCGAGCCGGGCTCGTATTGCGCCAGAAACCTGGGACTGCGCCACGCTTCCGGAGACGTCGTCGCGTTTACAGACGCGGATTGCGTTCCGGATCCTGCATGGATCGAAACAGGGATCGCGCGCCTTATAGGGCGTCCGGATGCCGCCCTGATCGGCGGGCGGATCGAACACTTCAGCGAGGCTTCGGAAAGCGAAACCTGCCGGCTCTACGAGCTGACATTCAGTTTCGATCAGGAGACGACAATCCGGAAAGGCCGCTGCGCGACCGCAAACTGGATGAGCCCTCTCGGCGTGCTGAGGAAAATGGGCGGCTTCAATGCGCAACTCAAGTCGGGGGCGGATTTCGAGCTTTCGCGCCGTCTTTTCGATGCCGGCCTAACATTGCTTTACGAACGTGAAATGGTCGTGCGGCATCCCTTTCGGGGCGGCTGGAGAGAGCTTCTCAACAAGCGGCGACGCACCACCGGCGGAAATTGGGAGCTTCTCGAAGGCATGCGCGCGAAGTTGCGCTATGTGGCCGGAATTCCATTCGGCTGGGCGCAGCGCATCGCAATGATCGCCGGCAACACATCGATTCCCTTGCACCGCAAACCCGGCGTGGCCACTCTCGTGTCCGCGCTTTCGATCGTGCAAATCGCAGAGATCGTCCGCCTCGCGCTCGGTGGCAATCCGCGGAGGCGCTGAGAGGCTGGTGCGGCCTAGCCCAGCATCACGACTGAGCGCTCGTCTATCGAGACCGCTTTGACGAGCGCGTAAACTTCGCGCCCTTCGACGAGGCCGAGATCCGAAATCGCGAGGCGCGTGAGCGAGGCCGAGATCTTGTCCCCGCCTTCAAGCTTCACCGTCACCAGTGCGGTCGGACCGGTGCTGGCCGCGATTGCGTGGATCCGCCCTTTCAATGTGGTCCTGACGCTGATCCCGTGGGGCTTTTCGGTCGCGAGCGTGACGTTGGTCGCGTGGATGGCCATACGGACCGTGCGGCCGGGAGGACCGAACAGGCCTGGGACCGCAATTTCACCGGCCGGATGGGCGAGTGTCGTCATCGCATAGGCGGCCAGTTCCTTCACCGAGGTTCCCGCTAGCACCGAGACGGCTTCGAAACGGTCGGCGGCGCCCTCGGGCAAGGCAGCGGCAAACGCCTCTGTCGGAGGGCCTTGCGCGACTATTCTCCCCTCCGACATCCTGACGACAACCGATGCGAGCCGCGCCACTTCCTCGAGTGCATGGGAGACGTAGACGATCGGTAGCGAAAGCTCGTCACGCAGACGCTCGATAAACGGAAGGATTTCCAGCTTGCGCTCCGCGTCGAGCGAGGCGAGCGGTTCGTCCATCACGAGCAATCGGGGCGCCGCGAGCAGCGCGCGGCCTATTGCAACGCGCTGGCGTTCTCCGCCCGATAGCGTCGCGGGCCTCGCCGCCAACAGGTGACCGATACCCAGCAGATCGACGACGCCATCGAACGGCACCTCGCGCGCGTCGTCCGGCGAAAAGTAGCGACCGTAGGCGAGGTTCTGGCGTACGGAGAGATGCGGAAGCAGCTGCCCATCCTGAAAGACAAGCCCGACACGGCGCTTGTGGACAGGCAGATCGATGCCCGCGCCCGTATCGAGCAGAACGCGATCACCAACGACGATGCGACCGCTTTGCGGGCGTTCCAGCCCCGCGATCAGCTTGGCAACGGTCGTCTTGCCGGATCCGGACGGGCCGAACAGCGCGACGCATCCTCTGGGGCTGCTGAAATCGGCTTCAAGGGTGAAGCGGGGACGCGACAGACGGCAGGAAAATTCGATCATTCGTAACCCGCCCTACGCTGGTTCGAACGCCGCGCGAGGATCTCCGACACGATGAGGGCGCCCAACGAAAGTGCCACCGCCACCAACGAAAGCCGGAAGGCTCCCTCCTCGCCACCGGGCGTCTGCGTGTATGAATAGATCGCGGCCGGGATGGTCTGCGTCTCTCCGGGGATGTTCGAAACGAACGTGATGGTGGCGCCGAACTCCCCCAGCGCCTTGGCAAAGCCCAGCATGGCACCGGCGACGATGCCAGGCAGCGACAGGGGCAACGTCACGGTGAGGAACACCCAGGCCGGAGAGGCGCCGAGCGTCGCCGCTGCGTCCTCACTGCGGCTATCGATCGTATCCATGGCCAGGCGGATTGCCCGCACCATGAGCGGGAACCCCATTACGGCGGCGGCCAACGCGGCGCCTGTCCAACGGAACGACAGCACAAGCCCGAAGGTTTGCTCGAGGAACGCGCCGAGCGGTCCACGGCGGCCGAACAGGATCAGCAGAATGTATCCCGTCACCACGGGGGGCAGGACCAGTGGCAGGTGGACGAAACCATCGAGCAGGATTTTACCGCGAAAATTCCCGCGGGACAGCACATAGGCCACAAGAACGCCGAGGGGTAGGCTCAAGAGGGTCGCCACCGTCGCTACGCGCAGTGAGAGCTTGATAGCCGTGAACTCTTCTGGCGTGATCGTCCACATATCCCAACTTCTCGATTTGAGCGCCCTGAACTCGAGCAATGCTTCGCCTCTGGCTCTTGGCAGCTTAAGGCGACGCTCCGGACGGGGGCAAAGTTGCACGCGGCTTTCTGTTCGGGCAAGCAATTGATCTTGTTGATCGAGCGGCGATTGATATACCGGATTGCAAAAGCGGTGGGGAGCAGCGGTTGAAAGCGATCATTCCGGCAGTGCTGAGCTTTTTGGCCGCCGTGGCCCTGGTCCGGCTGCTGGCGCTCAGCCGCCTCTCCCAGGGCGCGCTCGATATCCCTAACGAACGCTCGCTCCACGTCGCTCCGGTGCCACGAACCGGCGGTCTCGGCTTACTCGGCGCGGCGGGTCTCGGATGCGCGCTGCTGGCGCCCCCAGGCCTGTGGGGGCTGTTGGCGCTCGCAGCCCTGCTCAGTATCGTGACGTTCGCGGACGACCGGGTCGGCCTGCCGGTGATGACACGCCTTTTCATGCAGATCGCCGCTGCCGTTCTCTTTCTCGCCCTCTACTACGCAGGGCCGTTGTGGCTGCTGCCGCTCGCGTTCGGGGCGCTGATCTGGATGGCGAACCTCTATAACTTCATGGATGGATCGGACGGCCTGGCGGGAGGAATGACGGTGGCGGGGTTCGGCACTTACGCCTTTGCCGCGATCTGCGCGCCGGCCGAGTCGCCTCAGGCGGAGGCGCTTGCCGTGATCGCAGCCTCCATTGCAGGGGGAGCCGCCGGGTTCCTGGTCTGGAATTTCCACAAGGCGAGCGTCTTCATGGGCGACTCGGGGTCGGTTCCGCTCGGCTTCCTGGCAGCAGCGCTCGGCATCGTCGGGTGGCAGAGCGGGATCTGGCCGGTCTGGTTTCCCGCGCTGGTGTTCTCCCCGTTTATAGCCGACGCGACCGTGACACTGATCAAGCGGTTCCGGCGCGGCGAGAAGCTCACCCAAGCGCACAAGACGCATTACTATCAGCGGGCGCTGCGCATGGGGCTCGGCCACCGCGGCACGGCGCTGGCGAGCTATGTTCTGATGGCAGCCGTGGGTGTGAGTGCACTTTTGGCCCGCGACTGGGGGCCTGTGGCCGTTGCCTTGATGCTTGGGTTCTGGGTGGCGGCCTATGCGGCTCTCATGACCCTCATCGACCAGCATTGGGACACTTATTCTCGCGATCCGGCACGGGCCGTCTGACCCTTCTATCGGCGGGATCGGTATCCCTCGGCCGTCAGCTTCATGGCGGCACTGGCGCTCATGCGAGGCTCCCATGCCAGCAGACTGCGCGTTGCGTCGTCGTCGATCTCCAGGTTGCCGGTGAGACGGCGGACTTCCGCCGAGCGTCCGGTGAGGCCGCCGATAAGCTCCAACACTGACACCGGACACGGCAGCAGGATCGGGCGCTTGTCCAGCGCGCCGGCGATCCTGCGGAAAAGATCCGGGGTGGACAGCGGCTCGCCATCCCGCGCCAGGAAAACCCTGTTCGCCGCAGCCGGCGCGGAGACCGCTCGGACGATCAGATCCGCGAAAGATCCAACATAGAGCAGATCGCGTGCGTTCCGGATCGAGCGGAACGGAACCGGCCAACCGCGATCGGCAATCGCGAACAGGCGCGCCATGTTGCCGCGAACGCCAGGCCCATACATCAGCGGTGGGCGTAAAATGACCCATTCCAGGGTTTGGGGAGCCATCGCATTGCCCGCAATCTCCCGGAGGCGTTGCTCGGCTTCCAGCTTGCTTTTTCCGTAGGCGTCTTCCGGCGCGGGAGGTGCCTCTGCCGAAAAGGGCGCGCCGAAGGTCTCCTCGCCGTTGACCTTGATCGAGCTTGCGAACACCAAGCGCTTCACACCTGAGCCAACGGCGCCGCGCGCCAGGCCCTCGAGCACTTCGACGTTGGCCTGTCTGTAGAGGCGCTCGGCCGCGTGCGCGTCGTCGTTCAGGACGTGAGCGCGACCTGCCAAGTGCACGACGGCGTCGATACCGGCCAACACACCGCTCCAGTCGGTCGCGCCGGTCAGGTCGCCCAGCACCTCGATGCGCTCGGCAGCCAAGGGCGTTGCTGTCGGCGACCGTGTCACGGCTGTGACGCGATGTCCGCTCTCCGACAAGGCCTTACAGACCGCCACCCCTACAAAGCCCGCAGCTCCGGTTACCAATATTCGCATTCAAAGAGTTCCGTGGTGGCTGGAGCCTTGCGTCGTCGTTTGCGGCGGTATCACATCGCGCTACAGTATTTTTTTGTAGGCGCCGGGCCTTTTGGCCCTTCGCCGGACGGTTGCCTGACTTGCGCTCGACGCCTATGGCCTTTACGACATCGCCCTACTGAACCCGGACGCAGACACCGCCCCGCGACAGTATTGTTTTTCGGGAGGCCTGACATGCGTATTCTGTCGATGATCGCTTCCCGTAAAGGCGTGATCCTGCTCCTCCTCGGCGCCATCGTCCTAACATTGTGGGCACATGACGTCCCGACCGAAGTCACGAACGAGGACGAGACTTACGCAAAGCATATTCTGGCACAAGCGGGCTACGATCACGCGGCGCTGAAAGTCGCGCAACCTGCCGATTTCGAGGCCGAGGTCCGAACCATCAAGGCGGTTCAGGATGCGGTGCTAACGGCGGCTCCCGACCATAAGGGGCTCCCGTTTCATGCTGAACGCGAACCAAAGGACATTTTCGAGCGCAAGTATGGGCTTTGCTATGATCGGAGCCGCGCTATCGAGAAAATCCTGTCCTGGCTCGGTTTCGAGACGCGGCACGTCGCCGTCTATTCGACGGTGAACACATCGGCCCTACAGGCACTTTTCACGCCCCAGGTCGCCTCGCACGCCATCTCGGAGGCGCTGACGCGCAAAGGCTGGATGGCCGTCGATTCCAATGCGCGATGGATAGGTCTCGACCAAACGCGCGACGCGATTTCTATCGATGATATCCAATCCTCCGGCCTTCGAGACTGGGCAGGCGAAATCAGCGCCCCTATCAACGGTATTTTCAAGGGGGCTTTCGTGCAGATTCGCGGGCTCTATTCTCGCCATGGCTATTTCTATCCCCCTTACACACCCATTCCGGATTTCAATTTCCGGCAAGTCGTGGGTAATGTGATCGACTGAGATAACCCTTGCATCGAAAGACAGCGTGACGCCGACCGGCGCCTTCAGCCTAAGCCCCAATGAACCTACGTGAGCGCAACCGGTGCCTCTCTTGGCGACCGAGACGGCTGCTCACCGCGAGACAAAGACATGACCGCCCAGCCACACTCCTCCTCGCCGGGATCTGACCCTGTCCTCCTGACCGGCGTAGCTGGATTCATCGGCTTCCATGTAGCACGTGCGCTTCTCGATCGCGGACGCGTCGTGTACGGCATCGACAATCTCAACGACTACTACGACCCCGCTTTAAAAGAATCACGACTTGCCCTGCTTGAAGGGCGCAACGGGTTCACCTTCGAAAAGCTCGATGTGTCGAACCGCACGGCAACGTCGGATTTGTTTGCACGCCTCAAGCCGCAGTACGTCATTCATCTCGCGGCGCAGGCGGGTGTGCGCTATTCGCTGATCAATCCTCAGGCCTATGTGGACGCCAACATCGTCGGTTTCTCGAACATTCTCGAGGGATGCCGACAGGGCGCAGTCCGTCACCTGACTTACGCGTCATCCAGTTCGGTTTATGGCGCGAACACGAATATGCCGTTCTCAGTCCACCAGAACGTGGATCATCCGGTCAGCCTCTATGCAGCCTCGAAAAAGGCCAACGAGCTGATGGCGCATTGCTACAGCCATCTCTATGGATTGCCGACGACAGGATTGCGCTTCTTCACCGTATATGGCCCATGGGGTCGACCTGATATGGCGCTTTTCCTGTTCACGAAGGCGATCCTTGAAGGTCGACCAATCGAGGTGTTCAACAACGGCGATATGCGACGCGACTTCACCTACATCGACGACATCGTCGAAGCGGTGATCCGCACCAGCGATACGATCGCTAGCCCGAACCCAGCTTGGGACGGAGCGCATCCGGATCCCGGCACAAGCCGCGCGCCCTACCGACTTTACAATATCGGAAACCACAGCCCGGTTGAGCTTTGGGACTTGATAGGCTGCCTCGAACGCGCGATCGGCCGTGAAGCGCAAAAAATCCTGCTTCCGATGCAGCCAGGGGACGTTCCGGAGACCTATGCCGACGTTGACGATCTCGTTCGCGACGTCGGCTTCAGGCCGGATACGTCGTTGGAAGACGGCGTAAGCAAATTCGTGGCGTGGTATAGAGACTACTATCGCGTCTAGGCGAATTTCGCGACGATAGAGGGATGACCGAAGCCTATGTGTGGCCTGGCCGGATTCGCAGGCTTCAAGACCCTGGCGCATGAGCCGGCGGAAATCGCACGCGCGATGGCGGATGCGATCCGCCATCGTGGGCCGGACGACTCGGGCGCGTGGATCGATGCGAATGCCGAGATTGCCCTCTCGCATCGCCGTCTTTCAATTGTGGATCTCTCGCCCTCAGGGCATCAGCCGATGCCTTCGGCGTCTGGCCGCTTCGTCATCGTCTTCAACGGCGAGATCTACAATCATCGCGAGATGCGGGCGCGCCTCGAACAGGAAGGGCGCGACATCGCTTGGCGCGGCACCTCCGACACCGAGGTGCTGCTCGAAGCCGCGGCGGCTTGGGGGCTTCGCGTGGCGCTCGAGCGAGCCGTCGGAATGTTCGCGCTCGCCTTGTTCGATCGCGAAGAGCGGCACCTCTATCTCGCCCGCGATCGGCTCGGCGAGAAGCCGCTTTACCACGGGCGCGTGGGCGGATCGTTCGTTTTCGGATCCGAGCTAAAGGCGCTGGCCCAGCATCCGGAGTGGATCGGCGAACTCGACCGCGATGCCGTTGCGATGTTCATGGACACCGGGAACGTCCCGGCACCGTATTCCATCTATATCGGCATCAGGAAACTTCTGCCCGGCACTGTCCTCACTCTCGATCTAGAAACGGGAGCGGAGACGAGTGAAACCTATTGGGATGCGCGAGCTGTCGCATCGGCCGGGCTCGCCCATCCGTTCGCTGGCACGGCCGAGGAAGCCGTGGATCGCACGGAACATCTATTAAGAGCCTCTATTGCAGATCAGATGATCGCGGACGTTCCGCTTGGCGCGTTCCTTTCGGGCGGCATCGATTCCTCGACTGTCGTCGCCCTCATGCAATCCCAGAGCGCGCGGCCGGTGCGCACCTTCTCAATCGGATTTCATGTCGCGGGCTATGACGAGGCCCAACATGCCAAAGCCGTTGCGCGACACCTCGGGACGGAGCACACCGAGCTCTACGTTTCGGAAGCGGACGCGCTCGCCGTCATTCCCAAACTGCCGGAGATCTACTGCGAGCCGTTCGCGGACGCTTCTCAGATTCCGACGTTTCTGCTCTCGAAACTTGCGCGGCAGCAGGTGACGGTTTCTCTCTCGGGTGATGGCGGTGACGAACTGTTCGGCGGATATTCCCGCCACGCGTTCGCGCGCCGCTATTGGCCCGCGCTGAAGCGCCTTCCAGGCGCCGCGCGCCGCGGCGTTGCTTCTACCATCACGCACGTCTCTCCCGCCGCCTGGGACAAGGCGATGAACCCGCTTTTCGCCGTGCTGCCAAAGACCAAGCGGCCTCCTCGTTTCGGCGAACAGCTTCACAAAGCCGCTTCCATCGCGGGGGCTGCGGACGACGACACGCTCTATCGCACGCTTACCACGCGGTGGCCCGGTGGCGACCGCCCGGTGCCTCACACGCGCGACCTGCCTCACGGTAGCACGCTTGGCTCGCCCGATACCGTTCGCAACATGATGTTCCAGGATCTTACCGGCTATCTTCCGGACGACGTGCTCGCGAAAGTCGATCGCGCTGCCATGGCGGTCAGCCTCGAAACGCGTGTGCCGATGCTGGACCATCGACTTGTCGAATTCTCCTGGAGCCTGCCCGATAGTTATCTTTCTCGCGGCGGTAAATCCAAGTGGCCGCTTCGGCATCTGCTATCCAAATATGTGCCGCGTGATTTGATCGAACGCCCGAAGAGCGGCTTCGCCGTCCCGATCGGAACGTGGCTCCGCGGCCAGCTACGGGACTGGGCGGAGGAGCTTCTGAGCGAGGCACGCCTCGAACAGGACGGCCTGCTCGACGCCGCGCTCGTCCGACGTCTTTGGAGCGACCATCTTTCGGGACGCAAGAACGCGCAATACGCGCTCTGGAACGTGCTCATGCTGAATGCCTGGCTCGACGAAACCGGGGGAGCGCGCGCGCAACGCATCTCCGCCGATCACGATCATGTTTCGTGAGGCGAGCGACCCGATGACTCACACAGGGAAGCCGCCGAAGCTTTTGTATCTCGTCACGGAAGATTGGTACTTCGTCTCGCACCGGCTGCCGCTGGCCGTCGCAGCGCGCGAGCGGGGCTACGACGTTGTGGTGGCGACGCGCGTCCGGGAAGCAGGAGCCAAAATCCGCGACGCCGGTTTGCGGCTCATCCCCGTCGACTTCGAGCGCGCGAGCCTTTCACCGTTGAGCGAGGGCAAGACGATCTCGCAGCTCGTGGCGCTCTATAGGCGCGAGGCACCGGATATCGTGCACCACGTGGCACTGAAGCCCGTTTTGTATGGCGCCGTTGCGGCCCGACTTGCCGGCACGAGGGCGGTCGTCAATGCCATCATGGGGCTAGGCTTCGTGTTCAGCTCGAACTCTGCCAAAGCGCGCCTCTTGCGACCGGCGGTTCGACGGCTCCTGAAAAGCGCCCTCGGCCGGCCCGACGCCCGGACCATCGTTCAAAATGCCGATGACCTTGCTTTTCTGAGCGACAACCGGATTGCTGCTCCCGGTACTGTGCGCCTTATTCCGGGCTCTGGCGTAGACGTGAACCTCTATTCGCAGGCGCCGCCGCCGGAGGGCATCCCCACGATCGTGTTGCCAGCGCGTCTCATTCGCCCCAAAGGCGTGATGGAGTTCGTAGAAGCGGCGCGCCGGCTGAAGCAAGACGGGTTTCGCGCACGCTTCGTCCTCGTCGGGGCGCCCGATCCTTCCAATCCCGCCTCGCTTTCGGAAAGCGAGATCAAGAGCCTAGCCGAAAGCGGCGTGGTCGAGCATTGGGGATGGCGCGCCGACATGCCGGCCGTGCTCGAGACTGCAACAGCCGTTTGTCTTCCCACCTATTACGGCGAAGGCGTGCCAAAGTCCCTCATCGAAGCGGCCGCCAGCGGGCGCGCCATCGTGACGACCGATACTCCGGGATGTCGCGATATCGTCAAACACGGCGTCAACGGCTGGCTGGTGGCACCGCGCGACGTGGAGGCGCTTTCGCTCGCTCTGCGGGATGTCATCACCAGTCCGGAAACAACACGCCGATATGGCGAACAGGGCCGGAACCTCGTACGCAACGGATTTTCCCTCGAGGAAATTGTCCGGCAAACCCTCGCCGTATACGACGAAATCCTGCCTCCCGGCTGATCGCACCCACAGCCGCCTGCAGGCCGGGATCTCGTCCGGCGTTCTCAGATCGTATTCGATGTCGTATTCATGTTGAGGCGCGTGCACGCCCCTTATGCATGACTTTCTCCGCATCACTCAGCAACGACGGATACGGACATGCCGATCGCTTCCCTTGTCGCGGAACCTCCCCTGCAAGACGTGCAAACCGCTCAGCACGTGATCACGTCCAACACCAAGCGGGGCGTGCCAATGCCGTGGTGGGCGAAGATCGCGGCGAAGGTCGTGCTTTCGCGCGTCATGCCCAGCTATCAGGTGCGCCAGCGGCTCGGCTTGTTCCGGCACGGCGCGATGGATCGCGATCCTCATCGGCAAATTCGGCAGGTTGAACGGGTGATCGCCCATCATCGCGCGCACGGACGCGGCACGCCCCGCGTCATCCTCGAACTCGGCCCTGGCGATAGCGTCGGCATGGCGCTTGTCGCGAAGTCGATGGGCTTTCATACATCCTATCTCGTGGACGTCGGCGATTTCGCATCGCGCGACATGCAGGTCTACACGCGCTTGCTCAACGCCTTACGGAACGGCGCGTTTTCGCCACCCTCCGATGTCGACATGTCAAGCCGTGACGCCCTGCTGAAAAGCGTCGATAGCTCCTACCGAACAATCGGAACACAGGCGCTCAAGGATATCCCCGATAGCGCGGTCGACATTCTTTTCTCGAACGCCGTTCTCGAACATGTGGCGCGATCCGAATTTCAGGATCTCATCGAGGAAACGTTTCGGATCATGACGCCGGGAGCCATCGCGCATCATCAGATCGACTTGATGGACCACCTTGGCGGGGCGCTGAACAATCTCCGTTTCAGCCAGGCCGCGTGGGAAGGTAGCCTGATGTCGAACTCGGGCTTCTATACCAACCGGCTGCGGTTCAGTGAGATCCTGGATGTCGTGAAGAAGTCAGGCTTCAATTTCGCCGTTACGCAGATCACGTCGTGGCCAGAGCTGCCGACACCAAAGCGTGTTCTCGCCGCTCCGTTCAACGCATTGCCGGACGACGAGCTCAAGGTGGCGACGTTCGGACTGCTGCTACGGAAGCCGGACTAGAGCGTTTACGCTTTCAAGCGACGTGTCTACGAGTTCGGTCGGGCCAGCGACCGGTAAAGGTTGGCGTAGGTCGCAGCGACGTGCGGCAAGCTGAAATTCCGGATGATGCGCTCGCGTGCGCGGCTTCCGAGCGCCTTTCTCTCATTTGGTGAGAGCCGCAACATTTCGCGCAAGGCGTGCGCGAGCGCCGCGTCGTCTTTCGGGGCAACGATGCGGCCAGTATCAGCCACGATGGCGGCAGATTCTCCAACATCGGTCGCAACGCATGGAACCTCGCACGCCATGGCCTCGCCCAGAACATTCGGAAAAGCCTCTCCCCATGCGGAAGAAGAGACGTAGACATCCAGCGCGGGCAAGAGCCGATACATATCTGCGCGCTCGCCCAACAGGTGAACCTTGCCGGCGAGACCTGCTTCCTCGATGAGCTTGGACAGCTCTCTATTTGCGGGAGTGATTTCCCGTCCCGCGAGGATCAGGCGTGCGCTCTCGTCTCCGGACGCCGCATCTGCAAATGCGCGGATCAGGCTCGCATGGTTCTTCATCGCATGATAGCGCGCAGCATGGCCAACAAGGCGCACGTCAGGGCCGAGCCCAAGTTCCGCCAACAGCCGATCGCGCGCTTCGAAATCGGGTTTGAAGCGCTCGCAGTCGAAGCCATTGGGGATCACAAGGGCACCGTCGGCCGGATAGTTCACAGCCTCATGCTGCTGGCGGCTTTGCTCGGAGCAGTAAACGACGCGGCCGTTTCTCGCCTTGATCAAAGTAGGGCCGAGCCAGATCGAGGCACGTGTAAAAAACTTTTCCTGCTTGGCGGCGAGGGTGCATCGGATTCCCGCTATGAGCGGCGTTGCCTTCGGCGCGATGAGACTGGCGACAACATTAGCGTGGTACATCCAGCCGTGAACGACATCGGGACGTTCGGCGCTCGCGAGGCCCCGCAACCGCTGGATAGCAAGTGGCATACTCAGCGAGCCCGTCAGATCCGCAAGCGTGACAGGCACCCCGAGCTTCGCGAAATCGAACGCATTCTTGCCGCTCAGGGCTATGATCGAATGGCGGGACGTGCCGTCCTTGCTGAGTTCTGTAATCAGCTTGTGCAACATCGTCTCGGCCCCGCCGCGCGACAGACCCGTTATCACGTGCAGGACTTTGAGCGGACGGTTTTCTTCAGACAGTCCCATAGCTTGCGGAGCTCAAACTCACGACCTCGTTGTCACATCAATCGACTCGCGCCCGACAGCCGAAACCAATCGGGAGCATTTCTCGAGGACTGGCGCAACAAATTCAATGACCGAGGGGCCGTCAATTTCCCGGCGCGGCGTTGGATTCGGCGGAGCACCTCAGTAAATGTGCGATGCATTCTTTCGCAAAGCGACCCATGGAGCGGGTTTCTCGCGTCGCGGCGATGTTGGCGCAGATCGAGTTGTAAAGCACGGGATTGAGCAACAAATCCTCAAGCGCCTCCGACAGTGCGGCAGCATCGGCTCGCAGGGCGACCACGCCAGTCCGGCCGTCAAGTATCTGCTCGATCAACCCCCCGACCGGGGTTGCAACCACAGGCATACCCGCGCCGAGCGCCGCAGCGGCCACGCCAGACTGGCTCGCTTCGACATGCGACAGCACCATAACGTCAAAGCGGCTCATAATTTCGCTGATTTCGGTGTCCGTAAGCCATCGATTGACGACCTCGGCACCGAGCGCATGAAGGCGGGACGCGCAAGGTCCCAGCCTGCCTTCGCCGAATACGCCAACCTCAATCGGAACGCCGTTACTCTTGAGGATTTCCATCGCATCCAGGAAGAGCGGCAATCCCTTGTAGTCCATGATCCGGCCCATGAAGAGAAGTCGTGCAGGCCGACCGGTTGGCGCCTCGCGGGAGATCGGGGCGGAATAGCTGAGCTCAGGATGGAACAGGGTGACAATTTTTTGTCTGGAAATGCGCCCCAGAGCTTCAAGCCGACCCGCGACCGCACCACTCAGCGTCAGCACGAGGTCTGCGTGATCCATCGACTTGTCCATCCACCCTTTTGCCAGGGATGTGATATCTCCGGGATGGGGATCGGCATCATGCACGATCGGCACGTAAACTGCTCCGGCCGCCTTCACCACAGGCGCAACGATGGGCGACCAGACGTGAGGCATGAGATCGATCACGGCACGTGTGTTGTCGTCGTGCAGCCGCTTTCGTAAGGCAGAGCAGAGCGACGGCAAAGACCACGCTCGGCCGAGCGCGCCCATATCGGTGCGAAATGTCGAAACTGGAAAAAGCGACGCGCCGAATTCTTTAAATTGATCGTAAGTGTCGCACTGGCGGGAGACAGAGACGGTGATGCTAGACGCCGGCTGAGCACGGACCTCACGAGCGAAATCCAAAGAGAAGCGCGTCAAAGCACCGCGCCGCCCCCAGTACATACACATCACGTTAGGTGTTGCAGAAGTACGCAAGCCCCCGTCCATGTTCGTTCCCGCGTCCTCTAGCGACGGAGTGCAAGGCGCCTGAGCGAGGCGCAAAGCCAATGTGGCGGATCTCAATACCGGACTGAAAACTGCGCGGTCCAACGGAAAAGCATGTTTGCCGGATCCTATCCCGCGAAAAGATGTCCATTGACAGACTAAATACTGCTTGGGATTGTCAAATCTTTGAGGGCTTTAGATTTTGTTTCCGCAGAATAATTCACGTGAAGGCGTGCTTTTTACGTACTGGGGGCGTCGAGGGGCGCTGTCGCGTTTTGCTCTCGAGGTCGGGCGCGAGGCATTATCGAACCGCAACTATCGTGCGGCGCTTTCTGTCTCCGAATACAACCAGGATTTTCGTGCAATCCAAGATGTTGGCAGCGAGCTTCTTCCGCTCCGACTTTTTTCCTCGAATTTGGGCGCTCTCACGCAGAGCTGGCGTATCCCTGTCGTTCGCAGCCAGCTCATTTCCTGGGTTCAGGAAGCCCGCATCGGAACCGTCGTCGAGCTGATGCCGCATATCTGGTCTCCATTCATCATGCCAGCGGTTCAGGCCCACGGCGTCAGATACATCAGCGTCATTCATGATGCCGATGCCCATCCGGGCGATCGCTCTAGCATTGCCAAGACGCTGCTCGATCGCGCCATCGACAACGCAGATTTGGTTATTACGCTCAGTGGCGCCGTGGCGGGCCGCCTCGAGGCGATGGAGCGTGTGAGCGCCAAGAAAATCTTCACGCTCTTTCATCCCGATCTGCACTACGGCGGGGTTTCGCAGGTGCGCCGTGCCCCCGTGGACCGGCCTGTGAAACTCTTATTTCTTGGCCGTATTTTGCACTACAAAGGGCTTCCGATCCTCATTGACGCTGTCGAGCAGCTTCGCGCCGACGGACATTCTATCGAACTGGGCGTTTTCGGAGAGGGCCCGCTTGGCGGAAGCGCACCCCGTCTTCGCGCTCTCGGCGCCGAAGTCGTCAACAGATGGCTTTCCACGGACGACATCGCCTCGATTCTCGCCCGCTACGACGTCATGGTTCTCTCCCATGTCGAGGCAAGCCAATCCGGTGTCGCGGCAACGGCGTTTGGAGCGGGGATGCCGGTGATCTGCACTCCGGTGGGCGGATTGCCGGAACAGGTTCTCGATGGCGTGACCGGGATCGTTGCAAGGCGCGCCGACGGCCCGGCGCTCGCGGATGCGATCGCGGGGCTCGCGAGAGATCCTCAGCTCTACAACGCTATAAGCGCGGCAATCGTCGACACCCAAGGCCACCGCTCAATAGCGCGGTTCGTAGAGGACTGCATTGCCCACGCACGCCATGCGACGTCACTGTAGGGAGCCCGCTTCGACTACTGCTGTATTCCATCCCGCCCCACCGCCATTTCCTATGGTCGATGGCACGGCCAACAGTACGTTTCAAACCAAGCAACCTGCCGGCGACAACCTCCGAAAGTTATTCGTCCCGCCCACGTAAAACTCCGGGCGAATAAAATTCCGAGCGTGAATTGATTGCACGCAATAACGTTCGAAAGTAAAAGCGAAATACGAGCAGCCACGCGACGGAATTTCATCCGACAAAAGGCGACGCTCGCAGTGAAACATCTTTCTTGAGGGTTTGCATGACCGCGAAGAAGGCCTTGATCACGGGCGTCACCGGACAGGATGGAGCGTATCTCTCAAAACTGCTCGTGGACAAAGGCTACGAGGTTCATGGCCTGCTTCGCCGAAGCGCATCGGCCGACGTCATCGATGCCCGCCTCAAGTGGCTCGGGATTGCCGACAAGGTCATTTACCACGACGGCAACCTGGTCGACCTCTCTTGCCTCATTCGCATCGTCGAAGACGTTGCGCCGGATGAAGTCTACAATCTCGCCGCACAATCCTTCGTAAAATCCTCGTGGCAGCAGCCTCTCCTGACCGGGTCTGTCACCGGGCTCGGAGCCGCAAACGTGCTCGAAGCGGTTCGGATCGTCTGTCCGCAAGCGCGCTTCTATCAGGCTTCGTCATCCGAGATGTACGGGCTGATCCAGGAGCCTATCCAATCGGAAACCACCCCTTTCTATCCCCGTTCGCCCTATGCCGTGGCCAAGCTCTACGCGCATTGGATGACGGTCAACTACCGCGAAAGCTTCGGGCTCCATGCGTCGAGCGGCATCCTGTTCAATCACGAGTCTCCGCTGCGAGGCATCGAATTCGTCACACGCAAGATCACCGACGGCGTCGCCCGCATCAAGCTCGGCCTGCAGAAGACCATCATGCTCGGCAATCTGGACGCAAAGCGGGACTGGGGGCACGCCAGGGATTACGTTCAGGCCATGTGGCTCATGCTGCAGCAGGAGCGGCCCGACGACTACGTCGTAGCCACGGGCCGGACGACGTCGGTTCGCAAGTTTTGCGAGCTTGCCTTCGGGCACGTCGGGCTGACTGCCGAGGACCACATTTCCGTCGATCCGAGGTTTATGAGGCCCGCAGAGGTCGACGTACTGCATGGAAATTCCGAAAAGGCGCAAAGAACGCTAGGATGGTCTCCGGAAACGAGTCTCGAACAGCTGGTGGCTGAAATGGTGGAAGCCGACTTGGTCCGCCTCAAGAGACACGAGCACCTTTAGCCAGAGCAAGCCAACATGCGCGTTCTCGTCACCGGTGCGGGCGGCTTCGTAGGCCCCTATCTGATCGCTGCTTTGCGCAACCAGTTCGGCAGCGAGCTTGAACTTTTTGCAACGTCCAAAGATCGCGTTCCGCATCCGAGCGTCGGAACAATCGAAGCCCTCGATGTCTGCGATGCGGCAGCTGTCGAGGAGATCGTGCGACGCCTTCAACCGGACCACATCTTTCATCTCGCGGGACTGGCTGCCATTCCGAAGGCCGCCGCCAACGTCGACCTTGCCTGGACCATCCATCTGTTCGGTAGCCTGCACATTGCGAGAGCTATTCTGAACAATGTTCCTAACTCGTTTCTCCACCATGTCAGCACGGGGCAGGTCTATGGTGGGAGCGCGTTACCCGGCCTTGCTTTGGACGAGACCGCCCTCCTTGCACCGAACAACACTTATAGCGCAACCAAGGCATCCGCGGATCTCGCACTCGGGGCGCTCGCGGCCGAAGGCTTGCGCTGCGTTCGCCTCCGCCCCTTCAATCACATCGGGCCTGGCCAGAGCGAAGACTTCGTCGTTTCCAGCTTCGCGATGCAGATCGCGCGGATCGAGGCCGGCCTGCAAGAGCCCGTGATGCGCGTTGGAAATCTCGATGCCGAGCGCGATTTCCTGGACGTCCGCGATATCGCAACCGCGTATGCGCTCGCGATCAAGAAATCGGGAGAGCTCGAAGCGGGAACAGTCCTCAACATTGCGTCAGGACGCCCCATCCGAATTCGCGACATCCTTCATCGCCTCGTCGCGCTGAGCGGCGTTCGGATCGCAGTGGAACAAGACGCAGCGCGAATGCGGCCGAGCGACATTCCGCGGTTTATCGGCGACGCGGCTCGTGCGCGCCAGATTCTCGGGTGGTCGCCCAAATGGGACTTCGAAACGACACTCACGGACATTTTGAACGACGCCCGCAACCGAGTGCGCGAAACAGCCAGCGGTCGCGCTTGACCTATCGCGCGACGCTGCTCTGTGTCTCCGGCCGCTGATCGATTATGGCCCGGACCGAACGGGCATAGCGCTCGGCGCCCCAGGCATCGAGCGCAAACTGGCGACCGCAAGCACCGAGGCGCCGACCCAGGCCTTCCTCGGAGCGCAATCTGACAAGCGCGGCCGCTGCCTGCTCGACATCGGCCTCCGCCCAGCTCGCAGATGGATCGTGGTAGGTTCTCTGCTCATCGAGCGCTGGCACGAGATGATAGTCGATCGGGAAGCCATGATCTCGCGTCAGGAAATCCGTATTTGCCGACCAATTCGTTGCGACGACCGGCAGACCGGCCAGCATGGCCTCGGCGATGGGCAGGCCGAAGCCTTCCGCGCGATGGAGAGAAAGCAGCACATCCGATCGCGCGTAGAGGCTCGCAACTTCCTCTCGCGACATGCTATGTGTGATCAGGTCGATGTTGTCCGCGTCGGCGACAGCTTCCTCGATACGGCGCAGGCCAGCCGGATACAATGAGGTATTCTGAGTTTTTACGATAAGCCGCGTAGACCTGTCGTTTGCGAATGCTCTACGGAAGGCGGCAATCGCAGCAAGCGGGTTCTTTCTGGCGAAACTCGATCCCGTGTCGAACATCGACAAAACAGTAAAGCAATCCGAACGCTCCCTCTTGTCCCAGTCCTTTACGATTCCGTCCGTATAGGCCGCGACCGGATGGGGGAAAACCTTTACGGGCTTTCCTGCGGCAATCGATGAGATCGCAGCTTGCGTAAAATGGCTGGACACCCAGATCTCATCGACGAACGGGACCCCGCCCGACCACGAAGCCGGCACTCGCGGCAGTTCCCAATGCCAAACGCCGACTATTCTCTTGCCATCGAGCAATGCGCGGCCGAGCTTCAGCAAGGCGACGGGAAGAATGGGGCTATTGACGTGTGCGATGATCGTGCCGTTGCCGACCATCGCTCTTCCGTCTCGAAACGAGAAGTCGACGTTCCTCGCCTGCATCAGCGTTTTTTTCGGAAAGATCGACCGCATAGACCTCGAGGCCGGTCTGTTCGAGGGCTTGGTAGCAAAGCCGAGCCGACTGCCCCAGTCCCGTCGAAGACGTCAGCACCCCAGCAATGATGATCGGCTCAGCGCCGCTCTTCCCCAACGCAGCTCGTGGCGCAAGCCTGGCTGCCACACCCTGAAGCATCCTGCCGCGCGCACCGGGAGGCAATCTTTGCCAGAGTTGACGGTGTAGAAATCGCCTCAGCACCGGGCTGCCTTAGTCTTCTGGGGGCTCATCCATTCGAGGCTGGACCGCGACCGATCGATACGTGACACGTTTACAGTTGCTTCGATATCGAGGCAACGTGTTGCATTCAATCCACCAAACGACTTCCGGGATGTGCCTATAAGTTCCAAGTGGCCGAGGACGATATTTCAACGCTGAGAGGCTCGTTCTCGCCGATCCGGCTTGGCCGACAGCGATTGACGATCGAATGTTCAAACAACGTGCCGAGTCGCTCCATGCCCCTTTCCCACAACAGCCGCGCACGGAAGCGGCGGACAGGTGACTCGCTGCTGCTTCTCGCGCTTGGGGCAGCAGGGCTCGTCTCGGGATCCTGGATCGTACAAGCTTACCTGAGCAAGAGCTCGACCAAGGCGCCATCCACCGGCCCCCTCGTGATCGAGCAGTTCAGCGAAGAAAGCGTGCACCAATTCGCCACGCCTTATGTCGACAAGAAGAAGCTCAAGGATGGCTGGTTCCCGCCCGAGCCGTGGGGCGTGTGGTCCAAGGCGCTTGTGTCCGAGCTGTCTATCCCGATCGGAGAGACCTACTCGGACACGCGGATATCCGCGCAAATCCGCGCATTTGCCGCACAAGAGGTCAAAATCGAGGCAAATGGCACCCAGATTGCCAAATGGCGTTTGGGCACGAAGACCTCGACGCAGACGGCAACCGTGCCGCGATCTCTCGTGAATGCCGCGCGAAGCCTGGAAATAAAGTTCACTGTCGAGCGACTGGCCTCGCCCAGCGAGGACGGAAAGAGCCGGGATGCGCGCCAACTCGGAATCGGACTGACCAGCCTGACGCTCGCTCATTGATGGCACCGGTAGGCGCGCTTCGAGGGCGCAACAGCAAAACCGTAACGGAATTTTCTCGATACACACGCAGGCATATCCGCCACCCCGAACGCGCATCGCCAGCGGCCTTAATTGTTGCATAAAATGGACACCTGCGCCATTAAGCTATTGGAACACGGTTCCATTATGCGAATATTCTGAGACGACAAATCGTTGACCGTCGTGGGGGAAGAGCTTTTACCGTGACCAATCTCAGTGCCGATCTGAGCCGAGACGCCTAAAGCAAGCCTAGCGTCACCGTCGTCATCCCAGTCAAGGACGAGCAGGATACGCTTGCGCGTCTCGCTGACGGTATTTTCGAAGCGGTCAGCGGCCACGTCAAAAGCGCGGAAATCATTTTCGTCGATGACGGCAGCAAAGACAAAAGCTGGCAGGTGATGCAGGACCTCGTTCTGCAGCATCCCGGACAGGTGCGGGCGCTGAAGCTGAGGCGGAACTTCGGCAAGTCCATCGCGCTGGCAGCGGGCTTCAAGGTCGCCCATGGCGACGTGATTTTCACCATGGATGCCGACCTGCAGGATGACCCGAAGGAGATCCCTCGCTTTCTCGAGGCCCTCGACGGTGGGCTCGATCTCGTCTCGGGCTGGAAACGCAAACGTAATGATCCGCTCTCCAAGACGTTGCCGTCGCTGCTGTTCAATCGTGCGACCGCCTGGATAACCGGCGTGAAGCTTCACGACTTCAACTGTGGCTTTAAGGCTTACCGGCGCGAGGTCATCGAGCAGCTCAAGCTTTACGGAGAGCTGCATCGCTACATCCCGGCGCTCGCAAACGATGCCGGCTTCCGGATCGGCGAGATCGAAGTGGAGCATCACCCGCGCCGGTTCGGCGTGACGAAATACGGCCTGGAACGCTACGTCCGCGGCTTTCTCGATCTCATCACGATCCTGGCGACGACCCGCTATCTGCAGCGACCCGGACACCTGTTCGGCGGACTTGGCGTGGGCTTCGGCCTTCTCGGTGTTATCATCCTCGGATACCTCAGCGTGATCTGGCTCATGGGGGAATCCATCGGGCACCGGCCGCTGTTCTTCGCCGGCATTCTTCTCATGGTCTTTTCGGTGCAGATGATCTCTCTCGGCGTGATCGCCGAACTTTTGATCCGCCTCTCCACTCCCCGGGATGTAGGAGACCTGGTGGTGGCGGATGTCTCGGAGCGACCAGCCACCAAGGTCGTCGCAGAATGATCCAGAAGCTCGGGTTTCGGGTGATAATTGCCGCTATAGGGACGCTCTCATGACAGCCAACATCAGAATTGAAGATGGTCTTGTGATCGGCACCGCGGGCAACAAATACGAGTCGAAGAACCCGATCGCCCGCCTGCTCGTGCGTGGTTTTGACGACGCGGTTTCGCAACTTGCCGCGCAGGCTGCTCCCCAGACGATCCTCGAGGTCGGATGCGGAGAGGGCCATGTCGTGCAGCTGCTGCTAGGTGCGACGACCGCGAAGATTCACGCGACCGATATCTCGGCGACCTGTATTGCCGACGCCAAATCGAACATCTCGTCGGATCGCGTCACCTTCGCCGTCGAGGACGTGATGACGATCGGGCCGCGTGGGGCCTCTCCTCCGGACATGGTGGTGTGCTGCGAGGTTCTGGAGCATCTCGAAGACCCTCGCAAAGGGCTTGAGGCGCTTCTTGCGCTCGGCGCCGACTATTATCTGCTCAGCGTGCCGCGCGAGCCCCTTTGGCGTGTCCTGAATTTTTCAAGGGGGGCCTATGTAAAGGATTGGGGGAACAGCCCCGGGCACCTCCAACACTGGAGCAAGCGTGGCTTCCTCAAGTTTATCAGCGAGCGCCTAACCCCAATCGCCGTCCGTTCGCCTGTGCCGTGGACGGCCGTGCTGTGTCGTCCAAATGGACGCTAGGCTTGGTCGCTGGGCGAAGGCCGCAGGTTCGGCGCTCGCCATCGTATCCGTTGTCTTCATTGCCGCTCTATTCTGGAAAGAGCGCGATGTTCTTTCCACCTTCCAACCGGGAGCGCCCGGCGTCGTGGCATTAGCGTTGTCGGCGCTCGGCTACGGGTTGCTTGGATGGGTCCTGGCGGATGCTTGGCGCCAACTGCTCATTTGGTCCGGTGAAACGAACATTCCCCGCTCGTATGCGCGCCGTATCTATGCTCAGACGCAGATCGCAAAGTACATTCCGGGGAACGTTGCGCAGTTCGCCGGACGGCAGGTCATAGGCCGTCAGGCGGGATGGACACACACCGGCCTTTTGCTCTCAACCGTGTTCGAGTTGCTGAGCCTCGTTTGCGTGGCGGCTGCCATAGCGGCGGTGACCATTGCCACCGGGGCTTTCGATGCGCTCCTGTGGAAACTGCTCGCTGCAGGCGGGATAGCGGCCGTCTTGGTCGCGGGCGGCGTGCTCGCTTTGCGTATCAGCCCACGCCTACTCGCCGATCGCTGGCCGGACTTCGCCGATCGCTTAGCCCGTCTCAAGCTGCGAGACCTGTGGCCAGTTTTTGCCTACTACACGCTCTTCTTTGCCACTTCCGGACTTCTGTTCATCGTCGTGACCGCCGTTACGATTGGTGAACCCGTTGCTTACGAGCACTGGCCAAGGCTGATCGGGCTGCTTTCAATTGCCTGGATCGTAGCCACTTTGACGCCAGGCGCGCCATCGGGCATCGGGGTCAGAGAAATGGTGCTTGTGGCAGGCCTAGCCTTCATCACGACAACCGACAAAGCGATCCTCATCGCAACGCTGTGGCGAGCTGTAACAGTTAGTGGCGATCTGCTTTTCTTTCTCTCCGCCGGAATTCGGACTCCAAAGATCACCCTCTCTCCTCCGCAGGCGTAGTTCATGCAGGGATAACCTATCGGCAATCCCGGACCCGTCTTTGTCGCTTTTTTGCGACTCTCCCGACTGAAGAAAAGTGAAGCTCGAATGGCATCTGCAGTTTTCAACGCTTTCGAAATTGCGCGACCCGCTCTGTTTCTAGGCCTCTATGGAGTCCTGATCGGTCTGGGTGTGCAGGCGGCGGTTGCACGGTACGCCAGATTTCCTCGCAGCATCGGCATTGTCATGGGCATCGGCCTTAGCGTGGTGATGGTAGCCATGGTCTATTCTCATCGGCTTCTCGGCAACGTCCTGCTACCGATTGTGCCCTTCGCAATTCTTGCCTCCATATCCATTCTGCTCCAAGCAAAACGCAGTACATCAGTTTTGAATCCGAACGGGAACCGCCCGCCACGTAGGTTTTTAACTCATTTTCACAATCCAATCGCGTCAACGGATTTCATCGCCGCCGTTGCGGCGGTTCTGGTGCTGGCACCAGTTCTGAAGTACGGCCTTGCCCCGTGGACCAGCGGGACAAACGATTTTCCTAACTATGCAGCGTCCGCTGAGATCTGGGTGGATTCCGCCTCCGCCTTTGCTGAGCGACATCCTGACGCCTTCGGAGGCCTCCAACTTCTTAGGGCTTCGTTCGAAAAGCCTATGGTTACAGCGCTCATTTCGCTGACCAGCACGCTATCCGGTGTGCCGCCCTATCAACTGCTAACTCCGACTCTGCTGGTTGTATTGTTTGTTCTCATTTCCGCTCTACTCGTTCTGGCTAGAGCGCTATTTACACTTGGACATGTCACATCAACGGTCGCTGTTCTAATACCGACATTCTCTGTCGTTCCGATTTCGCGCGTCTATGATGCCCAGTTGGGTCAAGTCACGTTCGTTGCGCTGGCCGCCTGTCTTCTCGCCATTTTAGCAATGACCGCTTTCCGGCGAACACACAAAGGCCAGCTGGCGCTCGTATCGACTGGAGCGATCGCTGGGGCGGCTGCGCTCGGTTCTAACTTCACGCTCGCTCTGGGCAGTGCGATTATACTGGGCGCGCTTCTCATTTGGATACTCGCAAAACGCCCAACGCATCTTAGCGAACGCGTGATCCTGTCGGCAAAATCCGCTTTGGCCACTGCGGCGCTTAGTGTGCCCATGGTGACTTGGTATCAGGTGTCCATGACTCACCAAACCAGCGGTGGTCCAGGATTTAACGTTCCCCTCGCCTCGCCTTTGGCTGCGATAGGCCAACAAGTAGCGCTCTTTGAGGCTGGGGCACCGTCTCAGGTGCTGCTATTTTGGGTGATTGTCCTGGCGACTGCAGCCGCGTTGCTATGGTCTCGCTCTTCGGATCTTTGCAACAAGCAAGCTGATTTCTTCCTTTTGGCCGCAACGCTGGTCAATGCTTCGATAATTGGTTTCAAGCTCGGATGGAACAACTACGCCGTTCACAAATGGTTTGCGGTTGCGATTGCGCTCGGAATGCCTTTACTTCTTTGTTATGCGGTATCCTCACTTCGCGGAAGGGCGCGGATCGCATCTGTGGGCGTTATGATCCTATTGGCGGCGTCCAGCGTGACGATCGGCTTGCGGAGAGGCTTCGCTATTCCACACGTTATTGGCCATGATCTGATCAATCTTCAGAACAACGCGTTGCTTGCAACCACGGATTTTCTCAATATTCGCCTGGGCGAGCCTCATCAGAACTCATTCGCCGCTTTGGCCGTGCCTTCGCGAACCGTTACGGTGATTGAAAAAACATACGCACCGGCTAGCCCACCGAATGCAGGGCCTTTTTTGGTTCGCAAAGATCAAGTTTCCGCCCTCGATCTACCAGATCTACTTGAACTCAATCAAACCTATGCTCTGACGTCGACAGTGCTTGCGTTGGATGGCCCAAAGCTTGAATTCAACAGCAACAACCCAGCTTCGCGCCGCTTTCTGTTCGGCAGTTGGCATCCACCAGAAACATGGGGGACTTGGTCAAGCGGCACACATAACTATGTCGTGTTCGATCTTCCGCCGGAACTGCAAGCACGTGACTTCAGCATCACCGTGACGGGCTATGCTTTTGCAAAAGTCACGACACCGCAAGACATCGAGGTTGTCGTGAATGACATCTCACTACTGGTTCAACCATATCCGAACCAAGGCTCAAACTCGTTCACAGTTTCCGTTCCGCGCCAGCTGACCGAGTCCAGCAAAGGACGCGTGACCGTCAACTTCAAATCGAAACAGCCTTTGTCGCCTTCGGCATTCGGCTCGGCCGATAAAAGACTTCTCGCCTTCGGATTGGTCAGCTTAGAAGTAGGATCTTCGGGATTGTCATCGGATATCGCTAGATAGTTTTTTCGGCAACCATGATCCATCCGATGGAGCCGGCCTCGGCCCCAAAATGAGTCACCTTGAAGCCGCAACGTTCGACACATGCGGTCAGGAAGCGAGCGCTCCAACCGCTCTCGAACCAACCGAACTTACGGATGCAATAGACGGATAGGGGATCGGTCCTGATCCCCCAGTGCTTCCAGATGTCGTTGACCGGCTCGCCCGCGAGCAACAGCTTTCCGCCGGGCTTGAGCCTGCTATGCACGAGAGACAGCGTCTCCCATGGCCTGATCGAGTGATGTAAACTCTCATAGAAGAGCGCTGCCTCGTACTGCGCGTCGCCGGGAATGCCCTCAAAGCTACCGACGAACGCCTCGACCTTGTGGCCGAGGCGAGTGGCCCGACGGTTTACCAGTTCAACAAACCTCGGATTTATATCGATACCCGTGACGCGTAGGCCCAAAAAGGCCAGCAATTCGCTGGTCATTCCCCAGCCGCACCCCATGTCGAGAACGTGTGCCCCGATCCCCAGCCCTGAATACTCGATGGCGCGTGCAACGCGCCCGACATGCACGGCAACGCCGTCGGGGGCGTGATGCGCGTAGGGATTTGCGGCGCCGACGTGGGCTTCCAGCTTGAAGTCCGTCAGTTCGTTCTTGCCCTGATCGATCTCCCGTCCTGAAATCTCTCGATACACGGCAATCTGCTGCGCGGTGTAGGCTTCACCGAAAGGGTCCAGGCTCTCATCGACCTTCACCGCCGGAGAATATGATCTGCCCTTCCAGAACTCTTCGACGGGCGGTGTCTGGGGCGGGCCAAGCTTGTCCGATTCCGAGATGAACCAGTCTAGTTCGGCGGCCCTTATGGTGTTTGATTTTCCGTTGAGAAGCGACGCAATGACAGCGGAGAACGGCGTCGACTTTCGCGCTTTTTCAGGTGGATTGAGGGCGTTGTATTCCGGAGACGCCCTCAAGCTCTGTTCCAGAGCATCGACCTCCTTGTGCAAAGCCAAGTGGTGCGAAATGACGTCTTCACTTTCCGGCAATCGGCGCAGCAGCTTCTGGTAAGCTTGGACGACATCGCCACGGTCTATCATTAGGAACTCGTTTCCTGGCGTTAAGCGATGAAGCTCTCGAAAGAACAGTAGAGATCATCGACACATCCTGCAGATACGAGGTTGTCGTGCAGAAAAGAAAGCGCCTCAGAATCGTTTGATATTCTCAGCGGCGCACCTGCTCTCCATCTGTAAACATAGGGAAAGGTTTCCCTCAAAGTATCCAGCATTTGACGCGGATTTATGTTTCTGAACCCGATCATGGTGAAGGCGTTAAACTCGACGAAAATTGCGGGTCTCAGCTTATACAGAGTGTTTTTTGCCCCCGAGATGGCATCAATCTCGAAGCCTTCAACGTCGATTTTTATAAGGTCTATTCGCCGAATGCTTTCGTCCTCAACAAAGTTGTCCAACGTTGTCATCTCAACTTTCACGTCTGACTGACGTCCGAGTGTGCTGTCAGCGATAATGTGACTTGCTGAGCTCGAATTGCTGTCCGCAAAGAATGAAATCTCGCCTTTGGTGGCACCTAGAGCCAACTCGACCGCACGAATATTCTTCAGTCGGTTTGCTTCAATCGTCTTGACAAGGCAGGCGTGCGTCGTCGGCTGAGGCTCGAAGGCAACGACCTGACTTGCGCGCCGAGCTGCTGTCAGCGTCGTCAATCCGATGTTGGCACCGATGTCGAATACGACCGCATCTTTAGACAGGGTGCTCTCGATCACAAACGAAAAAAAATCGTTGCTTGGATCTCCGAGAGTGACATGTTCGAAGTAGGGATCGCCATCGATACCATAGATCGTAAATCTGTCGCCCCCGTAGGAAAGACTGCGCGCTCGGATCAAATCTACTCTCCCGCCCCCGGCCCAACTTCAACTTGGGCGCCGTACGCTTGACATGTGTTGCGCACGCTCCCCTCAGGGGTTGAGGCTCTGTCATCGTCAAAAAAAAAGCAAGTCTCGCCATGGAAACTCATGCCTAAAAACATGGTCTAGATGAGCGATCGGATGCCTCTGAATATTTTTATTGGGCGCTTACGCGTTAGTGGTTGCGAAGGGGCTTCTGTCGGACGCTGGCACTGCCGCCCGCGCCGCGCCTCTCCGGGGGGCTCGAGGGCCGCGCAACCTCTCCCCAACCGAGACTATTCGATTCCAAACATTAGTCATGCTCGAAGATCCCAATGGCGCGATGCCATCGCGCTATCTCGTCTACCCGCCGCGGATACCCCAACAAGCATCCGACCGTTTCTGCACCATATGAATACCGGCTTCCGAAAGCCATATTGGTATCCCCAGGCGCGGAGGCCGCCTTACTTGCGTCGCGCGCCGAAACGATCAAGCTAAACGAGTCCCCAGTCCTCCGTAGATATACGTCAACATAAATACTGCTGTTTTCCATATGATATATACCAGTGGGTTAGTCTGGACACCACCTAGACCCCGCTTGGAGCGCGACTAGCATGACAACCTAGGTGAGAGATTCTCACTGGGATTCGCGCAGCCTAACTGCGAAGCTAGCGCCAGAAGGATTTCCAAATGTTCGTCTCTTACGCCCAAAATTTCGAGGATGTTCTGCTCTGGCGCGTCTTCAAGGACGTGAAAGACGGCTTCTACATTGATGTGGGCGCTCAAGATCCGATCAACGACTCCATCAGCTTGGCGTTCTACGAGCACGGCTGGCGGGGTGTGCACGTCGAGCCCGTGCCAACAAGCGCCGCCAAGCTCCGCGCGCATCGGCCCGACGAGGAGGTCGTGGAGACAGCGATCGCCAGCGAGGAAGGCACACTTGCCTTTTTTGAAGTTCCCGATACAGGCCTGAGCACGGGCAAGGAAGATGTTGCCCAAAGGCACAGCGGCGACGGCTTCGAAGTGCGCCAATTACGAGTGCCTTCTATTCGACTGTCGACGCTCCTAGATCGCTACGCCGGAAAGCCCATTCACTGGCTCAAGATCGATGTTGAGGAAATGGAGCGCGACGTTATAACAAGTTGGGTGCCTTCTGCCGTCCGCCCCTGGGTGGTCTTGGTTGAAAGTACTCGGGCCCGCTCTCAGGAGCCCAATCATTTCGAGTGGGAAGCAGACTTACTGGCACTCGGATACGAGTTTGCACATTTCGATGGATTAAATCGCTTCTACGTTCATACTGGCCAAATACATTTAAAGACCATCCTTGGGCTGGGACCCAATTTCTTTGATGATTTTGCGGTAGGCGGAAACTCCCCTTACGCGCGTAAGCTAAACGCAGACATTGCCGACCTGGAGCGGCGTGAGGCAGAAGAGATGGCCAAAGTCGAGGAGCTGGCAAAGGCTGTCCAAGCGATGCTCGAACGAGAGGGCAAGAGGGACTCGGCTACAAACGAGACGCAGGCTTGGCAGGCCACCAGTGCTGCTCTTTCAAAAGAACTGACACTCAAAAACCAGACGGTTGAAGCTCTCACTGCCCAATTAGAAGACTGCAAACTGCGCATTGCGGAACTCGAGACTTCGCATTCTCAAATTCGCTTTGCGTTACAGGATCAGTTCGCGGCACATCATGCCGCCTTGTCGGCAAAGAATGCCGAGATCGAAAATCGAGATGGCGAAATTGCCGAACTCCATGGGGTTGTGAATTCTCTCACACTTCGCGCAGCTGAACTCGATCGTTATTTTAGCGACATCCACGGCTCGACGTCATGGCGCGCGACGGCCCCGCTTCGCGCCCTCAAGAAGGGGGGCGATACCGCTCTTCGTTGGCCGCAGCGCCAATCACGAATGCTGTTTGCGCGAGCGGTGACATGGGCTATCGCTCGGCCGCGCTTGAAATCGGCACTGAAAAGTGCTGCATATTTAGTACCTTCAATCGAGCGGCGGGCTCGGGAAGCTGTCATAAATCTCGGATATGGCACTACCACCACGCCGAATATTGGCGGAAAATGGATAATTGAACCGGATCCGGTTGCGTTGGGAAATTGGGAAACGCTCCTAGGCGCTCCTCACAATGAGCGGAAATTATGACGAATGCGTGTTTGGGTTGATGGTCAATGTTTTCAGACGGCAAGTAGATCGAGGGGAATAGGAAGATACGTTTACGAGTTGTTGCGAGAGCTTTCCCAGCATCCAGATGTTGATCTTTCCATCTCGCTAAATGCTGCACTTCCAGAAGCTGGCGTTGCAGCACGGACCGCACTTGAGAACATTGTTTCTTTTGACCGCATTCATGTCTGGCACGGTCGAGCCGAGGGAGGAGAAGCATACTACGGCAATACTCCATGGAGATCCTGTAGCGAGCTGGCACTCACCCATCACGTCAACATGCTCAAACCCGATCTGGCGTTGTCAGCGAGCGTGTTCGAAGGTGCCGTCGATCCTGCTGTTCCGTTCATTGCCGGACGGGCTTGTCAAGTTCCGACAGCGGTTATTTTCTATGACGCCATACCGTGGCGCTTCCCCAAGCAGTACCTCTCGGACAGAGGAAACTACTCCTATTACAAGAGACGGATAGACTCGTTGGAGTATTTCGATTCCGTTCTCTGCATATCTGATTTCTCCAGGAATGAAGCGGAGTCTGTCCTAAAGCGACCCGACGCCGTTAACATGGGCGCTGGAATTGCGGACTCGCTTTTGACCGCGATAAAGACCTACGATCCCAAGGCGCCCGAGGCGGAGGATAAGTACTTTCTTTACGTGGGCGGCCTTGATTGGCGAAAGAACGTCAAATTGATATTCGGCGCTCGCGAGCTTCTAGCTGAGCGGGGCCTAAACGCAAAAGTACTCGTTGTCGGAGACAATGACGACGATGCTATCGCTCGAACAAAGGCCGAGCTTTCATCTCGCGCGAACAACCACCGAGACGTTGTTTTTTTAAATCATGTAAGCGACGCACAGTTGGTTAACCTCTACAAGAACGCTTTGGCTTTGATCCAGCCGTCGTTCATGGAGGGATTTGGTCTCACGGCTTTGGAAGCGATGGCTTGCGGCACCCCTGCAATCGTCGCTCGGGCCGGTGCGCTGCCTGAAGTGGTCGGGGAATGTGGCCTATTGTTTGATCCCAGCTCTCCGGAGGAATTGTCCCGTTTAATGCATCGCGTCATCGAAGGGGACATTGACCACGAAGCGCTTCATACGGAGGGAAAAAGGGCGGTTGAACAATTCACCTGGAAAAACGCTGCAGAAATATTCGTTGGCGCCGCACGTGAAGTCGTATCAAATCGCAAAGGATCGTCAGAGACGCGAAGCAATGGCGAAGTCTCCCTCCAGGCACGAAAAATATTAGCGTCCAATCAGCTGGAAGTGCCTCAGGTTGCGCGTCTCTTCGCGCTTTCTGAGCCAGCAGGGGCGGAAAGCACTCCCCGGCTATTCGTGGATGCTTCCTCTACTATGATTCAAGACCACAAAACCGGAATACAAAGGGTTGTAAGTAAGATATGCGGAAATATCTGCGAGCTCGACGGTGATACAGAAACGCGCATTCTTTTCTGCGACGACGAAACGGGTTGGTATTCATCCCCGAAGTGGACCGGAAAACCGTTAGAAAAGTCCATAAACAGTAGAATTGTCGAGCGGGCGGGTGACCATTTCCTGATGCTTGACAGCTCCTGGGCCTTTCACACCCTGCACCAAAGCTTGTTTTGCGCGTCTCGCTTGCGAGGCGCTGAGATCATTTCGTGCCTCTACGACACGGTGCCCTTACGCTCCCCCGCGTTCTGTGATCTCGGGATGCCCATCATCTTCAGCCAATGGTTCCGAACCGCGCTCACATACTCCACCGGTTTCGTTTGCATCTCGCGTGCTGTCGCCGATGAGCTGTATGCAATTCTTGATGCCATTTCGTTCCCTCAGAGACTGAAGATCGGGTACTGGCAGTTGGGAGCCGATTTCGTCAGCCAAGCCCCGGAAAGTTCCGCCGAAGAGCTGCAACAGAGGCGGCCTATAAAGTTGCGTCCAGTATTTTTAATGGTGGGAACGCTGGAGCCGCGCAAGGGGCATCGCGTTGCGCTGGATGCGTTCGAGTCTCTGTGGCTGGCTGGCGTAGATGTCGATCTTGTCATCGTCGGCAAGAAAGGATGGGGTATCCGGGCGTTTGAGCAGCGGATCAGACACCATCCGGAATTTGGCCGACGACTTGTTTGGCACCACGGCATCGACGATGCCACTTTGCGCGGACTCTATGAGAGCTGCGATGCGTTGCTCGCGGCATCCTTCGCGGAAGGCTTTGGTTTGCCGATCGTAGAGGCAGGCTACTTTAGCAAGCCCGTGATAGCGAGCGACATTCCGGTATTCCGCGAAGTTGCCAAAGGAGCAGCCTCTGCTCGCTTCTTCAAAGCGGGATCATCCAGAGACTTGGCCGATACGGTTCGGAATTTCCTCGCGTCCAAGCGGACCGAAGAACAAGACGGCGCGTCGTGTTTGTTGTGGCCCAGTTGGCGCGAAAGTGCCGAACAGCTGCACGAAGTGGCTCTTGGCAAGAACTGGTACAAAATCTACGAACCGCACGTATCCAGAGAGTATGCTGCCCTTGGCGATCTCGGCCAAATCTCGATGGATAAACCTCTTAGCGTCGCCGAGCGCACGCACTCCCTCCGTCTGGTCGAAGGGCCGGATCCCGATGATAGTGGACGAGCTTTCAAGATTGTCGTGGCCGTCACCAATGAGTCGTCGACGGTCTGGTCGAGCGAAGGCGCGCCTGACGGAAATCTCAGCGTCGCCCTGAGCTTCCACGTCTTGAACGGCAGCGAGAAAATTTTGCAGTTCGAGAACCAACGATCATTCATTCCGTTCGTTCACTTGCCGGGGGACGTGCACTACATGGCTGTGTTCGTGCCTGCCGAATGGAAACTCCGCGGCGCCCGCTACGTCGATATCGAGCTTGTCCAGGAAGGCGTGGCGTGGTTCGGAAAGCCGCTGCGCGTGGCCCTGTAGACCTGACGCCGACCCAAAGCTGGCAAGAGAGATCGCGGTGAACTAGGATTGCGGTTGCACGGGCCCTGACGAGCGGCCCCAGAAGGATCAACGGGCGTATGTTCGAGAGTTTGTGGAGATACCGGCATTTCATCAGCTCGTCGATCAAAGGGGATTTGCAGGGGCGTTTTGTCCGCTCTCGCTTCGGCGGCCTTTGGTTCATTCTACATCCGCTTGCCCAGGCCCTCATTTTTTCGCTCGTCCTTTCGGAGGTCCTGAAAGCGAAGCTTCCCGAAAACGATACGCCGGCGGCGTATCCCATCTATCTTTTATCGGGCATGGCGGCATGGACGTTGTTCAGTGACATTCTCACGCGCAGCATGAATGTCTTCATCGAACAAGCGCCCATTATGAAGAAAATAGCGTTCCCGCGGCTATGCTTGCCGATCATCGTCGGTGGCAGCACTCTGATTACCCATTTCTTCCTGCTGGCAGCGATCTTTGTGATCTTCATCTTCTTCGGTCACGCGCCCGGCGTCACGCTGATCCTCCTGCCGCTAGGGGTGTTGTTGATCGCTGCGCTCGGTTTCGGGCTGGGCGTTATCCTGGGAGTGATCAACGTCTTCATCCGCGATACCGCGCAGGTGATAACGATCGCGTTGCAACTGTTGTATTGGATGACGCCCATTATATACCCGATCAACATCGTGCCGGAGCAGTACCGCTTCATTGTCGAGCTCAACCCCCTCACGCCTTTGATCGGCCTCTACCAGGATGCTCTTCTGTTCGATCGCTGGCCAGATCCGGCCACGCTGATATGGCCAACGATGCTTGGAATTTCATGCGTCGCTTTCGCATTTGTTTTCTTCCGCCGGGCAAGCCCCGAACTGCTTGATGTACTCTGACAATGACCGTGCTTACCGTCCGCGACCTGTCCAAGCGCTACGCAACATATGCGAGCAATCTAGAGAGATTTGCCGGATGGTTCGGCGCGCCCGTCGAGCTTCGCGAGGAATTCTGGCCGGTCCGAAACATATCGTTTTCGCTGTCGGCCGGAGAGGCAATCGGCCTGATCGGGCAGAATGGCGCCGGCAAGAGCACACTTTTAAAGCTCATCACCGGAACCGTGCGGCCGACATTGGGGGAGGTTTTCGTTGGCGGCCAGATCCGTGCGATCCTCGAACTCGGTCTCGGGTTCAATCCGGAGTTCACGGGACGGCAGAACATCTTTCACGCCGGCGGCCTCATGGGACTGTCGCACGCTCGGCTCTCGGAGCTGATGCCGCAGATCGAAGACTTCGCGGAGATCGGCGGCTACTTCGATCAACCGGTTCGAACCTACTCAAGCGGTATGCAGGCAAGGCTGGCGTTTACACTCGCGACAGCCGAGAGGCCGGACGTGCTCATCGTCGACGAGGTTCTGTCCGTCGGTGACAGCTATTTCCAACACAAGAGCTTCGATCGCATTCGCCGTTTCAAAGACGAAGGAACGGCGATCATTCTGGTTACCCACGGCCTCGGGGATGTCAGAGCACTGTGCGATCGGGCGATATTGCTCGACAAAGGGCAGATCTTGAAAGACGGGAACCCTGACGAAGTTATCGACTATTACAATGCCCTCATCGCTGCGAAAGAGAACGCGAAGCTTTCAGTCGAGCAGCGGCGCGAGAAAAACGGGTGGTTGTTCACGAGGTCGGGCACGCTGCAGGCGCGCGTCACGTCACTCGATCTCTTCGATGCCGATAACCATGAACCGGTCCATGTTGCGCGCGTCGGACAGCGGCTGCGCCTTCGGCTTGTCGCCAAAGCGGATGTCGATATCCCGCGTCTGGTTCTCGGCTACATGCTGCGGGACAGAACGGGGCACGTCGTTTGGGGGAGCAACACCTGGCACACACGCCAAACCCTCGAGGACATCAAGGCGGGCGACGAAATCGCGTTCGATCTCTTTCTGACCTGCGCCTTGGGGCCTGGCTCCTACTCGTTTTCCCCCGCGTTAGTCAGTTCAGATACTCATCTTGATGATAATTTTGACTGGCAGGACAACGCGCTTGTTTTTGACGTTGTGAACGCCGATAGACCCATGTTCATTGGTACGACCTGGATCGACGCGTTATTCACAGTGATGAGACTTTAGGGAACGCAGATTCCGCAATCTCGCTGCAAATACTCAATTGATACAACTTGACGTCCAGGCTTTTCCTATCTTAGGGCTGAGTTCCGTAACGACTCCGCACAGAAAATAGGTCCCATGGTCGGTAGCTGGCGTTCGTGGCTGATCGAACTGCCGCGCTATTTCAAGCGCGCCGTCCTAGCCTTGATAGACTTCTTCCTAGCCAGCGCCGCACTCTGGATCGCGCTGTCGATCCGCTACGGCCAATACTTCGTCCCTACCAGCCTCGGCCAGCTCGGCCTCCTGCTCAGCGGCCCGCTGATCACCCTTCTCGTTCTTTGGCGGATCGGTCTTTACCGGCTCGTCACGCGCTTCATCGGCTATCGCGGCACCCTCCAAATCATCGCGGGTGTCGGCTTTGCCGTACTCGTCTGGTCGCTGCTCGTCTTCATGGTGGGGCAGCTCGGTGTTCCACGGTCCGTCATTCTCACCTATGCGGCCTTGAGCGCGACGCTGCTTTCCTTACTGCGCTACGCGATCGGCATCATTCTCGACAGTGCCGGCATTCCTTATCCCGCGAGCAAGCCCGAAATTGCCCCGAAAACGGCCATCATCTACGGTGCTGGACCGATGGGCATCGCCTTGCTGCAGGCGATGAGACGGGCGGGTGACCGAAAGGTCGTGGCTTTCGTCGACACGGCGCCCACCATGTGGCGCCAGTACATTGGCGAGCTGAAAGTTTACGCGCCTTCCAAGCTCGCGCGGCTGATCGAACGCGAATCCGTTCGCGAAATTCTCGTCGCCGTCCCCGAAGCCAGGCCGCGCCGGAAAATCCTGCATGAACTCGAGCAGCATCCCGTCGAAGTGAAGGTTCTTCCCGCTTACGAGGACATCGCTTCCGGACGGGTTCGCCTCTCCGACTTGCGTCCGGTGGACGTCACCGATCTTCTCGGGCGCGATCCTGTGGAACCGAACCCGGAGCTTCTTCGCCGCAACATATCCGGCAAAGCCGTCCTGTTGACCGGCGCAGGCGGCTCGATCGGCTCGGAGCTGGTGCGGCAGGTGCTGCACCTCGATCCGCGTTTGGTGGTGCTGCTCGATGTTTCCGAGGTCGCGCTTTACCAGGTCGAGCTCGAAGTTCGCGACCGCCTCTGCGAAATACAGAGCACCGATCGGATCCCTAAAGTCAAAGCGGTTCTCGGATCGGTTCTCGACGAGGCCCTAATCAACGATGTGGTCCGGTCCAACGGCATCGAAACGATTTTTCATGCCGCGGCCTACAAGCATGTCCCGATGGTCGAGAGAAATCCGATTTCGGGAGTGGAGAACAACGTGTTCGGGACGCAGGCCCTCGTCAACGCCGCGCTGAAGCACGGTGTCGAACGCATGGTTCTGATCTCGACCGACAAGGCCGTGCGCCCGACCAACGTCATGGGCGCCAGCAAGCGGCTTTCCGAACTCATTCTGCAAGCCGCATCATCGGAGCAAAGCCGGACCGTCTTTGCGATGGTCCGCTTCGGCAACGTCCTGGATAGCTCCGGCTCGGTCATCCGTCGCTTTCGCCAGCAGATCCAGGCGGGAGGGCCGATCACCGTTACGCATCCCGAGGTCACACGCTATTTCATGTCGATCCCGGAAGCCGCCTCGCTCGTTATCCAGGCCGGCGCGATGGCAAACGGCGGCGAAGTGTTCGTTCTCGACATGGGAGAATCCGTCAAGATCGACAAACTGGCGCGCCAGCTGATCCGTCTTTCGGGTCTCGAAATTCGCGACGACACCAATCCTCTCGGCGATATTGCGATCTCCTACATAGGTCTCCGGCCCGGAGAGAAGCTCTATGAGGAGCTTCTGATCGGCGCGCAGACGTCGCGCACGGAGCATCCTCGCATTCAAAAATCCGATGAGCCGTTCCTGCCCTCGTCGGCACTCAGCGTGGTGCTGGCCGACCTCAAGGCCGCCCTGGCTGCTCGCGACGGAAATGCGGTTCGTGCCATTCTCCTGCGCTCCGTCGAAGGATACAATCCCCACATCGAAGAGCCGGAGACGGCGCCACATCCACAAGAAGTGCCGGCGCCGCTCCTCCCGTAGAACCGGGTTTTCGGGCGCTTGAGAGGCATTCGCCGCAGAACCGGAGCGCCTCGCGGCCGCGTGCTTGACAGCCTCCGGCGGGGGTGATCAGTAGCGTTCAGAAGCGTATTCGGGGACCGTGGGGCCGGCCCCATCGAGCGTGTTCTTTGTCTCCTCCAATCAAGCTCTCCCTATTCGGGGACGTTCGCTGACAAAGGCTTCTCAATGCGACCAGAACACGTAGCACAGGCCCTGGATCGAGCCCGCAACATCGTCGATCAGGAAATGGAAGCGCTCGCCCTGCTGCGGGACAGCTTCGATGACAGCCTGACCAAGGCCGTCAGCCTCGTTCACGCTTGCAAGGGGCGGTTCATCGTCACCGGTGTCGGCAAGTCGGGACACATCGGCGCCAAACTGGCCGCGACGTTCGCCTCGACCGGCACACCCTCCTTCTTCCTGCACGCTGCCGAGGCTTCGCACGGCGATCTCGGCATGATCACCAGCCAGGATGTGGTGCTCGCGATCTCCAATTCCGGCATGACCAAAGAGCTGTTTCCCGTGCTCGAGTTCTGCGTGACCAACGGCACCAAGGTCATCTGCATGACTTCGAACGATCAGAGCCGCCTCGCTCAGCAATCGGATATCTGCCTGCGGCTGCCGAAGGTGAAGGAGGTTTGCCCGAACAACCTCGCGCCGACGTCGTCGGCCATCATCACGCTTGCCGCGGGGCATGTGCTCGCCGTGCTTCTGATGGAACAGCGCTCGTTCCTGGATGCCGACTTCGGCAAGCTGCACCCCGGTGGCCGCCTCGGGCTGCTGCTATCCTCGGTGCGTCGCTATACGGAAGAGTTCCAGGATACTGTGCCGATGGTTCGTCCGAACGAACTTTTGGGTCACGTCGTGATCCGGCTCGCAGAAGGCCAGCGCGGATGCGTGGTGGTGACCGAAGAGGGAACCAATCGTCTGCTCGGGCTCATCACAGAAGGTGACCTCAGGCGCGCCTTCTCTCCCGACATGTTCAGCAAATCGGCTCAGGCGATCATGACCACGCGGCCGGTGACGGTCGGCGTCGAAGACCTCATGAGCACGGCCGTCTCTCTGATGAAGGAACGACGGATCGCCAACGTCGTCGTCGTCGACGGCGATACGGTCGTCGACGTGCTGCACACGAAAGACCTGATGCAGCGCGGCTATATGTAAGCGGTCCCGCTTTGTTACCTCACGCATACACACGAGAAAGCCCCGGACCACTGGCCCGGGGCTTTGAACTGTCTATCGACTGCTTCGCAGATCAAGCCGCGACGGGCGCTGCAAGAGCGAGGTCGATCTTCTCCTTCAAAACCTTTTCGTTGAAAGGCTTGATGATGTAGCCGCTCACGCCGGCGCTCTTGGCGGCGTTGATGTTGTCCTGCTTCGATTCCGCAGTGACGAGGATGAACGGCGTCTTGCTCATTTCAGGATCGGCGCGAACGACCTTCAGCAGCTCGTAACCCGTCATCGGCTCCATGTTCCAATCCGAGATGATCAGGCCGTACTGCTTGGCCTTGATCTTCTGGAGGGCCGCCTCACCGCTCGAGGCTTCATCGACGTTTTCGAACCCGATCTGCTTCAGAAGCTTGCGAATAATCCGCACCATGGTGCTGTAATCGTCCACGACGAGTACAGGCATGTTATTCACGCTCATAACCCTATCCCCTTCAAACCCATATCATGCACACGTGGTCCTCTAGGCGCGGACCTTGTACGCAGCTAACTCCGTCGATGTCTGCAAAGTATGCCCGTAGATTGCTTGCAATAGTATTAATAGCGATCCTTTGAAGATGCGGCGTCCGTCCGTATTTCTTGCAATTTTGCGCCACTTGACCGTAACGGAATCGCAACCAATCTCGATTAACTATCGCATTTAAAGAAGACCAATGGGCGCCCGGAGTCCGTCGCGAGCCGCTTCCAACGAAGCCCGGCGCGCAAACGCTCCAGAAGCCGTCGAGGAAGCATCGAGATATGTCCGCACCTCTCATTCGTGTTCTGGTCGTGGACGACTCCCCCTTTATGCGGGGCGTTCTACCTCCCAAGATCGAATCCGATCCGCGCTTCAAGGTTATAGGAACGGCGTCCAATGAACGTGAGGCGGTCGAAAAGACCCTCGCGCTTTCTCCGGATGTCGTGACCCTCGACATCGACATGCCGATCATGAACGGTATCGATGCGCTGAAGGAGATTGTGCGCCAAAGCACATCTTCCGTGATCATGCTCAGCGCCCGAACCGAGCAGGGCGCAGCCATTACGCTCGAAGCGCTGGCTCTCGGTGCCGTCGATTTCATTCCGAAATCCCGCGGCGTCGATCGCATTCACGAAAAACTTCTGGCTGCCGTCGAAGCCCGGATTCAGAAAACGCGGACCTCGACTCAACGGCCCGCACTTGCACGCCCCCTGGCGCCGTCGCGCGCAGCAGGCGGAGCCCGCGTTACGGCCAAAATCTGCATCATCGGTTCAAGCACCGGAGGCCCGCAGGCGCTCCAGACCGTGCTTTCGCAGTTTCCCGACAATCTGCCCGTTCCAGTGGTGATTGCTCAGCACATGCCGCCCAACTTCACGAAGGCATTGGCCCAACGACTCAACGACACCTGCAAGCCCACCGTGGTCGAAGCTGCTGACGGCATGCCGCTCACCAAGGGCACCGTCTATATTTCCCCCGGCGGTATGCAAACCCGCGTCTCCGCCAGCGAACTCAAGGTAACCGCCGATCAGGGCGAAAGCCTCTATAAGCCTTCAGTCGACGTGCTTACCGAGAGCGCGCGGGCTGCGTTCGGAAAGAATGTTCTTGGCGTGATGCTCACCGGCATGGGTGCGGATGGCGCGATCGAGTTTTCAAAGCTGCGGAAACTCGGTGGCTACAATATCTCGCAGGACCAGGCTTCGTGCGTGGTCTACGGTATGCCGCGCTCGCTCGTTGAGCATGGCGGCGCCGATGAGGTGCTTCCCTTGGATCAGATCGGCGCGCGGGTACGTTCGGCGTTCGGGTGCTAGCGCGCGGCGTCAGATCGCGACGTCATCGTCCTCGAAATCACAGAGTTCCGTTTCGCCCGACAAAAGTGACAGAATAAGCGCGTGGCTCTTGTTGGCCGCGCCGAGCTTGCGCTTAATGTTCTCGATGTGGACGCGCACGGTATTGGGGCTGATGTCCAGCTTCTGCGCGACCTCCTTCTCGGAATTTCCGCGGCCGCTCAACACAAGGCAAGCGCGCTCACGCCTCGTCAGCAGCTCTCTGCGCTTGGGGATAGATACCGAAATTTCTTCTTGAAGTGTCGTCACGCGCCCCGCCCCTCGCTCATCGTCTTCTACGCACTTCAACAGATCAATCCACACTCGCCTTATGTAAACAGGGCTAAGGCAACAGGCTTATCTGAACCTGTTGAGTAGCGCCCCTATCACACACGCGCATCCGAGTGTGTGCAAAATGCAATCCATAGCGAGCGGTACGCCGCCTCGACCTCACGAGCGAGCCCGATGCTGTCGGTTCCGATTGGAGAGGCTTTGAACTTTTCACGCAGACTTTGACGCAAACGCGAGAGTGCTCCGATGTTGCTCGCAGCAGTGGCAGCACGTGCGACGTAAGAATCAACGTTGTCCGTCACCCAGTCTTCCAGACCGACGCTGCCGAGAATCGAAGCGCCGAAACGGCCAACGGGCGGGCGCCCGGCCAGCGAAACAACCGGCACGCCGAGCCACAGCGCCTCGATCGTCGTCGTCCCCGCATTGTGGGGGAATGGATCGAGTGCAATATCGATGGTGCCGTAAGCGTCCCAGGTGCGCGGCTGGGGCGAGGTGTAAACGAGTTTCACGCGGCCCGGCTCCAGCCCCAATGCGCTGAAGCGATTGTGCCAGGCAATGCAGTTCTCTTCCTCGCGGAACGGCTTGCTGTTGAGCACGAGGCGGGAATTCGGCACCGACTTAAGTATCCTGGCCCATGCCTTGATGACGTCCTCGTTGATGCGGGCGGGGCGGCTGAAACAACCGAACGTCACATAGCCGTTCTTGAGGGCCGGGAGCGGCGCCACCTCGGGCATTCCCTCGGGCGGCACATAGACATGGGGCATACGCGACAGGCGAATCGGGCGCTCTGAGAAGTAGCGCTCTGCGCCCAACGGCAGCAGGGCTTCGTTGATCAGGAACGCGTCGATTGCCGAAAGACCGGTCGTCGTGCCGGATCCGACCATGTGCGCGACCTGAACAGGAGCCGGCTTGCGCGCGAATGTCAGCAGCCGATTACCGGACGTGTGGCCGGCAAGATCCACCAGGACGTCGATGCCATCCTTTTGGATGAGCTCGGCGAGGTCGGCGTCCGAAAGACCGACGGTCGAACGCCAGCGCGTGGCGTGCTTTCTGAAACGCTCGGTGACCGCATCGGGGTTGGCGACCTCGGCGTAGCAGGTGACCTCATAACGAGATTGATCGTGGGCCGCGATCAGCGATTCGATGAAGAAGCTCACTGCGTGATAGCGCAGGTCCGGCGACACATAGCCGATGCGGAGCGGGCGGTTCGGATCGCGGGTTCCGGAATACGCGGGATTTGTGGGGCGTAGTGGCGCCGCGTGGACGCGATCCCAGCCGCGATAGGCTTCGAAGATCTTTTCGGCCGAGAGGTCGGTGCGATAGTTGAGGCAGAATAGATAGTTCGAATGTGCGATCGAGAAATCCGGTTTGATCGCCACGGCCTGAGCGAAGCACTCGGCCGCCTCGGGGAGACGGTCCTGCTGCATCAGGGCGGTGCCGATATTGTTCAGCGCATTGGCGTCACGCGGGTTTAGCTCGAAAGCCCGTCGAGCCGCCGCCTCGGCTTCGCGCGCATTCCCCGCGAGCGAGAGCGTCCACGACAAATTGCACCAGGCGTCTGAGTAGTCCGGTCGTATCCTCAAGGCGTGGCGCAGGTGCGCTTCCGCCTCTGCAACGCGGCCCATGTCCTTGTAGACAGTTCCAAGATTGTTATGCGCTTCGGGCGACTCAGGCGCGAGCCTGACTGCTTCTTTGCCGTGAAGCTCAGCCTCTGGGAGGCGGCCCATTCCGCGCAGCATCGGCGTGATGTTCCAGCGGAAGTCAGCCCGATCGGGATTTCCGCGGATCGCCTCGATCATGTCGGAGACGGCTTCCGGCAGACGCCCAAGTTTGAAGGCCGATACGCCACGCAAATGCCAAGCGTCGGTATGCCGTGGCATCGCGACGATCACCGCGTTCGCCAAGGCGTGCGCACGGGCATAGTCGCCGACCTGAAACGCCTGGACGGACTTATCGTAGGTGGCGCCGATGTTGGCGACATCGCGCTTCTTGTGCTCGGCGCACCAATCTTTCCACAATTTCTGGAATGCGGTTTCGAGTTCGCGTGCGAGGCCGGGGCCGTCGGCCAGCGGCGAAGCCGTCACGCGCGCGCGCATCCCCGCACGCAGCGCCGCCAGCGCCTTCACATCCGAAGCCTTCGCAGCCGCTAGCGCAACATACCCCGAGACGTCCTTCGCAACCCAGTCTCGCAGCCCGACCGCACCCAGATTGCTCGCGCCGAACCGCCCAACAGACGGACGGTCCTCAACCGACACAACCGGAACACCCAGCCACAGCGCCTCGATCGTCGTCGTCCCCGCATTGTGCGGGAACGGATCCAGCGCGATGTCCACATCCCCGTACGCCGACCACGTCTTCGGCTGCGGGCTCGTGTAGACAAAGTGCAAACGCTCCCGTCCGATCCCATGCGCCGCAAACCGCTGCGCCATCAGATCCGAAAACGCCTTCTCCGAGAACGCCTTCGAGTTCAGCATCAGACGGCTGCCCGGAACCCGAGCCAGGATCTCAGACCAAGCCTTCACAACCCGGTCGTTGATCCGCTCCGGACGGCCGAAGTAGCCGAACGTGACGTAACCGTTCCTGAGCGCCGGCAGCGGCGCCACATCCGGCATCCCCTCGGGCGCCTGATAGGCAACGGGGATCCGCGACAGGCGGACGATGGTCTTCTCCGCAAACAGGTGCTCCGATCCGACCGGCGCCATCTCCTGGTCCGACACGAAAACGTCGATCGCAGAAAGGCCAGACGTGTAGCCATGGCCGAGATGGTGAGCCACCTGGATCGGCGCAGGCTTCCGCGCCATCGCAAGGATCCGGCTCGAGGACGTGTGACCGCCGAAGTCCACCAGGATGTCGATCCGGTCCTTGCGGATCAGATCCGCCACCGCATCGTCAGACAAGCCAACCGTCGAGCGCCAGGCGTCCGACATGGACTTGAAGCTCGCCGTTACGTGGTCCTCGTTGGTCACTTCCGCATAGCAGACGATCTCGAGCTTCGACCGGTCCAGGTGGCGCAGCAGGGGATCGAGGAAGTGACGCGCCGCGTGCTCGCGGAAATCCGGGGACAGGAAGCCGACCCTGATCTTACGGTCCGGGTTCGGGTCGTTGGCGTAGCGAAGCTCCGACGGCTTGTGACGCGCCGCGTGAGCCGCATCGAAGCGCTGGTACTCCGCGAAGATCTCCTCCGCGCTCCGATCCGGGTGATAGTTCAGGCAGAACAGCAAGTTCGCATGAGCCAAAGCATAGTCAGGCTTCAACGAAAGCGCGCGGCGGAATAAACGCTCCGCTTCGGTATAGAGGGACAGGTCCTGCAGCAGCAGCGCTTGGTTGCCGATCGCGCGCCAATTGTTGGCGATCTCTTCTCTCACGCCGGCATAGATCTTCACCGCCGCGACCGGCTCGCCCTTCTGGCGCAGGAGCTGAGCAAGATTGTCCTGGACGTCGCCATCCCGCGGCATCAGGCTCGCCGCCTTGCGCAGAACCTTCTCGGCTTCGCCGGCCTTGAGCTGGCGCATCAAGCAGAGGCCGAAGTTGCGCAGGATCTGCGGATCGTCGGGCGAAAGTTCGTAAGCGCGACGCAGCTCGACCTCAGCCTCGACCAGACGGCCGCGGCCAGAGAGCAGGTTGCCGAGGTTTCCGCGTGCATTGGCGAATGTCGGATCGCGCGCGATTGCCTCGCGATAGGCGGCTTCGGCATCGGCTTCTCGGCCGCATGCGCGCAAGGCCGCACCCAGGTTGGAGAGGATGCCGGCGCGGCGGCTCCGCTTCACGGCTTCCTCGAACAGCTCGACAGCGCGGGTGGCATTGCCGCGGCCGTAAGCCCAACCCGCTGCCTTCTGCAGGCTTTCGATGGCTTCCTCGCGATCGAGATAGCGCTGCCAAAGCTTCCCATAGACGCGCTCAAGCTCGACACAGAGCCCGCGCGCATCGCACAAGGGCGACGCAGCCATACGGGCGCGAAGCCCCGCGCGCAGCTTCGCGAGTGCCTCAATGTCCGCTGCGCGTTCGATGGCCTTCGTGACATAGTCTGCCCGCGTGCCAGCGACCCAATCGCCGAGCCCGAGCGAGCCCATGATGGTGGCGCCGAAGCAGCCGACCGATGGGCGCGTGCGGAGGCAGATCGACGGAACGCCCAGCCACGCCGCCTCGATAGTCGTCGTACCGCCGTTGTGCGGGAAGGGATCCAGCGCAATATCGATGGCGCCGTAGGCATCCCAGGTTTTGGGCTGCGGGGTCGTGAAAACGAGATCCACGCGATCGGACGCGATGCCTCGATCGGCGAACAGGCTGCGATAGCGGCGGCAAATTTCCTCGTCGAGGAAGGCGACCGTATTCAGAACAAGCCGCGACTTCGGAACGGCGGCGAGAATCTCGGCCCAGGTGGCGATTACCTCGTCATTCAGGCGCACGGCGCGGCCGAAATTGCCGAACGTCACATAACCGTTCTTGAGGGCCGGGAGCGGCGCCACCTCGGGCATACCCTGAGGCGGGTGATAGGTCACCGGCATCCGCGGCAAACGTTCGACCGGCTCGGAGAACAGATGATCGGAACCTTCCGGCGCCAGCGCGTCATCGGCGAGGAACGCGTCCATCACCGTCAGGCCGGACGTATAGCCATGCCCCAGGAAATGCGCGACCTGGACAGGCGCGGGCTTTCGCGCAAATGCCAGCAGCCGGTTGCGCGCCGTATGCCCGCCGAGATCGACCAGCACGTCGATGCGATCGCGCCGGATGAGATCGGACAGGGCATCATCGGACAGACCGACCGTGCCGCGCCAGTGCTCGGCAAGCGCCTTCAGGCGGTGCGTCTCGGCATCCGGGGCCGGAACCTCAGCGTAACAGAAGACCTCAACCTTACTGCGATCATGTCCGACGAGAATCGGTTCGATGAAATGGCGCGACGACTTGGTGGCGAAGTCCGGCGATACGTAGCCGACGCGCAAGCGGCGGCCCGGTGTGCGGTCGTTCGGCCAGACCGGATTTTTCGGCGCATACCGCGCGGCGTGCACGTCGTTCCAGTTGCGGAATTCGTCGAAAATCTGCTCTCCCGAGAGGCCCGGGTGATAGGTCACCGCGAACAGCATCATGCCGTGGCCGGTCGGATGACCAGGTGACTTCGCGAGCGTGGCGCGGAAAATGTCGACCGCTTCGGCGGCCCTGCCCTGGTCCTGCACCGCATTTGCAAGATTGTAGCCGATCTCCGGCAGATCCGGGCGCAGGCTGAGCGCGGTGCGCAAATCACGCTCGGCGGCAACGAGCTTGCCGCGGCGCATCAGGATCAACGCGCGATTGTTAAATGCCTCGGCGTGGCCAGGCTTGGCGATGATGGCATCGGTGAAAGCGGCTTCGGCTTCCGTCAGACGGTGCTGTGCGGAAAGCGCATTGCCGAGCGCGTTGGAGGCGCCGGCATTCGTCCCCTCGATCTTGAGCATGGCCCGGGCCATCGCCTCGGCATCCGAGAGGCGGCCAAGGCGGCGCATGACATCCGAGAGATAGCAGCCGGCGTCGACGTCGGTCGGATCGGTGGCCAAATGTTTGACGACGTGCTGGGCGGCTTCATCGAGCTTGCCGGCGACGTCCAGGCGCTGCGCCGCGGCCAATTCCTTGATCCGGCGCGTGCGCGCGGACTTGATGTCTTCGGAGGCGTGCTGCTTCTTGGCCGCAGCCGTAGCGCACCAATCCTTCCACAATTTCTGGAATGCGGTTTCGAGTTCGCGTGCGAGGCCGGGGCCGTCGGCCAGCGGCGAAGCCGTCACGCGCGCGCGCATCCCCGCACGCAGCGCCGCCAGCGCCTTCACATCCGAAGCCTTCGCAGCCGCTAGCGCAACATACCCCGAGACGTCCTTCGCAACCCAGTCTCGCAGCCCGACCGCACCCAGATTGCTCGCGCCGAACCGCCCAACAGACGGACGGTCCTCAACCGACACAACCGGAACACCCAGCCACAGCGCCTCGATCGTCGTCGTCCCCGCATTGTGCGGGAACGGATCCAGCGCGATGTCCACATCCCCGTACGCCGACCACGTCTTCGGCTGCGGGCTCGTGTAGACAAAGTGCAAACGCTCCCGTCCGATCCCATGCGCCGCAAACCGCTGCGCCATCAGATCCGAAAACGCCTTCTCCGAGAACGCCTTCGAGTTCAGCATCAGACGGCTGCCCGGAACCCGAGCCAGGATCTCAGACCAAGCCTTCACAACCCGGTCGTTGATCCGCTCCGGACGGCCGAAGTAGCCGAACGTGACGTAACCGTTCCTGAGCGCCGGCAGCGGCGCCACATCCGGCATCCCCTCGGGCGCCTGATAGGCAACGGGGATCCGCGACAGGCGGACGATGGTCTTCTCCGCAAACAGGTGCTCCGATCCGACCGGCGCCATCTCCTGGTCCGACACGAAAACGTCGATCGCAGAAAGGCCAGACGTGTAGCCATGGCCGAGATGGTGAGCCACCTGGATCGGCGCAGGCTTCCGCGCCATCGCAAGGATCCGGCTCGAGGACGTGTGACCGCCGAAGTCCACCAGGATGTCGATCCGGTCCTTGCGGATCAGATCCGCCACCGCATCGTCAGACAAGCCAACCGTCGAGCGCCAGGCGTCCGACATGGACTTGAAGCTCGCCGTTACGTGGTCCTCGTTGGTCACTTCCGCATAGCAGACGATCTCGAGCTTCGACCGGTCCAGGTGGCGCAGCAGGGGATCGAGGAAGTGACGCGCCGCGTGCTCGCGGAAATCCGGGGACAGGAAGCCGACCCTGATCTTACGGTCCGGGTTCGGGTCGTTGGCGTAGCGAAGCTCCGACGGCTTGTGACGCGCCGCGTGAGCCGCATCGAAGCGCTGGTACTCCGCGAAGATCTCCTCCGCGCTCCGATCCGGGTGATAGTTCAGGCAGAACAGCAAGTTCGCATGAGCCAAAGCATAGTCAGGCTTCAACGAAAGCGCGCGGCGGAATAAACGCTCCGCTTCAACGTACCGTGAGAGATCCTTGCAGATCACGCCGAGGTTGCTCACCCAGCGCTGCTCATCGGGAGCCAAGGCCATGGCGCGGGACGTCGCCTGCTCTGCCGCGATGAAATGGCCGATGCGCATCTTCAACGCGCCGAGATTTCCAAGCGCCAGCGCCGAGTTCGGATCGGTCGCTACGGCTTTCGCCAGAAGATCCGACGCCTCGTTGAATTTCTGCTGCGCCATGTAGGTCGCCGCGAGATCGGACATGATGTCGGCGCGGGCGGGGCGAAGGGCAAGGGCGCGATCAAGCGCCTGCTCGGCTTCCGCCAGTTTGTCCATGCGCTGAAGTGCTATACCAAGCCCGTGCCAGGCGTCGGCGTAGGATGCGTTCGCCGCGATTGCGTTGCGATAGCTCGCTGCGGCGTCGGCGAAGCGCCCGGCATCGCGCGCGATGTTACCTAGATTGTTGTGAGCGGGCGCAAAGCTCGGGTTTACCGCGAGCGCCGCCTGGTAGGAGGCTTCGGCCTCGCCGGTGCGGCCGGCGGCCCTCAGCACGACGCCGAGGTTGGCGTGATAGTCGGCAGCGTCCGGCTTGAGCGCCACGGCGCGACGGCCGGCGGCGATCGCCCGATCGAGGGCACCGCCCCGGTGCAGCGCGAGGCTCAGGATTTCCCAGGCGAGCGCATCCTCGGGTGCGGCTTCAATGGCGAGCTGGGCTTCGGAAGCGGCTGTCGCGAGATCGCCGCGATCGAGCGCCTGCATCGCGCTCTGCTGAAGAGCATGGACACGCTGCGAAAGCGCCTGGCCGTCCTTTGCTTCGCTGTTGGCGGTCGGCTGGCGATGCATTTAGCCCTCGATCCGTCTCAGAAAACCCCTCGGCCAATAGGTGACGCGTTCGGTGACCACGCCTTCGTTGAAGGGAAATTCCGGCTCTTCGAGAGAAAACTCCGGGTGGTTCGCTGCAAACTCGGCTGCGGCATCGAGCGGATTGTTCCAATCCCAGTCGGGGGCGGTGCGCGGTGCGCCGACCACTTCCTTCATGATGCCGTCGGTCGCGACGATGTAGGAGCCAGGCGTGACGAGCGGGCCATAGGCCTCGAGCTCCGCGAGCACGTGGGCCTTGGTGTGATTGCTGTCGAGAAGGACAAGTACCGTCTCGCCCGGCGCGACCATCGCGCCTACGGCGTTGACCACCTCGGGGGCGACCGAGCTCCCCTCGACGAGCGTGATCAGCGGTTTCATCTCGTGCGCCTCGATGGCGCTGCGATTGTGGGGGCGGATCTCGATATCGATGCCGATGACACGGCCCTTGCCCATCGCCTTGAAGAGGCTGGCGTAGAAAATCAGCGAGCCGCCATGCGCCACGCCGGTCTCGATGATCACATCCGGCTTCACCCGGTAGATCACCTCTTGTATACGCAGCATATCTTCGGGTAGCTGGATGACGGGGCGGCCCATCCAACTGAAAGAATAGACATATTTCGTGTCCCAACCGCAGCGGACCCAGGCCTTGGAGACCAGATTGAACGCCTCGGGGCTATCCAGCCGGTGAACGGTTTCGCCTTCGGGTCCTTCGGCAATCACAACACCACGGACCTCATCGATCTTCAGCATGGAGATGAGCTGCCCTTTCGCACCTGGATTCTGAGGCTCACATATCCATGCGATTTGCCTTGCCCCAGCCTGAACGGAAGCCCTGTTCAAAAACGCGGAGCGGCCGCATCTTTCGATGCAGCCGCTCGACTTGTATCTTCATTTTCGGGCGGGCCCGGGGAGTGTCCGGCACCCGATCACGGGCTAGACATCCAGGAACTTCGTGAAGTCGTAGGTCCAGGGCGTCGATCCATCGCTCGTGATGATGCCGATGAGCGTGCCGCCGGAGGTGAAGTCACCGTTGGCGCTGTAGTAGAGCTCGCCGGTATCCTGCTGGTAGATGAAGCCACCCTTGCCGCCCGTCGACAATGTCGTCGAGAGGAGCGCGCTCTGGTTGGCAACGGCCTTGATGTTGCCGTTGTTGGTGAGCGCACCGGTGGTATCGTAGGTGTTGCCGTTGACAGTCGAGCTGTTGTCCGTGTCGAGCCCGATCCTGTCGGAGCCGGTACCCATGTTCATGACCTTCATGTAGCTGCCCGTCGAGTTCTGATCGAACACGAAGGTGTCAGCTCCGGTGCCACCGGTCACATCGTCGATGCCGCCGCCGCCGCGGATATGGCTCGTTCCAGCCGTGACCGTGATGGTATCCGAGCCCGCTCCACCAATCACGGTCTCGGCATTGGCCACCGAGATCGTGTTGTTGTAGTCGCCGAGCGTCAGCTTATCGATGCCGCTACCCAGATCGATCGAGGCGTTGGAAGCCTGCGAGCCGAGGGTGATGGTATCGACGCCCGTGCCACCGACGATGGTTTCGACATTCGAGATCGTCGCAGTGTTGGCGAAGTTGCCGAAGGTCAGCTTGTCGCTGCCGCCAGCCAGATCGATCGTGCCGCCATTGAGCTGCGATGCGTAGGTGATCGTGTCGCTGCCGGCATTGCCGAGTAGGCTTTCCACGCTCGTCACCGTACCCGTGTTGGTGAAGTTTCCGAGCGACAGAGAGTCTGTTCCGGCGCCGAGATCGATCGACATTGCGGTCGTCAGCGCAGAGCCCAGCGTGATGGTGTCGACATTCGCGCCGCCGCCGATGGATTCGACGTTGGAGACCGTTGCCGAGTTGGTGAAGCCACCGAACTTCAGCGAATCGATGCCAGCCCCCAGATCGAACGATCCGTCGACAATGGCGGACGTCAGGGTGATGGTGTCGGCATCCGATCCGCCGATCAGGGTTTCAACGTTCGAGACCGAGACGACGTTGGCGAAGTTGCCGAGCGTCAGCTTGTCCGCACCGTCCCCAAGGTTGATGGTGCCCTTCGAAATCAGCGTTGCGATGGTGATCGTGTCGGCATCCGCGCCGGCCACAATCGTCTCAACGTTCGATACCGTCAGGGTGTTGGCATAGTCGGCCAGCGTCAGCGTATCGTTGCCGGCGCCGAGATCGACCGATCCGTTCGAAACCTGCGAAGCGAAGGTGAGCGTATCGATGCCGGTTCCGCCAATTACGGTCTCGACGTTGGAAACCGTCGCCGAGTTCGTGTAGTTCGCGAACGTCAGCGTATCGCCACCCGCACCGAGGTCGATCGTCACCTGCGAAGCAACCGTTCCGAAGCTCACGGTATCAGCCGCAGAGCCACCGAGCACCGATTCGACGTTGTTTACGGTCGCGACGTTGGCGAAGTTGCCGAAGGTCACGCTGTCGTATCCGGCGCCGAGATCGATCAGGGCGTTCGAGGCCTGTGTCGTGATGGTGATGCTGTCGGAATCGCTGCCGCTCGTTACGGTTTCGACGTTCGCCACCGAGCCCAAGTTCGCTGCATCGCTGAGAACCAGCTTATCGGATCCGGCGCCGAGATCGACGAGGTCGGTTGCGGCGAGCGCAGTCGATAGCGTGATCGTGTCAGCAAGAGATCCGCCGATCAGGGTCTCGACTTGCGAGATCGTCGCAACGTTTGCGAAGTCTCCCAGGGTCAGCTTGTCAGCCCCGTCGCCGAGATCGATAGATCCCTTCGAGACGATGCCATTGATCGTGATCGTGTCGGCAAGCGCCCCACCAATCAGCGTCTCGACATTGCTGATCGAGCCGGTGTTGGCGTAGTCGCCAAGCCTCAGGACGTCGCTTCCCGCGCCGAGATCGACGGAGTTCGACGAGACGAGTGCACTGCCGAGCGTGATGCTGTCCGATCCGCTCGCGCCGATCAGAGTTTCGACGTTCGAAACCGTCGCCACGTTGCCAGAGCCGCCAAGGGTCAGGGTATCGTTGCCGACACCGAGATCGATGGTTGCTTCGGAGACCGCAACACCCAAGGTGATCGTATCCGTCGTCGACCCGCCGAGGATCGATTCCGCATTCGAGACCGTCGCCGTGTTGGCGAAGTTGCCGAACGTCAGGGCGTCGATACCAGCCCCCAGGTCGATCGAGGCGTTGGAAGCCTGGGTCGCGAGGGTGATCGTATCGGTATCCGCTCCGCCGACAACCGTCTCGACGTTCGAGAGCGAGCCCGTGTTTACGACATTCGCCAGCGTCAGCTTGTCGTTTCCAGCTCCGAGGTTGATGCTATCCGAGGCGTTGAGCGCCGCGGCGAGCGTGATGGTATCCGCACCCGATCCGCCAACCAGCGTTTCTACGTTGGCGACCGTTGCCGAGTTGGCGAAGTCGCCGAGCGTCAGCTTGTCCGCGCCATCCGCCAGGTCGATCGAGCCATTGGAGGCCGCCGTTGCGAGCGTAATGGTGTCGGCACCCGTGCCGCCGATGACGGTTTCGACATTGGTGAGCGATCCCGTGTTGGCGAAGTCGCCGAGCTTGACGGTATCCTTGCCTGCGCCGAGGTCGATCGAGTTCGACGAGACCAGCGCACTTCCGAGGGTCACGGTATCGGCCAGCGAACCACCGATCAGCGTCTCGACACCGGCGACCGTCAGGTCGTTGATGAAGTTTCCGAGCGTCAGCGTATCTGCACCCGACCCGAGATCGATCACTGTCTCGGATGTCGCCACGCCGAGGGTAATCGTATCGGCGAGCGAGCCGCCCAGAACCGACTCAGCGTTCGAGATCGTCGCCGTGTTGGCGAAGTTACCCAGGGTGAGCGAATCCGAGCCGCCGCTCAGGTTGATGGTCGCGTTCGAGACCTGCGTTGCAAAGGTGATCGTGTCGGAATCCGCACCACCGACCAGGGTCTCGACGTTCGAGACCGAGCCCGTGTTGGCGAAATCTCCGAGCGTCAGCTTGTCCAGGCCTGCTCCCAGATCCACCAGGCTGGAGGACGTGAGCGCTGCGCCAAGAGTAATGGTGTCGGCCAGCGAGCCACCCGTCAGCGTCTCGACGTTCGAGATCGTTGCCGTGTTGTTGAAGTCGCCGAGGACCAGCTTATCCGTTCCGTCTCCGAGATCGATCACGCCCTTCGTGATAACGGTCGAGATCGTGATCGTGTCGGCACCCGAACCACCGATGATGGTCTCCGTGTTGCCCACGGTCGCGGTGTTGGCGAAGTTGCCGAAGGTCAGCGAGTCGGACAAGGCGCCGAGATCGATCGAACCGTTGGAAACCTGTGCCGTGAAGGCGATGGTGTCGGTGTTCGATCCGCCGACCACCGTCTCGACGCCAGCCAGGGTCGCGACGTTGACGAAGTTTCCAAGCGTGAGGGTATCCGCGCCGGATCCAAGATCGATGACGGCGTTGGAGGCTCCTGCTTTCAGCGTGATCGTGTCTGCAAGAGATCCGCCAAGCACGCTTTCGGCGTTGGAAATCGTGACGGTGTTAGCGAAGTCGCCGAGCGTGAGGCTGTCGATGCCCTCTCCGAGATCGACCGAGCCGTTCGAAAGCTGGGTCAGGACAGTCAGGGTATCAGAGTCAGCGCCGCCGGTGATCGTCTCGATGTTAGAGAGAGATCCGGTGTTGACGACATCGGCCAGCTTGATCGTATCCGCGCCGGAGCCCAGGTCGATGCTATCGCTCGACGTGATCGCCGAGGCGAGCGTGATCGTATCGGTGGCGCTGCCGCCGACGATGGTTTCCGTACCGGAGATGGTCACGGTGTTGGCGAAATCTCCGAGGGTGATCTTGTCCGCACCTGCGCCGAGGCTGATGACGCCCTTGAGCTGAGTTGCGACCGTGATCGTATCGGCATCGCTGCCGCCGATCAGCGTCTCGACGTTCGAGACCGTGCCGGCGTTGGCGACATCCGCCAGGGTCAGGGAGTCCTGGCCGCCGTTGAGGTTCACCTCGCTGGAGCTCGTGAGAGCGCTGCCCAGGGTAATGATATCCACAGAGCCACCACCCAGCAGCGACTCGACGTTCGAGATCGTAGCGGTGTTGTTGGCAGTCGCGAGAGTCAACTTGTCGGTGCCGTCGCCAAGGTCGATCACCGCGTCGACGAGTTGCGTCGAGATCGTGATCGTATCGTTGACGGAGCCGCCGAGGAGGCTTTCGACGTTCGAGATGGTTGCCGAGTTTGCGAAATCTCCCAGCGTGACGCTGTCGATGCCGGCGCCGAGGTTGATGTTGCCGTTCGAAAGCTGCGTCACGACCGTGATCACATCTGCGCCGGTTCCACCCACCAGGATCTCGACGTTCGAGATCGATCCGGTGTTCGCGAAGTCGCCCAGGGTGAGCCTGTCATTGCCAGATCCGAGATCGATGTTGTCGGACGTGGTGAGTGCCGATCCGAGCGTGATCGTGTCGGCAGCGCTGCCGCCAACGATGGTCTCGACGTCGGTGATCGTCGCGCTGTTCGCGTAGTCTCCCAGCTCGACCTTATCGGCGCCTACTCCCAGGCTGATGAGTGCGTTGTTGAGCAGCGTGTTGATTGTGATGGTGTCTGCGCCGGTTCCGCCGATCAGCGTCTCGACGTTCGACACCGTGCCCGTGTTGGCGGCATTGGCGAGAACAAGGGTGTCGTCTCCCGATCCCAGGTTGATGCTGTTGCTGCCGCTCAGAGCTCCGCTCAGGGTGATGGTGTCGTTGCCGCCGCCGCCGACCAGGCTTTCGACGCCCGATACGGTCGCGATGTTGGCGTGTGTCGTGCCGAACGTCAGCTTGTCCGAACCAGACCCGAGATCGATCGAAGCGTTGGTTACCCCGCCGCTGATCTGGATCGTGTCGTCGTCGCTACCGCCCACGATCGTCTCGACATTCGAGATCGTCGCGGTGTTGGCGAAGTCGCCGAGGGTCACCTTGTCGTCACCCACGCCGAGGTCGATATTGCCCTTGGAGAGGATGGTATCGAAGGTGATGGTGTCGGATCCCGACCCACCGATCAGCGTCTCGACATTCGAGACCGAGCCGGTGTTGGTGAAGTTTCCGAGAGTCAGCTTGTCGCTGCCCGCGTCGAGGTCGATGCTATCGCTTGCCGTAAGTGCGGTTGCGAGCGTGACCGAATCCGCGGCCGATCCGCCGACCACAGTGCCGACGTTGGCAACCGTGACCGAGTTCGTGAAGTTGCCGAGCGTGAGCTTGTTGGCTCCCGCGCCGAGATCGATCGAACCGCCGCTGATTGCAGCGCCGATGGTGATGGTGTCTGCTCCGCTGCCGCCGACGATGGTCTCGACGTTGGAGACCGTGCCGGCGTTGGCGAAATCGCCGAGCGTCAGCTTGTCGGATCCAGCGCCAAGATTTACGACATCCGTTGCGGCCAGTACGGAGCCAAGTGTGATGGTGTCGCTCGACGAGCCGCCGACGATGCTTTCGACGTTCGAGATCGTTGCGGTATTGACGAGGCTACCCAGCGTTACGGTGTCGGTGCCGGCGCCGAGATCGATTGCGGCGTTCGAAAGCGCCGTACCGAAGGTCACGGTGTCGCCCAAGCTGCCGCCGAGAACCGATTCCACGTTCGAGAAGGTGACGATGTTCGCGAAGTCACCGAGGATGGCGGTGTCGGAGCCGTTGCCCAGATCCACGGAGCCCTTCGAGATGACGGTCGCGAAGGTGATCTTGTCGACGCCGGAGCCGCCGAGAACGGTCTCGACGTTCGAGACAGATCCCTCGTTGGCGAAGTTTCCGAGTGTCAGCGTATCGTTTCCGATTCCGAGATCGATGCTGTTCGACGATACGAGCGCCGCGGTCAGCGTGACGGAATCCGCGCCGGTTCCACCGAGGACGGTCTCCACGCCTGCAACCGAGACCCGGTTATTGAAGTCGCCGAGCGTCAGCTTGTCGCTACCCACGCCGAGGTTGACGTAGACATCGTTTGCCAGGGTTGCGAGGGCGATCGTGTCCGCTCCGCTGCCACCGACGATGCTTTCGACGTTCGACAGCGTTCCGTTGTTGGCGAAGTCGCCCAGGATCAGCGTATCGAAGCTGCTGCCGAGGTTGATCGAAGCGCCAGAGAGCTGATCTCCGAACGTGACGGTATCGATGTCGGCGCCGCCGACCAGCGTTTCGATTCCGGCCACGGTGAGCTTGTTCGCGAGGTCGCTGAGGATCAGCTTATCGCTACCCGCGCCGAGGTTGATCGAGGCATTGGAGGCCGCCGTCGCGATGGTGATCGTGTCCGCACCGCTTCCGCCGCCGATGGTTTCGACGTTGAGAACCGTGGCGTTGTTCGTAAAGTCTCCGAGTGTGAGCTGGTCTGCGCCCGCACCGAGGTCGATTTCGCCGTTCGAGATCTGGCTCGTCAGGGTAATGGTGTCGATGTTGGCGTTGCCGTAGATGCGCTCGACGTTGGAGATCGAGCCGGTGTTGGCCACGTTAGCCAGGGTCAGCGTATCGATGCCGGCGCCCAGGTCGATGCTGTTGGACGTGGTGAGCGCCTTGGACAGCGTCACGTTATCCGCGACGGAGCCACCGATGATGGTCTCGACGTTCGCGATCGTCACGATGTTCGCGAAGTTGCCAAGCGTGACCTTGTCGTTTCCGGCGCCGAGATCGATCGTGCTGCCGTTATCGAGCAGCGCGCCGATCGTGACCGTGTCGCTGTCGCTTCCACCGACCAGGCTTTCGACGTTGGAGACCGTCAGCGTGTTGGCAAAGTTGCCGAGCGTCAGCTTGTCAGTATCTCCGCCGAGATCGACCAGGGCATTGGAGGCCTGAGCCGAGAGCGTAACGGTATCCGAGAGACCACCACCGACGACCGTCTCGATGTTGGAGATGGAGACGACGTTGGCGAAGTCGCCGAGAATCACCTTGTCATTGCCCGAGCCGAAGTCCAGCGCGGCCTTGTTCAGGAGCGATCCGATCGTCAGCGTATCGTTGCCGGATCCGGCTGCGATGGTCTCGACGTTGGTGATCGTGCCGGTGTTGGCGAAGTCGCCCAGCGTCAGCGCGTCGTTGCCAGCGCCGAGATCGATGTTGGCATTCGAGAGCTGGGTCGAGATGGTGAGCGCATCCGCTCCCGATCCGCCGAGGATCGATTCGACGTTCGCGACCGTTCCCGAGTTGGTGAAGTTGCCGAGAGTCAGGCTGTCGCTACCCGAGCCGAGATCGATGCTTCCGTTGCTGAGCGCTGCACCAAGCGAGATGGTGTCGCTGCTCGAGCCGCCAATCAGCGTTTCGACATTCGAGACCGTAGCGGTATTGGCGAAGTCGCCGAGTACCAGCTTATCGAGGCCGGCCTTGAGGTCGATGCTCGCCGCAATCGAAAGAGCGGTGCTGATGGTGATTGTATCGGCACCCGTTCCCGCAGTGATCGTCTCGACGTTGGAGACGGACGCGGTGTTGTCGAAGTTGCCGAAGTTGACGGTGTCGTCTCCGCCGCCCAGATCAACCGAGGCGTTGGATACCGCAGCCGAGTAGGAAATGGTATCGGTATCGCTACCGCCGATCAGGGTTTCGACATTCGAAACAGAACCCGTGTTGACGAACTCTCCGAGCGTCAGCTTGTCGTTGCCCGCGCCGAGATCGATGGCGTTCTTGTTTCCGAGGGCGCTTGCCAGGACAACGTTGTCCGTGCTGCTGCCGCCCACAAGCGTCTCAGTGAATGCAACCGTTACCGTGTTGGCGAAATCGCCGAGCGTCAGCTTGTCGCTGCCCGCGCCGAGGTCGATGTAACCATCCGATATCTGGGTGCCGACGGTGATCGTATCGTTGACCGAGCCACCGATGACGGTTTCGACGTTGAACACAGAGCCGGTATTGGTGAGGTTAGCCAGCGTCAGCGTATCGGCGCCCGCGCCAAGATCGATAGAGCTCGAGGTTAAGAGCGACGATCCGAGCGTCAGAGAATCGACATCCGCGCCGCCGATGAGGGTCTCGACGTTGGTGATGGTGCCGGCGTTGGCGAAATCGCCCAGGACCAGCTTATCGTTACCCGCGCCGAGGTTGATGTCTGCGGTGATCGACAGAGCAGTCGCAACCGTCAGCGTATCGACGCCCGTGCCGCCGACCACGCTTTCGACATTCGAGATCGTAGCAGTGTTGGCGAAGTTGCCGAACGTGATCTTGTCTTCGCTCTCGCCGAGGTCGATCGAGGCGTTGGAGGCCTGCGTACCCAGCGTAATCGTGTCCGAATCGATGCCGCCGATGATGGTTTCGACGTTCGAGATCGTTCCGGCGTTCGCATAGTCGCCAAGGATCAGCTTGTCAGAACCGGCGCCCAGATTGATGCTGCCGGTTGCAGAGACAGCCGACGCGAGCGTGATCGTATCCGCATCCGAACCAGCGGTTAGAGTTTCGACGTTCGCTACGGTTGCCGTGTTGGCGAAGTCGCCGAACGTCAGCTTGTCCGTGCCCGCGCCGAGATCGAAGGAGGCGTCGGACGCGGCGGAGAGCAGCGTGATCGTGTCGGCCGCCGAGCCGCCGACGATGCTTTCGACGTTCTCGACCGACAGCGTATTGGCCGCGTCTCCGAGAGTGAGGGTGTCGATACCCGCTCCGAGGTCGACCGATCCCTTGGCCAGGCCACCGTTGATGGTGATCGAATCCGAATCGGCGCCGCCAATGACGGTTTCGATGTTCACCACGGTTGCGGTGTTGCCGCCATCGCTGAAGGTGATCCTGTCGTTTCCAGCGCCCAGGTCGATGACCTCGCCGCCAGACAGAGTTCCCATGACCGTGACGGTATCCGCCAAAGATCCGCCGATCAGCGTCTCGAAGGCAGAAACCGAGACCGTGTTCGCGAAGTCACCCAGCGTCAGCTTGTCGTTTCCTGCGCCGAGATCGATCGAGCCGTTGGAAATCTGGGTCCGGTAGGTGATCTCGTCGTTGCCAGCGCCGCCGTTCAGCGTCTCGACGTTCGAGACGGAGCCGACGTTGGTGAAGTCGCCGAGAGTCAGCGTGTCGTTGCCGGATCCGAGGTCGATGCTGATCGAACCGGTCAGGGCCGATCCGATCGTGACGGTGTCGTTCGCAGACCCGCCCACGATGGTTTCCGTACGCGAAACCGTCACGACGTTAGCGAAGTTGCCGAGATTCAGGGTGTCGGCGCCGACGCCGAGATCGATCGACACATCCGAAGCCAGCGCTCCGATCGTCACCGTATCGGCGCTCGATCCGCCGAGGATCGTTTCTGCGTTGGATGCGGTGACGACGTTGACAAAGTTTCCGAGCGTCAGGGTGTCGGTGCCGTCGCCGAGGTCGACAGAACCGTTCGACACCGCCGTTGCGAAGGTGATGGCATCGGAATCCGTACCGCCGACGATGCTTTCTACGTTCGACACCGAGCCGACGTTCGAGAGGTCGCTCAGGATCAGTTTGTCCGCACCGACGCCGAGGTCGATCTTGTGAGATCCGGTCAGAGCTTCGCTAAGGGTTACGGTGTCGTTCGCGCTGCCGCCTGTGACAGTCTCGATATTGGAAACCGAGACGACGTTGGCGAAGTCGCCGAGCGTCAGCTTGTCGGCGCCATTGGCGAGATCGATGGAGCCGTTGGAAATCAGCGTCCCCAGCGTGATCACGTCCGCGGCTGATCCGCCGGTGATGCTTTCGACGTTCTGGATGGTGGCGGTGTTCGCAAAGTCCGCGAGCGTCAGAGTGTCTGAACCCGAGCCAAGGTTGACCAGGGCGTTGGAAAGAGCGGTTGCGATGGTGACCGTGTCAGCCGCGCTGCCGCCATTGATCGTTTCGACGTTAGAGAACGTCACGGTGTTGGCGAAGTCGCCAAGATTGACCGTGTCGTTTCCGGCACCGAGATTCACCGTGCCTTCAGAGACCTGGGTCGCGATGGTCAGCGTGTCGGCACCCGAGCCGCCCACGATCGATTCCACGTTGGAGATCGTTGCCGTGTTCGCGAAGTTGCCGAGGGTGAGGCTATCGACGCCCGCGCCGAGGTTGATAGACGCTCCGGAGAGCTGAGACGTGATGACGATATCGTCCGAGCTCGAGCCACCTACAATGGTCTCGACGTTGGCGATCGAGCCTGCGTTGGTGAAGTCGCCGAGCGTCAGCGTATCGGCGCCGGCGCCGAGATCCACACTGTTTCCAACCTCGAGGATCGCACCGATCGTGATGTTATCGGCATCCGATCCGCCGATCAGGGTTTCGACGTTCGAAATCGTGGCGGTGTTGGCGAAGTTGCCGAGGGTCAGCTTGTCGATGCCGCCGCTGAGGTCGACGGATGCGTTAGACAGGAGCGATGCGGTGGTCACCGTATCGTTGTCGAGGCCGCCGACGATCGTTTCGACGTTCGAGACGGTCAGAGCGTTTACGGCATCGCCGAGCGTCAGCTTGTCTGCGCCAGAGCCGAGATCGACCGAGCCGTTCGAGACCTGCGTCGCAAACGTGATGGTGTCAGCGGCGGTTCCGCCGACGAGGCTTTCGACACTGCCGATGGTGCCAGTGTTGGCGAAGTCGCCCAGCGTCAGCTTGTCCACGCCGAGACCAAGATCGATGCTGTGGCTCGTGGTCAGAGCGTCTGCGAGGGTAATCGTATCCGCGCCGGTGCCGCCCGTCAGGCTTTCGATGTTCGTAACAGTGGCGACGTTTGCGAAGTTTCCGAGCGTCAGCGCGTCAACGCCGGCTCCCAGGTTGATATCAGCCTTCGAGAGAAGGGTCGCGATGGTGATTACGTCCGCATCCGTGCCGCCGACGATGGTCTCGACGTTGGCGACGGTGGCCGTGTTGGCGAAATTGCCCAAGGTCAGCGTGTCGTTACCGAGGCCCAGGTTGATCGAGGCGTCGGATGCCTGCGCGCCCAGCGTGATGGTGTCGGCGCCCGAGCCCGTGGTCAGCGACTCGACGTTGGAGATCGTTGCCGTGTTGGCGAAGTTACCAAGCGTCAGGCTATCGCTGCCAGATGCGAGATCGATGCTACCGCCGCTGACCGCAGTCGCGATCACGACCTTGTCGGCCGAGGATCCGCCCACGATCGTCTCGACGTTCGAGACCGTCAGCGTATTGTCGAAGTCGCCGAGCGTGATCTTGTCGGCGCCTGCCAGCAGATCCACGGAGGCGTTCGAGACTTGCGTCGCGAAGGTGATGGTGTCGGCCAGGCTGCCGCCGATGAGGGTCTCGACGTTAGAAACCGAGCCCGAGTTGGCGAAGTTGCCGAGCGTCAGCGTGTCGGCGCCTGCCTCGAGATCGACAATGGTCGACGAGGTGATCGCAGCACCTAGGGTGATGACATCCGAGCTGGTGCCACCGATCAGCGACTCGACGTTGGAGATCGTCGCCGTGTTCACAAAGTTTCCGAGTGTCAGCTTGTCCGTGCCGACGCCCAGATCAATCGATCCCTTGGCAATTTGCGTCGCGAGGGTAACCGTGTCGGCATCCGATCCGCCGGTGACGGTTTCCGTGTTCGAGACGGTCACGTCGTTTACGAAGCCGCCCAGGATCAGCGTATCGGCGCCCGATCCGAGATCGACGGCTACTCCGGTGGCCGCAGCTCCGAGCGTCACGGTGTCCGCAGACGCATTGCCGACGATGCTCTCGACGTTCGAGACCGTCACCTTGTTGGCGAAGTTTCCGAGAACCAGCTTGTCGGCGCCCGAGCCGAGGTCCACAGATCCGGTGGCGATGGTCTTGAAGGTGATCGTATCGGCGGCCGAGCCACCAATCACCGTCTCGACGAGCGACACGGCGCCGTTGTTGACGAAATCGCCGAGGATCAGCTTGTCGTTGCCGACGCCCAGATCAATGTTGTGAGCCGTCGTAAGGGCGCTGCCGAGGGTGATCGTGTCAGCTCCCGACCCACCTGTTATCGTTTCGACGTTGGAGACGCTGGCGACGTTGGCCACGCTCTTCAGCGTCAGACTGTCGGCACCCGCGCCGAGATCGAACGAGGCGTTCGAAGCCGCCGTGGCGAGCGTGATCTTGTCCGCACCCGTACCGCCGATCACCGTCTCAATGTTGGCCAGCGTGCCGGTGTTGGCGAAGTTGCCGAGGGTCAGCGTGTCCGATCCCGAGGCGAGATCGACAGAACCCGTGAAGGCTGCTCCGAGCGTAATTGTATCAGCATCAGAGCCGCCAGAAATCGTTTCGGCACTCAGAATGGTTGCTGTGTTTGCAAAATCTCCGAGCGTCAGCGTGTCGGCTCCAGAGCCGAGATTGAGCGATCCATTGGAAAGCTGGCTGGCGATGGTGATCGTATCTGCGCCGGCGCCGAAGACGAGCGTTTCGACGTTGGCGACCGTCGCGTTGTTTGCGGAGTTGCTGAACACGAGCGTGTCGGCGCCGCTTCCGAGATCGATCGATCCCTTGGAGATTGCCGCAGACAAGGTGATCGTATCGGCTCCGGAGCCACCGACGATCGTCTCGACGTTCGAAAGCGTCGCGCTGTTGGCGAAATCGCCGAAGGTGACCTGGTCGTTTCCTTGCGACAGATCGATCGAGCCGTTCGAAACCGCGGTCGCGAAGGTGAGCGTGTCGGCACCTGTGGCGCCCACGACTTCCTCGACATTCGACAGGGTGCCGGTGTTGGCCGCCGCTCTCGCGAGGGTCAACTTGTCGACGCCCGCACCGAGGTTGATAGAGTGTGCGGTCGTCAGCGCCGACCCGAGCGTTACCGTATCGGCCAGAGATCCGCCGACAAGCGTTTCCGTGCCGGTTACGGTGACGGTGTTGGCGAAGTTGCCAAGTGTGAGGCTATCGGCGCCTTCGCCGAGGTTGATGTCGCCGTTTGAAATCGCGGTTGCGATTGAAATAGTGTCTGCGTCGGTTCCGCCGACCACGATCTCGACGTTCGACAGAGATCCGGTGTTCGCGACGTCCGCGAGGATCAACTTGTCGGTTCCGGCACCGAGGTCGATGCTTGCCGACGAAACAAGCGCTGCTCCGAGCGTAATGGTATCAGCTCCGCCGACGCCGATCAGCGTTTCGACGTTCGATACGGTTGCGGAGTTCGCGAAATTGGCGAGTGTCAGCTTGTCTGCACCGGCACCGAGATCGACCGATCCCTTGGACAGGGCAGATGTCAGGGTGATCACGTCGGAGCTCGAGCCGCCCGAGACCGTCTCAATGTTCGTGAGGGTCGCGCTGTTGGCAAAATCTCCGAAGCTTACCTTGTCGTTGCCGCCGTTCAGGTTGATCGCGCCATTCGATACCTGCTGCGAGAAATGAACCTCGTCGTTGCCGGCGCCGCTGATCAGCACCTCTACGTTCGCGATCGAGACAACGTTAGACGTGTTTGCGAGGGTCAGCGTGTCTACGCCACCGCCGAGATCAATCGATGTGCCGCTCGTTGCTCCTGTGAGCGTCACCGTGTCCTTGAGCGAGCCGCCGATCAGCGTCTCTACGCCGGCGACGCTCAGGTTGTTCTCAAAGTTTCCGAGGGTGAGCGTATCGCTACCCGAACCGAGATCCACCAATCCCTTGGAGATCTGAGTGCTCAAAGTCACCGTATCGGCCGCGCTGCCGCCGTAGACCGTTTCGACGTTCGAGATGCTGCCTTCATTCGCGACGTTCCCAAGCGACAGCGTATCGGATCCCTTCCCGAGATCGATTACGGTCGACGTGGTGAGCGCGGATTCAAGCCTGATCGTGTCGTTGCCGGTTCCGCCCGTCACCGTCTCGACGTTGGACAGGGTCGCGTTGTTGGCAAAGTTGGCGAGAATGAGCTTGTCGCTACCCGAACCCAGATCGATTGACGCCTTGGACGCGACGGTGCTGAGCGTGATGGTGTCCGCACCCGATCCGCCAACGATCGTTTCGACATTCGCGAAGCTACCGGTGTTCGTAAAGTCGCCCAGCGTGACCTTATCGGCGCCCAGACCGAGATCGACAGATCCGTTGGATACGGCCGTGGTGATGCTTATGACGTCCGCAGCGGCCGCGCCGGTGATGGTTTCGACGTTCGCGACGGAGCCAGAGTTGGCAAAGTTGCCCAGGAACAGCTTGTCCTTGCCGGCGCCCAGATCGATCGTCTGAGCGGACGTGAGGCCGGCGCCGAGGGTTACGGTATCAACGAGGCTACCGCCCAGCAGGCTTTCGACGTTCGAAACCGTCAATACGTTGTTGAAGTCCCCGAGCTTGAGGGTGTCGGTTCCGCCCGCGAGGTCGATCGATCCCTTGGAAACGATTGCCGCAAATGTCAGCGTATCCGAACCGCTGCCGCCAATGATCGTCTCGACGTTGGAAACGGAGCCATCGTTGGTGAAGTTGCCCAGCGTCAGCTTATCGCCGCCCGCGCCGAGATTGATGTTGCTCGATGTCGTCAGGGCCGAGCCGAGCGTAATGTTGTCGACGCCGGTACCGCCGACGATCGATTCCGCGTTTGCCACCGTAGCCGTGTTGGTAACGTTACCGAATGTGATCTTGTCGTTGCCTGCGCCGAGGTCGAACGAAGCCTTCGCTGCCGATCCGGAGATCGTGATCGTGTTGTTGCCGGATCCGCCGATCAGCGTTTCGATGTTGGCGAGCGTCGCGACGTTCGCGAAATCGCCGAGCGTCAGCTTGTCGTTACCCGCACCGAGGTCCACCGAGCCGTTCGACAGCAACGTGGTGACGGTGATCGAATCCGCGCCGCCCAAACCGACAATGGTTTCGACATTCGCGACCGATCCAGCGTTGGCGAATGCACCGAGGTTCAGCTTGTCCTTGCCGCCACCGAGATCGATGGTTTGGCCGGACGTCAGGATCGCGCCCAGGGTGACCGTGTCGGTCTGGCTGCCGCCGAGCAGGCTTTCGATGTTCGAGACCGTCAAGACGTTCGCGAAATCACCGAGCTTGATGGTGTCGCTGCCCGCGCCGAGGTCAATCGATCCCTTCGACACGATGGCGGAGAAAGTCAACGTATCGGCCAGGCTGCCACCGACAATGGTCTCGACGTTGGCGACTGAGCCTTCGTTGACGAAATTGCCAAGGGTCAGTTCGTCCGAGCCCTTGCCGAGATCGACGTTGGTCGCCGTGGTCAGAACCGATCCGAGGGTGATCTTGTCGACACCCGTACCACCAACGACAGATTCGGCGTTGGCCACCGTCGCGACGTTTCCGGAATTTCCGAAGATGATCTTGTCGTTACCCGCGCCGAGGTCGAACGAAGCTTTCGCGGCCGCCCCACCAATCGTGATGGTGTTGCCTCCCGATCCGCCGATAAGCGTTTCGACGTTCGAAATCGTCGCGACGTTAGCGAAATCGCCCAACGTCAGCTTGTCATTGCCAGCGCCGAGATCAACGGAGCCGTTCGACAGGAGCGTCGTGATGGTGATCGAATCGGCACCAGTGCCGGCCGTAATCGTTTCGATATTAGCAACCGAGCCCGCGTTGGCGAAGTTGCCGAGCACGAGCTTGTCTTTGCCGCCAGCGAGATCGATGGTTTGAGCGGATGTCAGGATCGCGCCGAGCGCAACCGTATCGGCGCCGCTGCCGCCGAGCACGCTTTCGACGTTGGAGACGCTCAGGTTGTTGGCGAAATCTCCGAGCTTGATGGTGTCGTTGCCACCCGCGAGATCGATCGATGCCTTTGCGACGAGGGCCGAGAAGGTCAGCGTGTCCGAGTTGCTGCCGCCGACGATGATCTCGACGTTGGAAACCGAGCCTTCGTTGGCAAAGTTTCCGAGGATCAGCTTGTCATTGCCGCCACCAAGATCGATGTTGGTCGAGGTCGTGAGTGCCGTGTTCAGCGTCACGGTGTCGACGCCGGATCCGCCGACGACCGATTCGATGTTTGAAACCGTAACCGTGTTGACCTTGTTGGCCAGCACAAGCTTGTCGACGCCGTCGCCGAGATCAACCGAGCCGTTGACCAGGCCCGACGAGACCGTGATCGTATTGTTACCAGAGCCGCCGATCACCGTTTCGATGTTGGCGACAGTCATCGCGTCCGGACCCGCTCCGGAGAACGTGATGGAGTCCTGCCCCACGCCGAGGTCGACAAATCCATTCGAAACCACGGTCGCAAAGGTGATGGTATCCGCACCTGTGCCCGCAACCAGGCTTTCAACGTTGGCAATCGAGCCCGCGTTGGCGAAGTTGCCAAGCACGAGCTTATCCTTGCCACCGCCGAGGTCGATGCTCTGAGCGGACGTCAACGCTGCACCGAGCGTTACCGTATCGGTGTTGCTGCCGCCCAGCAGGCTTTCGATGTTCGAGATGCTCAGCGTGTTCACAAAATCGCCGAGCTTAATGGTGTCGCTGCCGCCAGCGAGATCGATCGATCCCTTCGCGATGGCCGCACCGAATGTCAATGTGTCTGCACCGCTGCCGCCGACAATCGTCTCGACGTTCGAGACCGATCCTTCGTTGGCGAAGTTTCCGAGGTACAGAGTGTCCTTGCCGGCGCCGAGGTTCACGCTGGTCGAGGTCGTAAGTGCCGAGACGAGCGTCACCGTATCAATTCCGGATCCGCTAACGACGGTCTCCGCGTTCGCGATCGTCACCGTGTTGGTGCCGTTGCTCAGGGTGATGCTGTCGAGGCCGTCACCGAGATCGATCGATCCCTTGGACGATGCCGTCGTCAACGAGAGGACATCGCTCGAAGAGCCGCCGATCAGCGTTTCGACGTTCGCAACGCTGCCGGTGTTGGCAAAATCGCCGAGAACGAGCTTGTCGCTTCCGGCCGCGAGGTCGATCGACCCTCCGGAAAGCTGAGACGTAATCGTGATCGTATCGGCCGCGCTCGCGCCGATGAGGGTCTCTACGTTGGCGATAGAACCGGCATTCGCACCTGCTGCGAGCGTCAACTTATCCTTGCCGCCTGCGAGATCGATCGTCGTGGCCGACGAAAGTACGTTGCTCAGAACAACCGTATCGCTCGCGCTGCCGCCGAGAAGGCTTTCGACGTTGGCAACCGTCACCAGGTTGGCGAAATCGCCCATAGAGATGGAGTCGCTGCCGGCACCGAGATCGATCGATCCCTTCGAGATGATGGCGGAGAACGTCAGGGTGTCGGCATCGCTGCCGCCGGTGATGGTTTCGACGTTCGAAACAGCACCTGCGTTCACGAAATCGCCGAGCGTCAGCTTGTCCGTGCCCTTACCGAGATCGACGATCGTCGAGGTCGTGAGCGCGGAGCCGAGCGTGATGGTGTCGGCGCCAGAGCCGCCGATGACTGATTCGGCGTTTGCAATCGTCGCGGTGTTCGAGAAGTTGCCGAGAACCAGCTTGTCCGAGCCGCCGCCGAGATCGATGGACGCCTTCGATGCGGCAGATCCCAGCGTGATGGTGTCGTCGGCGCCAGCGCCGATGACGGTTTCGACGTTCGCGACGGTTCCGGAGTTCGGACCGGCGCTCGAGAGCGTGAGCTTATCCGCGCCAACGCCCAGATTGATGCTGCCGTTCACCAGTGCGCTGGTGAGCGTAATCGTATCTGCGTTGGTGCCGGAGATCAGGGTTTCGACGTTGGCGATCGAGCCCGCGTTTGCAAAATTGCCGAGGGTCAGCTTGTCCGAGCCGGCTCCCAGATCGACCGAACCGTCGCTCTCCAGAGCCGTCGCCAAGGTAATGGTGTCGGCGCCGGTGCCGCTGGTGACAGTCTGAACGTTGGAAAGCGTCGCCGTGTTGGCGATGTCGCCCATGATCAGCTTGTTATCGCCGCCCCCAAGGTTGATGGTGGCCTTTACCAGCGCATCAGCGACGGTGATCGTATCGGCCCCGTCGCCTCCGACCAGCGTCTCGATGCCGGCGACTGTCGCCGTGTTCCCCACACCGCTGAGCGTGAGCTTGTCTCGCCCGCCCGCTAAGTCGATGCTCGCATTGACTGCCGCCCCTGTCACCAGGACCGTATCGGTCGCCGACCCGCCAATGAGCGTATCGACACTCGCGGTCGTATACGAATTGGCCTTGCTCTTGTTCGGCAGATTCTCGACAGCCATTTTAGACCCCGAATTAACGTTGCGCGCTCGCCAGCTATGGCGACCCAATCAACCCCCACGGTGCACGCCCCTGTTAATCCGCCGTCAGTGCATTCGACTTCTTTTCGACTTGCAGCTACCGATCGTTTTAATCAGAAACACCCATTACGGGCTTTTTCACCGTACCAAGAACATTAAATGCACTGGTAATGTTTCTTTTTAGTAAATTACGCGAAAAGGCTGCATTTCACCTCATCAATAAAACTGCTAATTGAAACCAGCTAGTTCGCAACGTTGAGCGAACGGTTTATGCTTCGCTCACATCTTGCTGACTCTAATGTCTTTTATTGTTGCGTCCGCAAGGCGCCATTTTCTCTTAAAAATGGCATTTCGAGTTGAATATGAATCTCGTCATTTCGAGCTTCATTTCCTCTTTCCAACGCCCAAATCGCCTTACTCGTTGTTAAAGTGCGGGGCGGAATAAACTCATGTAGCGTGCATCAGGTTTGCGTCAGTGATTCGCTCCCAGCGGAAGAGCATGAAAAAGTCAGATGACGCCAACCCTCTCAGCCGTAATCGGCACCGGATTGTCCGGCTATAAACGCTTCCTTGTATGGGCCGCGGTTTTCAGCGTTTTCGTGAACACGCTGACTCTCGGAATACCGCTCTATACAATTCAGGTTTTCGACCGTGTGCTGCCGAGCGGCAGCGGCGCGACGCTGATCGTTCTGACCATCGCGGTCCTGGGCGGCATCGCGGCCGCTAACGCGCTCGAGGAAGTGCGAGCTCGCCTTCTCATCTCGCTTGGCATCCAGTTCGACGCGCAACTGTCCAAGCAGCTGTTCGAGCGACTTGTCGAACGGGACGGAGATGCCGCGAGCGTGGCGAAGAGTGGCGCGGTTCGCGATCTCGATACGGTGCGCCACGCGTTGACGGGCAGCGCCATCCTCACTCTATTCGACCTGCCCTGGACGCCTTTGTTCCTTTTGGCGTGCTTCTATCTGCACCCGGTGCTGGGCATCATTTCACTGGGAGGCGCGGTGCTGGTGATCGGGCTCGCGGTGCTGAACCAGGTTCTCGTCGGGCAGCGTCTCGCGACGTCGGCGAAACTCACCGAGGAAAGCTATCGGCTGACCGAGGGCGTTCTCGGGAACGCCGAGACGGTGCGCGCCATGGGCATGTTGCCGGAGCTTTCGAAGCGCTGGTCCGACATTCGCGTCCAGGCCATCGCCATGCAGGCGGATGCCAGCGCGGGCAATTCGTCGGTTTCCAGCGTCATCAAGTTCGTCCGCTACACGCTGCAGGTTTTGATCATGGGCGCCGGCGCGTGGCTTGCTGTCGGGCGTGAGATCTCGCCCGGCTCGCTGTTCGCCGCCTCTCTCATCTGCACGCGGGCCCTGATGCCGGTCGACCAGCTCGTCGGTGTCTGGCGGCAAATTCTTTCGGCTCTGGCCGCACTCGGGCGCGTTGAGGAGGTTCTGGCTGTTCCGCTGCGGCCGAAGACGATGGAGCTTCCCGTTCCGGCAGGACGGCTTTCCGTCGAGGCGCTCTCCTACACGGTTCCTGGCGCACGCGCGCCAACACTCAACGATATCTCGTTCCTCGTGAACCCCGGCGAATCACTCGGCATCGTCGGCCCCAGCGCGGCCGGCAAATCGACGCTGGCGCGCCTCCTCGTCGGAGCGATCAAGCCCACTGCCGGCAATGTGCGGCTGGATGGTGCTGATGTGTGGTCCTGGGGGCGCGCTCAATTCGGCACCTTCACCGGATACGTGTCGCAAAACATCGAGCTGTTCGAAGGTACGATTGCCGAAAACATTGCACGGTTTCGCGCTGTCGATGCCGCCGAGATCGTGGCGGCGGCCCGTCTTGCCGGCGTGCACGAAATGATTCTCAGCTTTCCGAAGGGATACGATACGCGACTGCTCGCGTCCGGCGCGCCGCTTTCGGGCGGACAGCGGCAACGCATCGCGCTCGCACGCTCCGTGTTCGGCAATCCGAAGCTCGTCGTTCTCGACGAGCCCAACTCCAATCTCGACAGCGACGGCGAAACGGCACTGCACACGCTACTCGCCGCACTCAAGGCGCGCGGAACGACCGTCATTATGATCGCTCACAGACCGAGTATTCTCGTATCGCTCGACAAAGTTCTGGTGCTGACCAACGGCGCCGTTGCCGAGTTTGGCTCGATTGCGCGCGTCATGCCGCGAATTGCGCCGGGCTTTGCGACCGGCCAGAAGAGACTTGGAGAGAGCGCATGAAACACGCACTCGCCAAGCTCGAGCTTCTCAAGTCGGAATTCGCGAATACTGCCGCAACCGAAGGCAATGTCCCGGGCGGCGAAGCCGGTCCGAACGGCGCATCCGCCATCCGTTCGGTCGCGGGCTCCGCAAATTTTGATCGAGCGATTCGGCTGATCAAAGTCGGGCTTCTCGTCATACTCGGGTTCTTCGGGTTTCTTGGCGGCTGGGCCGCTTTGAGCCCGATCGAGAGCGCCGCCATCACCTACGGCCTCGTCGGAGCGGACGGAAACCGCAAAGCCGTACAGCACGTGGACGGCGGTATCGTGAGCGCAATCCTCGTCAAGGAGGGCGAACTCGTCAGCGCCGGGCAGGAGCTGATCCGGCTCGAGCAGGTGCAGGCCCGCGCTGCTCTCGAAATTCAAACCGAATCGGTCACGACGCTTTCGACCGTGCTGGCCCGGCTCGAAGCCGAATCAGCCGGTCGGCCCGCGGTCAACTTCCCGAAGGCGCTCATCGAGCGGCGCGGCCAGCCGAGCATCGATCAGCTGCTGACATCGCAAGAGCAGATCCTGCAGGCGCGGCGTAGCGCGAATGCCACCCAGGTCGGCACCATCCGCGAGCAGATCAAGCAGGCGCGCACGCAGATGGATATCTACAAGGGGCAGGCAGATGCGGCCGCTGACCAATATCGCATGGTCAACGAGGAGCTTGGCCCGAAGCAGATGCTCTACGAAAAGGGCTATGCGACCAACTCGCCTTTGATGCAGCTCAAGCGCGCGGCGTCGGCCCTGCTCAGCCAGCAGCAGGAGTATCAGGGCCACATCATGCGGCTGCAGCACCTGATCGGGCAGCTCGAAAACCAGATCGTTCAGGTCGACAGCGATTTCCGACTCAAGATCGCTCAGGAACTCGAGGACGCGCGCGGCAAGCTCACCGACGCGACAGAGCGCGAGCGGGTCGCCCGGGATATTCTGGTTCGCACCGTCATTCGTGCGCCCGTCAGCGGCCACGTGCTGGGACTCTCGGTCAATACGGTGGGTGGCGTGATTGGGAAAGGCGAGCGCCTGCTCGAGATCGTGCCGGCCGATTCCGGAATAGTCATAAAGGGGCAGCTTCGCCCGACCGACGGCCTCGAGGTCCATGAGGGAATGCGCGCCGAGCTGCGCGTCCTCACCACGCAGGGCCGGCGGCTTCCAGTGGTGCATGGAACTATCCGCACACGCTCCGCAGACGCACGCCCTGATTCGGAAGGACATGCGCTGTTCTTCGACATCACCGTAGACGTCGACCCGTCGGAACTCAAAAAGATCGATGGGCTCAAGCTGATGCCGGGAACTCCGGTCGAGATCATCATCCCGACAGGTTCGCGCACGGTCCTTGATTACATATTGGAGCCGATCACGATGTCGATGCGGCACGGCCTGCGAGAGAAATAGCGTCGACTTCCCATCCCAGAGACCCAGCGGGGGAGATTTATGGAAGCACTGATACTTTGCGGCGGACTCGGTACGCGCCTGCGCGAGGAAACCGAATTCAAGCCCAAGCCGATGGTTGAAGTCGGCGGCAAGCCCATGCTCTGGCACATCATGATGCATTATCGCCACCACGGCGTCGGGCGGTTCGTGCTTTGCCTCGGCTACAAGGGCGACGCGATCCGCGACTATTTCGTGAACTACCATCACCGGGCGCACGACCTCGAGATCGACATCCGCACCGGTGGCATCTACGCACAACGGACGACTAACTCCGAACTCCTCGATGCCCGCGTCGTGCTCGCCGAAACCGGCCTCGAAAGCCTCACCGGACGGCGCATTCTGCGTGCGCTCCCCCATATCGAGGGCGATACGTTTCTCGCGACCTACGGCGACGCTGTCGCCGACGTGGATATCGACGACCTCATCGCCACCCACAAGCGCATGGGCAAGCTCGCGACCGTCACCGCCGTGCATCCCTCCTCCCGCTTCGGCGAACTTGCTATCGACGACGGCATGATCACGAGCTTTGCGGAAAAGCCCCAGGTCACCCAGGGCTGGATCAACGGCGGCTACTTCGTGTTCAACCGGCGTGCGTTCGACATGCTGGACCCGGCGATCAACGAACCGCTCGAAACCGGCCTCTTGGAGCGCCTCGCCAAGATGGGCGAGCTTGCCGTCCACCAGCATGGCGGCTTCTGGCAGTGCATGGATACCTATCGCGAAATGCAGCTCCTGAACGACATGTGGGCGTCGGGCAAGGCGCCGTGGCAGGTCTGGAACTAACGCTGGAGCCTCGTATGACGGCGCCGCTCAAGCGCACCTTCTGGACGGGGCGCCGCGTCTTCGTGACCGGGCACACCGGCTTCAAAGGCGGCTGGCTGATGGGACTTTTGCGTCAGCTCGGCGCGGAGGCCTCGGGCTATGCGCTTGCGCCTCCTTCCAATCCGAACCTGTTCGATGTGGCTGGAGTAGCCGGCCTCGGCTCGTCGACCCTCGGCGACATCCGGGACGCGTCGCGAATCAAAGCTGCGATGGCGGCAGCCAATCCGGAGATCGTGCTGCATCTGGCCGCGCAAGCGCTGGTGCGACCCGCGCGAGCCGAACCGGTCGAAACCTTCTCGACCAACGTCGTCGGCACCGCCCAAGTGTTGGATGCGGTCCGCGAGACCGCGAGCGTGCGGGCCTGCGTCGTCATCACCAGCGACAAGGTCTATGACAACGTCGAGTGGCCGTGGGCCTATCGGGAGACCGACCGGCTTGGCGGAAAGGAACCCTACGGGGCGAGCAAGGCCTGCACCGAGATCGTCGTCGAGGCTTACCGTGCCTCCTATTTCTCCGGCGACGGGCGTCCAGCCTCCCTGGCCACGGCACGCGCCGGAAACGTTATCGGCGGCGGCGACTGGGCCGAGGACCGCCTGATCCCCGACGCCGTTCGCGCCTTCACGGCAGGCGAAGCACTGATGATCCGCAACCCCTCCTCGGTGCGGCCCTGGCAGCACGTGCTGGAGCCGCTTTCGGGATACCTCGCGCTCGCGGAGGCACTGGTCGAGAAAACTGCGCTGCCGCAGCCGCTCGCGTTCAATTTCGGCCCTGCTCAAGAAGATGCGGTTTCGGTGAAGGTCATCGCCGACGAAATATCCTCCCGCTGGGCGGGGGGTGCCAACTGGCGGCACGACACGCGTTTCCAGCCATACGAAGCCCGCCTTTTGGAAGTCGACAGCGCAAAAGCCCGCGGCGCGCTGAACTGGGGCCCGCGCTGGCGGCTTTCGGAGGCATTGGACCGGACGATCTCCTGGTACAAGGCCTATAATGGAGGCCAAAACATGCACGCCTTCACCCTTCGCCAGATCGACGAGTATCTCAATGGCTGATCCCAACTCCAAAACCGACGCCGTGCGCACGCTTCCCTGTCGGGCGTGCGGAACACCGCTTCGCCATGTGTTCGTGGACCTCGGGATGTCGCCAGTTTCGAATGCCATGCGGCTGCCGGCGGAAGCGCATCTTGCCGAGGCGTTCTATCCGCTGCGTACGTTCGTGTGCGAAGACTGCAAGCTCGTGCAGATCGAAGACGTGCAGCCGGCCGAAACGCATTTCCACGGCTCCTACACATATTTCTCGTCCTACTCGAAATCCTGGGTCGACCATGCGCGCCGCTACGCCGACATGATGATCCAGCGCTTCGGGCTCAGCGCGGCTTCTAAGGTTGTCGAGGTCGCGAGCAACGACGGCTATCTGCTGCAGCATTTCAAGGCGGCAGGGATTCCGGTGCTCGGCATCGATCCGGCGGCCAATTGCGCGGAAGTGGCGGAGCGCGAGCGGGGCATCCCGACGCTGGTCCGTTTCTTCGGCGCCAAGACGGCAACCGAAGTTGCAGAGGCCGGCAAGGCCGACGTCATCGCCGGCAACAACGTGTTGGCACATGTGCCGGACATCAACGACTTCGTCTCAGGGCTCAAGATCCTGCTCAAGGACGGCGGCGTCATTACTATCGAGTTTCCGCATCTGCTGCGGCTGATCGAAGCCAAGTACTTCGACACGATCTATCACGAGCACTATTCGTATCTGTCGCTGCTTGCGGTGGAGCGCCTGTTCGCGCGCCACGGGCTTTCCGTGTTCGACGTGGAAGAGTTGCCGACGCACGGCGGTAGCCTGCGCATTTTTGCGAGCCACGCTGGAACGACCGCAGCCGCTTCGGAGCACCTCGTCTCGTTCCGCGCGCGGGAGGCCGCCGCCGGGCTCGACACGCTCGAGATCTATAGCTCCTTCGCCGCCGAGGTGCGCCATGCCAAGCGCGCCCTGCTCAATGCGCTGATCGGCCTCAAGGAGAAGGGCGCAAGCATCGTCGCCTATGGCGCTGCCGCCAAGGGCAACACGCTGCTCAACTATTGCGGCATCCGCGGCGATTTCATCGACTACGCGGTGGACGCGAGCCCGCACAAGCAGGGCCTCCTGCTGCCCGGCACGGCGCTGCCGGTCTATGCGCCGGAGCGCATCTTCGAAACCAAGCCGGACTACGTGCTGATCCTGCCCTGGAACCTCAAGGATGAGATCATCAGCCAGATGGCGGGGATCCGCGACTGGGGCGGGAAGTTCATCGTGCCGCTTCCCGAGCCGTTGATCATCCCATGATCTTCGAAGCGACGCCCCTGGCCGGTGCCTACGTGATCGCGCCAGAGCCGATCTCCGACAACCGGGGCTTTTTCGCGCGTCTGTTCTGCGCTGCAACCTTCGCCGAGCGCGGACTCAATCCGCATCTCGACCAGATCAGTCTCTCCCAGAATATTCACGCCGGCACCATACGCGGGATGCATCTGCAGCGCCCGCCGGCCGCCGAATGCAAGCTCGTGCGTGTGACGGCGGGCGCCATCTACGACGTGATCCTGGACGTGCGGGCGGGATCGGAGACCTACGGCCGCTGGTTCGGGGTCGAGCTTTCGGCCACAAACCGCAAGCTTCTCTATATTCCCGAGGGCTTCGCGCACGGCTTCCAAACGCTGCTTCCCGGCACTGAGGTCACCTATCACATCTCGCGCGGCTATGAGCCGGCGCTTGCTGCGGGCATCGCTTACGACGATCCGGACCTCGCCATCGCCTGGCCGCTTCCGCCGCCTGTCGTGATCTCCGAGCGGGACGCGGCGTGGCCACGCCTTCGCGACTTCGATCCGATCGTCCTCACATGACCACCGCCGCCGAAAAGAATGCCACCGTGTTCGGCGCCAACGGCTTCGTGGGGCGGGCACTGGTTTCCTATCTCAAGGAACGCGGCTATCTGGTTCGCGAGAGTGTGCGCGGGGATACGTCGTGGAGGGGTGCCGGTCTCGGGCACGCGTTTTATACGATCGGGCTTACGGCAGATTTTCGGTCGCGCCCGTTCGAGACGATCGATGCGCATGTGACGCTTTTAACGGAGATCCTGAGGAGCGCGCGGTTCACGTCGTTCGTCTATTGCTCCTCGACGCGGGTCTACGGGACGACCTCATCGACCGACGAAGAAGCCCCGATCCCGGCGCTGCCGTCGAACCCCGATCATCTTTACAATCTCTCGAAGCTGATGGGAGAGGCGGCGTGTCTCGGATCGGGGCTAAGAAATGCCCGCGTCGCGCGCCTTTCCAACGTGTTCGGCCGGGATCTGGCCTCGCAGAACTTCCTGACCTCGATCTTGAAGGATGCGATCGAAACCGGCCGTATTCATCTTCGGAGCGCTCTCCGCTCCGAGAAGGATTACGTCTGGGTCGGCGATGTGGTGCGTGCGCTGGAAGCCATTGCCGTGTTCGGTGACGCACCGATCACCAACGTCGCATACGGTTCCAACACGACCCATGGGGAAATCCTGGATCAGATCCGGGCGCTGACGGGAGCTGAGGTGTCGGTCGAAGCCGGTGCGCCGCAGGTGGCGTTTCCGGTGATTGCCACGAGCCGCCTAGACCGGCTCGGCGTCACTGAGCGCACATCGCTTTCGGCGATGATGACGGAACTCGTGGCCGCTTTCCGCAGCCCAGCCGCTTAGTTCAAATCCTCGGGCAGGCGCGGCACGGGAAGGAACGGAATGCCGTCCTCGGCCAGCTCGCGTGCTTCCTCGGCGGAGGCCTCGCCGTAAATACCGCGCGCCGGGCTTTCCTCGAAATGGATGCGGCGCGCTTCCTCGGCAAACTTGCCGCCCACGTACTCGGCCTTGGTGTGCACTTCCTGGCGGAACTGGCGCAGCAGCCGGTGCAGCTCCTGCGGGGGAATTTTCATGTCGGCAGCGGCCGCGGCAACAGCCTCGCTCGGCGTCCCTGCTTCTTTAGGTGCGGGTTTCTCGCTGGTGGGGCTCTTGCTCGTTGCACTCTTGGCAACGGCCGGCGCCATGATGGCTTTGTCAACAGAATGAGTTCCGCAGTGCGGACAGACCAGCTGCTTGGTCGCGACCTGCGCCTCGTAGGCAGTTCCGCTCTGAAACCAACCCTCGAAATCATGCCCGTCGTGGCAGACCAGACTGAACTTGATCATGACGTGACCTCTTTGGCGGCCTTTGCACCCGCCTCGACCACTTCGAACTTCCTATCGTGCCGCAAAGACGGCACGCGTGCGCGGACATCCGCGATTTGTCCCAAGTCTACATCCGCGAAAATGACCGACGGGTGAACGCCGCCTTCGGCGAGCACCTGGCCCCAAGGCGAAACGATCAGGCTGTGGCCGAAGGTTTCGCGGCCGTGCTCGTGCAGCCCGCCCTGGCCCGCCGCAAAGACGAAGCACTGGGTCTCGATCGCGCGCGCACGCAGCAGCGTAACCCAGTGAGCTTCGCCCGTGAGACGCGTGAATGCCGCAGGCACCGCAATGAACGATGCCCCGGCATGGGCAAGCGCCCGGTAGAGATAAGGAAAGCGGAGATCGTAGCAGATCGAGAAGCCGAGTTTGCCCCACGGCAGATCCGCCACCACGGCCTGCGTGCCGGGCTCGTAGTTCGTGCTTTCGCGATAGACCTCGCCATTCGGCAGATCCACATCGAACATATGGATCTTGTCGTAGCGGGCTACCACCTCTCCAGCCGGCGAAATCAGGTAGGCGCGGTTGGCGAGCTTGGTGTCGCTCACCTTCACCACCAACGACCCGAGGTGAAGCCAGATCGACAGCTCCCTGGCGAGGGCCTGGAAATGACGCAGCGCGGTATTGGAATTTTCGGGCTCGGCCGCGGCGAACAGGCGCTCGCGCTCAAGCTCCATGAGATTGGTGACCTCGGGGGTTTGAACGTACTGGGCGCCGCCACGTGCCGCTTCGCGGATCAGCGCTGTCGCGTCGCTGAGATTTCGCGCGACGTCGCGCCCCGAGCACATCTGAACCAGCGCGACGCGGAGCGTCTTCGTCGAATCGGCCTGCGACATACCTCTAGTGTCCCGCAGACAGCAGAGGATCGAGCTTGCCGCTCCGTTCGAGGCACATCAGATCGTCGCAGCCACCCACGTGCTGCTCGTCGATCCAGATCTGAGGGACCGTATTGCGACCGCCTGCCTTGGACTTCATCTCGGCGCGGAGCGTCGCCTGCCCGGTTACGTCAACCTCTTCGAAGGTCACGCATTTTGCCCTCAGCAGCTCCTTCGCCATGTGGCAGTACGGGCAAAGGATCGTGGTGTAGATTGTGACTTTGGCCATGTCTCCCAGGGTTCCTCGACGGCCAACCTGATTGAATTTTCCTAACGGCGCAGGGCCCAACCACGCGCTTCCGCGCCGTAACGCCAATTACGCAACGATTTGCGGCATTTTTCCAGTGTTGAGAAAGGCTTTCAAGAGGGAATGACGGCGCGATCGGTCACAAGGGCCAGCGCCAGGACATCCACCCGCGTCGCTCCGGCCCTCCGGAGCGCCCGGGCGCAAGCGCCGACAGTCGATCCCGTCGTTATGACATCGTCGATGAGCAGGATGTTGCGGCCTCTTATGCGCGCCTCGCGACGCGGCGGTACGGCAAAAGCCCCCGCCACATTGCGTTGGCGCGCGCCCCGCGACAATCCGACCTGGCTCGCGGTGGCCCGCGTTCGCTCCAGGATCAACGGCTCGTAGCGGATGCCGGCGAGTTGGCTCACCTCACGCGCCAGAATGGCCGCCTGATTGAAGCGGCGCATGACAAGCCGCCTTCGCGCGAGCGGAACCGGGACCACGATATCGGCATCCAGCACCAGCTCGCGACCGGCCTCAACCAGCCATTTCCCAAGCAGACGACGCACGTCATGGCGGTCGTGAAACTTGAGGGCGTGCACCAGCGTGCGCATCGATCCCGTATGGGCGGCCACGGCGCGGGCCCGGTCATAGGACGGGGGATCTGCTACGGCGGCGGCAGACACCGCCCCCTCCCCAGCATCAAAGGGAAGCGGAATTCCCAAGCGGTCGCATAGCGGCGGGCGGATAAAGTCGATCTCGCGCCAGCAGCCAGCGCAGAGGGCGTCGTGGGAGCCGATCGGCGTCCGGCACACCAAGCAGACAGGCGGCATCACGAGATCGGAGAGGGCCGTCACGACACGCCGAAAGAGGCCGGGACCTGGAATGGCCGCGGCGGGCTGGTCGGTGTTCTCGTCCAGGCTCGTTTCCGACACCTCGCACCCTTCGGCGGCTACGTGCCTGCTCGTCATCTCTTCCGTGCTAGAGAGGCAACCGTTCAGAACGGCTAAGGCTGGACTTTCCGGTCCTCGGCGGCCACTTAGAGTTCGGAAGCCCTCAACCGCGGATGCACGCGCACCCGTATGCACCTTAGCGAAGAACGTTCCGTATTCAAATGTCCGAGCCTCGTCCCTTGTTCGACCGCGTGCTTCTGGCCAACCGACGTAACCGCGCGGCTGGGCAGGCCTTAGACCATGATTTTCTGCTGCGCCGGGTAGCGGACGATCTCGTGGAACGGCTCGCCATCGTGAAACGCGACTTTGCGGTTGCACTCGACCTCGGCTCTCATCACGGCGTTCTCGGACGACAGATCGGAATGAGCCCCAATGTGGGACGTCTTATCTCGTTCGACCCATCGGCGCGGCTTCTGGCGCAAGCGCCAGCGCCACGGGTGCAAGCAGCGCTTGAAGCCTTGCCGTTCGCGCCAGGCTCGTTCGATCTCGTGATATCCGGGCTTTCGCTTCAGCTCGTCGACGACCTGCCGGGCACGCTGTTTCAGATCCGGCATGTGCTCAAGCCGGACGGGCTGCTGCTCGCAGCCGTGCTCGGCGGGCAAACGCTCAAGGAACTACGCGAAGCGTGGCTTCTCGCGGAAGACGACCTCTTAGGCGGTGCGTCGCCGCGTGTCGTGCCGTTCGCGGATGTGCGTGATCTCGGAGGCTTGTTGCAGCGAGCCGGGTTTGCGCTGCCGGTCGCCGATTCCGATACGGCGACCGTGACCTATGCGGACCCGCTTGCACTGATGCGGGACATCAAAGGCATGGGCGCGTCCAACATGCTTCTCGACCGGCGCCGGGTTCCGGTCACGCGCGGGCTTCTGATGCGCGCGGCCGAAATCTACGTCGAACGGTTCGGAGTTGCGGACGGGCGCGTGCCGGCGACATTCGAAATCGTGACCCTCACGGCCTGGGCCCCACACGAAAGCCAGCCCAAACCGCTAAGGCCGGGATCGGCGCAAGCCCGTCTTGCGGACGCGCTCGGCGTACCGGAGCGGAAGGCCTAGTTTTTCCGAAAGCGTTCTAGAACGTTCGCACCATGTAACGCGCGTCGGCGTCATAGGTGAGAAGCCTGGCGTGGAGCGACGGCTCGAACACGAGCGCGAAGCTGAAGCGGCTCCAGAACGGAACAGACCCGTTCACCGCGACTAGCGACACGTTGGGCAACGCGAGGCTCCTGGCGTGATCGATGACAGCATTGGCGAATGCGGACCCCGCACCGGATCCACGGGTCTCAGGCAACATCGCGAAATCGTGGATGTAGTAGGTCGTCGGCTTTTCGGGCAGCTTGCTGAGCATGACGTTCAAGGCCGGCGGCTCGGCATAGCGCCACGGATGGGTGATGGCGTATCCGGACACGACCCCTTCCTGCTCCAGAACCGCGCAGCCTTCCGGATAGAGCGCCAGCCGTTCGGCCTGAACGGCATCGTTTTCCGGGTAGGAGATGTGGACCTTATCGCCAACCGACGCGACCGCGGGCAGATCTGCCTGCATCATCGGCCGCCAAAGACCGCGCTCAAGCTCGACCCGCATCCAAGATCCTCCTAGCCCAAGAGGTCGCGCAACCAAGGGATCAGAGGGGCGTCGGCGGGAGGCATCGGGTAATCGGCCAGGCGCTTGGCCCGAACCCAGGTCACTTCCTGACCCTCCTGTGGGGTGATCTCGCCTTCCCAGTTGCGGCACAAATAGAGCGGCATCAGCAGATGAAAATCGCGGTAGGCGTGGCTCGCAAACGTAAACGGCGCGAGGCAGGTTTCGCACACCTCGATCGCCAGCTCTTCCTTGAGCTCTCGGATCAGCGCCGCCTCGGGCGTCTCGCCGGCATCGACCTTTCCGCCCGGAAATTCCCAAAGCCCGCTGAGCGATTTACCTTCCGGGCGCTTGCTAATCAGGACCCGATTGTCCGAATCGACGAGCGCAGCCGCCGCCACCAGAAGAATTGGCTTAGTCATGAGGTGATTTGGACCTTGTGCGGACAGGAACGGCGTCTATACGGAAGGGCATGGGAACGGCACTTCATTCGCTCGGACACTATGCGCCCGAGCGGCGCGTGACAAATGCGGAAATCGAGGCGCGTCTCGGTGTCGAGAGCGGCTGGTGCGAGCAGCGCACGGGGATTCGCGAGCGCCGGTTCGCCGCGCCCGATGAGGCGCTGTCCGATCTTGCCGTCAACGCCGGCGAGATGGCGCTTGGTGCTTCCGCATTCGATCGAAGCTCGATCGGTCTCCTGGCGCTCGCAACGTCCACGCCGGATCATCTGCTACCACCCTCAGCGCCGCTCGTGGCGCATCGGCTCGGCCTCACAGGAGCTGGGGCCATCGATATGGCAGGCGCCTGCGGTGGCTTTCTCTATGCGCTCACGTTCGCAGATGGATTTGTCCGGCAGCACAACACTCCGGCCCTGGTCATCGCGGCCAACATTCTTTCGCGCCGTCTGAACCTCGACGATCCCAAGAGTGCGCTTCTGTTCGGAGATGCCGCAGGTGCGGTTCTGCTCGTTCCGTCCGACCGACCGACATCGGGTGTGCGCGGCGTGCATCTCGCGTCGGACGGCTCAGCCTACGATCTGATCAAGATCCCGGCCGGCGGCAGCCGGCGTCCGTTCGAAAGCGGGCTCGATCCTGCCGCAACCTTGATGCAAATCCAGGATGGCCGCGCCGTGTTCACGCGCGCGGTCAAGCTGATGACGGACTCTTCGAAGAAGGCGCTGACTCGGGCGGGATTGACGCTCGATGACATCGACTATTTCGTGCCCCACCAAGCCAACGCGCGCATCATCGGAGCGGCGCAGAAACAGCTCGGTGTGCCAGATGCCAAACTCATTTCGACCGTTGCGCTCTACGGCAACAGTTCGGCGGCAACGATCCCGCTATCACTCTCCATCGCTGCGGGGGCGCGTCCGTTCCGCGCCGGCGAACGGCTCCTGCTCACGGCCGCCGGCGCCGGTCTCACCGGTGGCGCGCTGGTTATCGAAGTTTAGCGCATCTGTTGCAGATTGAGGGCGCGGGTCAGAGCGTCTTCGGCGGTGCCGATGTTGTTGGCGACGGGCTTTGGCGGCGCGCGGGGCGGCAGCAGGCCCGGCATCGGGTTTTCACGCGCGTGCCCCAACAAATCCTCGAGCAGAATTTCAAGCAGGGGGGCCGCAACATCGGCGGCATGGATCTTCGTCGCCCACGGCTCCGATCCCGACCCGGTTCCGACTAGCACGACATACGAATAAGCCGCGCCGTTCGCGAACTGGAGACCACCCGCGGTCCAGACATCGACGGTGGCATTCATATCCGCAGTGACCTGCGTGCCGGTCTTGGCGAAATGCAGACGCAGGCCCGGCCGCCGTCCCGCACACCACGACGAGAGCGATTTCAGCGTACCCGCCGGCGCGCCGCCCGTTTTGTAACAAAGAGGTGCCGACAACAGCGCCCGCAGCAGCGGCACAGCGCGGCGCTGGATCAGCCGGTTCGGGATGATGGGATCGCGAACATCCAAATGCTTCTCGCGCGCGGCTTCGGCGTGCGTGTAGTCGTAACTCTTCACAAGGGTCGGCTCGCGGACGGGCGTCGCGCCGCGCCCGATCAGGGCCGCGAGGATTACCGCCGACATATGGTGTACTTTCCGCGGCGAGCCGGAAATCTGCCCGAGCACCGCCGCTGTCGAGGGCGGCGTCCCATGCCCCGACGCGTCCGCCGGCGGCATCGTGAAACCGAAGCCGTCGATGAGGCGGCGCACGCGTTCCTGACCGGCAAGCGCCGTCCGGTTGATCAGCGGGGCGTTGAGCGAGCAGGCGAAGCTCACCAGCGCTGTCCGGCCGAAACGGTTGTTGCCCTTGGCGCAGGTTTCCAGCCCGCGCGCGGGGGCCTCGGTATCGACGTAGCGTGACGCGGTGCTGTCGCGACCGCTGTTGGCAATCGCGATGGCGGCAATCATCTTGCCGGTAGAGGCGATCATGCGCGGATCGCGGGTTGGATCGTAAAGGCCGGTTGCAGGATTGCGCGCGATGGGCGCGCCAAAGTAGGGCGCCGTCTCGCCAGCTTCGTAATAGCGCACGATCTCGCCCTTGGCGTTGGCGGCGACGACGGTGATGGTGGGAAGCTTGCGATCCGGCCCGGCGCGGGCAGGGTCGAGCGCATATCCCTTGTCGAGCTTCGACTGCACGGCCGCGTCGACCTTCGCGAGACCGGCCTTGATCTTGTCATGGAAGGCGAGATTAGCGGCGGCATCGAAGGTGGTCGTGACGCCGCGCACATGATCGCGCCAGCCGAAGCCGTAGATCTCCTTCATTTCCTCGCGCAGCCCGAAGCGAGCCGCCGGCATCAGCGCATTGGCGCGCGCAACGGGATTGGCACGGGCGCGTCTGGCTTCGCTTGGCGCATAGCGATCGAGGGCGGCCTGCAACTTCGGTTTCACTTTCGGATCGGGCGGCCCACCCGCCATCGCGATCAGCTCGAACAGAACCTGCTTCTTCAAATCCTCGTCGGTAATCAGGGCTTCCGCACAGAGGCGTGCGCGCACCTCGACAATAAAACGCCAGCGGTCGAGGCGTACTTCGTTGAGGCGCTCGTCGCCCTTGAGCAGGATGATCGGCTTGTTGACGGCAGAGGCGAGAACGAACTGTTCCGCAATCGACAATTCGCTCGAATCCTTGCCGAACACCACGCGGCTCGTAATCTCGACGCCGTGCAGCGGCGCACCGCCGGTCCTCTGCGCCAGCCAGAGGTGGTTTGCGGCCCACTGCTTCAGCAGCGTCGGATCTCCGCCGCGCGTCAGCTCGTGATAGACAACGGGCGCGAGCCACCATTCTCCGAACTTGCGGGAGAGCTTGGTCATCGCGCCTTCGCCGCTGTGGGGCGGGGTGTTGTAGATCACGCGAACGAGCTGCATGGGCAAGGTCGAACCGCCGACGCCGAGGCTCGGCCGGCGCAACGCAACGGACCGCAGCGCCGAGGAGTAGGGAATCTTCAAGACGCCCGCGAGATCGATGCCGAAGGGGTTGAGCCAAGTGCCGAGGTAGCGGTCCTCGTGATGGACGAGGCATTGCCAATAGTGAGGCGGAACCTCGCGCACCGGGATCGATTTGTGGTCCGGGCTGGCGGTGTAGTTGCCAACATCAATGGCAGTGTCGGTGTAGTTGACGTCGCGCCGGCTATCGAGGCGTGCATCGAACGTGCCCGCAAAGCTGCCGTTGCCGTCGTAAATGGCCGTCGCCAGCCAGCGCTCAGCGTCATAACGGAGCTTTTCGCCAAGAAGATAGTGCCCGGCGAGCCCGCGCAGCGGCGCGACCGCATAAACAAGGACGACAGCAAAGAAGACATAGGCGGCCGCAGCGACGAATATGTAGCGCAGTGGGCCGAGGCGGGGATTGAAGGCCACAAGCTCGCCGAACAAGCTCACGAACCGCATCGGAATGCTGATCACGAGCTCGCGCATGTTGGCGAGGAGGCGGAAAACGAACAGCATGTCGCGACAAGAATTCTACGGCGCTTCTGCCAATGTCGTAGGCGACGTTTATGGCGGAAGCTCGGGGGAATCGAGGCGCGCACCCGACAGAGGCTCCAGCATGGAATTCCAGACGCTGCTCGCGAAAAAGCGAACGCCGAGGAACGTGCCTAAGCCGCTTTGAAGATCAGGAGATGTCGGCCAATTGCGAGTCTAAAGACCCCACATACGACCGGCTGCTACATCGTGTTGAGAAGAACGAAAAGCCCAACGCCGACAGCCGGCCCCAATAAAGTGGCCACAACAAGCATCAAGAATGATTTGCCAAGCATAACACAAACAGACCCCGCGCACTCTACGCAACCTCACAGCGAAGCCGCCCACTCCTCGCCGTGTCTTCAACGCTCCGCGGACCCTCACCCGCGAAACAAGAAGATAATACAACAAGAAAATAATTCCCTCACCACCAAATCCAAATTTCGCCACAATGTTATCTCGCGTTGGCGAGCGTTTTTGTTGCGATGCAAATGAAAATCTATGCCCAAAGAAAATTGCTATAGTTTTTCAAATTCTTGAGTTGCCCCGTTGCGTGAGGCACATGTGCATAGCCCTGTGCAAAACAGGGTGCCGAGGCGTTGCGTGAGCCTCCTGTGGGTAAGAACCGTTGCTGCCAGGCAACAGGCCTTTAGTCCTACGCCTTGTTCCGTCTGCTAGATGACGGCCGATCGGCCCACGGTCTCAGCACGCACGCCTTTCGATCAAGAGCGGCGCGCCGTTGAGGTTCGGCCCATGGGGTCGAACAGACGAAGCTGGCGCTCGTCCTGACCCTTGGTTTCGTGCGCGAGCTGTTCGATGCGGTCGAACGGCACCTGCTCGGCTTCGATCAACGAGCGCTGCGCCTTCATCGCGCGCACGAGCCCTTCCTGGACGAGGTGGAACTCACCCACCGTCTGGCCCGGCAGAACGGCGGCCGGGTCGAGCCCGCTTTCGCTCTGGAAGGCGGCCTTGAGCTTGCGAAGCGCGGTGTCTTCGCGAACACGGCCGATGAACCAGCTCGTGATCTGATCGCGCGATTTGTAGTCGAGGTCGCCCGGCGACTGGGTGGCGAGCATCAGGCCGAGACCGGCTGAACGGGCACGCTTCAGCAAGCTCTGCAGCGGCTCGGCCGTGGCCGGCTTGGCGTTGGCCGGAATGTACAGGTCCGCTTCGTCGAACATGACCACGGCCTGCAGCTCGTCGTTCGGGTTACGCTGACAGAAGCGCAGCGCCTCCGAAAGGAACTGGGAGACCCAGAACAGGATGTTCTCGTTGTCGCCGAGGAAGCCGGTATAGATGACCGAAAGGCGCGTGCGGCCTTCGCGGGCGAACGAGCCGAGGCCGAGCAGCGCGTCCATGCGCAGGCTCTCGCCGCCACCCTCGAACAGGGCGGCGTTACGATAGCGAAGACTGTCGAGCTGGGCCACGAGATCACGGCGGATCTTGCCGGACGGGTCCATACGCTGCGTGAGATCCGTCAGCTCGGGATCTTCGTCCTCCAGCAGCGCAATGAGATCGGACAGCGTCACCTCGCGGCTGTGGCGAGACCCCAAGATACGGAGTGCGACCGAAAGCGTTCCCGACTGCTTCTGATGCGTCGCCGAGTTCTTCAGATGCAGCATGTCGCCGAGCGCGGCCGCCGACAAATTGGCCAAGAGCTGCTGCTCGTGATCGGGCAGCTCGTTGATGCCGTTCGGCAAGAGCGTGATCGAGATCGGGCGGCCGGACGAACGACCCGGCGTGTAAACCGCTACATCGATGGCGTCGGCCAGCCGCTCGCGTTCGCCGCGGCGTTCACTGAACTCGTCGTCGTTAGCGCGCCAGACATCGGGGTTGGCATAGCTGCAGAGGTCGCCCTTGCGGTCGATCAACACCGCCGGAATGCCCTTCAAGAGGAGCTGCTCGATGAGCGAAAGCGCGAGCGTCGTCTTACCCGAACCGGAGCCGCCGAGCACGGCGGCGTGCCGCTTCAGCACGTTCATGTTGAGCGTCACCGGCTTGCTGCGGTTGCCGATCTCGCGGCCGGCGAGGATGCTGGTGCCGTTGCTGCCGGTCTCGTCCAGTATAACGGACAGCGGCAGCTCATCGTCGTTGGCGGGAAGCGGCTCGGCAGAGCCTTCGCTCAACGACCACGGCGGCGGCAGCGCGGGGTTTTGTGCAGCGCCAGCTTCCGCAGACGCAGCGGCCACTGTGTTCTTGGCGGTATCCGACGCGGGTTCTGCTTCGCGCGCCACGCGCGGCAGCGTACGGCCCAGAAGATCGAGACGCAGGACGCTGATGATCGAAATAATGTTCGACAGCAGCTTGGCATCCGCGAACCAGGCCTGGAAGCCGGGGTCATTCTTGTAGTGCGCGTAGAACTCGCGCACCATCATCATGCGCTCCCACTCGGGGATCGGAATCGTGAACAGGCGACCACCGCCCTCGCGGAACTTGCGGAAGGCCTGCGCGGTCTGGTTTTTCTTGTTCGGCGGATAATCGCTCGCGCGCAGCATGACGCAGCTCTTGCCCGACGTCATCGGCAAAACCTTGTCGAGCTGGCGCTTCAAGCCGCCGCCCTGCGTCGTGCGGTTGCAGAGAAAAACGCGCGTCTCGCTCATGTGGCCGGACTTGTGGTTGACGCGCAGATCGACCGCCGGAACCTCGTCGGAAATCTCAAGACGCCCGACCGTGAGCTTGATGGCGCCGCTCCACTCTTCCTTGGCGAGCGCGAGCGAGGACGCGAACACGTCCATCAGTTCGTTCTCGTCGGACGGGATCTCGGCCTCGGACGCGCTCTGGAAACGCTCCCAAGCGTCGCGGTAGTCGACCGATGGCGAAAGCGGCCGCGAGGTCTCACCCTCGGGGCTTCCGAAAATGCCACCGAGAACCGACGCGAGTGTCGATGTCCACGAGCCTTGTGCATCAGGCCCCTCGTCGCCCTCGGGCGCGGTCTTGTCACGCAGACGGTTCTGCGCGTGCTCCAAAAGGCGGCGCGTCGAGAGACCGCCGAACTCCTCGAAGAAGTCGGGGCCGAAATACTGCGCGGGATCGGGGAAGTCGAGGCCGCCAGCGTTCTCGGCGATATGTTCGAGCCGCTTGGCGATGATCAGGCGCGCCTCTTCAGGCGTGCGGGTTTCGAGCAGCGGCACGGGGCCGGACTTCTCGATGCGATCGACGTAGGACTGGGCAAGGACGCCGCGCACCTGTCCGTAGAAATCCTCGAGGCAAGAAATGATGATGATCGCATTCGGAAGGCGGTTCGCGATCTGGATGAGATCGCGCGCGGCCTTCTGAAAGCGCTCCTCGGCGTCGTCGAAGAAGCGCAGATCCTCGACCTGGTCGATCGAGAACACCAGCGCTGCGCGCTCGACGGTCCACATCAGTGTGCCGACGGCAGTAATGATCTCGAAGGCGCGATCCTCGCCGGTATTGGGATCAAGCGCGGCGACGGCTTCTCGCGCGAGCGGCGTCAGCTGGCGCCCAAACAAATACTGCCGGATGCGCTGATCAATGCGGGGATCTTTGCGCTCGAGATAAAGGAGCGCGCGCACGATGTTGATGTCGAGTTCGAGGTCGCGAAACTTCGGGCTGGCGACGACCTCGTCGGCAAGCTTCAGAACGAGGCTCGCAAGCTCGTCGTCCGACAACGCGCCGTCGGAGAGCTGCTTGCGGTTCGCCTTCGAAAGCACTTCGGTATCGCCGACCAGGCTCTCGGTCAGGCGCGTCAGGCCGCTGATGCCCTCGTTGTCGGGGTCGTAGGGCTTTTCAAGCGAGTGGATCAGGCGGCGGAGATAGTAGTCGGCGTAGTTCGCCACGTCGGGCGTCATCTGAGCGTAGCCGAAATACGCCCTGCCTTCGCGATGGGCCGTTGTGCGAAGCGCACGCAGAAGATGGGTTTTGCCGGCGCCGGACTGGCCATGGAACAAAAGAATGCGCGATTGCGTGGCCGCGCCGTTGCGCCCGCTCGTCACTTGCGACAAGAGGTCGGCGAACTTGCGGCGCGCCTTTACATGCACTTCGGGGACGTCGACGGGATCGGCCCGCCAGATATCATCCTCCCAAGTGATGCTATGCTCAAAGGCCTGAGACAGCTTGTCCGTAGTCCCGGCCTCGACGACTTCCTGATGCATGCGCGAACGTTCTCCAACGCAATCCAAATTGGGCGCGGGCTACTCTTCGACCCGAACGAAATGCCAAACGGTATTCTTGTAGGGGACAGCCGAACTCTCGAATTCCTTGATGCTCTTCTTGTCTTTGAGATCGGCATTGGCGAGCACGAGGGCACCGAGCCGGTGGGCCTCGGCGAGCATGCATTTGAATTCGATTTCGGAAACCTTCCAGGATGTCTGGGTCGTGCGAATCGCGTCCCAGACGTGCGAGATAAACGCCTTGCGGCTGCCTGGCCAGCCTTCGGCGCGCGATGCTGCCGCTTTCTTGACAGCGCGGGCGAACTCCGAAAGATCCGGGCGTGAGGCCGGAGGCGACGGCGCCTTCACCGCCGCGGGCGCGACATCATTCGCGACCGAAGCCAGTGCAGGGGTCGGCTCCGCGACGCGTGCCGGCATGACGGGGCGCTCGGCGCTCGGCGTCGCGATTTCCGTGGAGCCCTGTTCCAGCGCCTGGGCACCGAGCCCCCTCAGTACGCCGAGGCGCAAGCCTTCAAGCGTGGATTCGCGAGCGCCGACATGCTCGACCGCGAGTTCCGCAATGAGCTTGGCGTCTGTCGTGAAGGCGCGGGGATTCTGGGACAGCTGACCAGCGAGCAGGCGCCCAGCCTTGGCCGACAACGCCGAGCCCTTGCCGAAGCCGGCCTTGATGCGATTGCCGAACGCGCGCTCAAGCGCAATCACCGCGAGCTGGGCGCGGAGCTTGGTGGGAGGCGGATTTTTTTTGACCGAAAGCCCAAAAGCCTTCTGCACGATCAGCGTGCGCAAACCTTCGACTCGCGCCAACGGCTTCAAGCGTGCGGCGGTTTCCTTCTCGAGGCCGAGACCTTTGGCAATCAGGGCGACATCGCGAAGCTCCGGCCACGGAGCGGGTGCCGGGCTTTTCTGGCCGAGAAAGCGAGCCGCGGCCAGTGCGCCGGTCTCGGACGGGACCAAGCGGCCGCGCGCTTCCGCGACGAGGCCATTGGCGATCAGGTTGCCGATTTCCTTTTCGGCGAGGCGGCGCCAATCGGCCGGCGACAACTTATGGGTAAAGAGGGGGGCCAGATCGGTCGCGATATCCGCGCGGGTCGCGCCACCGGAAGCGGTCGTGCGGACCAGGATCAAATGTCCCGTCGCCGATGCGCCTCCGCGCCGCGGCCCTGCAAGGGGAGCACCGCTGCCAAGCGCCGACATCTCGCACGTCTCCTTCTCGGGTCTCAAGCTTCTGGGAAAGCCGTACGCGCGAATCACCGGTCCGATTCCGGTACATTGCGGGAGACTGCCTTTAGTTCCAAGGGATTCGGCAGCACGCGTTTTTATTTTTCTCGAGTTGTAACCGCTAGGCCGCTCTGGCTCCTTTCCCCGTATTTTTCCTCCCGCCTGCAGTGGCTTTTGTCGGGCTTCTGCCCCAATGGCGACATGTTCGTTAGCAAAATTGGCTGCGGGCTTCGGGGGATAGACAGAAGCTCGAGGGGGATTTCTTTAAATTGTTGATGAAGCAACCCTCGACGTTCCGGCCAGCCGGCCTGTTCGCGACGCCTCAAGTCCCCCGCAGCGATATCGGGTAAACCCCGTCTTAGTATTAACGACGAGTTAACTCCTTACTGCGATGTTGGCTCTCAGTACCGCGCGTCCACTTGCGGGAGTTACGGGAATGTATCGCGTCGCCCTTCTGGCTGTTGTATCAGCCTCACTCGCTCTCGGAGCGTGCAGCCTCAACACGGCTGGTATTTCATCCGGTTACAACGATCTCGGATCCATGTCGTCAGTCGACGCCGTGGGTGGGTCTCGGCAAGCGACCACGACGGGCTCGATCGACCGCAGCTCGCGGTCCTCGCTCTCGGGCACGCAGGTCGCGGCGCTCGCTCCCGACAAGGCCCCCAAGGGATCCTACGAAAAAGCGCCGCACGGCGCGCTTTCCGACCGCGACTATTCCGCGACCGCTCTCAACCCCGAGCGGGCCCGCGACCTCATCAACCAGTACCGCCACGAGAACGGGCTGAAGCCGCTCAAGCTCAACGCCGCCCTGACGGACGCCGCGAAGGAACACAGCCGCGATCTCGCCAAGTGGGACCGCATCTCGCATTACGGTTCCGACGGCTCCAACCCGTGGGATCGCGTCAAGCGCACCGGCTACAAACCGCGGCTCGCCGCTGAAAACGTCGGCACGGGGCAAGTTTCGTTCGCCGAAGTGCTCAAGGGCTGGAAGGAAAGCCCGGGCCACAACAAGAACCTGCTGCTGGGCGATGCCAACGAGATGGGCTTGGCGCTGGTCCAGGATCCGAAGACGGAATTCAAATCGTTCTGGACGCTCGTCATCGGCACGGCGATGTAACGCCTGCCGAGAGTTAGTTGGCTTCCTCGTTCGACGCGCGCTTCTCGGAGCGCGCGTTTTCGTTTTTTCCGGCTGCGTTCGGAGCACCCTTCAGCGTGAATTGCAGGAGGACGGTGCGCTGCAGGAAGCGATTGAAGTTGTCGTCCGACATCAGCGTGATCACGGTTTCGCCCTTGGCGCCTTTCGTTACCGCCAAGGCTTCCAGATTGTCGATCTCCATGGCGCTGTCGGCTTCGAGGAGGATTTCGCCGACCGCAGTGCCACCGGGCTTCAAGCTGCTTGCCGTGAGATGGCGCAGGCGAATTCTCACGCCTTCGAACCAACGGAAACGGCGCTCAAGGATGAGGACGCTGCCGTCGGCCAAGCTCGCCGCATCGGTGATGCCGTAGCCCTCCACGCCGGGCACAGCGAACCCTTTCGGCCCGCCGGCTCCCCAGATCCAGCCGCGATGTTGCTTCTCGCCCCGCAGCGGATGCTCCGCGAAAGCGACAAGAGCTCCTTTGTTCGGCCCGCCCGCAAGAACGGTCAACGCTTCGAAGCCGTCCGTGCGCATTCGCGCGGCTTCTTTAGGCATCTCCAGATACTTCGTCGGCGCGCCAATGCCGTTCTTGTCGAGCGGAAATACGCCAATGCGATCGTTCTGCTCGAAGGCGATGTAGGCGGTACCCCTGCCGATGTTTCCTCCCGCCAGCGCGATCGCCTCGGCATCGCGATCACGGGCGCGGCGCAGCGGCAAGCCCTTGAGCGCCTTCAACGCGCCGACGCGGACCGCGCGCAACGCCTTCGGGCGTTCGCCATCGTCGTAAGCGATCTCGCCGGTCATCCACATTCCAGCGTCGGAAACGGCTGTGAGGCTTTTGCCGTCACCGCTCAGGAGCAGTCCCGACCAGCCGCCGAAGTACGATGAGGGGGATGTAAGAACGAGCCCGCTACGCCATTCGAGCTTCGGGTTCGGCTTTTCCTTACCGTTGCGCGCGAAGGTCGCGATGGAACGGGCCGTCACCTCGATCGATTGCGTCTTCATGCCGGCCGTGTCGGGCTTCATCTGCGCCGACGCGGGGGCCACGGCGAACAGCGCGACGGCCGACACTGTCAACGGCAACAAGGCTCGCACGTCCCGCCCCTCGATCAAATCGCTTGATTTCCGCCTAGACGGCGCGACGCGCTTTCGGCCGCCCGCGCGACGGCACGACTTTCGGCTTTTCCTCGAACAGTTCTACGAGCTTGTCCGTCATTGCGCCGGCCAGCTCGCTCGGATCCGAGATGGTAACAGCGCGGGCGTAATATCGTGTGACATCGTGGCCGATACCGATGGCGATCAGCTCGACGGGCGAGCGGGCCTGTATTTCGTCGATGACTTTCCGCAGATGCTGTTCGAGGTAGCTGCCCGAATTCACCGAGAGCGTGGAGTCGTCCACCGGCGCACCGTCGGAAATCATCATCAGAATACGGCGCTGCTCGGGGCGGGCCATCAGGCGCCCGTGCGCCCAAGCCAAAGCCTCGCCGTCGATGTTCTCCTTGAGCAGGCCTTCCCGCATCATCAGCGCAAGCGAGCGCTTGGCGCGCCGCCAAGGCTCGTCAGCCGTCTTGTAGATGATGTGACGGAGATCGTTGAGGCGCCCCGGCGTCGCCGGCTTGCCGGCCGCGAGCCATTCCTCGCGCGATTGCCCGCCCTTCCAGGCCCGCGTCGTGAACCCGAGGATCTCGACCTTGACACCGCAACGCTCGAGCGTGCGCGCCAGGATATCAGCACAGCAGGCGGCCACCATGATCGGGCGGCCGCGCATGGAGCCGGAGTTATCGAGCAGCAGCGTCACCACCGTGTCGCGGAATTCGGTGTCGCGCTCGCGCTTGAACGACAGCGGCTGCATCGGATCGGTGACGATGCGCGTCAGACGCGCTGCGTCGAGCGTGCCTTCCTCGAGGTCGAAATCCCAGGCGCGGTTCTGCTGCGCGAGCAGGCGGCGCTGCAAACGATTGGCGAGGCGGGCGACGACGCTCGCAAGCGCCTTCAATTCCTTGTCGAGGAATGTGCGCAGGCGCTCCAACTCTTCGGGGGAGGAGATGTCCTGGGCGGCGACCTCTTCGTCGTGGGCGCGCGTATAGACCTTGTAACCGAAGGGCTCGGGATCCTCGAGAACCGAGACGTTCGGGCGCCAGGGCTCGGTCGTCTCCATGCCGTCGGGTTCTTCGGCGTCGCTGTCGAAATCTTCGGGATCGGGGGCGTCGGCCGTTTCCTGGGCTTCTCCGGCGTCGCCTTCGGAACGCTCTTCCTCTCGCTCCTGCTCGCCGCCCTCGCCGCCTTCGTCCTCGCTCTCGGCTTCCGCTTCGCCACCGTCAGGCTTTTCTTCGGCGGTCTCCTCGCTCTCGTCTGCCTGGCCTTCCTGGAACTCGTCAGCAAGGTCCAACGCCTTCAGCAGGTCGCGGACGAGACGGCCAAACGCCTCCTGGTCCTCGGCAAGGTCCTTCAGCTGCTGAAACACGCCATCGGCGCGTTCTTCGACAAGCGGGCGCCACAAGTCGACAAGCGCACGGGCGCTTTCGGGCGGTGCGCGTCCCGTCAGGCGCTCACGCACCAGAAGCGACAGCGCGTTGCCGACTGGCGCGTCGGCGCGATCGGAAATGCGGTCGAAGCGGCCGTGGCCATACTCGTCCTCGCACTTGGCGGCGAGATTGTTGGCCATGCCGTCCATGCGATTTGCGCCCAGCGCCTCAATGCGCGCGCGTTCCATGGCCTCGAACACTTCGCGGGCCGCGCCGGACGAGGGCGCGAGGCGACGATGCACGGCGTCATCGTGGCACGCAGCCGTCAGCGCAAGACTATCCGCCCACCCGCGCAACACCGCGATCTCGGCCGCAGAAGGAACCCGCGAGGGCTCCGCCAGGCGCACGAGCTTACCTTCGAGGGCCGGCTTGGCCGGACCGTAGGTGACCTCGACCTCCGGATCGCCTGCGATCGCGCGCACGGTCAGCCCCAGCACGCGCTTCAGCGGCTCGGAGGGCGATTCCCGGCGTTTCGGATTTTGCGTCATGGCGCCTTACTTACCGAGTTCGCGCCGAAGCTGGCGGCGCCATTCCCTGTCGCCGACCTGCTCGCGGGCTTCGAGGTTGCCCTGGCGGATCTTGATCAAGCCAATCAGCACCGCGGCGACGGACCCGAAGCCAGCCCCGACAGCCGTGCTGATGGCCTCGGACGTTCCCGGCACCATCGCATTCCAGAGAATGGCAATCACCACCGAGCCCAGCAAACCGCCGACAAGAGCGAGAAGAGCGCAGAACAAAACCGCCTGGCGCGGGCTGGTGTAGCCCGCTGCTGCGAGTGCGGATCTGTCTTCGTCGTGTTCGCCCATGACGGCCAGGCTTGCGCTTCCCATCTCAGCCCAGATCTCAACCGAGTGCGACGTTCGCCGCGCTCTCTGGCAGTTCCTCACCGAAGGCACGCTGATAGAACTCGGCGACCAGCGGGCGCTCGAGCTCGTCGCACTTGTTCAGGAACGTAAGGCGGAACGCAAAGCCGACATCGCCGAAAATCTCGGCGTTCTCGGCCCATGTCATCACGGTACGCGGGCTCATGACGGTCGAGAGGTCGCCGTTGATGAAGGCCTGGCGCGTAAGATCGGCAACGCGCACCATGTTCGATACGACCTTGCGCTTGGCGTCCGTCTTGTTCCAGCTCTTGACCTTCGACAGGACGATGCGCGCCTCGTCGTCGTGCGGCAGATAGTTCAGCGTCGCGACAATGGACCAGCGGTCCATCTGGCCCTGGTTGATCTGCTGGGTGCCGTGATAGAGGCCCGACGTATCGCCGAGGCCGATGGTGTTCGTCGTCGCGAACAGGCGGAACGCGGCGTGCGGGCGGATCACCTTCGACTGATCGAGCAGCGTGAGCTTGCCCGAAACCTCGAGCACGCGCTGGATCACGAACATCACGTCGGGCCGGCCAGCGTCATACTCGTCGAACACGAGCGCGGTGTTGGTCTGCAGCGCGTAAGGCAAAATGCCTTCGCGGAACTCGGTGACCTGCTTGCCATCCTTCAGCACAATCGCGTCCTTGCCGACGAGATCGATGCGCGAGACGTGGCTGTCGAGGTTGACGCGGATGCACGGCCAGTTGAGGCGCGCGGCGACCTGCTCGATGTGGGTCGATTTGCCGGTACCGTGATAGCCCTGGACCATCACGCGGCGGTTGTATTTGAAGCCCGCAAGGATGGCGAGCGTCACTTCCCGGTTGAACTGATAGTCGGGATCGAGATCGGGCACATGCTCATCGGCCTTCGAGTACGCCGGCACCTCGAGATCGGACTCGATCCCGAACACCTGGCGAACCGAGAGTTTCATGTCGGGCAGCCCAGGCGTCTGGGAGGAAGCAGCAGTGGAGGTTTGCGCGCGCATTGAGACCTGTATCGGGCAATGGTTACGACGTCCGCCGGTCCGTGCTTGCCCGTAATTCGGCAAGCCGCGGATGCGGTTCGGACAAGATCCGGTTTCCGCAGATAGTTATAGGGTCGAGGTCGCCCAGTCCAGCGAGCAGGGCGGGGAGGCGATCTTACCGGATCAGACCAATCCGGAGCGCTTCAGGTAGTTATAGGCCTGGATGATCTCGCGCAGGGTGTCCTCGGAGCGCGTATCGCCGCCGTTGGAATCGGGGTGGTGGCGCTTAACCAACTCCTTGAAGCGCGTCTTGATCTCCTGCTTCGATGCCGTCTCGGGCAAATGGAGCGCCTCGAGCGACTTGCGCTCGATCGGCTTCAGTGCACGCCGCTGCTCCGCCGGCTGCTCACGAGCCTGGCGTGCCTGCTCGGCGAACAAATCGTGCGGATCATGCTCGCGAAACCCGTCGCCGCCACCGCGGGCGCCCGAGACCTTCGCGCTGGTGCCGTGCGCCCAAGAGTTCGCCCCGACCTTCCAAGTCGGCCTATGGCCGGTCATGGCGTCCTTCTGGAAGTCCGAGACCTCCGCGTCGCTCATGCCGTCGAAATAGTTGTAAGACGCATTGTACTCGCGAACGTGATCCACGCAGAACGCGAAATACTCGCCGTCTCGCCCGCGGCCTTTTGGCGCGCGGTGAGGCGCAGGCCGGTTGCATCCCTTCCATTGGCAGGTGGGGTGCTTTTTCCGGTCCGCGTCGTCCGCTGCCCGCTTGGGAGCGGCCCGGATCGAATCAAAGTATTTCGAGTTGAGTTTCATGGCTTAGATTATGGTCTCCCGGCCGCGGCCAGACAAGACGAACTCTTTGTCGATGCTGCCGAAGCGTGGCCGCAACGCAAAAATTTTCATGGAGGATACACTATGTCGGCGGAGACGCGGTTGCGCGAGAAGCTCATGGTCGCACTCGAACCGACGCGCCTCGATATCGTCAATGAAAGCGAATTGCATGCCGGACACCGTTCCTCGCCAAACACCGGGGAAAGCCATTTTCGCATCCTAATCGTTTCGCCGATGTTTACGGGCGTCTCACGCGTGGGGCGCCATCGCATGGTCACCGACGCCATTGCCGACGAGCTCAAAGGGGGCATTCACGCGCTGGCGCTTTCGACCTATGCGCCGGGCGAAACGGTGGGATAGGAAGCCGACGCGTTCGACCGCTCGGCGTTGAGCTTCGCCTCGAACTCGGCAAAGCTGACGCCGCCTGCTCCGCGCCGGTGGAAATACATGTGCTGGGCCAGCCAGCGCATCGGCGGCAACGCAATCGCCATATCGATAAGCGCGTTCGGAGGCGCAAGATCGAGCGCCGTCCGCGTCATTTTTTTCATCGCGAACGACGGCAGCTCGGGAGCGAGCGCAACCGCTGGCGGGGGCCCGAGATCCTGCAGATGGTCGGCGATGACCTGCGCGGATCTTCGTCCCAACTCGAAGGCAAGCTTGATGCCTCCGCCGGTGGCGGGCGAGACTTGGCCGGCCGCGTCGCCGACCAGCATGACGCCGTCCGTGTGCCAACGTTTCAAAAGGCCGCCGGCCGGAATGCGTCCAGACCGACGCTCGACGGCCCGCGCCTTCGAATAACCGAAGATCGGCTCGGTCGCGGCAAGAAACGCCTTGAGGTCGGCTCTGCGGCCAGGGCCGACGGCGAGGCCGGCCTGGGTGACGGACGGTCCGGGCGCGACCCAGCCGAGATAGCCGGGTGCGAGTTTGGAATCGAGGAAGCAATGCAGGAAGCGTGGGTCGGCGTCGGCCAGGCCTTCGTATTCGACTTCGAGGCCGGTCAGGAATTTCTCGTTGCGGTCGAGGCCGAAAGCACGAGCCACGCCAGAACGGGCGCCATCGGCGCCCAGGATGTAACGCGCGGCAATGTTGATGCCGCGAAACCGGAAGAGGCCGTTCTCACGGTCGGCGCCTTCGAAACGCGCGCGATAGAGAATTTTGGCGCCGGCGCGGAGGGCTTCGCTGGAGAGCCAGCGCAGCACGTTGGCGGTATCGGTCGTCAGGAAGAAATAGCCTGGCGCAAACAGATCGATGAAGCGGTGGCTCGGCGCGTAGAGACGAACGCCATGCACGCGCCGCGTCAGCGTATGGGGAATGTCGATCTCCTCCGCCGCTTCCTTGACCAGGATGCCCGTCGTCGCGACGCGATGTCCAGCTTCGGGCTTCGCTTCGAGAACGGCGACCTTGAGGCCGCGCATGGCCGCGGTGCGCGCGGCGACGAGCCCCGCGAACGAGGCGCCGACAATGACGAGGTCATAGGGGCGGACAGCTTCTGACATGCAAAACTCCGGCTGAGCGACTGCAACCCGAACATGCCAAACGATTGTGGCGTCCTCGCGCCTCAAACCCGGAGGTCGGGCGTTCGCCGAAGGATATGCTAGCCTACGGAGCTTTGCGCGCCGCCGGTCGCTTCCGCGCCGTCCAGGCGTTTGATGCGGACCGCCGCGATCTTGTTGCGCGAGCGGCGGAGGATTTCCATCCGATAGCCGTAGAACGTGAAGACCTGCCCCGGCTCTGGGATCATCTGCGCCTCGTGCACGACGAGACCGGCGATGGTCGTCGCCTCGTCGTCCGGGAGATCCCAATCCATATGGCGGTTGAGGTCGCGGATCGGCACCGTGCCGTCGACGTTGATGGTTCCGTCGGCCTGCGGACGAATATGCAGCTCGGCGGAATCATGCTCGTCCGAGATCTGACCGACGATTTCCTCGAGAATGTCCTCGAGCGTGATCAGGCCCTGCACCTCGCCGTATTCGTCGACGACGAGCGCCATCTGCGCCTTGTTCTTCAGGAAATGATTGAGCTGATCCTTCAAGGTCGTCGTGTCGGGCACGAACCACGGCTTAGCCGCGATGCTCAGGATATCGAGCTTCTCGACATCCCAGCCGGACTTCGAAAGCGCGCCCAGGAGATCCTTGGTGTTGAGGAGGCCGATGATGTTCTCGGGCTCGTCGATCCAGATCGGAACGCGCGTGTACTGCGAGCGAAGCACCTGATCGATGATGGCCTGCGGCGGCTCGGCCGCGTCATAGGTTTCCATCTTGGTGCGGTGGATCATGATGTCTGCGACCTGCAATTCATCGAGGTCGAGCACGCCACCCAGCATGTGCGCCTCGTGACGTGCGACCACTCCTTCCTTGGTCTGGAGATCAATTGCACCACGGATCTCTTCGCGGGCAGCAAGAATATTTGCTTCATCATCGACGCGCGAAGGCGAGAGCTTTAAAATTTGTCGAACGACAAAGCTCGCTGCAGAGGTGAGAGGATGCAATAGGACAATGAAGACCCGCATCAGGGGAGCGATGGCAAGTGCCATGCGATCCGGGTATGCGAAAGCATAGGTCTTCGGCAGAACTTCGGAAAAAATGACGATCAAAACCGTCATGACAATGGTCGCATAGGCGATGCCGACCTCTCCGAACATGCTGATCAGCAGCCCAGTCGTCAAAGAGGAGGCGAGAATATTGACGAGGTTGTTTCCGATCAGGACCGTGCCAATGATCTGCTCGGGATGTGACAACAGCCTATTTACAAGACCTGCTCTCTCGTTGCCTTCACTTTCGAGGGTGTGCATACGTGCGCGGGAGGCGGCCGTGAGCGCCGTCTCGGATCCCGAAAAGACTGCCGAAAGAAGCAGCAGGCAGACGACAACCAAAAATGTGAGCATGATCATCCAACCGAATTTTGGAATGCCTTTGAGCGGCCGCAGCCTGAGGCCGAGCCGATCATGGCACGCTAGAATGGCAAGCGAGAGCTTAGCCTAAGCAGCTGTGATCTCAGCGGCAAGGCAATCGCGCACGGTGGCTTCATCGATATCGCGCGAGACGAATGCCTCGCCGATGTTGCGCACAAGGATAAACGTCAGCCGGCCGTCACGGACCTTCTTGTCCTGGCCCATCAGGCGCACGAGCTCGCCCGCGTCGGCCTTTCCGCCCGGAATGTCAGAGAGCCGCGTGGGCAGGCCCGCAGCGGCGAGATGACGCGAAACCCGCTCCGCCGTTCCGTTCGGGCAAAGGCCAAGATGTTCAGAGAAGCGGAACGCGAGGCACATACCAATCGCGACGCCCTCTCCGTGGAGCAGGCGATCCGAATAGCCGGTCCAGGCTTCGAGCGCGTGGCCGAAGGTGTGACCGAGGTTCAGGAGCGCGCGGTCGCCGTTCTCATGCTCGTCGCGCACGACGATAGCTGCCTTGGCCTTGACGCTGGTCTCGATGGCCGTGATCAGCGTTTCCTGGTCGTGGCTGAAGATGCCGTCGTGGCTCTGTTCGAGCCAGGAGAAGAAGCCCGCGTCGCCAAGCAAGCCGTACTTCGCGACTTCGGCGTAGCCCGCGCGCATCTCACGCGGTGGCAACGTTTTCAAAACATCGGTATCGGCAATGACAAGCGACGGCTGATGGAACACACCGATCAGGTTCTTGCCCTGCGGCGTGTTGATGCCGGTCTTGCCTCCGACGGAGCTGTCGACCTGGGCAAGCAGGCTGGTCGGAATCTGGACGAATCGGATGCCGCGCCGAAGAATTCCGGCCGCGAAGCCAGCGAGGTCGCCGATCACGCCGCCACCAAAGGCCACCACAAGATCGCCGCGCTCGAGCCCCAGCTCCAGCAAGCGTTCGCAGAGCGGGCCTAGCTCGCGGAAGCTTTTTGTCGCCTCGCCCGGCTTCAAAACGATGGAGCCCTTGAGGCGGCCTTCCGCGCGCAGGCTCGCTTCCAACGTGGCCAGGTGATGCTTCGCCACATTCTCGTCAGTGACGATGCCGCAGCGCGCCTTGCCGAGGCGTCCGGCGATGAGACGCCCGGCCTCCGCGAGAAGGTCGGGGCCGATTAGGACGTCATAAGCGCGCCCGGGCAGCGGAACGGGCACCGTACGGCTCGCTCGGGTTGCGGCAGCAAGAGAATGAGCAAGGGTCGGCATGGTCTTGAACTATGTCTCGCGCTTTGGGCTTCAAAGCCCAGGACTATCAGATCGAGGACGCTTGCGCCAATGCGGGGTGCCTGGATAGGGCGTCGATAATCTCGGCAACGATACTGTCGTGGGGCACGTCCCGGCTTTCGACAGTCAGGTCCGCCTCCGCGTAGATCGGATAGCGCGCCTCCATCAGCTTACGCATAACCGCCTCCGGGTCGCCGCCCTTGAGCAGGGGCCGGGTATCGCGCTTGGCGACCCGGCGCATGAGGACGGGCAGCTCGGCCCTGAGCCAGATCGAAAGCCCGGTGTCGCGGATCATTTCGCGCGTGCTCGGCATGATGAAGGCACCGCCGCCTGTCGCCAACACCTGCGGCCCATGCGCCAGCAGGCGCGAAATCACCTTGCTCTCGCGATCCCGGAAGAAGTCCTCGCCGTGATCGGAGAAGATCTCGCTGATCGATTTTTGCGCGACGCGCTCGATTTCCTCGTCGGCATCGATGAACGGCAGGCCCAGCTTGGTCGCAAGGCGCCGGCCGATCGACGATTTTCCGCACCCCATCAGACCGACGAGCACCACCGAGCGCTGCCCGAGAGCGCGCCGAACCTTCTCAGCGGTGTCCTTGTCGTGCTCCATCTCGCCTCTCGCGGGCTCCGGGTGCGCTTCACCGAACGGGCGCACTCATACTTCAATTTGCCGTGTCGAGGCAATTTGCAGTCCGGCGGCCGGCTGATCGGGCCGAAATCGGGATTTTTTCTTCCCCGCACGGCGGGGAAATCAGCCATAATCGCGCCACCTTAGGTTCGAAGATGTCCTAAAGCGTTCGCGCGCCTCCACCACGTATCCACTTCGTCGGAAAATGCTTTCGTCCGCGCATTCATCCTGAGCGACTTCCACCGATGCCAAGCCTTTTCCGCTTCCTCGTCTCTGCCGGGTCGCTGCTGGCACTGGTCTCGGGAGGATTGTACATTCTCGCCAGTCAGTTCGAGCCCGTTCAGCACGAGGTGGTTAAGGTGGTGCCGGGGGTCAAAATCCGAAAGCCATGACGCTGATCCCATGACCGCCAAGCCGATGCGCGCGCTCCCAATTTACCCCGCTCACTGCATCCGGCGGACCTTCCGACCCGTCCTGTTTGCTACTTTCCTTGCTTGGCCGTGCTTCGGACCGGCGTTTTCGCAGGAGTGGGGCGACGACCGCCCGCGGGGCGGGGGTGTGACCCGGGAGGAGCTGGCGCCCTCGGCCGCCTACGAAGAGCGCGGGCGCGGCGTCGAGCGCGAGGAGCTGGACCCGGTTCTGTCGGCGGACGGCTCGGGGCTGCCCTACGAGCTTTGGAGCGGCCTTTCAGCCGAACAATTCGCCGAGCACATCGCAGCCCTCAGCCTGCCTCCCAAATCGCCCTCGCTGCACGCGCTCTGGCGCCGTCTCATCGCCTCGGATACGGGTCCGGCGGCCGGGACAGTCAGCACGGCGCGTTTCACCGCCTTGCGCGTCGAAGCGCTCGATCAATCCGGCCTGATCGACGACGCGGCCGCCGTGCTCGCGAAAGATCGAGCCTCGGAGAGCGATCCGCTGCTACTCGCGCTAACGGCAAAAAGCGAGATCGGGCTCGGCAACTTCGAGCGCGGATGTGAGATCGCGAAAAGCCTGCTTTCGGTTCAATCTCAACTCCCGAAGACGCTGCTCTCGGACACTCTGCTGATCAACGGCTTTTGCGCCGCGTCCCGTGGAGATCCCGACGGGGCCTCGCTACAGGCGAGCTTCATCCGCGAGCAGGATCTTCCCGGCCTCGTCGGCGCGGATCTGCTCGACACGGCGGCTGCGGGCGGCGTGCCGGAGGTTCCGTCAGGGCTCAAGCTCTCGCTGCTCGACTACCGCATCGCCTCGCTCAAGGGCACGCCCAACCAAGCCAAGCTCCTTGCCGCCGCGACGCCGGCCCTGCTCGCCGGACTCGCCCACGATCCGAGAACGGCGCCCGATCTCAGATTGGCAGCCGGAGAAGCCGCCGCGGCCCTCAACGCCATTCCAGCCGGAGACCTTGCACAGCTCTATCGCGCTTCGGGCGCGGGCGGAGACGCCGGCACTATCGAACGGGCGGGCCTCTTCAAATCAGCGGAGGGCGAGCAGACACCCCTCCGCAAAACACGCCACATCCGGGCTTTTCTCGACGACGCCAGGCGCGGCGGATTTTACTGGCCGGCGCTGCAGCTCATGGCGCGGCCAACCGAGGACCTTACTCCCACCCCGGAAATCGGCTGGTTTGCCGAAACCGCCATTGAGATCAATCTTGCATCGGGCAATTTCGAAGGTGTCCGGCACTGGGCCCGCCTCGGATCTTCGCTCGGGGCAGAGGAAAGCCCCGGACCGCAGCCTCTGGCGCACTGGATCGCGCTCGCCGACATCGCGGACCCAGCGCGAGGAGCAGACCGTGGGCAGAACCTGAATGCTCTCGAACCCCTGGCCCGCAACGGCCGCTTCGACCCGGCCCTGCTGCATCGGCTCGCCACCGTGCTCGACGCGCTCGACATGAACGTGCCGATGGCGCTCTGGGAGTTGGCCGGCCGCTCGCCTCAGCCGGAGGGCGGTCATCTGCCCGATACGGGCGTGCTTTCCCAGCTCGCGGAGGCTTCTAAAAAGAAGGAGTTCGGGCGAACGGTGCTGCTCGTCATGCGCACGATCGGGCCTGCGGGCGCGGAAGGCGCACACATGATCGCGCTCGGCGATGCACTCCGGGCGCTGAAACGTGCCGGTCTCGACGCGGAGGCCCGCCAGCTCGCGCTCGAAGGGCTGTTCGGGGCCTGGCCGCGCTCCGTCAGCCAGTGAGGGGCGCGATGCAGATCCCGTTCGTGTCCCCATGAGCGACGACCAGCGCCATGTGGCGGCCTTTCTCGAAATGCAGACGGCGGAGAAAGGGGCTTCGGCCAATACGCTCGATGCCTATCGCCGCGATCTCCAGGACTTCACGGCCTATCTCGACCGCGGCGGCGTCACCATCGCTGCAGCAGGAAAGGCCGATCTGTCGCACTATCTGCAGGAGCTTTCGATCGCCGGGCTCAAACCCGCCTCACGGGCACGGCGACTTTCCGCCGTCCGCCAGCTCTACAAATTCCTCGAAGCCGAAGGCGTGGTGCGAGACAGCCCGGTGGAAGGCATCACGGCGCCCAGCAAAAAGCGCGCGCTGCCGAAAACACTTTCGGTGGACGAGGTGGACCGCCTGATCGAAAGCGCGGCCCGGGCCGCGGACGGCCTCTCCGGCCGCGATCTCGTGCGCGCCGTGCGTCACCATTGCCTGCTCGAAATGCTCTATGCGACGGGTATGCGCGTCACCGAGCTTGTTTCGCTTCCACGCAGCGTGCTCAAGGGTGATCCTCGGCTGCTCTCCATCACCGGCAAGGGCGGGCGGGAGCGCCTGGTTCCGCTCAATACGAGCGCGCGGGCCGCACTCGACCGCTATCTCCAGCTGGGCTCCGATCCGGCGGACGGCGTCAGCTCCATGATCGCGACCCGCTATCTTTTTCCCTCGCGCGGAGACGCCGGCCATCTCACGCGCCAGCGCTTTGCCCAGGATCTCAAGGAGAGCGCAATCCAGGCCGGGCTCGACCCCGAGCGGGTCTCGCCGCACGTCCTCCGTCACGCTTTTGCGAGCCATCTGCTCGACCGGGGCGCAGACCTCCGATCCGTGCAAAGCCTGCTCGGACATGCCGACATCTCGACGACCGAGATCTATACGCATGTGCTCGAAGAACGCCTGAAACGCCTCGTGACCGAGCATCATCCGCTGGCCAAACGGGGCTGATGGACCCAAAATGGCGATCCGTGGACTGCAAGACCTGTGTGCATCGGGCCGTTGCGGTTGAAATCGGCCACTTTTCCGGGAGCCAGCGCTGCAAGAGAGCGATGAGGCGACGTTTACGACGATCCGCGCGGGCCTTGACAGGCGAGAAGCGGGAAGGTCAACGTGCCCCCAAATTTCCGTCGTCCCGACTGAGCGCCGCACATCAAGCGGCAGGATGAGGCTTTTCCTTGGAACCTACGAAGTCCGACCGCCCGATTGCTGTCCGCACCTATCTCGATTTCGAGAAGCCGATCGCCGAGCTTGAAAGCAAAGTCTCGGAGCTCAAGGCGCTCGAAGGCGGCGAGGGTGTCTCTATCTCGGAAGAGATCAAGAAGCTCGAGCAGAAGGCCAAGGCCGCTCTTGTCGACACCTACGGCAAGCTGACGCCCTGGCAGAAAACCCAGGTCGCTCGGCACCCCGACCGCCCGCATTGTCTCGACTATGTGAAGGCGCTGATCGAAGATTTCACGCCGCTCGCCGGAGATCGTTATTTCTCGGAAGACGAAGCGATCATGGGCGGGCTCGGCCGTTTCCGCGGCAAGCCGGTCGTCGTGATCGGGCACGAGAAGGGCTCGGACACGGAAGGGCGCATCCGGCACAACTTCGGCATGGCCAGGCCTGAAGGCTACCGCAAGGCGGTCCGCCTCATGGAGATGGCGGATAAGTTCAACCTCCCCGTCATTACGCTGGTTGATACCGCGGGTGCCTATCCCGGCATCGGCGCGGAGGAGCGGGGCCAGGCGGAGGCGATTGCGCGCTCCACCGACAAATGCCTCGAAATCGGCGTTCCGATCATCGCGCTGGTGATCGGGGAAGGCGGATCGGGCGGCGCGATCGCCATCGCCTCAGCCAACCGCATCCTTATGCTCGAACATTCCATTTATACCGTAGCCTCGCCCGAGGCTGCTGCCTCGATCCTGTGGCGCGATTCGACCAAGGCCATCGACGCGGCCACCAACATGAAGATTACGGCGCAGGACCTCGATACGCTCGGGGTCATCGACGTGATCATCCGCGAACCGGTGGGTGGCGCCCACCGCGACCGGGCCCTCGCCATCCAGACCGCCGGCGACGCCATCGCCAAGGCGCTCGCGGAATTCGAGGGGAAAACTCAGGAAGAGATCAGGAACCTGCGCCACGAGCGCTTCCTCGGCATCGGGCGGCAGTTGTAGGATCTGCCGTTTCCGTTCGTGCGTGTTGCTGATAAATCGAGTAGCATCCGAGACTCGGTTGGGGTGGGTGGCCCCATGAGCGCCCTATTCGGGTGTCATGTTCGACACTTCCGCGCTCGCACTGAAAACTTTGGGGAATCCGTAACGTTAATGGAATCTTTACGGTTTCGGTTGGATGGTCCTTCGTATGCGCCAGGGGGAATGCGTGTGCGTCTGAATATCCTCGCTGACAGAATTGTCGCTCGCTTGAAGCCCGCCTTGGCGGTTGGGCTCGTGAGCGTTTTGCTATCCGCGTGCTCGAGCGCGACCGGATTGATCCCGCCTTCCGAACAGCCGCTGACTGCGGAAACCGTCTCGCTTCTCGGCAAGAAGGGCATGAACACGGCCGCGCCGATCTTCGTGCGGATCTTCAAGGAGGAGTCGGAACTCGAAGTCTGGAAGATGCGCGACGACGGGCGCTTCTATCACTTCAAGACCTATCCGATCTGCAATTGGTCGGGCGATCTCGGACCCAAGCAGGTGCAGGGCGACAAACAGGCGCCGGAAGGGTTCTACACGATCTCCCAAACGCAGATGAACCCGAACTCCAAGTTCTATCTGGCCTTTAACCTCGGCTATCCCAACGCCTACGACCGCTCCCTCGGGCGCACGGGCGAGGCGCTGATGGTGCACGGCAAGTGCAAGTCCGCCGGTTGCTATGCAATGACGGACGCGCTCGCCGAAGAGATTTACGGGCTCGCGCGCGACGCAATGCGCAGCGGGCAGACCAGCTTCCAGGTCCATGCCTTCCCGTTCCGCATGACGCAGGAGAAGCTCGACCGCTTCAAGGGCCACAAGTGGTACGCCTTCTGGAAAACGCTGAAGCAGGGCTATGACTCCTTCGAGATCAACCGCATCCCGCCTTCGATCGCCGTGTGTGAGAAGCGCTACATCGTCGATGCCGTGGCCATGACCGACCAGCCGATCGATCCGGCCGGACGCTGCCCGCGGTTTGAGAAACCGACGCTGCAGCCGTTCGCGCCACGCCCGGCCGAATGGCAGCTCGCGTCGGAACGGCTGACAATGCCGGGACCGAAAACCCGGAATGCTGCAGAAGTCGCGCAGACCACAGCCCAGTCGCAGAGCGTGTTCGCCACCACGACCGGCTCCATCTCCGGCAGCGGCATGCCGCCGGGCGCTTCCGCGCTCGGCTACAATCCATAGTTCGTGGCGCGGATGGCCGATACGCCCTCCAAGGCCCCAACAAACGGCACTCCGGATGCGGCGGATCAACCACCGCAGAGCGGGCAGAAGCCGCGCAAGCGCCGTATCGGACGTCTTGTTTTCCGCGCGCTGCTTCTGCTGCTGATCGCGGTGCCGATTTCGGCCGCGCTCTTTGCGCTCGCGCGGCCAGTGGATGCCGAGCGGACGTGGATCGGCGTCCAGCGTTATTGGCGCCACACGCTCGCAAGCTACAAGGTGCCGCTGCCCGGCACGCCCGACCTCTGGAATCTGGACAAGCGTCTCGCCTCGCATGGCTTGGCGGTCGGCAATCCGATCTTCATGCGCATCTTCAAGCGCGAGTTCGAGCTTGAGCTGTGGATGCTGCGCGACGGAAAATTTCACCGTTTCGCGACCTATCCGATCTGTAAATGGTCGGGCGAGCTTGGTCCCAAGATCAAGACCGGAGACCGGCAGGCACCCGAGGGCTTCTATACTGTCGACGCGAAGGCGCTCAATCCGAACAGCGCCTGGCACCGCTCCTTCAACCTCGGGTTCCCCAACGCCTTCGACCGCGCGCATGGACGCAGCGGATCGTTCCTGATGGTGCACGGGGGATGCGGCTCGATCGGATGCTATGCGATGACGAACCCGGTCATCGATGAAATCTGGAAGCTCGTTACCAGTGCGCTCAACGGAGGCCAGCAACGCTTCCAGGTGCAGGTGTTTCCGTTCCGCATGACAGAGGCCAATCTCGCACGCCATTCGGGTTCGCCGCAGAGCGCGTTCTGGGCCAGCCTAAAGCCGGGATACGACCTGTTCGACGCCAACTTGACCCCGCCGAAGGTCAGCGTTTGCGGCAAGACGTATGCCTTCGGCCCCGGCGCCGAGGGCTCGGACGGAAGCGCACCAATCGAGGCCGGGTGCCCGACAGGCTCCACCGCCCGATAGCTCGGGGACATCCAAGTTTTCCACACCCTTGGCCCAACCTGTGGCGGTCCGGCTGCGCGCGCAAAGCTGAATTATCGATAAAGCCACGCTAAGGTTTCATCCGCGGGGCGCCTGTGCTTTCAATTGCTTGGCGATCTATCGGGGCACGGCCCCGTCTTTCTGGAAGCTCTCTAGTGAGCGGTGCGGGATGGTTGGCGTAAGGCCGGAACAAACCAAGCGTGGGGCGCGGCGCGCCCTCATGGCCGGTCTCGCAGCCGCCATCGGGCTCGCGATTGGCGCCGGCAACGCGTCGGCAATTTCAATCGAGCTCAAGGACGTCGCGCCAGACCGCATCGAGCGCCAGCGCGCCGCGGTCGATGGCCGCCTGCCGCTCGCCAACACGCCAGATGTCAGCCGTCTCACGGAGCGTCTTGCTGAAGCCGGCGTCAAATCCGGTGCGCCGGTGTTGATGCGCGTGTTCAAGGACAGCTCGGAGCTCGAGCTTTGGATCGAGAAGGACGACCGCTTCGTCCTGTTCGCGACCTATCCAATCTGCCATTGGTCCGGCACGCTCGGGCCCAAGCTCAAGGAAGGCGACAAGCAGACGCCGGAAGGCTTCTATACGATCGCTAGCCGGCAGCTTCGCCATCTCGGCCGCTGGCCGCGCGCGATCAATCTCGGCTTTCCGAATGCGTTCGATCGCGCGCATGATCGCGACGGCTCCTATATCCTGATGCATGGCGGATGCTCGTCGGTCGGCTGCTTCGCGCTCACCAATCCGGTGATCGGTGAAGTTTACGGGCTTACCAAAGCCGCTCTCGGCAACGGGCAGCGCTACGTGCCGATCCACGTGTTCCCATTCCGCATGACCGATGAAGCCCTCGCGGCGCATTCAGCGAGCCCGTGGCACGGATTCTGGACGACGCTACAAGCGGGATACAAATCGTTCGAACGGACGGGACGGCCACCGCGCGTCAGCGTCTGCAAGGGCGTCTACAGCATCGCAGACGCGCCGCCAAAAGCGGCCGATATCACCGACGAGCCTCCCGCTACGAAGCGCAGGCGCGGCAAATCCCGCTCGGACATCATGCTCGGCGCGCTGCGCACCGACTGTCCAGCTCCGGTTGTGGTGACGGCCGAAGGCAAGGATGCCAGCGCGGCAACGCCCGGCCAGCAGGTCGTGAAGCAGCATTAACGGATTTCCGTCCGTCGCTTGCCGCGAGCGCGCCCGTCATGCCATATCCCCGGTGTTCAGGACGCAGGCACGGGAGCCAGAGACCTCATGTGGGATACAGTGACGAGCAAGATCGAGAAGGCGCTGGAAGTTTTGATCTTTACCAGCCGGTGGATTCTCGCCCCGTTCTATCTCGGATTGGCGATCTCGCTGTTGGTGCTGCTCGTCAAGTTCACCGGCGAACTGTTTCACATCGCTCTCCATGCCTTCACCGCAACCGAGAGCGAGGTCATTCTCGGCGTGCTCGCGCTGGTCGACCTGACGCTGACGGCTTCGCTGCTGATCATCGTGATCTTTTCGGGCTACGAGAACTTCGTTTCGAAGATCGATCACTCGGGCCACCGCGACTGGCCGGAGTGGATGGGCACCATCGATTTCTCGGGGCTGAAACTCAAGCTGCTGTCGTCGATCGTCGCGATCTCGGCCATTCAGCTGCTCAAGCAGTTCATGTCGATCCAGAACATCTCCGAGCGCGAGATTTTCTGGCTCGTCGTCATCCACGTGGTGTTCGTGGTGTCCAGCGTGCTGCTCGCGCTTTCGGATCGCATCTCAGGGCATGGCGGCGGACATGCCGCGCCGGCGCCCGGCAAATCGGATCATTGAGGGGCCACGCGCCCCGCTCACGACTTGGTTGACCTGATGTTTCCTAGGCGACGCGCTTCGGCTTTCGCTTCGTAAGGAAGGGCAACAACGCCTCTTGCGTGCGGGCCTTGCTGAACAGGAAGCCTTGTCCCTGGTCGCAGCCGATGCTGCGTAGGCAGGCAAGCTCTTCCGCGGTCTCGATGCCTTCGGCGGTGATGGTTTTTCCGAGCGTCTGGCCGAGGCCGACGATGGCGCGAACCACCGCCTGCTGCTCGACGTTGCCGGCAATGCCCTGCACGAACGAGCGGTCGATCTTGATCTTGTCGAACGGGAAGCTGCAAAGGTAGCCGAGCGACGAATAGCCGGTGCCGAAATCGTCCATCGCGATACGGGTTCCGAGCTTTCGCAGATCGGCCAGCGTATCGAGCACCAGGTTCGACCGGTCCAAGAAAAGGGATTCGGTGATTTCGAGCTCGAGACGGTCCGGCGCGAGGCCAGAGCCCGCCAGGGCTGCTTCCACCATGTCGCGCACGTTTCCGCAACGGAACTGCATCGGCGACAGATTGACGGCGACACGCACGCTGTCGGGCCAAGCGACCGCATCGCGGCAGGCGCGGTTCAGGACAAAATCGCCGAGCGCCCAGATCAAACCGGCTTCCTCGGCAATTGGAATGAATTCCACCGGCGAGATGAAGCCGCGCTCCTTGTGCGGCCAGCGCACCAACGCCTCGGCGGCGACAATGCGGCCGGTCGCGAGAGAGATCAGCGGCTGATAGTGCACGTCGAGACCATTGTTCTCGATGGCGTCGCGCAAATCCTGCTCCAAGCGGCGGCGCTCCTGGGCGCGCGCATTCATCTCGGCCTCGAAGAAACGGAACGAGCCCTTGCCGCGCAACTTGACCTGCGAGAGCGCGAGGTCTGCGTTCTTGAGCAACTTGCCGGCTTCCTCACCGTCACCAGGCGCAATGGCGATGCCGATGCTGGCGCCGATCGTGATCTGCTGGCTCTGAATTTTGTAAGGTGCGCTGATCACCTCGATCAGACGCTTGGCAACGGTGCTGGCTTCTTCCGGCTCAGCGATGTCCGACATGATGATGCCGAACTCGTCACCGCCGAGACGCGCAGGCACTGAGCCCTGACGCAAGGTTTTTGTGATGCGCCGCGACACGGCCTGGAGCAGCAGGTCTCCCGCTGCGGGGCCCATGGTTTCGTTGATCGATTTGAAGTTGTCGAGCCCGATGCACAGGGAGGCTCCGAGGCCGCCGCTTTCCTTGACGGCGGCAAGCATCTCACCGGCCTGCTCGAGATGGCGCGCGCGGTTGGCGAGCCCGGTCAACGGATCGTGGTGGGCAAGATAGGCCACCTGCGCTTCGGCGCGGCGACGCTCGGTGATATCGACGGCGGCGACAAGCACGGCCGGCGCGCGCTCATGCACAATCGCCTGCGAGAAGATCGCCACCTCAATATTGCTGCCGTCGCGCTTCAGGTGGCTCCAGACGTGGTCGGCGAGAATGCCGGGGGCAGGGCTGTAAAGCTCATCGAGCCGGTCGTGATCCTGTTCCAGATGCAAGCAGTGCACGGGGCGCCCGATCAGGTCGGTGCCGGGATAGCCGTAATGATCGCGCGCGGCCGCATTTGCGGATAGGACCGTCTTGCCGTTCTGCGAGACGACATACATGGGAACCGGGTTGGCCTCGAACAGAAGCCGGAACGACGCCTCGCGCTCCTTGAGCTCGGTGATGTCGACGCGAAGACCGATGATACCGCCGTCGTTGGTGCGCCGCTCCTCGATTAGGATGCAGCGACCATCGGAGAGCCATTGCTCGTGACGCTCGCGCGGGCTCGTCAGCTTTTGAAGGCGCTCCTTGATCCACTCTTCCTCGCGGCCCTTGGCCGCCGGATAGTCTCCGCGCATGACGCCGACGCGCAGCGTATCTGCGAGACGCGCGCCGACTTTGAAGAGGTCGGCCGAGCGATGATAAATCTTGGAGTAGTGCTCGTTCCAAAGAACGTAGCGACCTTCGGAATCCAGGAACACGATGCCTTGCGGCAGGATCTCGATCGCTTCGCGCAGGCGTGCGTTGGCGGTGCGAGCGTCGTTCGTCGCCGTGCGCGCCATGTCGAGCGCGGCTTCCAGCTCCGAAATCTGCGCGGCAGCATCAGCGCCATGCCGGGTTGCGACGGCGCCGCTCAAAACTTTCAGCGCGGCGCGCAAGGGACGTCGTCCGGCCGGGGTATGCCGCGCAGTCGATTTTCGCCCTTTGATAGCCGTGCTCATTCGATCCTCGGTCGTGCTTATGCTCCGAATAATGAGCATCAAGACTTAACGCGGTGTTTCCGCAGGCCAAACGAATGATTATCGAACCTACTGATTTTGCCTGATAAATGACTATTTTTCGTGCACCGATCGCGTCACAAAACGGGACGCCCGTTGACACCTCCAAGACGGATGGCGCGTCAATAAACATTTATGGTCGTTTAAACGGGTTTCAGGCGGATCCGGCGGAGCCGCCGCGGTAACCAATCGTTTGCGCTGAACAAAAAAGTTGCATTTGCTCGGTGAGCGAAAGAGTTCGTTTATGGTTATGGAAGTCTTACATGTCGGCTCTTTGCTGGCCTCTCTGACCGAACTTTCATGCCGCCCCGTGCCCGCATGACCCTTCGGAGCCGCGATTTTCCTATCCTTGTTCTCGGCAGCACGGGTGCGTTCGGTGCCAGGATCGTCGCGCTACTCGCGCGTGGTGGTCCTGTCGATCTCGTGCTCGCCGGGCGAACCCGGCAGGCGCTCGAGTATCAGGCAAGCTCTCTCGCCGGTCTTGCTTCCGGCAGCCGCGTACGCACGGCGGTTCTCGACGCCAACACGGTGGAAGCCGACGCTCTTTCCGGGCTTGGGGTCGCGCTCGTCATCAACGCCTCGGGGCCCTATCAGGGTGCACACTACGGCCTCGCCCGTGCGGCCATCTGCGCCTCCTGCCACTACATCGACCTTGCGGATGGGCGCGCGTTTGTCGCCGGAATCCGCGCGCTTGACGAGAGTGCGCGCGGCGCGGGCGTGCTGGTCGTCAGCGGCGCCAGCTCCGTGCCCGGGATTTCGTCAGCCGTGGTTTGTCAGTACCGAGACGCATTCGCCGGGCTACGCGTGATCGATATCGCGATCTCGCCCGGAAACGCGTTCGATCCCGGTATTGCCACCGTGAGATCCGTGCTCGGCGGCGTCGGCCAGCCCATACGGATGTTCCACGACGGCGACTGGCGAACGGTCTACGGCTGGCAGGGATCGCGCCGGGGGGATTTCGGGTCAGCCGGGCGGCGCTGGCTCGGTTACGTCGACGTTCCCGATCTCGAGCTCATGCCAGCGCATGGCATTGGCCTCGAGACTGTGCGCTTTCAAGCGGGGCTTGAAGTTTCCCTGTTTCATCTCGGCCTGTGGGGCGCGTCGTGGCTTGTCCGCTGCGGCCTGGTTCGGAGCCTCGAGCCGCTGGCGGCAGGACTGCTGGCGCTGAAACGCAAGCTTCATCGCCTCGGCAGCGATCGGGGCGGCATGATCGTTACGATGCGCGGGCTTGGACGTGACGCCAAGCAGAAGGAAATCACGTGGTTGCTCGTCGCTCATAGCGGCCATGGGCCGTACGTGCCGGCGCTCACAGCCGTTGCGCTCGCTAAGCGGCTCGCATCCGGCGCCGAAAAGCGGCGCGGAGCCCTGCCCTGCCACGGGCTTGTTGCTCTACCCGACATTCTAGCCGAGGCGAACGGCCTCGACATTCATTGCTCGATCACGGAAAAGCCCCTCCCGTCGTGAGACGGAAGGGGCTGTTTTTTGTTGCTCGTGCTTCTTATCGGAAAACCGGTGCCCACTTTTCCGGAAGCACTCGTCTGTTGCTCGTGCTTCTTATCGAGAAGCCGCGTTCGGCACGATCAGGTGCGCCAGGGATGCTCCGGCAGATCCGAGACGCCGACAACCTTCACGCCTGCCTCAGCCACCTTGTGATCGTTCTCGACGGAGCTGCCGGAAACGCCGATGGCGCCGACGAGCACGCCTTCCTTGTCGACGATCGGCAAACCGCCCGGGAAGGTGATCAATCCGTCGTTCGAATGCTCGATGCCAAAGAGCGGGCCGCCGGGCTGAGAAAGCCCTCCGATCGCGCCTGTCGGCATTCCGAAGAACACGGCCGTCTTAGCCTTCTTGATGGCGATATCGATCGAACCGACCCACGCATCATCCATGCGATGGAACGCCTTCAGATTGGCGCCGCTATCGACGACTGCGATGCACATCTTGGTTTTGGTTCTCTCCGCTTCCTTGCGGGCAGCGGCGATAATTTTCTGAGCGTCATCGATCGTAACGTGCATGGACCTTATCCTCCAGAGTGCGCGACACATGCGCGAGCGTGATATCGCGTCGGACGTCCGCGATTTCAATGGCTGAAATAATTAACCGTAACCCGTCCCGCTCCTACTTCTGCTCGGCGGCTTTCTGCTCGCCGAGCTTGTAGAGGTTCGAAAGCAGCGCATCGAAGCCACCGGCGCCGGTGTGCAAGTCGATGCGGCCAACCTTTTCGACAAGCTTTTCCAGCGCCTCCAGCTCCTTCAAGCGAAGCAGCAGAGGATTGTTCTCCATCAATTTCGACGTGTTGAGCAGCGAGCGCGTAGCGGCCGTTTCCTCCTGGCGGCGAATGATGTTCGCCTTGGCAACCCTCTCGGCCTCGACGACCTTGTTCAAAAGCTCGCGCACATCGCCCGGCAGGATGACATCCTTGACGCCGATTTCACCGATCTCGGCGCCGAGCGACCCGGCGCGATTGGTCACATACGCGCGCACCTCGTTGTCGATCGCATGACGGGCGGCCAGGATGTCGTCGAGCGTGCGGGTGGCGACGGCCTCGCGGATCGCGAATTGGATGTAGCGATAGAGCGTGGCGTTGACATCGCCGCTCGCGGCCGCTGCGATCTCGGGATCCACGATGCGCGTGAAAGCCGTCAGCGTCACGCGGATGCCGACCCGGTCCTTGGTGAGGATCTCCTGCGCGGTCACCTCGAGCGGCTGGGGACGCATATCCATCGTGACGATGCGTACGTTACGGCCAACGGCCCAGAACGCATGACGGCCGGGTCCGAGACGCTCGGTCAGCACGCCGTCGACAAACAGAAGCCCCGCCTGGTTGGCTTCGACGATGGTCGAGACGACCGAGTTTCCGGCGCGGCTGACGTCCAACTTGTCGAGATGGCGTTTGTCGACGCGCAAGGCGTGAGCCGTATCGATGACCTCGACATCGATCGCTGTCAGCGTTTTCCAGAATGCGCGCGTCGTATTCGGCAGCACGAGATGCTTCGGTTCGCCGTCCATCGAGACGATGGCGACCTCGGTCGGGCCGGGTTGCACGATCGCAAAATTTTCAATGGCGAGGTCGGGCTCGGTCTTGGCGAGCAGAAGCGCCTTCTCGGGCGCGATCTCGGCACGAAGAATTTTCAAGATCTCCACCGCGAGCTGCTGGAACGGATCGAACTCGATGAAGCGACCGGGTTCGAGCAGCTTCTCGAAACGTCCATTGCGCCGCAGAATGGCGCGCTCGTCGTCCTTCACGACAGCCGTGGTCCAAAAGCTCAGGCGGGACATGGGATACTCCAGAAACAGGATGGGCTGCGGAAGGCGAGGTCAGGTGTTATTCAATCGTCGTCGTGTGTCGTATCGATTTCGGCGGTGCTGGTTAGTCAATTCCTAGCGACGGGGCCGCGGCAGGCCGCCGGCCGTTCCACTACGACGAAAACGCGGGCCCACGCTTGAGCCTCTCGGCTTCGGCCTTATGCCGCCCGCGCGCCCGAGACTGTCCCCGAAGGAATGGTCAAGGGTGCTACGCACATGCATCCGGCTCTGCCGCGAGGCGGTATCCGCGCGGGCGCGGAGCGCTTCGGCGCTTGCCTTCCGCTTCCCTCTCTCGGCCGAAGCTTTGAGGGAGAAACTTGGGCCAGAGCAACGACCGGCTTCCCATCAATTGGAGATCGCTTGGAGGCGATCGGCATGGGATTCGAACCCATTACAGCGAGATTAACAGTCTCGTGCTCTATCCAATGAGCTAGCCGCTGGAGAAGCTAAAGGGAGTCGAACCCTCGACCTCCCGGATAAATCCGGACGCTCTACCGCTGAGCTACAGCCTCGTTTGCTCCCGAATGACGCGGAACACGCCGCCGCAGGGCGGTGCGCGCCGGCCGGGTCTCGGAGAGCCCGGGCCCATGGCGCCGATCAGGAGCTGTGAGTAAACAATCGATTTTGTCGAAATTCCATCCCGGGCTCGGAAAACCGCGATTATCGTTACACGGAAGCCACCCTCTCCTGGGAAGTGCAGGAAACTTGACCGGGTCGCGTTGCACTCGCCAGTTCAGGGGAGTACCCCCTCGGTACTGGGCGCCCATGGCGCTTGCCGATATTTACCACCCGCTGGGGCACGTCACGCGGGGAACAGCGGACAGCCGCGCGGAACGGCAGGCTCGCGGACTTGCCATGCCCGGACGACGGGATGCGGGCACTTCGTGTCAGACTTCTTGCGTCAGACGGGGACTTCGATGACGAGACTGAGCCTTCCGCTTTCTGCCCTCAAGGAACGCTACGACGTAGTCGTCGTCGGTTCGGGCTATGGCGGCGGGGTTACGGCATCCCGGCTTGCCCGCGCTGGAAAGCGCGTCGCGGTGCTGGAGCGCGGCCGTGAAATCCTGACCGGCGAATTCCCGCAAAAATTTTCTGAGCTGAAGAACGAGTTCCAGGTTCGCGGCAAGAGCTTCCGCACCGGGTCTGATCAAGCGATCTACGACGTGCGGCTCGGGACCGATATGCACGTGCTGGTGGCCTGTGGGCTCGGCGGCGGATCGCTGGTCAATGCGGGCGTCTCGCTGATTCCGGACAGCCGCGTGTTCACCGACGACGCTTGGCCCGGACAGATCGCGCAAGACGGGCTGATGGAGGAAGGCTATCGCCACGCCGAGCAATGGCTGCGGCCGACCGCCGATCCACGCGCCAGCGAAATGACGAAATATAAAGTTCTGGAAGGAGCCAGCAAAGCCATCGGCGCGAGCCCTATGGCGCCGCGGCTCGCCGTGAGCTTCTCCGATACGACCAACCCGGCCGGCATTCAGCAGGCGGCATGCACGCGGTGTGGCGATTGCTGCGCGGGATGCAATGTCGGGGCAAAAAATACCGTCGCGATGACCTATCTGCCGGATGCCGTTCAGCATGGCGCGGAGGCGTTTACGGGGCTCATGGTCGATACCGTTCGCAAGGGCGCCGACGGACTGTGGCGCGTCGCGGCACGCGCGGTAGGACCGGACCGCAGCCGCCCGACAGTGGAGATCGAAGCGCCAGTGGTCGTGCTGGCGGCCGGCACGCTCGGCTCCACCGAAATTCTTTTGCGCTCACGCGAAGCGGGACTTTCGGTTTCGGATCGTCTCGGCCAGCGATTTTCCGCCAACGGCGACATCATCGCCTTCGGCTACGGCGCGAAGATACCCGTCAACGGCGTCGGAGTCGGGCATCCATCGAAGGTGGACGGGCTCGAAATCGGCGCGGCCGTTTCCGGTCAGCTCGAAATCCGTGACGCCGAAACGCTCGCCAACGAACTCAACGTGCAGGAAGGCGCGCTACCCTCCGCATTCGCCTCCGTGTTGCCGGTGCTGTTCCTGCCGAACGGACGCCTGCTCGGAGCGCTTTCGAGCCTCGTCAACGGCGTCTACAAAGGTCCATTCGCAAGCCTACAGACGTTCTTCGCGGTTTCGCACGACAGCGCTTCCGGGCGCTTCTCGCTTGAGGACGATCAGCTTTCGCTTGCCTGGCCCGGCGCCAAAGACGAGCCGGTTTACGCGCGTCTCGACGCGATCCTTTCGCAGCTCGTCACGGCCAGCGGCGGCTCTTACGTAAAGAATCCATTGGCGGGCACCGTCATGGGCCACCAGCCGGCCACCGCGCATCCCCTTGGCGGTTGCGGCATGGGGCGCGACCGCAGCGACGGCGTCGTCGATCACAAATGCCGGGTTTTCTCGGGCGCGAGCGGCGCAGGCGATACCGCCGTGCACGACGGGCTCTATGTCATCGACGGCGCAGTGGTCCCGCGCTCGCTCGGCGTCAATCCGCTGCTAACCATTACCGCGCTCGCCGAACGGGCGATGCTGCACTTTGCACAAGATCGCGGTCTCAGGTACACAACGGCACCGGTCACAGACCCGGTTTCGTCAACTTCTTTCGCTGACCGGGCTGCCCAGCCGGTCTGAAACAAGACCGACCCCATGCGCATTGAATATCATCGCACGCTGATCGCCGACCACGTCCGCAATCAGGCGTTTCACGACGCGCTCGCCCGCACCATCAAAAAGGGCGAGACCGTCGTTGCCGACATCGGCGCTGGAACCGGCCTTATCGGCCTCATGGCCGCGAAGCTCGGCGCGCGCGAAGTCATTCTGTACGAAGCGGCGGAGGTTGCGGGCGTGGCTGCCGCGACCATCAACTCAAATCGCGCCAGGGCCTGCAATCTCATGCCGTGCCACTCGACGGAGATGGAAGATCCGCCGCGTGTCGATCTCGTCGTCTCGGAGACGCTCGGAAATTACGCGCTCGAGGAAAACATCATCGACACGCTTGCAGACGCGCGCCGACGGCATCTGAAGGACGGCGGCGTGATGATCCCGGCGCGAATTCGCCAGTTCGTGGTGCCGGTCATTTCGGATCGCATTCACAAGGAGCTGACCGTCTGGGATGGCGTCGGCTTCGGGATCGATCTTTCTGTTGCGCGCACGATGAGCCTCAACAATGCGTATGTGCGGAGCTTTGCCGCCAACGAGCTGCTGTCGGGCGGCGCTGTCGCGAAGGTGTGGGACGAGGTCGCGCTCGGTTCCGATACGCGCGGAAGCCGCAAAGGCGAAGCCTCCTGGAAACTCGACCAGGCGCAAACGATCTACGGCTTTGCCTATTGGTGGGACGCCGAACTCGTTCCCGGCGTGACGTTGTCTACGGCGCCCGACGCACCGCGCACGCATTGGGAGCAGCTTTACTTCCCGCTGCAGACGCCGATGGCGCTCGAAGCTCAGGAAAGCGCGCTCGTCACGCTACGCTCGCGCTCTTCGGAGGAAGCGGGCACGCATCTCGCCTGGACGGCGGTCCACTTCGACCGCGACGGCGCTTCCAAAGGGCGCCAGGCGATGGACCTCGACAAGGGCTGGATTCCCTGAGGCTCGAGAACTGCGCCCAGTATCAGCTCTTCAGCGGCACGAGTTCAGGCGGCGTGTACATGCCCGGCAGTAGATCGTCGTTCGCGGGCGAAAACGTGAATGCCACAGACGCAGGATCGAAACCCACCACGGGCGGCACCGAGGACAATCGCGAAACTGCGGGCTGTCTCGCGATCATCTCGGCGCGAGGATCGAACGTTCTCACGAACTGAGCGATGCGCGGCGCAATTTCCGAACGAAAGCGCGAGCCATTGAAGATGCCGTAGTGACCGACCCCGGTGCACTCGACATGAAACTTCTGGTCGCTTGAAAGACCGGTCGCGAGATCATGCGCGGCGCGGCACTGTCCGACGCCGGTGATGTCGTCCTTCTCACCCTCGATGGTCATAAGCGCCGTGCGCTTGATCTTGCTCGGATCGACGCGACGGCCGCGATGGGTCATCTCGCCATTGGGCAGCGCATGGCGCACGAACACGGCGTCGATCGTGTCGAGATAGAATTCTGCGGTGAGATCCATGACCGCGAGATATTCGTCGTAGAATTCGCGATGCTTCTCGGCAGAGTCTCCGTCACCCTTGATGAGATGCAGGAACAGATCCTTGTGCGCGTTGGTATGGCGATCAAGGTTCATCGACATGAACCCCGAAAGCTGCAGGAAGCCGGGATAGACGCTGCGACCAGCTCCCGCGTAAGGCCAGGGAACCGCAGTGATCACATGGCTCTTGAACCAATCGGTGCCGTTCTCGACCGCAAGCTTGTTGACGGCCGTCGGATTGACGCGCGTGTCGACCGGACCTCCGGCGAGGATCAGGCTCAGGGGCGCGTTGGGATCTTCGTCCTCCTCCATCAGCGAGACCGCGGCAAGAGCCGGGATCGACGGCTGGCAGACAGCGAAGACATGCACGTCGCCGCGCAGAAAGGTCAGCATTTCTCGCATGTAATCGATGTAGTCATCGAGCGCGAAGCGGCCAGACGCGAGCGGCACGCTGCGCGCATCCTGCCAATCTGTGATGTAGACCTCGTGTTGGGGGAGCAGCGTTTCCACCGTACCGCGGAGCAACGTCGCAAAGTGGCCGGACATCGGGGCCACCAGCAAAATGCGCGGCTGAGCCGCACGCTCCTCGGCCGGCAAATCGCGACGGAAGTGGATCAGGCGACAAAAGGGGCGCTGCCAGACGACCTCCTCGGTGACGGCAACCGCGTGGCGATCGATCTCTGTCGTCTCAATACCAAAGATGGGCTTGTCGTATCGGCGCGTGGTGCGCTCGAAGACCTCACAAGCCGCGGCCGTGTGACGGCCGACGGGCGTATGGGTGAATGGATTGAACGGACTTTCGAAAAGGTAGCGGACAGATTCCGCAACGGCGCGCGCCGGCCTCAGAGCCACGTGGCTCATTTCATAGAGATGATAAAGCACAGTCGATCCCCCGCTCTCGTGCGCTTGGCTTGCCGCGACCGATGCCGCTACTGACCACCTCTTCTTGATATACATCAGGCGGCGTTAGCCGAATGGCCACGTGCGCGGCGGATCGCCGCGAAACGCAAACGATGTTTGATTTTTTGCGCATCCCCGTGGCGAGGATGCACTGATTCGAGTCGATTGGCTAAATACCGTGCGGTGTCACAAAACTTTCACCACTTCTTCCGCGAGCTGCCCGGCATCCACGCTATGCGGGAAATGTTTTACGAACTCGCCGTTGGCGTTCATCAGGTACATGAACGAGCTGTGATCGACGTTATATTCGCCGGGACGCTCTGCGTCGGGAGCCTTCTTTGCATAGACCCGATAGGCTTTGGTGACGGCTGCGATGTCTTCGGGCGAGCCTGACAAGCCGACGATACCGGAGTGGAAGCTCGCAACATATTTTCCGAGCAGCTCGGGCGTATCACGCTCAGGATCAACGGTAATAAAGAGAGGCGTTACGCTTTTCGCCTTGTCGCCGAGACGATCCAGCGCCGCAGCAATGACCTGCAAACCCGCCGGGCACACGTCGGGGCAATTGGTGAACCCGAAATAGACGAGCATCGGCTTGCCGGCGAAATCCTTGTCGGTGACTCGTTTGCCGGTCGCGTCAGTCAGCGTGAAGGGGCCGCCGATCAGCGCTTTTCCGGTCGTCGCAATCTGGCCGGTTCCGGGCGGGTTGGGGACGGCGAGCAGGAAAACGGCCGTCATCACGCCCGCAGCCAAGCCGACGATGAGCGCAAGCAACAGGGTTTTGCGAGACGCGCCGGCGGCAGGCGCGGCGGCACCGGTTTTCGTTTCGGAAGGCTTTTTCTTGGTCATCTTGTTCTCGCTCATTCGCCCATGTGGACCAGCGTGCCGGCGGTGCGGGCGCTGTCGATCAAATAGCGGAACAGCGCGACGCCGGCCGCAAGGTATACGAGGTTCAAGAGGAAAGCCCAGAGCATAAGGTCACCCCTGAACTCGCCGTGCAGCACAATCGCCCGGAGACCTTCGAATACGTACGTGGGCGGCAGCGCCCACGAGAACGGCTGCATCCACACAGGAAGCGTTGTCACGGGATAGTAAACGCAGGCGAGGGGCATCATCAGGAAGGTCATGAGCCAGGCGATGTTCTCGGCGCCGAGACCGTAACGCAGCACCGCACCGGTCGAGACCAAACCAAACGACCAACTCGTGATGACCAGGTTCGCGAAGAAGGCCGCCAACGGCAGGCCGATACTGAACAGGCTGTAGTCGAACATCAGGTAGGCGATCACGACGACCGGGATCATCGAGACCGCAAGCTTGATCAGACTGACGACGACGAGGCTTGAAATCAATTCCCACGAACGAAGCGGGCTCATCATCAGGTGGCCGAGATTGCGCGCCCAGACCTCCTCCAGGAACGCCATCGCAAAGCCGAGCTGACTGCGGGCCAGAATATCCCACAGCAGAACGCCGCCCACGAACAAGCCGGCCGCGGTTGCGGCGAGGCTCGTGGTTTGCGCGAGATGGACCTGAACGAAGCCCCAGGTCAGCATCTGCACCAGCGGCCAGAATACCATTTCGAGCGCGCGCGGCCCCGACGAGCGCAACAGATACCAATGGCGCAACACCATCGCATGAATGCGACGCGCCGAAGCTCCGGGCCCGGTTTGTGCCTCGCGCAGAGCCGTCATGATGTTTTCTCCGTATCGCGCACGCGACCGTTACGCGCGATATCGAGAAACACCTCCTCGAGGGTTTCGCGGCCGAAGCGGTGGACCAGCGCGCCAGGCGTTTCGTCGGCCACGATGCGGCCCTTGTCGAGCATGATCACACGATCCGCCATGCGCTCGACCTCGCTCATGTTGTGGGACGCGAGCAGGATGGTGGCGTTGGTCTCGCGGCGATACTCCTCAAGGCGCGAGCGCACCCAATCGGCCGTATCGGGGTCGAGAGACGCCGTCGGCTCATCGAGCAGCAGCAGCTCGGGTGTGTTGAGCAGCGCCTTGGCCAGGCTCACGCGCGTTTTCTGGCCGGCAGACAGTTTGCCGTAGGGGCGATGCAAGAACTCCTCGAGCCGCAACGACGCCGCGAGTTCGCGGATGCGCTCTTCGAAGCGCACGACCCCATAAAGCCGGGAGAAGATCGCGAGATTTTGATGCACGGTGAGGCGCATCGGCACGTCGGAATAGGGGCTCTCGAAATTCATGCGATGGAGGACCCGATGCCGGTCCGTGCTCATATCCGCTCCAAACACCACCGCCGCGCCGGAGGTCGGGATGATGAGCCCCATGAGCATTGAAATCGTCGTGGTTTTACCGGCTCCGTTGCCGCCGAGGAGTGCCGTCACCGTGCCCGGCTCGAGGGAAAATGTGATCCCGTCGACGGCCACGACGTCGCCATAGGCCTTGCGCAAGTCGCGAACGACCACGGGGAGCGCGACGCGGGCGTCGCCCGGGAGCCGTTGCTGGGCGATATCAAGCATTACCAATCCACTTAAGCAGGGTTTTACCAGTCCATCCGAGCGATTATCTTGTAGTTCAGCGCTTTCCCGGGCAGACGAAGGTGCATCCTCTATCTGGATCAGGCAACGTCGGCTTGCAAGGCGTGCTAAGGTCCCCAACTCGTAAACTTAAATTCAAGAAACGGTCCGGCCGTGCCAGGAAATACTCCTCGATTTTTCGAACCGAATTTTGCTTTCGGCGGTGACAGCCAGCTCCGACTGCAAACCATCGTGCGCCTCAGGTGGTTTGGCGTGCTCGGGCAGATCTTCGCGCTCTGCGTCGTCTACTTCTGGCTGGGCTTCGACCTGCCTGCCGGAGCGTGCCTGACCATCATCGCCGTTTCGGCTTGGGTCAACGTGTTCCTCGCCATTCGCTATCCCGCGCGCCACCGCCTGTCGGTCCGTTTCGCAACCGCGCTTTTGGCTTACGATATCGTCCAGCTCGCTTCTTTGCTCTATCTTACGGGCGGCATCGACAATCCCTTCACCATGCTCATCGTCGCCCCGGTCACGGTTTCGGCGGCCACGCTGCCGCTGGGGCACACCATCGGGCTTGGCGTGCTGGCGCTCGCCAGCGCCACGCTCCTGGCCTTCTTCGCGAAGCCGCTGCCCTGGTATCTCGATCCGCCGCTGACCCATCCCCTGCTTTACAAAGTCGGCATCCTGTCGGCGGTTGCCGCTTCGATGCCGTTCCTTGCGATCTACGTGTGGCGACTAACTAAAGAGGGCCGCCAGATGTCGGCGGCGCTGGCGGCCACGGAACTCGTGCTTTCGCGCGAGCAGAAGTTGCACGCGCTCGACGGCCTCGCTGCCGCGGCGGCGCACGAACTCGGAACGCCGCTCTCGACGATCACGCTCGTCACCAACGAGCTCGACCGGCAGATCGACAAGAACAGTCCGCACCGCGAAGACATCCTGCTGCTGCGCAGCCAGGCCCAGCGCTGCCGCGAAATCCTGCAGAAGCTCACGCGGCACCCGCCGGACGAGGACCCGCTGCACGCCACGCTCACGGTCAAGGAAATGCTGCATGAGGCGGCGATGCCGTACATGGACGGGCGCGCGAGTATCCAGATCCGCACCACGCCTTCCTCCTCCGCCACAGGCCCCGAGGCGAGGCAGCCGACCGGGCTGAGGCGCCCCGGCGTCATCTACGGGCTTGGAAATCTCATTGAAAACGCAGCCGACTACGCGGAATGCCGGGTCGAGATCAGCGCCGAGTGGGATGGGCAGACCGTGGTCGTGCTGATCGCCGACGACGGCCCCGGCTTCAAGCCCGAGGTCATCGACAATCTGGGCGAGCCCTACGTCACGACGCGTTCGGCCGGACGCAAAGAGCGGAACGGCGGCAAGGTCTCGGGGCTCGGACTGGGCTTCTTCATCGCCAAGACGCTGCTCGAACGCTCCGGGGCACGCTTCCATTTCGACAATCGCGACGCACCCGAGCATGGCGCCATGGTGCGCATCACCTGGCCGAGGACGGCCTTCGAGGCCATGCTGGAAGCCCGCGAAGGACACGTGCCGTTCCCGACCCGGCGACGCGAACCCCCTGCGCCCGGAGATCCGATTTCCGATGCCATCTGACGACTTGTATGAGGAATTCGAACACGTGCAACGCAGCAATGCGCCCGTTGCAGAGCCGTTCACTATGATTGCCGATAAGATTTAACCCGTTAGGCAACGCCAAAGATTGCATCTGCCCTTTGCACGGCGTCCTCGGCTAATATAAATCCCAAGAATCGGGAGGTACGCGGTGGTGACTGAAGATCTATCATTTCGGCAGGACGAGCTGCCAGAAGACCGCTCATTGATCGTCGTCGACGACGATCGTCCTTTCTTGCAGCGGCTCGCCCGCGCCATGGAGCTGCGCGGATTTGAAGTCCGAAGCGCACATTCCGTGGCCGAGGGCATCGATCTCATCAAAGCGCATGCCCCCGCGTTTGCCGTCGTCGATATGCGGCTCGAGGACGGAAACGGGCTCGACGTGATCGCCGAGCTGACGCGCGCCCGGCCGGACGCCCGCATCATCGTGCTGACCGGATACGGCAACATCGCAACCGCCGTCTCTGCGGTGAAGCTCGGCGCGGTCGACTATCTCGCCAAGCCCGCGGACGCCGACGACGTGACGGACGCACTGCTCGCGCCCCATAACGCGAAAGCGGCGCCGCCCGAAAATCCGATGTCCGCGGACCGTGTCCGCTGGGAACACATCCAGCGCGTCTACGAACTGTGCAATCGCAACGTTTCCGAAACGGCACGGCGGCTCAACATGCATCGTCGTACGCTGCAGCGCATCCTCGCCAAGCGCGCGCCGAAGTAGACGCGCGCCCGCACGGCGGATCGCCTCGATGGCATGTTTCCAATGAGTAGGCCGGGGTTTCCCGGTCTATTTCTTTTTGTCGGCAGGGCAGGGATCGAATTCCAGGTTCAAGCTCACCGTTCCGATGAAGCCATCCCAATTGGCGGCGTCGAGCGTTGAATCTTGGCGTTGGTAGGTCGCGGCGAGCTTCAAAGTTGCTTCGTCCGTTACCCCCCAATTGAGCGCCGCCGCGACGGTGCTTACCAGATCCGAACGATCCTCGGGGTGCTCGGCATAGTGGCGCCCCCTGACCCTTGCTCCAACATTCAGCGTCACAGACTTCCAAGGTGTCTCGAAGTCGGCCTCGGTCGCCAACAAAGCAAAGGTGTTGCTCGACGCCTCATTGGCCGCGAAGCTCTGGCCGCCGGTCAGAGAGGCCTGCGCTTTGTTGCACAATCCTTTGCCGCAAATCTTGTTTGACAGTGGAATGTTGGAAAAACCCCATCTCGCCTGCAATACGACGTTCGAGGACAGCCAATCCCCAAGTCCCTCATCGTAGTTGTTGTTGTTCGTCGCGGTGAGACTGAGAGACTCCGAGGTCAGAATTTCCTTGTTTTCGGCCCAGCGATGCTTGGCGACGGTTTTGTTCATCGACGCGGCAAACGTCGCGGTATCTCCGCTGCTATCGTCGAGTTCCGCGTAGCGAAGGCTGGTCAACGACGCCGATACCTTAAAGCCCAGGCTTTCATCCGACGTCGGGATGGAGACTACAATGCCGGGGGTTACAGCCGTGGTGCTGTCGGATACAGCGTTCGTCGGCGTGTTCGACGCATTGCTCTCCAAGGTCTCTGCGACTTCGAGCGAGAGTTTGACAGTTGGCTTCTTCGGCCCGGATTGCGCTGACGCGGCGGCGGAAACGACCGGGACTTTCTTCATTACCGTTCGGGTCGTCGGAATCTGCGCAAGGTCCAGGATCGGCTTGGCCTTTAGGGATTCCACTCCCGGCGGCGGGACGTACATCATCTTGTTGGGATTGCGGTTATTGAAGATTACAACACGCTCCGCCTGGGTGAGCTTTTCTTCGACCGGTACGAAAACGTATTCTTGTTTTTTGACCGGTTGAGGTGCCGGGGGTGTGGGCTGGGAGACAAGGTCGGGAACGTAGCGATCGTTGCGTTCGTCGATGTTGAGATCTCTCGACTGTGACCACGCCGGCGCCGCGTAAAGCAACGCGGCAATCAGGAAAAAAATACGCCCCCACATCTTGGTCATGATACGCCCCTACACTAGATACGCCCTGAGGTAGCATTCTCATGATCTGTGGTTGAGATCGAGAGGTGATCCGTGCACCTACATAAATCGTCAGTAGTAGTTGTATTGTTATCACTGCTGGCCGTACCCAGCGCGCGTGCGTACGCGGACTCTGCGAGCGATCGCACCAACGCCGACATCGATCGCGAGTCACGGAACGACAGGTATGTTCCGAACCTCATCGAGAGGCAGTTCGAAAAAGAGCTAGAGACAACCCGCTGCACGGCAGACGATGTTCGTCGCGGTATCTGCTCTCGCGAGAGCAAAGTGAAGAAGAAGCTTCACGAAGACCGGTAGAAGCGTCCAACGCCCGTCTAGGCGTCGCTGATGCCGAGGCCGATTTCGGCGGGCAGAGTGGGATCGAGCTGCACGGAAAGCCGAGACGCAGCGGCACGCGCGATACGCAAGGTCATGGCCTTGCGCTTCGGTGCGAGGAGGCGGTTCTCAGGCGCGGCGCGCACGATCTCGCCGCCGTAGCGATCGGCGACAACAAGCCCTGCCTCAACCGGCAAGATCTCGACCGGAAAGCTCGGCAGGACGGCAAAGAACAGCCGATCCGAGAACTCCCGGTACTCCGGCCATTTGTGATCGGATCGAAAATCCTCGATCGACGACTTTATCTCCACGATCCAGATCGATCCGTCCGGCCCGATGCCGACGACGTCGGCGCGCCGTCCGTTCGGGAGCGGTAGTTCGGCAATCGCGGCAAGACCATGGGCTGCGAGAACGCGCACGACGCCGCGGCAGATCTCGCGCGCGATTTGCGACTGCGGTCCGCCGAGCGACGGCGGTGGAATATCAACCCCCGCCGCTACGTTCTCCACACTGTCCTCCGTGCCGGTCATCGAACTGCAATTGGGGACTGACACCACTTTGCCCTCAAGTTGACCCAAACTCTCTACCCAATCATCGCTCTAGCGTCGTGCTTGTGTTCGGAAGCCGTTGCACACTTTTCCGGAAGCACTTTTGGTTGAAGTTGTCGCGTCCTGACATCGCAGACTATCCGCGCCACGCTCTCCGCATTACCTTGAACCTCGATCTCATGACCACGTGAGGCTTCAGCCCCCATGTTCTTCAAGCGGCTTTCCAAGTCCAAGTCGACCCCGTCACCGGCACCAGCGGCGGATGAAGCGGCGAAGCCCGATACCGCCGCTGCCGTTCCGGTTCCGGCCCTGCAGGCGAGCAACGGAGCGCAGGCGCTCGCAGCTGCGGACCTGCGCCGCACCGTCGACGGCAAATCGCTCGGTTTCAAGACTACCGCCGATCTCAAGCCAACAGCAGGGCTCATTGGCCAGGATCGCGCGCTCAAGGCGCTGGATTTCGGCCTTAGCATAAAAGCTCGTGATTTCAATATCTTCGTGCTTGGCCCGCCGGCTTGCGGAAAAAGCACGGCGGTGCGCGCGCATCTCGCCAAAGCCGCCGCCGCCTCGGAAACTCCTTCCGATTGGATCTACGTCAACAACTTTTCCGATCCGCGCCGCCCGCGCGCCATCGCGCTACCGGCCGGCCGCGCCGCCGCGCTGAGCAAAGGCCTAGTTTCTGCGCTTCGCGAGCTTGCGGCTGCTCTGCCGGTCGCCTTCGAAACCGAAGATTACAAGGCCCGGCGCAGCGCCATCGAAGAGGAGTTCCGCAATACCCGCGAGGACGCGCTCGATGCGGTTTATGCGAGGGCCGCTCAGCAGAACATCGCCGTGCTGCGCACGCCGCTCGGCTTCGGCATGGCTCCGATGCACGACGGCAAGGTGGTCAAATCCGAAGTTTTCAACCAGCTTCCGGAAACAATGCGGCGCGACGTCGAAGGTCGCATCAAGTTGCTCCAATCCGAACTCGAAACCATCCTCTCCGACGCGCCGAAGGCCGACAAGCGCCGGCGCACGCAGCTCGCGGCGCTCAATCGGGACGTGTCGCAGAACGCCATCGAGGACGCGCTCGACGAGCTCAGCGCAGCCTTCTCCGACCTTCCCGAAATTGCAGCCTTTCTTGCCGAGGCCGCGAACGATCTCGCCGAAAACGCGGCACACCTCATAGCGCAGCCCGGTTCGCGCGCGGGTGCTCTTTCGGAAGACGCATTCTCACAAGACGGCCGCTTCCGCCGCTACCTGGTGAACGTGGTGGTCTCGCAACAGGACGCCAAGGCCGGGGCTCCCGTGTCGGAAGCCCTCGAACCAACGGCCACAAATCTTTGCGGGTACGCGGAGCACATCCAGACCGCGCAAGGCTCGCTCAGCGATTTCCTGCTCATCCGGTCCGGAGCGCTGCATCGCGCGAACGGCGGCGCGTTGATGATCGACGCGCGCGATATCGTCAATTCTCCAACGGCCTGGAGCGCACTCAAGCGGGCGCTCAAGAGCGGCGAGATCAACATCGAAGCGGCGTCCGACGGACTGGGCGGCGCGGCGCGCGCTGAACGGATCGAGCCGGAGCCGATCCCGCTGAACATCAAGGTCATACTGTTCGGCGAGCCCGATCTCTTCTATCGCCTGCATAAGGATGATCCCGGCTTCGCACAGTTGTTCAAGGTGCAGGCCGACTTCGACGAGACGCTGGATCGCTCCAAGGACAACGACGCCGCCTTCGCACAGCTCATCGCATCGATTATCGAAACGCATTCCTTGAAACCGATCGACGCGGCAGGCGTCGCGCGACTGCTCGAGGTCTCCTCGCGCATCGCCGAAGACAGCGACAAACTTTCGATCGAAGTGGGTCCGATCGCCGACATCGTGCGGGAAGCCGACTACTGGTCAGATGGGGAAAACCGTAAGACCACGACCGCCGAGGACATCGTGCGCGCGCTCGAAGAACGTACGCGGCGCGCAAATCGTATTCGCGACGACGTTCTCGAATCCGTCGAGCGCGGCATCGTTCTGATCGACACGAAGGGCACGAAGGTCGGGCAGATCAACGGGCTTTCGCTGGTTCAGAAGGGCGGTTTCAACTTCGGGCGACCGGCACGCATCACCGCCCGCGTGCATCTGGGTCAAGGCCGTGTCACCGACATCGAGCGCGAGGTCAACCTCGGCGGTCCTGTGCATTCGAAAGGCGTGATGATCCTGTGGGGTTATCTCGCTGGGCGCTTTGCACAGGACGTTCCGCTCGCGCTCGCCGCCTCGCTGGTGTTCGAGCAGTCCTATGGGGCGGTCGATGGCGACAGCGCCTCGTCCGCGGAGTTGCTCGCACTGCTTTCGGCTCTCGCCGACACGCCGCTGCGCCAGGACTTGGCGGTGACGGGATCGATCAATCAGCTCGGCGAGTTGCAAGCTGTCGGCGGCATCAACGAGAAGATCGAGGGCTTTTACGATATCTGCGCGTCGCGCGGCATCACCGGCACGCAGGGCGTCGTCATTCCGCGCGCAAATCGCCAACACCTGATGCTGCGCGAAGACGTCGTGAAGGCGGTGAAGGATGGGCGCTTCGCCATCTATGCGGTAAAAACCATCGACGAGGCGCTGACCCTTGTGGCAGGTCTCGAAGCCGGTGACCGAGCTGCCGACGGGCGCTTTCCGGCCGAGACCGTCAACGGGCGGGTCGAGGCGCGGCTGCGCAGCTTCGCCGAACGGGCGCGTTCGTTCTCGCTCGGCAAAGACGGGGCTTCGGCAGGAAGCACCGCATGATCATGCATGTCGCGCAGGCGGACGAGCAACGCGGGCGCGTCGTGCTTTGGCTTAGCGCTTCGGGCGAGCCGCAGGAGGTCGCGGTCGATGCCGCCGTCTGCCTCGCACAAGCGTTCCAATCGGAAATCGAAAGCCTGTTCATCGAGGATCGTCAGCTATTCGATCTCGCCGAGCTGCCGTTCGCCCGCGAAATCTCGCTTTCGGGACGAAGTGCGCGCGCGATGAGCGCCAACGCGCTCGCCCAGGACATGCAATCTCATGCGTCCGCGCTGCAACGGCGGGTGTTGGCGCGTGCGCGTGCGGCGGATGTGAAAGCGAAGGCGCGGGTGATCCGCGAAGAGCCGGTCCGCGCGCTGGCGCAGGCGTGCGCCGAAAACGGCCCGTGGAATGTCGTCACGGTCGGCACGCCGCTTACGCGCAGCACGGAAGCCGGCCTCGCCGACCTCTTCCATACCGTGATCGCGACGACTGGCGTCGTCGTCACCGGCCCCAGGGCGCGGCGCACGCAAGGCCCGGTGATCGCCGTCGTCGAGGAACTCGAGCGGGTGGTTCCGATGATGCGGGCCGCGGAGCGTATTGCATCTTCGACCGGCGGGGAAACGCAACTTTGGCTTCTAGAGCAGGACCAGGACCGGCAAGATTGGGTCGAGGGGCAGATCCGGCTCGCGCTCGGCGCCCATTCCGGCATCAAGTTTCAAGTCATCGACATGATGCTCAACAAGCGGCAGGACGTGGCGCGCATGATCCGCCGAGAAGGAGCGGGTTTCGTCATCGCCCGTTTCGGCGGCCTGCTCGCGCCGGACGAAGCGGACGTCATACAGATCGCCGAGACGATCGAAGGGCCGCTGTTTCTGGTACGCTGAATTAACCTGCGGCAGATGCACGACAGGGCTTGCTCTCGCGCTCACAAATCCTTAGCTCGGCTCGACACCGTGTCGTTGGTGGGAGGAGCTTGAACGCATGCCGGAGCTGCCCGAGGTCGAAACCGTCCGATTGGGGCTCGAGCCGGTGCTGCTGGGCGGCACGTTCGCGCGCGTTTCGACCAATCGCGCCGATCTCCGCTTTCCGTTTCCAGAGGACTTTACGCAGCGGCTTTCGGGGGCGCGGGTTGACCGCCTCGTACGCCGCGCCAAATATCTGATCGCGCACCTTTCCACCGGCGAAGTCCTCGTCATGCACCTCGGAATGACGGGGCGCTTCCATGTGCAGGGGCGGCCCTCCGACAAGCCGCTGCTGCTCGGCGAATACGAGCTTTCGGTCGCGGCCGGCGAGAAGCACATGCACGCGGTGTTCGACATGGCGGACGGCGGGCGCGTGGCTTACTTCGACCCACGCCGGTTCGGCTACATGCTGCTGATCCCGGAGACCGAACTGGCCGCCCATCCGCTGATGCGGGGGCTCGGCGTCGAACCGCTCACGGACGACCTCGACCCGCCCTATCTCGCTCAGCGCGCGGCCGGGCGCAAAACCGATCTCAAGGCGTTTCTGCTCGACCAACGCATCATCGCCGGCCTCGGCAACATCTATGTGTGCGAAGCCCTGTTCCGGGCCGGACTCAAGCCATCACGCCGCGCGAGCGTTCTCGCCGATCGCGCCGGCCGCTCCACCCCACATGCGGAACGGCTTGTCACCGAAATCAAAGCCGTCTTGCGCGCGGCGATCCAGGCCGGTGGGTCGACGCTCAAGGACTATCGGCACGCCGACGGCGCGAGCGGCAGTTTTCAGACGTCGTTCCAGGTGTACGGCCGCGAAGGCGAGCCTTGCGTGACGCCCGGTTGTCGGGGCACTGTGCAACGCAGCATCCAAGCAGGACGGTCGAGCTTCTTCTGCCCGTCGTGCCAGCGCTAGTGCTTATCTGCGAAAGGGCGTGAGCCATGGCCTTCGAGACGATCCTCACGGAAACCCGCGGACGTGTCGGCCTGATCACGCTCAATCGCCCGGGGCAGCTCAACGCGCTCAACGACCAACTCATCGCCGAATTGAACCAGGCGCTCGACGGGTTCGAGGCGGACGAGGGCATCGGCGCGATCGTCGTCACCGGGTCGGAGAAGGCTTTCGCGGCGGGCGCCGACATCAAGGAAATGCAGGCCAAGACCTACATCGAGGCCTACAAATCCGATTTCATCGCGAGCTGGGAACGCATCACGCGCTGCCGCAAGCCGGTCATCGCGGCTGTGGCGGGCTTTGCGCTCGGCGGCGGATGCGAGCTTGCGATGAGCTGCGACCTGATCATCGCAGCCGACACGGCGAAGTTCGGCCAGCCGGAAATCAAGCTCGGGATCATGCCCGGCGCGGGCGGCACGCAACGCCTGACCCGGGCGATCGGGAAATCGAAGGCGATGGAGCTGTGCCTGACCGGGCGCCTGATGGACGCGGCAGAAGCCGAGCGCGCCGGGCTCGTCGCGCGGATCGTGCCGGCCGCCGATCTTCTCGCGGACGCCATCAAAACCGCCGAGACGATCGCCGCCAACTCGCTTCCTGCCACGATGATGACCAAGGACTGCGTGAACCGCGCCTACGAGACAACGCTTGCCGAAGGCATCCGTTACGAGCGGCGCACGTTCCACGCGCTGTTTGCGACGCACGATCAAAAGGAGGGGATGGCGGCCTTCGTGGAGAAGCGAAAGGCGCAGTTCAAGAACGAATGAGCCGCGTCTGCGTCACGGTCGAGATCAGGCAGAGCACGACGATCGCGATGCCGCCCCAGAGGAACACCTCGTTGGCCGCCCAGTCTCCCTTGGTCGTGTCGAGCTTGCCCCCACCGATGAGATAGACCAAGCCGCCCGCCGCAGCGAGGCCATGGGTCACCGTGAGATAAAGCGGAGGGATCGCCAGATTTCTTGCCCGGCCGAGGCGATAGCCATAGATGCCGAGGCCGGCGGCGAAGAGCGCAGCACCCGATCCGTATTGGAAGGCGTGGCGCCACCAGACATCGGACAGTGAATAAACGGCGAATAGGGCGGAGGCGCCCCAGGCATAAACGAGCGCGGCCAGCCAGACGTTGCAGCGGAGCGCTTCCTTGATGGTCGCGGATCCTTCCTGCGACGTCGTCGCGGGCCGTGCGGTGCGCGACCACAGCGGTGAGTTGATGCCGAGGCCGGTGCCGATCACCAGAGCGACCAGGAGCCCAGCCGACAGCGATGGCAGGAACTGGTCGCCGCGTCCGGCGCCAAGCACCATCAGGGTTATGCTCAGGGCAGATGCCAGCAGCAGCCACGGAAGAAGTGGCCGCAACGAAATTCCTGGCGTGTATCCGCCGCCTTGTTGGTGGATGCTCATGCGAGCTTCTTGACTAGGAGGAATTCTTGTTTCCGTCAATCAAAGCGTGTGCGGAAACAATCGCCAACGCAAGAGCGCCAAACACAAAAATTCCGTTCCCGGCCCAGTCCGCGTCGACCGGATAAAGAACTTCTTTGTCCGGGTCGATGGCGAGGCCCGCCAGCGTGACGATCATGCCGACCAATTGTCCGATGGCGAGATAGCGGCCGAGCCGCAGCATCGTGGCGTCCTCGCGGCCAGCGGCCGCATCCTTCGCGAGCAGCGCGGAGAAGCCGAGAGCCAGGACGCCGGCGCCCGCAAACGCCGCCGAGAAATGCGGCCATTCGCGCCACGACAGCACGAACACGTAGACGAGCACCAAGGCCGCCGCGCCCCAAAGCCAGATCAGCCCCATGTAGCGGGCCGTCACGCTTTCGATTTTGCTACGTGACGCACCGGCGCGCCCGAGCGACCTGCGCTCGGAGATGGCAACGGCGACAAGCAGCAGGTTCACGAACGCGGCAGACGCAAGAAGGGCCAAAGGCGCCTGAGATCCGGCCGCGTAGTACACGCCCGCAAGGCCGAGCCCGAAAATAAGGACCCAGGCGACGATCGAATTTAGAGTCATTCCACGCTTCCTCCCCATCCGTCCCGCGAGGTGCTCTTACAGCACCTTTTCGGGAGGGTGGGAAGAATGGCCGATCCCTTCGGGGCAGGCCCGGGCGATGGGCGGGCTCGGCGCTCAGACCGCGCCAAGGCTCCAGGCGAGAATGGCCTTCTGGGCGTGCAGGCGGTTCTCCGCCTCGTCGAACACGACGGACTGCGGGCCTTCGAGCACCTCTTCGGTCACCTCGTGGCCCCGGTAGGCCGGCAGGCAGTGCATGAAGATGGCGTCTTTGTCGGCTTTTGCCATCAGCGCCGCATCGACCGCGTACGGCTTGAGAAGCTGCTTTCTGCGTGCCGCGTCGGTCTGGCCCATCGAAACCCAGGTGTCCGTCACGATGCAATCGACACCACGGACGGCTTTCACCGGGTCGGTCATGATGGTGACCTGCGCCTTCTCGCGGCGGACCCAGTCGATCACGTCGTCGGTCGGACGCAGAGCTTCCGGGCAGGCGACGCGCAGCTCGAAATTGAACTTGGCGGCGGCGTGCATCCAGGATGCGGCGACATTATTGCCGTCTCCGACCCAGGCGACCTTGCGGCCCTTGATCGATCCCAGCCGCTCCTCGAAGGTCATGATGTCCGCCATGATCTGGCAGGGATGCGACTTGTCGGTCAGGCCGTTGATCACCGGCACGCTGGCGTACTTTGCGAGATCCAGAAGGGTCTCGTGGCTGTTGGCGCGGATCATGATGACGTCGGCGTAGCGCGAGAGCACGCGCGCGGTGTCGGCGATGCTTTCGCCGCGGCCGAGCTGCAGATCGTTCTGGTTCAGCATGATGGTCTGGCCGCCAAGCTGGCGCATACCGACATCGAACGAAACGCGCGTGCGCGTCGACGGCTTCTCGAAGATGAGAACCAGCACGTCGTCCTCGATGCCCTTGGGCCGAAGCTTTGCGGGCACACGCTTGCCCGCCGCCTTCATGGCATGGGCCGCATCGATAATGCGGCGCAGCGTCTTGCCGTCGATCTCATCGAGATCCAGGAAATGTCGAATAGCGGGTGCTTTGGCCATGGCGCGTGGGCCGGCTCCAGATCCGGGGTTTATTTTCAGGTTATCGATTTCGAGAGATGGCTCAGCGCGCGGGCTAGGCGATCCACGCCTTCGCTGATCTCGTGATCCGCGACGGTGAGGGGCGGGAGCACGCGCACGACGTTGTCGCCGGCTCCCACGACGAGAAGCCGCTCGGCGAGCGCTGCCGCGACGACCTCGGCGGGCGCAACCGCGACCTTGATGCCGGTCAGGAGCCCCTGGCCGCGCACTTCGGTGACGAGAGACGGGAACTGATCCTGAATACGCGCGAGGCCCTGGCGCAACCGGAGCGCCTTCTGCTGCACGCCTTCAAGGAAATCCGGCTCCAGAACGACATCGAGAACCGCGCTGCCGACCGCGGTGGCCAGCGGATTGCCGCCGAAGGTGGACCCGTGTGTTCCGGGCGTAAGGCCCACCGCCGCGCGTTCGGTCGCGAGCACCGCGCCGAGCGGAAACCCGCCGCCGATGCCCTTGGCGACGGCCATGACGTCTGGCGTGATGCCGGCCCACTCGTGCGAAAACAGTTTGCCGGACCGGCCGACACCCGTCTGCACTTCGTCGAGGACGAGCAGGATGCCGGCTTCGTCGCAAATCTCGCGCAGGCCGCGCAGATAGTCGGCGGAACCGACATGCACGCCGCCTTCACCCTGGACCGGCTCCACCATCACGGCAGCCGTCTCTGGGCCGATGGCAGCGCGAACCGCCGCGAGATCGCCGAAGGGGACATGATCGAAGCCCGGAGCTTCGGGACCAAATCCTTCAAGGTATTTGGGATTTCCGGCAGCGGCGAGCGCTGTCAGGGTGCGGCCATGGAAGGCGCCTTCGGCAGTGATGATGCGCCAGCGTTCTGGGTGGCCGGATACGAAATGATAGCGCCGCGCAGCCTTGATAGCGCCCTCGCAGGCCTCGGCGCCGGAGTTGCAGAAGAAGACTTTGTCGGCAAACGTCGCCTCAACCAAACGCTCGGCCAGCTTTTCCTGCCCGGCGACGCGATAGAGGTTCGAGGTGTGCCAGAGATTGCCCGCCTGCTCTGTCAGCGCAGCAACGAGGCGCGGGTGTGCGTGGCCCAGCGCATTGACCGCAACGCCGGAGCCAAAGTCCAGATAACGCTCGCCGTTTTCGGTTTCGAGCCAAGCGCCTTCGCCGCGGGCGAATACGATATTCTGGCGCGCGTAAGTGCCCATGACCGCAGGTGACGGGCCCGTCGAAGGACCCGCGTTTTTAGCGGTCGAGGATATGAGGGGTTTGGACATCTCGCCCATCCCGCTCCCCCAAAATGACGAAAGCCGCCCTCCCGGCGGCCACGCGAAGCAGGCGTGATACGCGCATGAGGCCCTAAAGTCAACGGACGGCCTCAAGAACGGGCCTATAGAGCAGAGGCTTGGCACGACGGGTGAAGCCCTCGAGCAATTCCAGCGCGCTTCTTCACATGCTTATCTGCGTTCAACACGAACGCATCCGCTAATAATATCGGGGAAACTCGCCCGGAGGCCCAGCTTTCGGGGGGGCGCGACTCAATCTGTGGCGAGCGAGCAACTCGTCCCGTGTCAACGCCCCTGATCCTGAAGGGCCTGCTTGTACAAGAAAATCAAGTTATTGTAGGTTAACGGGATCCAGACACGACATCTCGCGTTGTATTGCGGTTGTCTCGTGTTGCCGGTCTCCAGTTTTTCCTGGCCGGTATGTCTGGTCTGCGTTCGGGCCTTGTATGTGCGCGGCTTTCGCCCCGCTGGCCTGCTCTAGTTCCTGCGTCATCTTCAGTTCGCGTTGCGAGCAGTCGTGGTTCTGCTCACGTTTGGCGTGTGTGTGCCGTTGTGCACCCTGCCGACCGTGCTCAGCCTCCGCCTCTTTTCTCGCGCGCCCGCTTGTCTGGGTCCTTGGCCCGGAAAGCTTATGCTTTGAGGAGCACCGACTATGGCGTGGAACGATGAACGGGTTGAGCTTTTGAAGAAGCTCTGGTCCGAAGGCCTGTCTGCAAGTCAAATCGCCGGCCGTCTCGGCGGTGTGACACGCAATGCCGTCATCGGCAAGGTTCATCGGCTTGGCCTTTCGGGACGCGCCACGACCTCGCGCATGAAGTCGCATCGCCCTAGAGCGCGCGCCAACAACGCCGCCACGGCGCGCCGCATGCAGCAGAAGACGCGCTTTGCGCCTCAGGGCAATCCCGCGCTTCGCGCTCTTTATCAGCCGGAAGCCGAACCCTTTACGCCTTCGGTGGAAGAGCTTGTGATCCCGCTCAAAGAGCGCCGCACGATCCAGACACTCACCGAATGCAGCTGCCGGTGGCCGATCGGCGACCCGCAGGCCGCCGACTTCCACTTCTGCGGCAAGAGCAAGGTTGCAGGCTTGCCCTATTGCGAATTCCATGCACGCCGCGCGTTCCAGCCGCCGCAGCCGCGCCGCCGCGAGCGCGAGATTGCAGAGCCCCGGATCCCGGCGCTCGCCCGGGCCGACAAGGAGCAGGCCGACGTCTAGTATTCACGCTTCACGGCGAGGGGCCTGAAGCGATTTGAGAGTTTCACGGGGGAAAGGTCGGGCGCGCCGGGGGGCGTTCCCGACCTTTGTTTTTTGGAAGACCAGATGGCAGCAGACAACCGGACAGGCCCAAGGCCTAGCCGGCAGTTGGCCAGGAATCCGGAGGGCTGAGCCGCGCAGTTTCCAGAGCACCGCGCAAGGCCTCAGCAAAATCGCGACGCTCGTCGTCGTTCAAGAGACGGCCGAATTCCAGCTCGCGGCCGTGGGAGACGAGCTTCAGGTGGTTGCCGCCGTCGGGCCGTTCGGTGAACAGGACCCGGACCCAGTAGGGATTGAACTCGAAGCTGCGGCTCTTTCCCGAGGCGGATATTTGCGTGAGCTTGAGGGTTTCAGGAGTGAGCTCGACCAGCTCGTAGGCGCGCGCGGCTCGGTAGTTCAGCTTGAAGGCGATGTAGACGAGAAGGACATCGAGGCCGAAGAAGCCGAAGACCGGCCAGGCTCCAAGAAACACGAACACCATCCCCATGACGAAACTCACGGTGCCAATCGCGAGCATCAAAATCATGAAGCCCCGCGGCCCCAGCGAGCGGTGGGGGTGGAGAATGGCGCGAAACACCCTCGCGTCCGGAGCGGACTGTCCTTTATCATCCATCCCTTGAAATTACCCGCAGGATCAATGTTGTCAAAGCGCATGTCCGTGTCCAAACGAGCCGCTGCCGTCTCCGAAATCACGGCCAAACCGCCTACAGCGCGTGCCCGGGCGGGGCGGAGCAAGCTCACGTCGGCTGAAATCGCGGAGATATTTCGCCGCTTCTCGGCTGCGAACCCCGAACCCAAGGGAGAGCTCGAGCATTCGAACCCGTTCACGCTGCTGGTTGCGGTCGTGCTATCGGCGCAGGCGACGGACGCGGGTGTGAACAAGGCCACGCGGGCCCTGTTCCAGAAAGCCGACACGCCGCAGAAGATGCTGGCGCTCGGCGAGGATGTTGTGCGCGACCATATCAAGTCGATCGGGCTGTTCCGCGCCAAGGCGAAGAACGTGATCCTACTCAGCGAGAAGCTGATCCGGGAGTACGGTGGGACGGTTCCCGCCGACCGCGACGCGCTCGAAACCTTGCCCGGCGTGGGACGGAAGACCGCAAACGTCGTGATGAATGTCGCGTTCGGAGCGGCGACGATGGCAGTCGATACGCACGTGCTGCGGATCTCGAACCGCATCGGCCTTTCAAACGGCAAAACACCACTCGCGGTGGAAGCCGACCTGCTGGCGAAAATTCCGCCCGAATACGGCGTGCCCGCCCATCACTGGTTGATCCTTCACGGGCGCTACATCTGCAAGGCGCGTAAACCGCTCTGCCCGGCGTGCTTGATCCGCGATCTCTGCAAGTTCCCCGACAAAACTCCGGACTGATCTCATCCTGGGGTTGGCGCTCATTAAGGTCGAGGCAACTACATCCCCGATTGTCCGAGCGGCGCGCGCAATCGATTAATGCGCCATTCAATGATAAGGGCGATAGTGGAGGCTATTGATCGATACGGTTTTTGCCATTGCCTTGTTTTTATTGCCGGAGTTCCGAAGTGATTTCCTACCGCCGCGTCGTGGACGTCGAGCATTTCCATCACACCCGCGACGAAACAAACGCGCAGTCTCTCGTCCGGCACACCGACACGCTCGCACGCCTCAACTCTTCCTTTGAAATCGCCGTCAACAACATGGCGCGCGGCCTTTCGATGTTCGATGCGGAGCGCCGGCTCGTGGTTTGCAACGCGCTCTACCGTGAGATCTACGGTCTCACGGAAAGCGTCACTGCGCCGGGGACGCCGTTCTCAAAGATCATCTCGTTTCATTGTGCCCAAAACGATCTCTCCGAAACCGACGCCGATCTGATCCAGCAGCAAAGCTGGATCGACGCGCACGCGCGCGCGCTCGCGAGAGGCAAGCTCTTTTCCCACCTTCAGCATCTCAGAAACGGGCGCATCGTCCTGGCCACCTGTCAGCCGCTGGCCGACGGGGGCTGGGTGGACACGCAGGAGGACGTCACCGAAACCACGCGCGCGCAAGATCGCATCGCGTGGCTCGCCCGGCATTGCCCGCTGACCGAGATTGCCAACCGAGGCCACTTTCGCGACAGGCTCAACGAGATCTCGTCGTCTCTCGACGCCGGGCAGATGCTGGCCGTGCACCTCGTGGATCTCGACCATTTCAAGCAGGTAAACGACACGCTTGGTCACGCTGCCGGTGACAGCGTTCTCAAGGCTGCGGCCGGACGTATGCTTGCGATCTTGGGCGATCGAGGGGTCGCCGGGCGCCTCGGGGGCGATGAGTTCGCCATTATCCAGACCGGGCTGTCGCAGCCGGAACAAGCCGGTCATCTGGCGCGCCGACTGATCGAAACTTTAAGTGCGCCCTATCGCGCCATCGGTTCCGCGGCACGCGTCGGCGCAAGCGTGGGTATTGCGATCTCTCCCGCTCACGGGGACGACACCGACACGTTGCTGCAAAAGGCCGATCTCGCGCTCTATCGCGCGAAAATGCGTGGCCGCGGAGGCTTTGTGATTTACGACAGCGCCGATGCCGTATTCGGCGAGCAGGACGTGCCCAGTACGACGCACGGCGCTCCGCAGGAGAGAGCCGGGCCGCGACTCCTGCGTTCGCTGGCGAAGACGTTGCGGGGCTCGTTCCAAGCCCGCAGGCGCCCGGCCCGCTAGGCTTTGCGCACGGCGATGCCGGCTTCCGCCATATGCTTCTTGGCTTCGCCGATGGTGTAGGTGCCGAAGTGGAAGATGGAGGCCGCAAGCACCGCGCTCGCGTGGCCTTCTTTGACGCCGGCAACCAGGTGATCGAGATTTCCGACGCCGCCGGACGCGATGACGGGCACCGCAACGGCGTCCGAGATCGCGCGCGTCAGCTCAATGTCGAAGCCTGCCTTGGTGCCGTCGCGATCCATTGAGGTCAGCAGGATTTCGCCGGCGCCGAGGCTGACGACCTCTTTCGCGAATTCGATGGCGTCGATGCCGGTCGGCTTGCGACCGCCGTGCGTGAAGATCTCCCAACGCGGCGGCTCGCCTTCGGCGGAGACGCGCTTGGCATCTATGGCGACGACGATGCACTGTGCGCCGAACTTCTCGGAGGCTTCCTTCACGAACTGGCGGTTGGTGACGGCCGCGGTGTTGATCGAGACCTTGTCGGCACCGGCCTCCAGAAGCTTCCTGATATCATCGACCGTGCGCACGCCGCCGCCAACCGTAAGCGGCATGAAGCAGCGTTCGGCGGTACGCTCGACGACGTCGAAGATCACGTCGCGGGCTTCGTGGGAAGCGGTGATGTCGAGGAAGCAAAGCTCGTCGGCGCCGGCAGCGTCATAGGCGGCGGCGGCCTCCACCGGATCGCCCGCGTCGATCAGGTCGACGAAGTTCACGCCTTTGACGACGCGACCGTCTTTTACGTCGAGGCAGGGAATGATGCGGGTTTTCAGCATGGTCTCGGCCGGAACAGCGGAAGCCGCGATGCGCGGTATGGTGCGCCCGGTATCATATCGAACAGGGGCATTGCAATGGCAGGAGTTCGTTGATGAGTGCGCTGGAGTGGCCTCTAACGGTTCTGGTCTGGTTCGGCGTAGTCGCCGCGCTTATCGGTTTCGTTGTCGGCGTTGGCCTGCTGCTCAATCGTAAAAAAGCACAGTGGAGACTTGCGGAGCTGCGGCAAACCTTTGAAGAAACTACCGTCTCAGACCCGCAATACAATACCGTACGCACCCTCTATTTATCCGCTCTCACAGATTTCGAGCGGCGAGCCGGGGCAAGCGAGCTCACAAGCTCGCGCGATTCCGACACCTCCCACGCAGTCGGCGCCGATGCCGGCGGTGGCGACTCTGGTGGAGGCGGCGGAGACTAGGCCTTACTCGCCTGCCAACAGGGCAAGTGCTTCCGTCGGATCAAGGCGGCCATCGTAAAGGGCGCGGCCGGTGATGGCGCCTTCGAGCATCCGGTACTCGGTCGTCAGCAGCGCTTTCACGTCGTCGATCGAGGCGAGACCACCGGAGGCGATGACCGGGATCGAGGTCGCGCGCGCCAGCTCGGCGGTCGCGGGCAGGTTCAAACCCTTCAGGACGCCGTCGCGCTCGATGTCGGTGTAGATGATGGCGGCGACGCCAGCATCCTCGAAGCGGCGTGCGAGATCGATCGCGGAAAGCTCGGAGGTTTCCGCCCAGCCTTCGACAGCGACCTTGCCGCCCTTGGCGTCGATGCCGACGGCGACGCGGCCCGGAAACAGCTTGCAGGCCTCGCGTACGAGTGCCGGGTCGCGCACAGCGATGGTGCCGAGGATCACGCGGCGGATACCGCGGGTCAGCCAGGCCTCGATGGTTGCAATATCGCGAATGCCGCCGCCGAGCTGCGCCGGCATCGTGATCGCCTTCAGGATGGCCTCGACTGCAGCGGCATTGACCGGCTTGCCTGCGAACGCGCCATTGAGATCGACGATGTGGAGATAGTTGAAACCCTGCTTCTCGAACGACAGAGCCTGATCGGCCGGGTCATCGTTGAAGACGGTCGCTTCGTTCATGTCCCCGAGCTTCAGGCGGACGCACTTGCCGTCCTTCAGGTCGATGGCGGGGAATAGGATCACGTCGTCTCCTTCAAGCGGCGTGGTCGCTCGAGGCGGGCCGCCATAAGATTGCTGTCTTCGCGCCCGATGAATAGCTAATCGCTCGAAGCGTCAAGTGCGTCTCAACATCATGCCGAATGCCTCCCGCAACGTCGTTTTGTCCCGCAATGTGCGTCCGTCGCTGACGGAGGCAGATGCCGTCGATATCTGGATCGCGCGCTGGCTCAAAATCCGCCGCCGCGATCTCATCCAGCGGTACGACTGCGACCCGCGCCGCCTCTACGAAATCTGGCAAGAGGAACGCTTCGCAGGAAGCCGCGCCAAGGCGCTCGAACTGTTCCGGGCGCGTTTTCCGTATCTGTCGGATCGGATCGATCCTGGCGCGCATGTCCGGCACTCGAAAGCGCCCCATCCCGACCAGCTGCCGCTTTTCCGGTAGGCGGTCAACAGCTAAGCTTTGACATGCAGCAATATGCCTTATTGCTTTGATTTTACTTATTTGTTCTGATCCCCCCCAGGTTCGCGAGAAGCCCTGACGGCGCTTGCCTCCGCAACCACTGCCACGGTTCGACCGTGTCTCCTCCCTCATGAGAACAAAATTCGAACGGACTCTGGACGTGGTGACCGACTCATGCCACGTTCTCTCTACGTTCTCACCGCGTCCAACACCCTCTTCTTTGCCCCCGGAGAGCCCCATGCGCACCTATCTCATCTCTTACGATCTCGCCAAGCCCCACCTCCTCAAGCACGTCGTCGCCCAGGCCATCATGGCTGCAGGACAGAGCTGGGCACGCCCGCTCGAGCAGACCTGGTATGTGCGCACCACCGAGAGCGAGGAAGCGATCGAAGCGAAGCTGATGCGCATCCTCGACAGCGAGGACGGCCTCCTGATCCAGCGCGTGAAGGAGGATGCGATCCTGACCAACACGTCGATCCGCTGGTTCAAGCAGCGTCAGGGCGGCGTCGAGACCGGCGGCGACACCAACATCATCGCGTTCCCGATGGCAAAGCCCGGCACGGACGAGCCGGAGCTGCCGTTCGCGGAAGCCTGCTGAGTTTGCGTACACGCGTCTTGTTCGCGTCTTGAGCGGTACCGGGGTGCTTCCCCATCCCCCCGCACCCCGTATTCGCTCCAAGGGAGGCCTTTTGGCCTCCCTTTTTTATTGTTGGACGTGCTTCTTGTCCGAAAACCGGTTCCCACTTTTCGGGAAGCACTCTGCACGGGTCGTGCTTCTTGTCCGAAAACCGGTTCCCACTTTTCGGGAAGCACGTCGGGGAGGCCTTTTGGCCTCCCTTTTTTGTTGCGAGGGCAGTCGGCTGCTACGCTCTTCACAAAAAATGTCGGCCGCGGTCGGTGTCATTCGTCGTTCCAACGTGGCGGGCGCACAGGGTGGCCACGCGAAGCAACGTTCAGGGAGAAAACTCCATGCGATACATGATCCTGGTGAAGGCCTCGGCGGATTCGGAAGCCGGCGTGATGCCGAAAGAGGACATGCTTCAGGCGATGGCGGACTATCACGAGGAACTTGCGAAGGCAGGCGTGCTCGTGGACGGCAACGGCCTGCACCCGACGTCGAAAGGCTGGCGGCTCCAATACAAGGACGGCAAACGGCTTCTGATCGATGGCCCGTTCACGGAGACGAAGGAAGTCATCGCCGGCTACACGATGATCAAGGTCAACTCCCCGGAAGAAGCGCTCACGTGGTTTCAGCGCTTCCCACAGCCGCACTACCAGGACTGCGAGATCGAGCTTAGGCAAATGTTCGAGCTCGAAGAGTTCGGCGAGGGCGAGGAGATCCAGCGCTTCCGGGACATGGAGATGGGGCTAAAGGGCTCGTGAAAGCTGTCCAGGTGAGCTTGCCCATGATTTGGGCAACTCCTCAGGCGTCGGAGCAAATCTGTGGATATCCGATTTACCGGGTCGCTTTAACTTGCGGTGGCAACTTTCGCGGGCGCTAGATGCCGTGTCGCGTCCGGGCGCTAGATCATTCAGCTCAGGCCGCGGCTCGTTTGGTCAGTAGAGGAGTTGTTCCCTATGTCGTCCAATGAGAAAACATCGGCCCAGGTCGCGGCCATCGCTCAGCGCGCCCAACAGAACCCAAAATCCGTTACGCCAGAAGAGGTTCAAGCTCTCGCGGCTTCGGTTCTGAACCAGAATTCGAATCGTGACCGGCAGCAGCAGGGCCAACAGAGCCAGCCGAACCAGCGCGGCGGTCAGCAAAATCCGTCGGACCCGCAGAGACGTTAGGTCCGCCGATCTCCGTTAGTGTTTCGATCGAGAGAATGCAGCGAGTGGGTATCGTCATGATCCCGCTCGCTTGTGCGTTTTGGGGGGAGCCGAGATCGCCGATGTTTTGGGCCAGGACCTTGACCTCGTCGGAGTCCGTTATCAGCCAGCCAACGGATGCCACCTCAACGGCTTTTTGCTCCGGCAGGGACGACAGATAGCGCCACTGGCCGCACGGTTGGCGGCTGTCCTGCCAGCGGATGATGACCAAGCGGCAATCGCCTGACATTGCGTCTCCAAAGCCGCACGGGTTCGCTGCTTTGCCGCGCTGCCTGCCGGAAAACCGCTTCAGGCTTTTCCGGACGCACGGTCTGATTCGTGTGGAATCATAGCAGAGTCAGGTCGTTCACACGGTGGTCGCTTTGCCACTGTGCAAACCGCACCTCAGCCGCTCCCGCAACGTCAGGCGTTCAGGAACTCGCTTGCCTTGAAGAGGGACGCAAAGGGGATTCCGGCGTCGGCATAAAGTTTCGCGGCGTTTTGCTCGCGGTCGAGGATCGAGATCACGAGGGTGACGGTGGCACCGGCAGCGGTCAGGGCTTCGACGGCCTTCATTGCTGAACCGCCCGTCGTCGTTACGTCCTCGACGATCACGACGCGCTTTCCCTTGATGTCGGACAGGCCCTCGACCAGCTTCTTGGTGCCGTGATCTTTCACGGTTTTGCGCACGAAAAAGCCCGGCAGCGGGCGACCGGCACGGCGGCTCGCGATCGAGATCGGCGTAATCAGCGGTACGGCGCCCATCTCAAGGCCGCCCACGATGTCGGCTTCGACGCCAGCAAGGCGCGCGAAAATCAGCTCGGCCAGAAGGTCCGCGCCTTCGGGGTCGAACATCGAGGGCTTCATGTCGAAGTAGTGATCACTCTCCTGGCCGGAGGCGAGCACGACGTGGCCACGCACGAACGATTTCGATTTGATGATGTCGAAGAGGCGGGCGCGAGCGTCGGCGGCGTTTGTCATGAGCGAAAATCCGTATCTGCGTTGGATTGCTCATAGACGGCGGGGGGCGGCGCGTCCACCCGGCGTTTTCCCTCTCCCGTGCTGGCAGGAGAGGAAGCTCTAGGGCATCCACTTCAGGAAGTTGGCGATGAGAGCGAGGCCGAGGGTCTGGCTCTTCTCGGGATGGAACTGGGTGCCGGCGACGTTATTTTTGGCGATCATGGCCGTCACCGGTCCGCCGTAGCTGGTTTCCGCGACCACGACCGCGCGATCCTTCGGCACGAAGTGATAGGAATGCACGAAGTAGGCGTGCAGCCCATTGGCACCAGTCGGAATGCCGGCAAGCAGCGGGTGCGGCGTCACCACATCCAACGTGTTCCAGCCCATGTGCGGAATCTTGAGCGCCGGGTCGTTCGGCACAATTGCGCGCACCTCGCCGTCGATCCAGCCGAGGCCGTCCGTCACCTCGAATTCGAGACCACGGGATGCCAGAAGCTGCATCCCGACACAGATGCCGAGAAATGGGCGGCCGCGGCCGTGTACGGCTTCCTCCAGCGTCTCACGCATACCCGGAACGGCTTCGAGACCACGCTTGCAATCAGCGAACGCACCGACGCCCGGCAACACGACGCGATCGGCGCTGCGCACATCTTCCGCTTTCGCGCTTACGATGATCTCGGCGTTCGCTTCCGCTTCACGCGCCGCGCGCTCGAAGGCTTTGGCCGCCGAGTGAAGGTTTCCGGACCCGTAGTCGATAATAACGACGCGCTGCATGGAAGATCTTTGTGTTCAGACCGATCACGATCTGGTGGCAAACTTGGTGCGAAGGGATTGGGAGAAGCGGCGAAGCCCGTGCTCGACGCGCGAGACGGTATCGCCTTCGGCGGGATTGAAATCGAGACCTGAGGGATCGCGCGACGGGCTCTCGACGACCGATGGCAGCCACGCCTCGAAGAAGCGGCGCTCGGCTTCCTCCCGGCTCGATCCACTGACGGTCGCAACCTCACGCCAGCCAGCACGGCCGAGCGACCAGCGCTTGATCTCGCTCGCCTCAAAGCCGGTGACGACGTTCAGCAGCAGCCAGGTCCATACGTACCAATCCGACGTCGCGCCGATCAGGTTGAGGACAGCAAGCGCAAGAACGGCTGCGCCCGCATAGGCTGCAAGCGCCAGCCATTCGCCGCGCAAGATCAGATATAGCGGGGAGAACAAGGCCGCACGCCAGGAAAAGCCGTCGCCCACGAACACAAGCTTTTCTGCCTGTTCGAGCCTGGTGCCGCTCATCTCCTGCGGCTCATGAACCGTAAACGCTGCCACGCGCGTCGTTCCGATATGCAAAAGCGACCCGAGCATCAGGCCAGCATTCCTTTCGTTGAAGGAACACGGCCAACCTGGCGTGGATCGAACGCGATCGCCGCCCGGAGCGCCCGCGCCAGGCCTTTATAGCAGGTCTCGGCGATGTGGTGGTTGTTCTCGCCGTAGAGGGTCTCGATGTGGAGCGTGATCCCGGCATTCTGAGCAAACGCCTGAAACCACTCGCGGAAAAGTTCGGTGTCCATCTCGCCGATCTTCGGCTGCGAAAAGGCCACCTTCCAGATGAGGTAGGGGCGGCCGGAGACGTCGATCGCGACGCGCGTCAGCGTCTCGTCCATCGGAAGATGGACGTCCGCGTAACGCGTAATGCCCTGCTTATCGCCGAGCGCTTTCTGCACGGCCTGGCCAAGGACAATTCCGACGTCCTCCGTCGTGTGATGGAAATCGATGTGAAGGTCGCCCTTGGCCTCCAGCTTAATGTCGATCAACGCGTGGCGGGCCAATTGCTCCAGCATATGGTCGAGGAAGCCGACGCCGGTCGAGATCTCGAACACGCCGGTGCCATCAAGATCGACCGAAGCGGTGATCTGGGTTTCCTTGGTCTTGCGGGCGATGCTGGCTTGCCGCTTCACGGGGTATCCTCGATTGGGCGGGTGGCCTGCACGCCGCCAATATTGCCTTCATGAACCCAAGCGTCTATCAGCTTCAGGGGTCCCGTTCCAGTGGGCTAAGCCCAGCCGGGGCAGATCCTTTCAACCGCGTCGCCAGGTCCCATGTCCCAGACCCCGAACAATTCCGCAGACACTTCCTCGTGGCACGCCACGACCATCCTGACTGTACGCAAAAACGGGAAAGTCGTGATCGCCGGAGACGGGCAAGTAAGCCTCGGGGCAACGATAATCAAGGCTAACGCCCGCAAGGTGCGCCAACTCGGTAAAGGCGGCGTTATCGCGGGGTTTGCCGGCGCAACCGCGGATGCCTTCACGCTGTTCGAAAGGCTCGAAGCCAAGCTCGAGCAATATCCCGGGCAACTGATGCGGGCGGCCGTCGAACTCGCCAAGGATTGGCGGACGGACCGCTTCCTGCGCCGGCTCGAAGCCATGATGATCGTCGCGGATCGCGACATCACGCTCGTGCTCACCGGGACCGGCGACGTGCTCGAACCCGAACATCACGTCATGGGGATCGGCTCGGGCGGCATGTACGCGCTTTCGGCCGCGCGGGCGCTGCTCGATCAGCCGCTGGAGGCCGAAGAGATCGCTCGGCGTGCCATGGCGATCGCAGGCGAGATTTGCGTTTACACCAATGCCAACCTCGTCGTCGAAACACTGGATTCCAAATGATACGAGACGAGCAACTGGACGCGGCTGTCGCGGAAGGCATTATTGATTCCGATCAGGCCGCGAGATTGCGCGACTTCGCAAGGCGTGGTCCGAGGCACGTGGATGTCAGCGAGCGTGCAGCCGACCCGGACGACGAAAAGTTCCGACTGATCGGCGGTTTCAACGATGTGTTCGTCTCCATCGGCGTTCTCCTGCTGGTCTCGGCGCTGTTCGGGCTCGCGAGCCAGTTCGGCTTCGGCGGCGGGTTCGCGCTGCTCGCGATGATCGTCGCTTGGGGGCTCTCGGAGTTTTTTTCACGCCATATGCGTCTCGCGCTTCCTTCGATCGTACTGGCGGCGATGTTCGCGGGCGCCGGCGCTTTCGTCGGAGCTTCGTTCGGCTCAGCCGCACTGGGTGAGGGCGCGACGATGGTATTCTCGGGCTTGGGAGGCGCGCTTGCCGCACTCCTGCACGAGCGGCGCTTTCGCGTTCCGATCGACAACGCCATTGCGGCGGCCGGCATTATCTGCGCCGTCGCGGGTGTCCTCTATCTGGTCGCTCCGGACTGGATGCGCGTGCACAGCGCCATTCCGATCGCAGTGCTGGGGCTCGCCGTGTTCGCACTCGCGGTTCGCGTCGATGCCAGTGACGTGACGCGACAAACCCGCCGAGCGGACGTCGCATTCTGGCTACATATGCTTTCGGCCCCGATGATCGTTCACGCTGTGGTGCCGCTGATCGCAGGCGATACCGGCGAGATCGATACCGCGCAGGCCATCCTGATCCTCGCGCTGTTCGTGCTGCTCGGCATCGTGGCGCTGGTCATCGACCGGCGCGCGCTCCTGATCTCGGGTCTCGCCTACGCGGGTATTGCCATCGCCTATCTGCTCTCCCAAAGCATCGGAGAGGGATTGCGGCTTTCGGTGACGCTGCTCGGCCTCGCCGTCGTGGTGCTCGGCCTTTCGGCCGGTTGGCGATCGCTGCGCCGCATGTTGCTTCCGCTTTTGCCGCTCGGGGGATTGGCTCGCTACGTACCGCCTGTCCACCTCTCGGATGCGCGGTGAACTTCTTTGAAATTTCCGCTCATGCGCAGCTCGCGTTGCGTGGGGCCGACACTGGAGACGTCAATGGGTTGGTTCTACTTGCTTCTCGCCGGGGTCTTCGAGATCGCCTTCACGACAGCCATTCGCTTCACCGACGGGTTCACCAAGATTCTACCCAGCGCGCTGGTGTTGCTCCTGGCGACGATCAGCATTTATTTCGTGACCAAAGCCGCGACGACCATGCCGCTCGGAACCGCCTATGCTGCCTGGGGCGGATTCGGCGCGATCGGGACTGTCGCAATCGGAATTCTCTACTTCGGCGAGCCGGTGACGGTTTGGCGCATGGTTTTCCTGTCTCTGCTCATCATCTCAATCATCGGATTGAAGCTCGTCACGGAATAGGCTGCCGCACATGACCACTTTCTCGCCCCGCGAAATCGTCTCGGAACTCGACCGCTACATCGTCGGGCAGGGCGACGCCAAGCGTGCTGTCGCCATCGCGCTCCGCAATCGCTGGCGGCGCCAGCAGCTCGAAGGACCGCTCAAGGACGAAGTCCTTCCGAAAAACATCCTGATGATCGGGCCTACCGGCGTCGGCAAGACCGAGATCGCGCGCCGCCTCGCAAAGCTCGCCAACGCGCCATTCCTCAAGGTGGAGGCCACCAAGTTCACCGAAGTCGGCTACGTGGGCCGCGACGTGGACAGCATCATCCGCGATCTCGTCGAAGTCGGTCTTTCGCTGGTTCGGGAGTCGAAGCGCAAGGAAGTCCGCGCGCAGGCCGAGAAGAACGCCGAGGAGCGCGTGCTCGATGCCCTTGTGGGGCCGACCGCCTCGCCGACCACGCGGGAGACCTTCCGCAAGCGGCTGCGCGCCAACGAACTCAACGACAAGATCATCGAGATCCATGTCGCGGAGACGGCCTCGGCGCTTCCGATGTTCGACATCCCCGGAATGCCCGGAAGCTCGATGGGCGCCGTCAACATCGGCGACATGCTCGGCAAGATGATGGGCGGACGCACCAAGCCGCGCCGCATCACCGTCAAGGACAGCCACAACCTGCTGATCGCGGAAGAAAGCGACAAGCTGATCGACAACGACCAGATCACAAGCGAAGCGGTGCGCGTTGTCGAGAACAACGGCATCGTGTTTCTAGACGAGATCGACAAGATCTGCTCGCGCGGCGAAACCGGGAGATCGGGCGCCGAGGTTTCGCGCGAGGGTGTGCAACGCGATCTGCTGCCGCTGATCGAGGGTACAAGCGTCTCGACCAAATACGGACCCGTGAAGACCGATCATGTGCTGTTCGTCGCATCGGGCGCGTTCCATGTGGCCAAGCCTGCCGATCTGCTGCCGGAGCTGCAGGGCCGCCTTCCGATCCGGGTCGAGCTGAAAGCGCTGACGCGCGAAGATTTCCGGCGCATTCTGACAGAACCGGAAGCCAGCCTCATCAAGCAGTACGTGGCGCTGATGAAAACCGAAGGGCTCGATATCTCCTTCTCCGAAGATGCCATCGATGCGCTCGCGGACACCGCCGTGCTCGTCAATTCGACGGTCGAGAACATCGGCGCGCGCCGGCTGCAGACCGTCATGGAGCGTGTGCTCGACGAGATCTCGTTCGAGGCTTCGGATCGCAGCGGCGACGCCGTAACGGTCGATGCGGCTTATGTCACGAGCCGCGTCGGCGAGCTTGCGAAGAACGCCGACCTCTCGAAGTTCATTCTCTAGAGCGTCGTCGCTCAGAACCGTTGCAGGCGCGGGTGGAATTCCCGCGTTTCGCGGGCGTTTGTCCTCCCTCCGGATTGAAAAATCTTGCTCGTCCGCCGACAGCGGATAATCTGGAACATTAGAACAAAATGATTGCTCCGGCCCACGCGGTAATGGGGGCGGATGCACGCTGGGAGAGGCGCACGATGGCTCAGCATCTGTTCCACACCGCCTGTGGCGCGGTGGCTTTCGCGTTCGCGGCCCTGATGGTGGGAGCCACCTCCGCCGACGATGCGAAGCTCACATCGGTGCTGACGATCTCCGATCACGACGCTGACGTCTGGTCAGCGAGCTACAATCCGGACGGAAGCCGCATCCTCACGGCATCGGCCGACAGAACCGCACGCGTATGGGACGCCAAGACCGGCAAGGAGCTTCTAAAGCTCACCGGCCACACGGAAGCCGTGCGCCACGCCGCCTACAATGCGGATGCGAGCTTGATCGTCACGGCCTCACGAGATGCCACCGCGCGGCTGTGGGATGCAAAAGACGGGCGCGAGATCGCCGTGCTCGGCGGCCACGAGCTGATGGTGGAGCACGCTGAATTCAGCCCGGACAGCACTCGTGTCGTCACCATTCCGCACGACAAGACAGCCAAGCTGTGGGACGGCAAGACCGGCGCGCCGATCGCCGATCTCGTCGGTCACGACGCATATCTCACCTGGGGCGTGTTCAGCCCGGATTCGTCTTTGCTGCTTACGGCTTCGAGCGACGAGACGGCGCGCGTCTGGGACGGAAAAACCGGGGCGCTGCTGCATACCTTGAGCGGCCACACCGGTATGGTGAGCTACGCCGCGTTCAGCTCCGACGGAGCCCGGATCATCACCGGCTCGACCGACAAAACCGCAAAAATCTGGGACAGCAAAACCGGCGCCTTGCTCAAGAGCATCGAAGGCGGACATACGCGCGCGGTGCTGCGTGTTGCCTTCAGCCCAGACGGCAAGCGCGTAATCACGGGAGCGGCCGACAAGCTTGCCAAAATCTGGGACGCAGAGAGCGGCGCGCTGCTGGTTACGCTGGAAGGCGGGCACAAGCGGATTCTTTCCGTCACCGCCTTCAACCGGGATGGGCGCCTCGTCATCACCGCCTCGCACGACAAGAGCGCGCGCGTATGGGATGCCACAACGGGTGCCGCCGTCGCCGTGCTCGCCGAGCACACCAAGGAGGTCGACACCGCGGAGTTCAGCCCCGATGGACGCCAGGTTCTGACCAGCTCGTTCGACGGGCTCGTGAAGGTTTGGGATCTCCCGCCGGTCGTCAGCGCGGAAAAATAAGCGTAGGCTTTCGCAAGCCTCGCTCACGGGACTGAAGTTCCTTTGGGAACAGGCGCACGCCGGCTTGCATGGCAAGGATCGCGGCGATCCGCCCGGATCGTCCTTCCCGCTTCCATGGACTCCCATGATCAATCTCATCGCAATTCTCGGCGGCCTTATCGGCGCCGCCGCCGGATGGGCCGCTGCCGCGGCCATTGCCCTTGTTCTCTCCGGCTACTACGGCGTGTCCGATTTCGAAGGCGCGCGCGGCATGGCGGCCATCTTCTTCTTCGGACCTATAGGTGGCGTCCTCGGGCTTATCCTTGGCGTTTGGCTCACGCTCAGGCTACGGGCCGGGACCAAGGTCGGCGCCAAGACGCTGCTGATGCGCCTGCCTATCGTGTTCGCCGGGATCGCGGCCCTGGTGGGCGCAACGTTCGGCGCGCTCTATTGGTATAGCCCAATCCTCAATCCCAACGGCCAGCCACCACGTCTCGCCTTCGAGATCAAACTACCACCCGGCTCAGCCGTGCCGGACAACGGCGTCAGCGTTACGCTCTTCACCGAGAAGAACAACATGCCCGCGACCCTCGACGCCGGTTCGCGTCGCGACGAGAGCGGCCGCCCTGTCATTTCCGGAACGGTCGATCTCTACTTCCGATCGTCGTGGCGGATGGTCGAGCTCAAAATGCCGAACACGGCTGAGCAGATTTTCGTGCTCAGAACCAGAGCGCGGCCCGGACACGATGCGGACTTCCGCAACTGGGAGCATGTTTCGAGCGTCGGCAACGGCACCGACCGACCGCGTCTCGCGACGCCGGACGACGCCTACGATATTCGCTATCGCGTGATCTGGCCTGACTAGCGCTTTTTCTTGGCCACTGCGGGCCGGAGCGTTGGAACGGCGAGCTTGCGAACCGCATCGACTGTCTGGTCGATCTCCGCCTTGAGCCAGGCGTGAAAGGCGGCCATGGCCTTGCTGTCCTTGCGTGCGGCGTCACGGACGAAATAGTAGCCGTACTCCGCTACCGAGATCGCGAACGGCTTGACCAATCTGCCGCCAACGAGCGCATCGCCGGCGATCACCTCGTCGGCCAACGCGAAGCCCTGACCTGCTTCGGCGGCCGGGATGGTCAAATGCAGGCCGAGCGTCGGGCCTTCCGGTGAGATGCGATCGCAAACACCGGCGGCTTTCAGCCACTCATACCAATAGCGCCGCGTTTCTTCCTGCAGGAGAAGGCCCGGCTGCAGATCCGATGGGTCGCGGATATGCCGCGCGTTCAAAAACGCCGGACTGCAAACGGGGGTCATGTTGGTTCGGGTCAACACGTCCGACGCAACATTCGGCCAGATGCCTCTGCCGTAGCGGATGCCAATATCCGCCTCGTCACGCGCGAAATCGACGAGACGATGGCTCGAATCGACGACCAGCTCGATTTCCGGATTGGCAGCGGTGAACCTGCCAAGACGCGGCACCAGCCAGAGCGCTGCAAACGACGGCTCGACACTGACGACAAGCTGCTGACGACGACGGCGGCGGCGGCTCGATACGCTTTCCGTTGCGGCGGCGAGCACATCGAAACCACGCGTGATGTCGGCGACGTAACTTCCGCCTTTCTCCGTAAGCTCGACGCCGCGCCCGGTGCGCACGAAAAGCTTGGTGCCGAGCCATACCTCGAGCTCGCGGATATGCCGGCTGATGGCCGCATGTGTGACGTTCAGCTCTGCCGCGGCCAGCGTGAAGCTTTCGTGACGGGCTGCCGCTTCGAAGGCCTTCAAGGCATTCAGCGATGGTAGGATTCTCGCCATCCCTTCATGTAACAAAATCTTACGTGTTGTGTAAAGCAATGCCGTTTGTCTCGGACGGCGTGCGGGCGCACGGTCCTCTCAATCGAACCAAACCGATGGAGATCGCCATGCTGGTCGCAATCGAGAGCTTTGTTCGCCTGTTCGAAAGGCTGATTCTGGAACCACCTATTCGTGCGTCGCAATCTGACCGGCGCGCCGACAACGATAACGACGAGACCAGCGAGGAAGATCGCCGCTGGGCCGCCTACCGCTAACACTGAACTGGAGACGGACTTGGGTTGGATCTACTTACTGCTTGCAGGCTGCATCGAAGTCGCTTTCACCACGGCCATCCGCTACACGGACGGCTTTACCAAGCTTTGGCCGACCGCCCTCGTGCTCGCGTTGGCGGGCGTGAGTTTCTATCTGGTGGCAAAATCCACGGCGACGATCCCGTTGGGCACAGCCTATGCCGCTTGGGGCGGTCTCGGCGCGGCCGGCACAGCCGTGATCGGCATTCTCTATTTCGGAGAGCCGGTAACGGCCTGGCGGCTCGTATTCCTGACGCTGTTGATCGTCTCGATCGCGGGGCTAAAGCTCGTCACGGACTGACCCGCACTGTGGGCACGCGGGCACCTTGCCGCTTTCCGGCTCTCTCTGAATCGGAGATCCGCATTCCCAGCACATGACATGCGAGCCAGGCCGCACGCCGTGCTCCAGCGCCACGCGTCGATCGAATACGAAACACTCGCCTTCCCACAAACTCTGCTCGGGCGGGACAGTCTCGAGGTATTTTAGAATGCCACCCTCGAGGTGATAGACCTCCGGGAACCCTTGCGCGAGCATGTAAGCGGACGCCTTCTCGCAGCGGATGCCGCCCGTGCAGAACATCGCGACGCGGCGATGCTTTTTCGGATCCAGGTTCGCAGCGACGAATTCGGGAAACTCGTTGAAGGCACTCGTTTTCGGATCGATCGCGTTCTTGAACGTGCCGATGCCGACCTCGTAGGTGTTGCGCGTATCGACGACGATCACATCCGGATCGGACACAAGCGTGTTCCAATCCTCCGGCTTGACATAGGTGCCGACGCGCTTGGTGGGATCGGCCTCAGGCTGGCGCAGTGTCACGATCTCGCGCTTCAATCTCACCTTGAAACGACGGAACGGCATTTCCTCGGCGTAGGACTCCTTGCTCACGAGATCGGCAAAGCGCGGATCGGACCTCAGCCATGCCAAAAGCCAGCGGATGGCCTCATCCGTTCCCGCGACGGTGGCGTTGATGCCCTCGTTCGCCAAGAGAATGGTACCCATGATGCCACGCTCGCGGGCGAGCGGAAGCAATGTTTCCCGCAACGCGGCCGTGTCCGCGATCGCAACGAATTTGTAGAATGCAGTGACGGTGACGGACATATTGCTCAACGGTTCACGTTCTTGCGGACAACCGCGTGGCGGCGCGTTTCATGGCCTCGAAGATCCCGGGATCTGTCATGGCGTGACCGGCGCCAGAGATGATTTCGAGGTGAGCCCCCGGCCAGCGTTGCGCGATCTCGAAGGCCGCGCGCGGCGGGCACAGCAGATCATAGCGTCCCTGTACGATCACGCCCGGAATGGACCCGAGAAGAGAAGCGCCGTCAAGCAGCTCGTCCGGCTCCAGGAAGAAGCCATTGGCAATATAGTGCGCTTCCATGATCGGCGTCGGCGGGATGCGGCCGTCGTGCGGCATCGTTTCAGGCAGAACCGTGCCGGACGGCGCGAACTCCGATAGGATGCGCTCAAACTGGTACCACTGCCGGGACGCGGGACCGTGCACGGCAGGGTCGGGATCGGTCAGTCTCGCCACATAGGCCTTGAGCGGATCGGCGCGCTCCTGCTCAGGAAGCGCCGAGACGAAATTCTCGTAAAGATCAGGCCGCAACTCGGCAGGCCCCTGGCGAAAAGCCCAGTCGACCTCCGTATCCGAGCCGAGAAAAACCGCTCTCAAAACCAAGCCCGAAACCCGCTCCGGGTGCGTCTTCGCGTAAGCCAACGCAAGCGTCGAGCCCCACGATCCGCCAACGATCAGCATCTTTTCGAAGCCAAAATGGACGCGGATGCGCTCGATGTCGGCGACGAGGTGCTGGGTGGTATTGGCGTGCGTCGAAAGATAGGGGTGGCTGCGGCCGGCGCCACGCTGATCGAACAGGATGGCGTGGAAGCGCTCGGGGTCAAAAAGCAAACGATGGCTGTGCTGCGATCCGCTGCCCGGGCCGCCGTGCAGAAAGATGGCGGGAATAGCGCCGCGCGTGCCGACTTCCTCCACGTAAAGCCAATGGCCATCGCCGACAGCGAGCATGATCGCATCGAATGGGCGCGGCGTTTCGGAGGGCAGGCTTGACGACATCGGCGCGAGGATCCTCAGTGAGACCCACGCACCCTGGGACACCCGCAGCTTGCGTTCAAGTGCTCAAATTTCAGGCGCTTCAGGAACGGAACGACGCGGCCAGCTGCCGCGTTATCCCGAGCAGAAGAGGTGGCATCCATGATCATAAAATATGGTTTCGACATCGAAATATCGGTCGCGCAATCAACACCGCTGATCACCCTTCTCGATGTCCACGAATCCCGGCGGGCCGGGATCATTACCGAGAGCCCGTTCCTGACGCGACCCGACGTTCCCACCGCCATGTACCATGACCAGTTCGGTAACATCTGCCGCCGCATGGTGGCGCCCGCGGGCGCATTCTCATTCACGCTGGACGGCCTGATGCTCGATTCCGGCGAGCCCGATTTCAACGATCCGGCGCTGCCCGAGGTGCCGATCGCCGAACTTCCCGACGACGTGCTCGTATACCTGCTCGGTAGCCGCTATTGCGAAACCGATCAACTGAGTGACTTGGCGTGGAAGCAGTTCGGCGGTTTGGTGCCGGGCTGGACGCGCGTTGCGGCAATCGTCAATTTCGTGCACCAGCATCTGACGTTCGGCTATCAACATGCGCGTGCCACGCGCACCGCGGCCGAAGCCTATCAAGAGCGCGTCGGGGTTTGTCGCGACTTTGCCCATCTCACGATCGCATTGTGCCGCTGCCTCAACATTCCGGCGCGTTACGTCAATGGCTACCTTGGCGACATCGGGGTTCCGAAAGACCCGGCCCCCATGGATTTCAGCGCGTGGTGCGAAATCTATCTTGGCGGGCGGTGGTGCACATTCGACGCCAGGCACAACAAGCCCCGCATCGGGCGGATCGTCATTGCGCGCGGTCGCGACGCGACCGATGTCTCGCTGATTCACACGTTCGGTGCCCACACGCTGACCTCGTTCAAGGTCTGGACCGACGAGGTGCATGAGACCGGGCTGCAGCCGAAGCCAGCCGTTGCGGCTTAGTTTCTTTCCGACTTGGGTGGACTACTTCATGGCCTAGCCGGACCCGGCCATCCAGAGCCGCTTGATCAACGTCAGCATAAAGAAGGCGACGGTTCCAATGGAACCGTCGCCTTCTTTTATCTCGCGACCCGATCAGACGTCGAGGTTGGCGACGGTAAGGGCGTTCTCCTGGATGAATTCGCGGCGCGGTTCGACCACATCGCCCATCAGCTTCGAGAAGATCTCGTCAACCTCGGACACATCGCCGATCTTGACCTGCAGCAGCGTGCGCACGTCGCGATCGAGCGTCGTTTCCCAAAGCTGCTCGGGGTTCATTTCGCCCAAGCCTTTGTAGCGCTGGAGCGAAAGGCCCTTACGGCCGGCTTCGTAGATGGCCTCGAGAAGAGAGCGCGGGCCGAAGATCGTCAGCGTGTCGGCCTTTCGCCGCAGCTTGGTGCCGAGACCGTAAACCTCGGCAAGGTGCTTGCGCTTTTCATTCAGGCGGCGTGCATCCAGCGAAGCCAGTAACGCACGATCGAGAGCGTGCGCCTCCGTCACGCCGCGCACTTCGCGCTTCAAGAGGAAGCCGTCGTTGCCATAGCTACCGGACCAGCCCTTCTCGGTTTCCTCCGCGACCTCGTTCAGGCGCGCGGCGATCATTCCCGCCGTGGCGTTTGCGCTCTCGGATGACTTCAGAAGGTCGGCATCGAAGGCCCCTGCGATCGCCGCCTGTTCGACAACGAGACGCGAATAGCGCGAATGAAGCTGATCGACCAAGCCGACGATGGCGCGGGCCTGATCGACGATATCGCGAAGATCCTTGCCGCCACGCTCGGAGCCGCCTGCCACAAGCACGTTGTCTTCGAGCCCGCTGTCGATCAGGTAATCCTCGAGAGCGCGCTGGTCCTTGAGGTAGGTGCCGCTCTTGCCGCGGCTCACCTTGTAGAGCGGTGGCTGAGCGATATAGACGTGACCCTTCTCGACCAGCTCCGACATCTGCCGATAGAAGAACGTGAGCAGAAGCGTGCGGATATGGGCGCCATCCACGTCGGCGTCGGTCATGATGATGATCTTGTGATAGCGCAGCTTCGAGAGATCGAAGTCGTCGCGGATCCCAGTGCCGAGCGCGCCGATGATGTTGGTCACCTGCTCGGACGACAGCATCTTGTCGATGCGCGCGCGCTCGACGTTCAAGATCTTACCTCGGATCGGCAGCACGGCCTGATACTCGCGCTTGCGGCCCTGCTTGGCGGAGCCGCCTGCCGAGTCACCCTCGACGATGAAGAGTTCGGTGTTGGCGGCGTCGCGGTCCTGGCATTCGGCCAAACCGCCCGGCAGACGCATACCGTCCAGCGCGCTCTTTCTGCGGGTCAGCTCGCGCGCCTTGCGGGCCGCCTCGCGGGCGAGGGCGGCTTCCACGATCTTGCCAACGATCGCCTTCGCCTCTTTCGGATGCTCCTCGAACCAAGCCATCAGCTCTTCGAAGACGGCGCTTTCTACGACCGGTTTCACCTCGGACGAGACGAGCTTGTCCTTGGTCTGGCTGGAAAACTTGGGATCGGGCACCTTGACGGAGAGCACGCAGGTCAGGCCTTCTCGCGCGTCCTCGCCCGAGAGATCGACCTTCTCTTTCTTGGAGATGCCGCTATCGGTCGCGTATTTGTTGATGACGCGGGTCAGCGCACCGCGGAAGCCAGCGAGATGGGTTCCGCCATCACGCTGCGGGATGTTGTTCGTGAAGCAGAGCACGTTCTCGTGGTAACTGTCGTTCCACCACAGCGCGACCTCGACACCGACGCGATCCCTTTCGGTGCGGATCATGATCGGCTCTGAAATCAGCGATTGCTTCGAGCGATCGAGGAAACGCACGAACGCGGCCGTGCCGCCTTCGTACATGAACTCCTCGCGCTTCACGTCGGCATGACGCGCATCGGTCAGCACGACTTTCGCGCCGGAGTTCAAGAATGCCAGCTCGCGCAGGCGGTGCTCAAGCGTCGCGTAGTCGAACTCGACCTTCGTGAACGTATTGGGGCTCGGCAGGAAGGTGACCTCGGTGCCGCGATTGTCCTTGGCGTCGCCAACGACCTTCAACGGCGCGACCGCCACGCCATCGTTAAATTCGATGAAATGCTCCTTGCCTTCGCGCCAGACACGGGCCTTGAGCCAGGTCGACAGCGCGTTGACAACCGATACGCCGACGCCGTGCAGACCGCCCGAAACCTTGTAGGAGTTCTGGTCGAACTTGCCGCCCGCGTGCAGCTCGGTGAACACGATTTCGGTAGCGGAGCGCTTCGGGTCGTGGTCGTCGTCCTTCTTGATGCCGGTCGGAATACCGCGACCGTCGTCGCGCACCGTGCACGAGCCATCGGGATTGAGCGTGACATCGCAGGACTTAGCGTGACCGGCCAAGACCTCGTCGATGGCGTTGTCGACCACCTCGTAAATCATGTGGTGAAGGCCCGATCCGTCATCGGTGTCGCCGATGTACATGCCGGGGCGCTTGCGCACGGCCTCGAGGCCTTTCAGCATCTTGATGCTATCGGCGCCGTAGTCTTCGGGCGCGGGTGATTTCTTGGCGGGCTCAGCGCTCATTCGGTCCCTGTCGCGAGATTGCTCCTGAATGGCTGGAAGCCTACCATAGCGCGCGGTCAAACGGCGCAAAAAAGCGCATTTATCGCACCGTCACACACGTATATTTTTTGTTTTATTTCAGAATGTTATACGGCTGCGGCTGCAGTGCTCACCGGGATGGTCCTCAGTTCAGCCCGATCGCCCCACTGAACCCTGCTCGACCCGCCAGAACTGAGCCTTTCCGGCCAGGCTCGAAAAGGCCTGCTGATCGGTTCCGGTCATCCATGCCTGGGTGCCCAAACGCAGCAATTCGTCGAACAGCGCAGCGCGCCGATCGACATCGAGATGGGCCGTCACTTCGTCCAGAAGCAGCATCGGCGTCATGCCATCTCGGCGTGCGGCGACCAGCTCGGCGTGAGCCAGCAGCAGCCCCATCAGCAATGCTTTCTGCTCTCCGGTGGAGGAATGACGCGCGGCGGTCGCTTTGGGTCCGTGAAAAACCGCGAGGTCGCTGCGGTGGGGGCCGTCGAGCGCGCGACCGGCGGCGCGGTCGCGCTCGCGCACGTCGCGCAGAAGGCGCGCGTAAGCATCCTCGACGTCGACGGCGGCCCGCTCGGCCAGATCGCGATCGACCGCACCTTCGAGGCGAACCTCGCTCCATGGGAACGGCGACTCCGGGTCTCTCAGGCGCCGCGCGTCGATGACGGATGCCAGCGCAGCCACCGCTTCCGCCCGTGCGGCTGCCATCGCGATCCCCATCTCGGCCATCACGATCTCAAGGCCGTCGAGATTGCCGCCGCGCGTCACGCCGTCGGAGAGCAAGCGATTGCGCTGCGCCATCGCGCGCTCGAAACGTCCGGCGCGGGTGCGGTGGCTCGGATCGAAACACAGGATGAGGCGGTCGAGAAAACGGCGACGTTCGGAGGCGGGGCCGGTGAACAGCCCGTCCGTTGCCGGTGTGATCCAGACCATCTCGACGTAGTCGGCAAGCGCACCCGATCCGGTTTTCGCCTCGCCGTCGATGCGCACAATGCGGCCGCCGGCTCGCTCGCCCTGGCGATCCGATCCCGTCTGGCCGGTGCCGATGACGACGGGTCCGAACGCGGTGTGAACGCGCGAAGACACCGACCAACTGCCGTCGCCGCCGCCGCGCGCCAGATCCGAGAAAGGAGCCTGCCGCAGGCCCTGGCCGGGCGCGAGCAGTGAAACGGCTTCGAGAACGTTGGTTTTTCCGGATCCGTTCGGCCCCGTCAGCACCAGCGGCGTCGGCGCCAGCTCGAGGCTCAACGCGTCATAGTTGCGGAAGCCGGACAGCGTCAGCCGCTCGACCCAAAGGCGAGGTGCGGCCTCGGGCGCGACCGGCGTTTGATATTCGGGGCTCGTCGACAAGCCTACACACGCATCGGCATCAGAACGTAGAGGGCTGCCTCATCCTCAGTGCCGCGGATCATCGTGGGCGAGCCCGGATCGGCGAGCAGGAAGCGGGCTTGCTCGCCCTCGAGCTGGCCGGCGATATCCAACAGATACTTCGCGTTGAAGCCGATCTCGAGGGGCGCTGCCGTGTAGTTGACCTCGATCTCCTCGGTGGCGCTGCCGCCCTCCGGATTGTTGACCGAGAGCACGAGCTTGCCCTGCGAGATATTGAGCTTCACGGCGCGGCCGCGTTCGCTGGCGATGGTGGAGACGCGATCCACCGCGCTGATGAAATCGGCGTTCTCGACGCGCAGCTCCTTGTCGTTTCCTTGCGGAATGACGCGGCCGTAATCGGGGAACGTCCCGTCAATGAGCTTGGAGGTCAGCGTGACCGATCCGATCTCGAAGCGCACCTTGGAGGCAGATACGGCAACGGTCACAGTCTCGGCGCTCTCTTCGATCAAGCGCTGCAGCTCGTGCACGGTCTTGCGCGGAATGATCACGCCCGGCATACCCTCGGCGCCTTTCGGGCGCGGCAGCTCGGATTGGGCGAGGCGATGGCCATCCGTTGCGACGGCGCGGAGCGTCGGCACCTTTCCGGCCTCGGCAATGTGGAAGAAGATGCCGTTGAGATAGTAACGCGTCTCTTCAGTCGAGATGGCGAAGCGGGTCTTGTCGATCAGACGCTTCAGATCCTTGGCCGCGACCTCAAACGTGTGCCCGAGATCGCCAGCGTTGAGATCGGGAAAATCCTCGGGGCCGAGGGTCTGCAGCGCGAAACGCGCCTGGCCGGCAGCGAGCGTCAGGCGCTCCTTCTCGGCATCCCGACGGATGTCGACCTGGCTGCCTTCAGGCAGCTTGCGCACGATGTCGTGCAGGATATGGGCGGGAACAGTCACGGCGCCGGCAGCACCGACTTCGGCGCGCACCTCCTCGATCACCTCACGCTCAAGGTCAGTCGCCTTGAGCTCGAGCGACTGGCCCGAGGCCTTGAGGAGCACGTTGGAAAGTATCGGAATCGTCGTCCGGCGCTCGACGACGCTCGTCACGTGTCCGAGCGCCCTCAGAAGTTCACCGCGTTCGATCACAAGCCGCATCGGTTTCCTCGACGTTCGCGAGACTGCCCCTTCTTTGCGGGGAGGCAAGATCGCAGGTGGTAAAAATGCTCGACCGCCCTTCCTCTGACGATGGGAGGAGTGAAAGAAGCTCAGCTTTCGTCATGGAAGATCGTTATGGCGTGCGACGCACAACTTGCCCCGATCGGGGGGCCCATTCAAGGGGGCGAACCGGAATTTACCGCGCGTTTTCGGGTCTTATTCGATGGAAGCAAGACGGCAGGTGCTCTGCCCGGTCGCTTTTCAGCGGCAAACAGGCGTCCCATACGGCCTTCGCCCGGCCCTCTTCACGGGAAACACGTTCGAATTATTCCGCTTTTTCATCCGCTCCCGGGTGCTGCCAAGGCCTCCGCGCGATCCCAAAAAAGCTTCGGGAGCAGCATCCTAAGACGCCGCTCCCGCCCCGCTAAGGCGTGATGCCGATCTCCCTCGTAACACCACGCCATTTGCACATTTGCGCAGCGATATCAGCTTTCTGCGATTAGTGGCTCAGAAGTTTCTTCAGCTCGTCGATTTCGTCCCGCAGGCCGGTGTCATTGGTAATGACGCCTTCGATCTTGCGGATGGCGTGAAGGACGGTTGTGTGGTCGCGATTGCCGAACCGGCGGCCGATCTCGGGCAGCGACCGGTGGGTGAGCTGCTTGGCGAGATACATGCCGATCTGGCGCGGCCAGACCACCGAGCGATGGCGGCGCTGCGAAAGCAGGTCCCCCTTCGACACGCCGAAATGACGCGAAATGATACGTAGAATGTCCTCAATCTTGATGCGACGCGGCTCGACGCCCTGGAACAGGTCGCGCACCACCGTCTCGGCGATGTCGAGCGTGATCGGCGCGCGCATATGCTGCCAAGTGAGGTAGAGGCGGTTGACGGCGCCTTCCAGCTCGCGGCCGCTTTCGGTGAGGCGGCTCGCCAGGATTTCGATGACCTCGCGCGACAGCTCGAAGGCCGGATCCGTGGCCCGCTTCTCAGCGAGGCGCTGTTCGAGCACGCGCTGGCGCAGCTCATAATCGAAGCCGCCGATCTCGGCGACCAGACCGCGCTGAAGGCGCGAGCGCATACGCTCGTTGAGCCGCTCGATCTGGGCGGGGTGGCGGGCGGATGCCACGACGACCTGACGGCCACCATCCAGAAGCGCATTGATGATGTGATCGAATTCCTGCTCGGTCTTCTCGCCCTGCATGAACTCGAGGTCGTCGATCAGCAACATGTTGATCGAGCGGAACTTGTCCTTGAAGGACAGAGGGTCCTGATTGCGAAGCGCCTCAACGAATTGATAGCGGAAGCGCTCGGCGGTGAGATACAGCACCTGAGCGTTCTGCGCGCGACGCTTCACTTCCCAGGCGATGGCCTGAAGGAGGTGCGTCTTGCCGAGACCAACCGACGAATAGAGATAGAGCGGGTTGAACGCCGGGCTGTCGGTCAGCACGGTTTCGGCGACCTGGATCGCGCCGGCGTGCGCCATACGGTTCGAGGCGCCTACAACGAAATTGTCGAAGGTATGATGCGGATCGAGGGGCGAACCCTCGAAGCCATCAATGCTGGTGCGGCCGGCTACGGGACGAACGACCTGCATACGTACCGGCTCGAAGCTGCCGAGCGCACGTGGCTCGATTGCAGTCGCCTCACGCGCGGCTTTCGCCGGCTCGGCTTGCTGCACGGGCGCGCGGGACGGGCTCACGCCCGGCTGGCGAACGGCAACCTCGACGCGCTCGGCGGTCTTGAACTCCGCTTTGCAGCAGGTCAGCAACTCATCGAGATAGTGGGACTGAATCCACTTGCGCAGGAATTTGACGGGAACCGAAACCTTGACGGTCGTACCGTCGAATTCGTCGAATTCGAGGGCGTTGAACCAGCTGGTGTAGATATCCTCTCCAAGGCGGGCACGCAGGGCTGCGCGAACTTTGGCGCCTTTGCCTTCGGTGCCCACGCCGTCCGAAGCCTTGTGGCTCTCGAGGGCCTTGTGGTCGCCGACCGTGAGGGCCGCAGATGCCGACCGCATGGGCCGCTCAACTGTCCGCTCAGGTGCCGAAAGAGATAGCTCCGCTTTAGAGATCGCTTGCATTTTTTACCCCGCACTTTGTTTTGCTTCTGCCTTCCGCAAAGGCAGACGATCCATGACGCCGCTCATTCGCCCAAACGGGCGGCGCCAATTCCCTCTTGCAGACGCTTCCTATCCTTGCCGCCAGGGCAATCCGGCTGCTTTCCAGCCCGCGACCTGCCCTCGTCTCTGGTCGGCGTCGAGAGGACCCTCGAAGCCTTCCGCCACGTTGCGGCAGCGCGTATAGCCCGCGTCTGCCATTGCCGCCGCAGCCGACCGGCTGCGTGCGCCCGACCGGCACACAAAGAACACCTCAGCGTCCTTCGCCACACCGGCCCCAACGAGTAGCTTATTCAACTTTTCGACGAACTCCGGATCGATCCGGTTGTCGGGAAAGGTTTGCCACTCGACGGTCATCACACGCTTGTTCAGCGTGCTGAGATCAGGAAGTCCGACGAAGGTCCATTCTGCTCGTGTCCGCACATCGACCAGAACAGCCCCCTTATCCGCCGTGAGACGAGCCCAGGTTTCATCCACAGGCACATCCTCGATTTTGACGGTGTCGGCCAAACTGTTAACCCTTTAAAACTTACTGCTCACTGCGGGTCGATGACCCACTCTGACACAGTTAACACAAGTAAAAACCAGTATATTTTCAGTAAAAAAGTATCCGCACCCTGCAAAACCAGCAAGATACTCGTACTCCACTGAAATACTGAAGGATTCAGGATTACGCTACGCTATCAGACCCTGAGTCGGGGGCGGAACGATACTAGGGCAGTACAGCCCCTTGAGGTTCCGTCTCGCTGACGAGGACTCTTTTAACGGGTTGGTAATCTCTTAGCAAGCAGGTGGAGGCGTGGAGAAGGTGGTCGCCGTCGCGTGGACGAGTGGTGGGTGCAGCGTGGAAAACTTGAGTCCTTTCCACAGGCCCAGTGGGGAAACTCTTTGAGGCGAAAGCCAATTCGACCTGACGTGAATGGCGCCCCAAACCAAATGCGGCGCTCGTGTGTCGAGTGTGGCGGATGTTGTTTTTTATTTGGGCCGCTTGCGGAGGGTGCGACGCCTGACGATTTCCGATCGCTGTTCGCCCCGTCTCGCGCCCAAAAAATCCGCCACTTAGAGGCTTGGGATGGAGGCTGCCGATTCTATGGGCAGGGCTTCCCTGTTGCGAACAAGACACATTTCGTTAACTGATAAAAAGTTGTCGTGAAAGAGCAGTGGGAAGCTCAGAGCGCGCGCGGAGTTGCGCGCCAAGCAGCAGCGATTGAGCCTTGTAATACAGGGCTTTCCGCAATTCGTGGGACTGAGACGCGATACACGCCGGCGTGTTCGCCCTCTCGCTGGAACACCACCGCGCTCTAACGTTTTGATGTGTTCGATGATTCCCGCTTCCGTGCGCACGATCTCGTATGCGGTCCATCTCCGGGCACAAAAAAAGAGCCCGCGGAACCGGGCTCTTTTTTGAGTCTGTTAGCCTGCACACGCTCTCGCTCTCAGCGAAAGCGACCAGGCCTTTAAAACGATCTGGCTTAGGCCATCGCCTTCACGCGCTGCGCGAGACGCGAGACCTTGCGGCTTGCGGTCTTCGGATGCATGACGCCCTTCTGGGCCGTGCGCACGAGGGACGGCTCGGCGGACTTCAGCGCAGAGATCGCGGCGTCCTTGTTGCCCGACGCGATGGCTTCCTCAACCTTACGAACCTCGGTCTTCACGGCCGAGCGGCGGTTCTTGTTGATCTCAGTCCGGCTGATCATCTGCCGAGCTGCCTTCTTCGCCGACTTCGTATTGGCCATAAACGCTATCCTTCTCTATCTTTCAGGCCCTGTCCGCTCGGGACGGGCGATACGATTTTTCTAATGCGTACAGGGGCTTAGCCCAGCCGCATCCGCTCGCCTCGTCCGACTTCTCCAGCACGGGCTCAAATGCGTTTACCGCCCGAAACACGAGTTTCGAGCGGCTCTGTGGCAGGTCTATAGCTTTGGGGCCTATCCGCGGTCAACGGATTTGGCGTTTTCCGAGCGTTTACGCCGCTCCCGAGCGCCAGACCGGCCCGTCGCACGGCAAGGGCTCAGTCTTCTTTCCATTTGATCGAGCAGCCCACGGAGGGGATCTGGTCGGCCGGCCCGCGTCCGGTTTCGGCCACGCCCTTCATGGCCTCGAACAGATCTCGACGGGCATCGCGCGGAGCTGCGTCCTTGCGGCTGGCATCGAGGCGGCCGCGGTACTGAAGCGCAAGATCTTGGTTAAAGCCGAAAAAATCAGGCGTACAGACAGCCCCATAGCGGCGGGCAACGTCCTGGCTTTCGTCATAGAGGTAGGGGAACGGGAAGCCATGTGCCTCCGCCACCTCTTTCATGCGTGAGAAGCTGTCTTCGGGATAGGTCTGCGCATCGTTCGAAGAAATGGCCACCGACGCAACGCCGAGCGCGGCAAGATCGGTAGCATCTCGTACGATGCGGTCCAGAATGGCCTGCACATAGGGGCAATGGTTGCAGATGAACATGACCAGCGTGCCCTTTGGTCCGCGCAGCTCGTCCAGCGTGTAGATCCGGCCGTCGGTCGCCGGCAGCCGGAAGGACGGCGCCTTCCAGCCGAAATCGCAGACAGGGGTTGCCTCGGCCATCCGATAACTCCGTTTTTTCGATCGCGTGTTTCTGCGCGGATATATGTGGCACACGAGGCGCTTGCGAAAGCCCGCTTTGCAGCGGGCGGGCAGCTCGCCGAGACCGATGATTCACGCTTCAGCCTTCTCCTGCGCTCCCGATTCACGCCGCGCCCGATAGGGGCCGCGACGATCGGAGCGCGTGGGGCCTGAAGCGATCATGGGGGTCTTTAGTCAGACCGATGATTCACACTTCAGGCGGGTAGGGCCTGAAGCGATCATGGTCTAGAGTCTACCGAGGGGCATGGCGAGGGATCACGACGCATGGATCTACGGCGTGGGGATCTGAGGCGCGAGATAAGCGCTCGCGCGTTCGTCGCGGCCGATACGCTGAAACGGGCGCTTCGGCCAAAGAGCGACGAGGGGCAGGCGGCCGAGCACTCACTCGCCTCCTGGCGGCGGCGCATCTTCGAGATCATCGAGATCGGCCATGGCGAAAGCCGCGCGAGCCGCATCTTCGATACCGCGATCGTCGCCCTCATCCTGCTCAACATTGCAGCCTTCGTCGCCGAGACGGTGCCGTGGCTGTCAGCGGCCTACGCGCCCTACTTCAGCGCGTTCGAGATCTTTTCGGTCGTGGTGTTCAGCATCGAATACGGCTTGAGGCTATGGACGGCCGTCGAGGTGCCCTTTCTCAAACGGCTGCCGGCCTGGAAGGCGCGCCTCACGCTCGCGCTCAGACCAGCCCTGTTGATCGACCTCCTCGCGATCCTTCCGTTTTTCCTCGGCATGTTCCTTTCGATCGATCTGCGCATCCTGCGCGCGCTGAGGCTGTTGCGCTTCTTCAAGCTGTCGCGCTATTCGCCCGCGATGCACACGCTCTTGCGCGTGCTCGTCAACGAGCAGCGGGCGCTGATCGGCGCGGGACTTCTGCTGCTCACGGTCGTGCTCTTTGCCTCGACCGGCATCTACTACATCGAGGGCAGCGCCCAGCCCGACAAGTTCGGCAGCGTGCCAGACGCCGCCTGGTGGGCAATCGCAACGCTGACGACAGTGGGCTATGGCGATGTCGCGCCGATCACGACGCTCGGACGGCTGTTCGGCTCTGTCGTCATGGTGACTGGCCTTTGCATTCTGGCGCTGCCGGTGGCAATCATCTCAGCCGGGTTCGCTCAGGAGCTCGGCCGTCGCGATTTCGTCGTTACGTGGTCGCTCATGTCGCGCATTCCGCTGCTCGCGGATCTCGAAGCGGGCGTGGTCGAGAAGATCATGCCGCTGCTGCAGGCCCACAACCTGCCGCCGAATGTCGAGGTGCTGGGCGAAGATCAGGTCGGAAGCGCCATTTTCTTCATCGCGTCCGGACAGGTGCTGCTGCGATCCACCGAAGGCGAGCGGATCTATTCCAAGGGCGATTTCTTCGGCGTGGTTGCGATGCTGGAGCGCGATTTCACGCAAGGCTCGTTCGTGACGAAATCCAAGTGCCGCCTGCTGAAACTGCACAGCGAAGATTTTCATCGGCTCGAAACCGCGAGCCCCGATATCGGAGAGCTGCTGAGACGCAAAGCCCGCGAGCGGCGCGATGAGAACGGGGCAACCTGATCAGGTGTCGAGATGCTGGAAGCGCAGGCCCTCGCCGGCGAAGACGCGCGCGCCCGTGCTCGCCTCCTCGGGATCGCCGGTTGTCAGCAGCACGAGCGACGGCTGAGGGCGGATTTCGCCCTTGAAGCGCGGATGGCGCGAAAGATAATCCTCGAGGCTGTCAGCGACGATTTCCGGCTGCGAAAGAATGCGCGTCGCTGGCGGCAGGTGGCGCCGGAACAGGTACTCGACGAGCGGAAAATGCGTGCAGCCGAGGATCGCGCGATGCAGCGGCTCGCCGTTCGCCTGCGCCATCGCACCGTCGATGCCTTCCTTGACGAGGCGTTCAAGCTCCGGCTCTGCCACGCCGCGCTCGATGGCACCGGCCAGCTCGGAGCAGACCTGCTGGATTACCGTCACCTTCGGACAGCGCTTCCGGATCTCCTCGGCGTAAACGTTGGAGGCGATGGTGCGCGTGGTGCCGAATACGGCGATGCGATCGGTCAGGAATTTCTGCGGATACTGCGGTGTGGTTACGGCCCACGGCGTCTGGGTCGCAGCTTCCACGGTCGGCGCGACGATGCCGACGACGTTGTAGCCCTCGGCCCTCCAGGGCGTCTCCGGCAGCCACGTTGTTTGTAAGCGGCGCGCGGCCACTGCGGTCGCGGTATTGCAGCCGAGCACGACGAGTTTGCAGCCACGCCGGAACAGCGTTTCAACCGCCGCACGCGTCAGCTCGATGATCTCTTCCGAAGGCCGATTGCCGTAGGGAACGTGGGCGTGGTCGCCGAGATAGACAAAGGAAAGCTCAGGGAAGCGCGCCGTCAACGCGCGCAGAACGGTGAGCCCCCCAAGGCCGGAATCGAAGACACCAATCATGGAGTCCCTTGATTGGGCGGGTGAGGCCGCCGGGTCAATCGGCTTCTGGAGCCCCTTACCCGGCCGAGCCGCGCTCGCTCCCCCGTGTTTGTATCGCTTATTCCGCAGCCTCGGATGGCGAGCGACCCACCGCAGCGGTTTCCTGATCCGCCGCCTTGAGCGCATCGAGCGTCGGCATTGCGACGGTATTGTAGCCGCAGTCGACGAAGTGAACCTCGCCGGTGACCGCGCCCGACAGCGGCGAGAGCAGGTAAAGCGCTGCGCCGCCGATCTCATCAAGCGTCGGCGTACGACGGAGCGGGGCATGATCGCGCTGATAGTTGAAGATCACGCGGGCATCCGACACGCCGGCACCAGCGAGCGTGCGCATGACACCAGCCGAGAGTGCGTTGACGCGAATGCCCTGTGTTCCGAAGTCCGCGGCGAGATAACGAACACTCGCCTCGAGCGCGGCCTTGGCGACGCCCATGACGTTATAGGACGGCACCCAGCGCGTCGCGCCGCCGTAGCTCAGCGTGAGAAGCGAGCCGCCGTTGGGCATAACGGCCGCCGCACGCTTGGCGATCTCGGTAAACGAGAAGCAGGAGATGACCATCGTATTCGTGAAGTTGTCGCGCGTCGTGTCGGCATAGCGGCCTGCAAGCTCGCGGCGATCGGAGAAGGCAAGCGCGTGGACGACGAAGTCGATCGTGCCCCACTTGTTCTTGATCTCTTCGAAGACGTTATCGACGCTCGCGAGATCGGACACGTCGCAGGGAACGATGATCTCGGAGTTGACCGACTGGGCCAGCGGGATGGCGCGGCGGCCGAATGCGTCACCCTGATAGGTGAATGCGAGCTTGGCACCTTGCCCAGCCAGAACGCGCGCGATGCCCCAGGCGATCGAGCGGTCATTTGCAACGCCCATAACCAAGCCACGCTTGCCAGCCAAGAGCGGACCAGGTTTCGCAACATCAAAATCGGCCATCGACGTCCTCGCACTCACACCAAATTTGCGGCCGATCTCAAACCAGCCGCGCCCATTTTTATATACTTTCATGCTCGGATCGTCCTTAAGGGCGAGATGCCCCTATGGCGCGAACCCGTGCAGGAATTCAACCATTATAGCGGCGGAACGCCAGAGTTGCATTTGTTCCGCCGAATCCGAAGCTGTTCGACATGACACAGTTAAGCTCAGCGTTGTCGATACGGCTGCGAACGATCGGCATATCCTCGAATGCGGGATCCAGCTCCTCGATATTGGCGCTCTCGCAAATGAACCCGTTGTTCATCATAAGCAACGAGAAGATGCTTTCCTGCACCCCGATGGCCCCCAACGAATGTCCCGAAAGTGACTTAGTGGCCGAAATTTTTGGGATTTCCTGGCCGGCGAAGACTTCGCGGATGGCCTCGATCTCCTTCAGGTCTCCGACGGGCGTCGCGGTCGCGTGCGGATTGATGTAGTCGACGGGGCCGATGCCCTTGTTGTCGAAGCCCTTCATCGCAAGGCGCATACAGCGGATCGCGCCCTCACCCGACGGGGCGACCATATCGAAGCCGTCCGAGGTCGCGGCGTAGCCCACGATCTCACCGTAAATCTTGGCGCCACGCGCCTTTGCGCGCTCGAGTTCTTCCAACACCAGAACACCGGCACCACCCGCGATCACGAACCCATCGCGGTTCTTGTCGTAAGCGCGGCTAGCCGTTGCCGGCGTGTCATTGTAGCGGGAGGACATGGCGCCCATGGCGTCGAACAGAACGGACAGCGTCCAGTCCAGCTCTTCGCAACCGCCAGCAAACATCACGTCCTGCTTGCCCCACTGGATCATCTCGGCGGCGTTGCCGATGCAGTGGGCCGATGTCGAACAGGCCGACGAAATCGAATAGTTGACGCCCTTGATCTGGAAGCTCGTCGCAAGCGCCGCGGACGGACCCGAGCACATGCCCTTCGGAACCTCGAACGGGCCGACCTTCTTGGGGTCTTTTTCGCGAGCGGTATCGGCAGCCCAAACAATGGCGCGCGTCGAGGGGCCGCCAGAGCCCATGATGATACCGGTGCGCTCGTTGACAACCTCGCCCGGTTCAAGCCCGGAATCGCGGATCGCCTGATCCATTGCGATATAGTTCCAGCCGACGCCGGCTTCCATGAAGCGCTTCGGCTTGCGGGGAACCTGCGCTTCCCAATCAAGCTGCGGATCGCCGTGCACCTGGCAACGGAAACCAAGCTCGGCATATTTCTCGGCGCGAACAATGCCGGATTTGCCTTCGCGCAACGACGCGAGCACCTCTTGGGTCGTGTTTCCAATGGAAGACACGATCCCCATGCCGGTGACGACTACTCGTCTCATCGACAACCCCTTCCTCGCCCGCGCTCCAGAGCGTTCCGCCCTCACTTGGAGGCGCGGACAACTCTAGTTCTTTCGTTTGTCGCGCTTCTTATCGGACTTGGTCCCCTGCATGGCTTCGCCATGACCCGGTTCCCACTCATCCGGAAGCACTTAGCTTGTTCGTTCGTCGTGCTTCTTTTCGGAAGCACTCCAGACCATCGTTTTATACGATAATTTGGTTTATCCGGCGGCCGGCGCTTCACCCGTCTCGAAAAGGCCAACGCGCAGGTCGGTCGCCGTATAGATGACCTGGCCGTCCGCCTTCAGGGTTCCATCCGCAATCGCAAGCTTGAGGCGGCGCAGAATGACCCGCTTCAGGTCCACGACATACTCGACCTTCTTGACTGTCGGGAGGACCATACCGGTGAATTTTACCTCTCCGACGCCCAGAGCGCGGCCCCGGCCCGGTGCGCCAAGCCAGCCCAGAAAGAAGCCGGTCAGCTGCCAGAGCGCGTCCAGTCCCAAGCATCCGGGCATCACCGGATCGCCCTGGAAATGGCACTTGAAAAACCAATCCAACCGCTCATTGCCCTCGACGGCAAGCTCGGCAACGATCTGGCCCTTGTCGTGGGCTCCTTGATTTTCGGAGATATGCGAGATGCGATCGAACATCAACATGGGTGGAAGCGGCAACTGGGCGTTGCCCGGACCGAACAGCTCGCCCCGTCCGCACGTCAACAAGTCCTCGAAATCATAGCTAGAACGGCGATCGGCCATTGATCGGCTCTATCCCTCTGTGACAGTTTTTTTCGACAACGCCCCTAAGCGACACTTCCGGATCCGCTCCGAGCCGCGTTGTCCTAGCACATCCGACTGACGTTCAAACGATAATCAGAGGCACCGTCAAGGGAGCGCATGGAAAAGGTGACGTATTGTCCAGTGGAAGGCAGGCGGCGCCCAGCCCACTCCGTGGCGTACGTAAAACCTGGAAACGATCCAGAAAGGACCTTCAAAACAGGGCCTTGAGCCGACTTGCGATCCTCGATCACTGATTCTATACTGACGTACTTGAGAGAATCTGGCTCCCATCATGATCAGGCCCAAGGGCGCGGTCACTGGAGCTTATTGGGTTTGACGCTTTCCATGACCGACGACGTCTTTGACGACCAGAACAGCGACGGCACGGCAGACAGCAACTTGGCGCCGATGCAATCGGCTATTGCCGAACGCCTGCGCGGAGCGGGCCTGCGTCCGACGCGCCAGCGCGTCGCGCTCGGCGAGCTGCTGTTCGGCGGAGAAGACCGGCATGTTTCGGCCGAAATGCTGCATGCCGAGGCGCTCGCGTTGGGCGAACACGTTTCGCTCGCCACTGTCTACAACACGCTGCACCAGTTCACCGGAGCCGGATTGCTTCGCGAGCTCGCGATCGACGGTGGCAAAGCGTATTTCGATACCAACACCTCGAACCACAACCACTTCTTCATCGAAGCGGACGGAGAGCTCATGGACATCCCGGGTGACTCGATCCGGGTCGATGGCCTGCCCGAACCGCCGGAAGGCATGGTGGTGAGCCACATCGACGTGGTGGTCCGCTTGGTTCCGAAGGGCTCAGCTGCGAAGAACTGAGCTGCCAAGCATCAGCAATCGTTCAAACGCGCAGCATTGCTGCGCGTTTTTTGTTTATCCAAACCGCGCGCGGTCGGGGTGCAGAGGTCCGCCCGCTTCTGCCCGCCTATTTCACAATCTCGTTCTCATAGACGCCCCAGAGCTGCTTCTGCGGCATGTATCCCCGGAAACGGTCGATCGAGACGCGGCACCAACGGCCGTCACAGCCATGAATATTGGCAATCACGCCGGCCTCCACGTTCACCACCGCACGAGAGCCGTCGCTGTCGCTGTTCCGAACCGGGACTTGAGGCGAAGGCTTGCCCGCTTTCACGTCCCACGGCGTCACGAGGGCTGTGCGCCGCCCAGACAACAGCGATTGCAGCACCCATCCGGTCGCGCCCTCAGCGTCGCGAACCTGGCGCCAGCCCTCGAACTCAGTCAGCACCTCGACCGGCAGACCGGCGCGACGGTAAACCCACGAGGTCGGATAGTCGGTTCCCGGGCCGGCGCGCAGGTTCACGCGGTCCGATTTCAGACTGACAAAACGAGGGATTGGCAGTCCACTTTCTGACGTCCCGGCCTTGCCCGGCGCCTGCGCGATCGCGGCCCCCGCCCAAATTGCACATAGAGGAAATGCCGCCAACCTCGCGGCGCCTCGCCAGCTCAATCGCATCTCCGCTCCCGCACATCCCGCTTCGAACAGGTAAACCCGCCCGCTCGGACCGTATTGCCGTTTCACGCCAGATTACGGCTCCCGAGTGCCCGAATCGGCGGGATTGTCGCCCCCGCCCTACTAAATGGGGGCGGATGGCCGATATCCGGACGATCCATCACTTTGTCACGGGCGCAACCTTCTGTTAGACACTGCCTGATCCTAGAGAACGTTCGCTTTGCATAGAATTGGATCGTGGTGCAAACGTGCTCTAAATCCTTGTTTTAGAGTTTGTTCAGCCTACGCGATGCTCGCAAAGAAAGTCCTCAGAGCCTAAACCCTCTATCTGTCGCATTTTACTCGGCGGACCCCCGTTCGCTTCGTCGGAAAATGCTCCTTGCCGCCGGTGGAAGAGATATGCCCAGCCCTGTCAAGAAACCAGTCGTCATCGTCACGCGCAAACTGCCTGATGTGGTCGAAACCCGCATGCGCGAGCTGTTCGATGCACGGCTCAATACCGACGACAAGCCGCTGACGCAAAGCCAGCTCGCGGAAGCCGTCAAAGTCGCCGACGTGTTGGTGCCGACCGTTACGGATCGCATCGACCGGGCCGTGATTTCCCAGGCGGGGCCGCAACTTCGGCTGATCGCGAACTTCGGTACCGGCGTCGACAATATCGACCTCGATACCGCGCGCAACCGCGCAATCACCGTGACCAACACGCCGGGCGTGCTGACCGAAGATACCGCCGACATGACGATGGCGCTGATCCTCGCCGTGCCGCGCCGGCTGCCGGAAGGCGCCGCCTACCTCAAGGATCCCAAGACGCGGTGGGCCGGCTGGTCGCCGACCTGGATGCTCGGCAACCGCATTTTCGGAAAGCGGCTCGGGATCGTCGGCATGGGCCGGATCGGCCAAGCCGTCGCCCAGCGCGCGAAGGCTTTCGGCTTGCAGATCCACTACCACAACCGCAAGCGCGTCTCGACGGCGATCGAGCAGGAGCTGGAAGCGACCTACTGGGAAAGCCTCGACCAGATGCTGACGCGGATGGACATCGTCTCCGTCAACTGCCCGCACACGCCGGCGACCTATCATCTGCTGTCGGCGCGGCGCCTCAAGCTCCTGAAGCCGACCGCCTACATCGTCAACACCGCGCGCGGCGAGGTGATCGACGAGAACGAGCTTGCACGCCTGATCGAGGCGGGTTCGATCGCGGGCGCCGGGCTCGACGTGTTCGAGCACGAGCCGGCGATCAATCCCAAGCTGCTCGCCTCCGAGCGCGTCGTGGCGCTGCCGCACATGAGTTCGGCGACCATCGAAGGTCGTATCGACATGGGCGAGAAGGTGATCATCAACATCAAGGCGTTCCTCGACGGGCACGCGCCGCCCGACAAGGTTCACCCGGCGATGTTCTAGAGCAGGATTGCTTTTCGCAATCACGCTCTAGCCTCTTGAAGCGACCGATGCTTCACGCTTCGGGCGCCGCTCTCACGAGAGCGGCGCGAGGCCGACCGTCAGGTAGCGGGCAACGATTGCGACATAGAAACCGACCGTCGCCAAATATCCGGCGACGAGCCAGTTGCGGCTCGCCTCGGTAATCGGTTCGGCACGGCGCGGCCGCTTCGCGGATTTGAACAGCCACGGCGCGGTTATCAGCAATAACGCCGTCAGCATGTACCATTCGAAGTAAACCGAGACGCCGATCCCGACGAAAAGCGCCAGGATGTTGATGATCGCGGTGAACTCGGGGTCTGAGCTCGACAGCGCCGAGTCGACCACGTGGCCGCCGTCGAGCGGCAGGACGGGTGCGAGATTGAACCCGTTCAATATGGCGCTGAGAAACGCCAGATGCGCGAAGAGCGGTTCGCCGGTCACATATCCGGCGACGAGAAACAGGCCTGTCGAGAGCAAGCTGAAGCCCGGCCCCATCAGGGCTACGAAGCCGCGTTCGGCTTCGGTTCGGTGCGGGGCGGCCGCAACTGCGACGCCACCGAAAAACGGAATGAAATAGACGCCCTGAACCGGCAAACCGACCCAACGCATGGCAACCGCGTGACCGGCCTCGTGAATGACGAGGAGGGCCAGCAAGAGCGCGGCAAACTGCCAATCGAAGAGGTAGGTAAAGCTTGCGTAGGTCAGTGCACCCGTCAGAAGGCCGGCGCCGAGCTTGCTGCCCCCACGTGGCCCGGCAGATCCCGCTAGCGCCTCGCAGTGGTCCCGCAAGCGTCGGGCGTTGAAGCGCGCGCCCAACGGAATCGTCAACCGTCCGACAAAATTGTCGTGGGTCAGCTCATGTACCGTCGTCAGGCGCGTCCCGTGCGGCTCAGCGTTGAATTTGCAGGCGACGAAATAATCCTCGCCCGGCGCGACACCGGGGCCGCTGCCTTCCTTCAAGACCTCGATCAGCAGCGCTTCACGAGGCCGCAGCTCGACCTCGCGGTAGGCCATGGCGACGCTACGCTCGCCGAAGTTTATGTTGCCTTCATAGACGTCGGTGGTGCCTTCGCGCAGCGCGGTGGTGATCTCGATCCGGGGCGGGCCCTCGAACACGATTGCGTGGGACGAGGCCGCGTCCCAGACCGTATCGACCGGCGCGTTGATCTCGACCTCTGTGACATAGCTCTTTCGACGGCGGCCCAGGAGGGCGTCGAAAGAGCCGCAAAGGAGGAAATACAGGATGTGACATACGTCGGCGATCAGCGTCATCGCTCGCAGCTCTCTTGCTCAAGTCCCAATCGCAAGGTCATGCCAAAGCGTGCGAGATCATTCTGTTTCGGCTGGAACAGCAAGATCGAGGATGGTGGGGTTGAGGCCGGTCAGCGGGTTGTCCGGGTCCCAGGCGACGCGGACGGTCTCGAAACGCGGCTCCTTGGCATCGTAGAGCATGAGGCGCCCGGCCAAGCTTTCGCCGGCGCCGGTGATTTCCTTGATGACCTCAGTGGCCTGGAGCGTGCCGATGACGCCCACGACCGATCCCAGGACGCCCACTTCGGAGCAATTGGGGACGGTGCCCGGAGGCGGCGCTTCCGGGAAAATGCAGCGATAGCTCGGAAATGGTGTGCCGTCGGCCCCGCGCGCGAACGGCTTAAGCGTTGTCAGATAGCCATCGAAGGGGCCGACCGCTGCGTGGACGAGCGTCCGGCCGGCGAAATAGCACGCATCGGAGACGAGATAGCGGGTTGCGAAGTTGTCCGAGCCGTCGGCGACGATGTCGTAGCGGGAGATCAGCTCGCGCGCGTTCGTTGCATCGAGCCGAAAATCGTAGGTTTCGACCACAACGTGCGGGTTGAGACGTGCAATCGTTTGGCGCGCACTTTCAACCTTGGAGATCCCAATGCTCTCCGTCGTGTGCACGACTTGCCGCTGCAGGTTATCGAGCGAGACCCGGTCGTCGTCGACGATGCCGAGGGTACCGACGCCTGCCGCCGCCAGATAGAGTAGAACGGGGCTGCCGAGGCCGCCTGCGCCGACGACCAGAACGCGCGCCGCCTTTAGGCTCGCCTGGCCCTGTCCGCCGATGTCGTGCAACAGGAGGTGACGCTTGTAGCGCTGGATTTCCTCTGGCGAGAGCGCCATTGCAGGTTCGCTTTCTCGAGCAAGGCCGCCTCGCCGCGCCTCATGGAGATCCGATTCCGGCTCCGAAAAGGCGCTCTGGCGGATTAGCCCGGGTCGGATGCGGAGACCGTGCTCCGTGCAGCCTTTCCGGGCTCGGCGGCGGTGACGGACGGTGCGGACCACGGCCCTTGCACCTTAAACGCACCGATTGGTTTCTCCGTGCTCGCGGCGCCCGGTGCGTTCGCGATCGACAGTACGAGATCCACAACGCTCTTGTCGATATCGATCGTTCCCGTCACGTTGACGGCGCGATCTCCCGCCTGGGCTTTCGCCTGGCCAGCGGTCAAAACACCATTTGCGGCCGTAAAACGGGCATTCACCTGGTTGACGGCCGTCGTTCCGGTCACCACGAGCCCCCAGCCCTCAGGCGGGGTTTTGGCGCCGATCGCCTTGGGCATCACATCAAGATCGATGCCGAGGCGGCCGTTGTCGGGAATATCCAACGAAATCGTTCCAGCAAGCGAGCGCGCGATATCTGGCTGGCTGGTGCCGTGTGCGTTGAGATCGAGGGTGAGATCCCCGGTGCCATCGAGGATGGCGGGGCCAGCCCGCAAGCTCGCGAGTGTTCCAAAGTCGATGTCGTCGAGATGCGCGCGCATGGTGTAGGCGGCTTCGTCGCCCGTCATATCGACGGTGAATTGCCCCTCGCCCGTTCCGCCCTGTTCAAGGTCAAGTTCTGCAATTTCGCCGTAGAGCTTTCCATTCTTGACGGAGAGGCTTGCCGCGCAGCGCCCAAGGCGGTCCGAGCCGCTCACTACGTTACCGGCAGAAATACGCACGTCTGCGTCAATCTCCCGAAGCAGCGACGGCGCCGCGAAGCCCGGCACCTTGAGACCGGACAGCCAATCGGAGGCCAATGCGAGCGCGTAGGGCCGGGACGGTGCGAAATAGGGCGCGATATCGAATGTCGCAAAGGCGAGGGTGCCCTCGATCGACGGGCGTTCGGGCTTCAGCGTGACGGCGAGAGCCCCAGTTGCGCTGTTGCCGTCGAGGGCGAACTGAGCGTGCTCGAACGAGATCGACCGGTCATCGAGCGTCAGATGACCTTTGGCCGAGAACGCGCCAAGGCCCGGCCCGGCCGGCCAATCGGCGCCAAGCCACCTGGCGGCGCTACGCAGATCCGAAATCGACAACTCCGCATTCTGCGCGGTGATCTGCCCGCGATCGCCCGGCGCAATACGTCCGTTGAACGCCGCTAGGATATGATTGCCTTTAATGCTGGCGCGCACGTGGACCGGCGCATCGGACGCTTTCTCGGGCGGAGGCGTAAAGGCGATATCGATGTCGAGCGGTTCGCTCCGATATTCGACACGGCCCTTTGCCGTCACCGCGCCGTGCCTGTCGGTGGCGACCTCGACATTGACGTTCGACAATGTCTCGACCGTGCCTTGCACGGTGTCGAGAACGATCGTGCTGTCTAATAGTGCAAGGCTGCGGAACTTGAAATTCGACAAAGCCGAAACGATGGAGCCCAAAACCTCGTGGCCGGTCTCGCCTGCCGCGTCGATCGTTTGTTGCGGCGCTGCGTTCACGCTCGCGCGGTCGATCGAGAGCTTGGTGCGATCGAGCACGATGTCGGCTCCGCCGCCGAGAACAAGCGCGCGCAACACGGCACCGACCCGGCTTTCGCCCGCACCCGGACCAACGAGCGCGACAGTGCCTTCGCTGAGCGTCACGGCGGGCGACGAGAAGAGCGTCAGCGGCTTGGTGATCGAAACGGTTTCACCCGATGCCGCGCGCACCGTTGATCCCGGGATCGGCTCTCCCCTGCGCGCGCCGATCACCACCGGTGCAACCAGGGCGGCTCCGATCGCAGCGATCGATAGGATCGCAGCAACCAGCGGGCGACGCTTGTCAGCTCTTGCGGTCATACGGCCGCTGTTCCGCGCTAAGAGGTTTGTAGAGATCGTGACTGGCGAGCCGGACGATCGGGTGTCCGATCTGTCGACCCTCTTACTTAGCGGAAGGCGATGGCCGTGTGCAATACATCATGGAGCGGCAATTGACCGACGGATGCGCAGAAAAATTCATATCTTCAGATGCATAGGGCCTCGCCCCCAAAAAACTGGATATTCCGGCCAATGAATGTTTCTGACGCAGAGGGTAGGCGAAGCTCTTGCGGACATGCGCAGCATCATAAAACACGCTGAAATAGGGCCTTTTCGAGGACGCAAGCCCATTTGTGCAGGATCTGCTCAGCGGGGAGCGCGCCTTAATCCGGTGTTCTTCGCGCGTGCCAGATATTTTTTGCAGCGCAGCTTCTCAAGATGTCTCGTGCGACGTATCCGGACAGAATGCTCAGATTGCGTGCGGACATTGCCGCGATACTAGTCATTGCGACGCCTCGAGAGAGGTTTTGGGGCCGCGCGAACGCGACCCCAATTTGCGCTCAATCAATTTTGAAGCGGACTTGCTCCGGCTCATGACCCGGCATGGACAAAGAAACGACGACTGTCGTGCCTTTTCCTGCATTGAAGTTGCCGCTTCCCTTGAATCCATTGCCACCTGCCGGCTCAAGCGCGACACGTTCCGTCTTTCCATCCGCCAGGACCGTTGCGGACGCCTTCGCGCCGTTCGTGTCCTCTGCGTCACCGTCCTCGTGCGTCACATAAACTTCAAGCGTACCGCCCTTGGCAACGAGTTCCAGGTGATGGTGTCCGGTGTGCTCGACAATGCCGCCATGCTTGGCGCCGTGGTCATGGGCCTTGCCATGATCGTGGCCCTCGTCGGCCAGCACGAAGCTCGCACCGAGTGCGATCGCTCCCAGCGTCAATGAAATTCTCTTGATCATCGATAGCTCCTTCGTTGTTGGCAGTTAAAATGCTTCGGCGTGAACGGAGGTGTCCCGCTCGGCCATCAACCGCTCCAGCGGCTTCTTTCCGAAGAGCAGGAACAGAACCGGAGTGAGGAAGGCGTCGAGCAGCGTGGCGGAGAACAGACCGCCAAAAATCGTGATGGCGACCGGATGCAGGATCTCCTTGCCGGGTTCGTCGGCACCAACCATCAGCGGCAGCAGCGCGATGCCCGCGGCGAGTGCGGTCATCAAGACGGGTGTGAGGCGTTCCAAGGTTCCACGCATCACCAACTCGCGGCCAAAGCGCTCGCCCTCGAACAGCGTCAGGTTGATGTAGTGGCTGATCTTCAGGATGCCGTTGCGGGTCGCGATGCCGGCCAACGTGATGAAGCCGATGGCACTTGCGACCGAGAACGGCTGCCCCGCGATCCAGAGCGCGGCCACGCTGCCGATCAACGCCAAGGGCACGTTGCCCATGATGATAAGCGCAAGCGCCGTCGACCGGTAGCGTGTGTAGAGCACCAGGAAAATCATGGCCAGTGACGCCAGCGACAGCATAGCGATCAAGCGCGAGGCTTCCTCCTGCGCCTGGAACTGGCCTTCCAGGCGCGTGAAGTAGCCTTGCGGAAGCGGCGCACTTGCGATTTCGGCGCGAATGTTCTCGACGATACGCGCCATGTCCGATCCATCCGTGTTGGCGAGCACGGCGATGCGGCGACGGCTGTTCTCACGCAGGATCTGGTTCGGTCCGTCCGTCTCGATGACCTCGGCGACGTTGCGCAATGGAATACGTCCCGCCGGGCTCTCGATCAGCATGTCGCCCAAGGCGCGCGTTGTGCGATCGGCATCCGACAGGCGCAGGACCACATCGAAGCGCTTCTGCTGATCGATCACCTGGGATACGACACGGCCGTTGGAAAGCGTTTCGAGAGATTCGGTGATCGTGCTCGGATTCAGGCCGTATCGCTTGGCCTTCTCGTAGTCGATGCGAACCTGAAGCTCAGGGATGCGAACCTGCTTCTCGGTTTGAAGATCGACGATGCCCGGGATGCGGCGCATCCGGGTTTCAAGATCGGCGGCGAGAGCCCGAAGCGCATCGTAGTCGTCGCCGTAGATCTTAAGTGCGATCTGGGCGCGCACGCCGGACAGCATATGATCGAGGCGGTGCGCGATCGGCTGACCGACGGTAATCGACGCCGGCAACACCGAGAGACGCGCACGGATGTCCGCAAGCACCTCCTCGCGGCTCCTTTCGGAGCGCCGCAGGTCTACGTCGAGCTCGCTGTTGTGGACGCCCTCTGCGTGCTCGTCGAGCTCGGCGCGGCCGGTACGGCGACCAAGTGAGTGCACCTCTGGCACTTCAGCGACGATGTTCTCCGCCAGCCTGCCTATGCGATCCGATTCCGCCAAACTGATGCCGGGCTGGAGAATGACGCTGACCAGCACCGTGCCTTCGTTGAACGCCGGCAGAAACGCGCGGGGCAGATAGGTCCCCGCGACGACAGCCGCCGCCACGGCCACGACCGGCATGCCGACGACGAACGCCGGCCGTTCGAAACACCAGGCCAAGCCGCGCCGCTGCCAGCGCTTCAACACGCGCACGATCGGGCTTTCATGCTCTGCCAGATGCTTCATGCGCGGGATCAGCCAGTAGGCGAGGACGGGCGTCACAGTCATGGAAACGAGCAGGCTGGCCACGATCGAGACGATGAAGGCGATGCCGAGCGGCGCGAACAGGCGGCCCTCGATACCGGACAGCGCGAAGAGCGGCAGAAACACCAGAACGATGATGGCGGTGGCATAAAGGATGCCGCTCCGAACTTCGATGGAGGCGTCAGCGACGACCTCCTCGGTCGATCGCGGATCGCGACCTCCTGCCGCGCGATGAATACCGAGCCTTCGATAAATGTTCTCGACGTCGACCACCGCGTCATCGACCAGCGCGCCGATGGCGATGGCGAGACCACCCAGTGTCATGGTGTTGATCGAGAGCCCCATGACCTCGAACACGATGACGCTGGTCAACACCGAGAGCGGAATTGCGAGAAGGGAGATCAATGTCGTCTGCCAATTGAGCAGGAACACGAACAACACGACCGCCACCACGACAAGCGCTTCGACGAGCACACGCTTCACGTTGTCGATCGACGACTCGATGAAAGTAGCCTGGCGAAACTGAATATCCGTCACGCGGACGCCGTCCGGCATCACGCGTTGCAGCTCCGGCAGCATACGCTCTATCTCGCGCGTGATCGTGACGGTATCGGCGGCCGGCTGTTTCTGGACGCCGAGAATGACGGCAGGCTTGCCGTTAAAACCGGCGTCTCCGCGCTTGGCGCGGGCGGCGAAATCCACGCTCGCGACCTGGCTCAGTGTCACGGCCTGTCCGCTCCGATAGGCGACGACGAGATTGCGCAGATCTTCGATACGAGACGAGCGACCGATGTTTCGGATCAGGAATTCGCGCGTCTTCTGGTCGACAAAGCCGCCACCGGTGTTGACACCAAACGACTTGATCGCCTGCTCGATGGCTTCGAAGCCGATGTCGAGACCGGCCATGCGGCGTGGATCCGGGACGACGCGGTACTGACGGACCTCGCCTCCGATGGGAATGACCTGCGAGACGCCTGGCACCGTCAACAGCTGCGGACGCACCGTGAAATCTGCGATCTCGCGCAGCGTCATCGGATCGGCCTTGGCGCCGGATGCGCCCGCCTCGGCCGACATGGCAATCAGCATGATCTCGCCCATTACCGAGGAGATCGGCCCCATTTGCGCGGTCACGCCCGGCGGCATCTGTTCGCGCACGAGCTGCAGGCGCTCGGCCACCTGCTGGCGCGCCAAATAGATCTCCGCGGACCAATCGAACTCGATGTAGACGATCGACAGGCCCACACCCGACACCGAGCGCACGCGCGATACGCCCGGCATTCCGTTCATGGCAGTCTCGATCGGGAAGGTTACGAGTTGCTCGACCTCCTCCGGGGCGAGGCCTTCCACCTCGGCCATCAAAGTTACGGTGGGCCGGTTGAGATCGGGGAAGACATCGACCGGGAGACGGGACAGCGTCAGCAAGCCGTAGGCACTCATGGCCACGGCAGCAACGAGAATGAACAGCCTGTTCGCCAAGCTCGCGCGGACAATGGCATTAAACATTGTCGCCTCCTTTCTTCGCTCGACTTAGCGAACCTGGTTGATGAGCTCGGCGGCCTCGACGACAACGCGATCACCCGCCGTGAGGCCGGCGGTGACCACGACGCGGTCGCCATCCAGCGGCGCAATGCGAACGGGGCGCGCGGCAAAACGCTCGGGTGCCACCTTGACCCACACCTGGGGCAGGCCGTTCGTCGCGCGGACCACAGCGGCGTCCGGCACGATGAAGCCTTCGACGGGCGTTCCGTGCTGCACCAGGACCTTTACGGTGACGCCGATGGAGAGGGACTCGTGGGGATCCTCGACCTTGAACAGGAGCGGGAGCGCCTGCTGGCGAAGCGCAGGGGCGCGGCCGATGTAGGTCAGCGGAATTTTGTGCCCTTCGGCATCGACGGCGGACGCCGACGAGACCTTGCCTGCGTCGTCGGTTCCGGGAATGCCGATCGCCTCGATCCAGATCTTTTTGGGATCGACGATTTCGAACAGCGTATCACGCGCGGAAACGACTTGCCCCGCTCGAACGTTGGCGACGGATATGATGCCGGAAACGGACGCCTTCAATTCTAGACGCTCATCGTTCTTGGGCTCGAGCACACGCTTCTGCGCACGCAAGCTCTCGATCTCCGTCCTGGTGTCGTCGATCTCACGCTGGGGAATGTAGTCGCCGGAGATGCGCTCCAAGCGCGCGAGCTTCTGCTCGGCAATGCGCAGCTTGCCTTCGACGTCGGCCGTCACCTGAGCGAGCGTGCCGCGCTCGTAGACCGGCATGGCAGGCGCAAGGAGGGCCAGGATCTCGCCTTCTTTCACGAACTTGCCGACGTAAGACAGCTCTCCGGCCGCCAGCTCGATCTGGCCTTCCATGGGAGCCTGAACGCGGCCTTCATGCGCGGGATCGGCGATGACGGTGCCGACCAACTCGGTGCCGGTCTGGGCCTTTTGAGTCGCGGCAGGAGCGGTTCGCACATGAAGCAGTCGCTGCGAGGCCTTGGGCAGGAAAACTTCGCCGTTCGGCTGCTTCATCGGGGCGCTGCCGGCGGGAAGGGCCGGCGCGGCCTCGCCGCCATGATCGTGCCCCTCATGGGCGACAGCAGTCCGCGGTATCGCGGAGGCGACGAGCGCGGCAATCAGGAGGATTTCGGCGGCGTTCTTGAGGACTTCCACGATGGCTGGCTTTGAAGGCGCAGGGGGTGCTGCGGCTTTCGGCGGATCGTCCGGCGGAATGCGTACAGGGCGAAAGGCAAACGCCAGGAAAAAGCCGCCGAGCCCGATCGTGAGCGCCAGCAGCCAAAGCTCGGGGCGTGCCAATGGTCCTGACGAGACCGACACCGCGCCGTGGTCGGCATCGGCTGCGGACGCGACGACGAGCACGCCTGCGAGCAGATCGATTTCGCCGTTCGCCTCGACGACAAAAGTCAGCGCTTTGCTGCCGGGTTCGTCCAGCCATTCCGCGTCGAGCGTATAGGTGCCAAGGCCTGACGGCTTCGCCTTCACCGGCGCAATGCCTTCACCGGACACCTCAATGCTGGCGCCGTCGACCGGCTCGTTGGTGGCGATCCGATCAAGATAAAGCGTCAGCGTGTGGCCCGTCGCTGTCGCCACGAGCTCGAGCTGCGAGCCTTCTGCGACGATCCGCGGGGTCGCGGCCTCGACTTTCGCCGGCGGCGCGTCATCGTGGCCTTCGTGGGCCTTCGCGGACAGAGGAAACGCTGCCAGGGCTAGGGCAGCGATACCCAGAACAATCATAGAAAAGCGTGTCATGCGTCGAGCCTCGTAGACTTGCGAGCGTGCGCAGCGGCGCTTCGCTCTTGTCACGGAGACCAATCGAACAGGATGCTGAGGGCTTACCGCCGACATCTCGGACGACCGGGCTCTCGAGCAGCATCGATGTGAGCAGAACAGGTGGCGGGTGCGGACAATCCGGCAAAAAGGATCGTCTACAGAAACTGCCGCGCGCTTGCGCCTATCGGATGCTGATCACGATCCTTCTCTCAGCGCCAAACGCGGAGGGAAGGCAGGATCAGGCCGAAGCGCGAGGGGGACGGAAAAGCGGGGTAGCGATCTGGCCCAACGGCAGATGCGAGGCCCGTTCGGGCTGGATCGAACCCGGCACAAAGCCGAGCTTGAAGCCGCAATCACCGGCCGGAACAGCCAACGAGGCGCAGCAATGCGTATGCATGTACGCGCAGTGGCTGGCCGACTTCGCCGGTTCCTCGCAGCTCACGCCTTCGCAGGTATCGGCTGTTTGATCGGCATGGTCGTGGCCGGCGTGATCAGCAGCGGTGACGCTCACGCCGTCGTTGGCGTGGTGTACATGCGCGCCCATAGGGCCGTGGGTATGGGTTTCAAAGGCTTCGAGCACAGCCGAATACCCGTTCAGGCTGCTGGCGCAGAGCGCCACAGCAACCATGAAAAACCGCAGGAATTGGCGCGTTGTGCCGATCATCGCCTAAGGAAAACCGAAAGATTCGAGAGCCGTCAAGACCAATACGGCCGCAGCGTTCCCAGTCACATAGTCATCAGTCCGATCAATTCAACATCACAGCCATGGCGGGAGTGAGGCATTCAACAAGCCGTTCTCCATCGAGGCGCACGAAACGGGCGGCCAAGCCGTTGTCAGCGGCGAAAGCCGGCCCCCACTCGGGACCAAGCACCGTGAGCGCGGTCGCGAGCACGTCTGCCGTCATACAATCCTCGGCGACGACGGTGACGGATACGAGATCATCCGCGACGGGGCGGCCGGTGCGTGGATCGATGGTATGGGCATAGCGGCGGCCATCATGATCGAAATAGCGCTGCTCATCGCCGGACGTCGCAACCGAAATGCCGTTGAGCGCAAGCACGGCGTCGAGTGGACCTGGGCTCGCGAACTGGCCTGCGCGCGGCGTCTCGAACTCCACCCACCACGGCGAGCCGTCGGGCTTGACGCCTTCGCCGCGCAACTCCCCGCCGATCTCAACGAGCAGGTTCGCTACTCCGCTTTGACGCAAGAAGCGCACGACCTCATCGACCGCAAAGCCCTTCGCGATGGCGCAAAGATCGAGCTGCAATTGACCGGGCTGAAATACGCGCCGCGCGTCGACGTCGCGCTTTACGCGTTGCCAGCCGCTCGACGCACGGGCTGCATTCACTGCGTCCTGTTTCGGCAAACCCTCTGTAACGGCCGCTGGACCGAAGCCCCACAGATCGACGATTGCGCCGATGGTCGGATCGTAGGCGCCGCCGGTTCGCTCCGCCCAATGCAGCGCTGCAGAAAGCACCTTGAAGAAGCCATCCGGCAATCGATGCCAGGTTCCACTTGGCGCCAAATTGAAGCGCGAGAGCGCGGAGGCTTGCTCCCACGGGCTCATCTCCGTAACGACGCGGGCCAGCACAGCCTCAATGCCGAGCTTCAGACTGGCTAAGTCGGCGCCGCGCGGAAGCGCCATCTTGGCGGACCATGAGGTTCCCATGGTCTTGCCGCCAAGATGCTCGATCGACAGCACGCGGAGCGCCGCGAACGACGGAGGGACGGCGATGCGCTGCGGAATGAACACGCGACGCTCATCCTGGGCAGGAGCCGGAAGCTGTCCCTGCTCCGCCGGTCTCACTCCGGCAACACTTCGAGCGTTGCAGCGTAGCTTGCGCGGCGTTCCTTGGCTTCCTTGAATTCCGCCTTGTCGTCGCTGACGCTCGCCTCGAGCCAGTACATGCCCGCTTCCGGCCACTTGTACTTGAATACGCCATCCTTATCGGTCGAAACCTTGATCTCGCCGAGCTGGTTGCGATAGCGGATGCCGCCGCGAACGATCTCGACCTCGACGTTCGGAGCCGGCTGGCCGTCGAGCAGAAGCTTGAATTCGGCCTCGCTGCCCGCGACCAGATCGGTCGGATGGGTAATCGGCTGCAGCTCAAGCCCCTTGCCGACCGGCTTCAAGGCCGCCTCATCGGGATTGCCGGACGTGACGAACGTCTCCAGGCGGCGCTGCGCATGGGTGACGACGACGTCGGTTGCCGAAGCCGGAATCTCTTTCGCCAGATTTTCCGGCTTTCCGCGCCAGCGCTTCTGTTCGCCGTTCTCCTTGTAGCGAGCGAACAGATTGTTGCCGACCAGGGCAATGCGATAGGTACCCGGCGCCTTCAACGAGAGATCGAACGTGCTGCGATACTTGCCGGTGCTGGCATTCTCAGGCTCGATCTTGGAGCCGTCCGGAGCCGTGACCACGAGGCCATCGAGCCGCATCGGCTGATGCTCGAAATAGAAGAGATCGTTCGAGACCGCCGCATCAACCGTGACGGCCGGATCCTTGCCGGAAAGGACCGTGGCTGACGGCAGCAGCCAGGCGCGATGAGCATGGGCGGAGACGGGAATGACGAGGGCGAGCGCGGCAGCCGCGCGAATGAGTGTCTTCATGATTGGATCTCCTCGATCGGATCAGGGCTTTACGGTGACGGCGACGGTGCCGAGCTCATGCTCGCCCTTGGCGTTCAGGGCGGCTCCCTTCTCGGGCGGCCAGTGGAGCGGAATTTTCACGACTTCACGGCCGCCGACCTCGCGCGCCGCCTCGATGATGAGCTGATACTCGCCGGGCGCGAGCGCCTTCAAAGCGGCGTGGCCGTCCTCAAACTTGATCGCGTGGGCGCCGGGCGCGCGCGTGGCACTCGTCAGACCATCGGCCGGAACCGTCACGTTGCGGCCGGCGCGGCGCCACCACTGGCGCAGATCCTTCAGCCACTTGTCGCCTTCCTGCTTCGCGTTGGCGACGTCGTACCAGACCGCGAGATTGGCGGCGACGCTCTGGTCCGGACGCTCAAGCCAGATCGCAACGTAGGGCTTGTGATATTCGGCAACGTCGAGCTTGGGGATCTCGACAGAGATTTCCAGATCGGCCGCAAGTGCCGGGGCTGCGACAAGCCCGGTGAGGCCCAACGACAGAAGAATGCGCATCAATACCCTCGTTTCGATTGGTCGTGCCCGCGCGCGGAAAACATTTCCCTCTTTCCGCGCGCACTTCAGTGAATCAAGAAAATCGCGAGTAGAACCGGAATGCCCAAGCCCAGGCCGACGACTGGCCAGGTGGAGGGGCGACCTTTTGCGTACATCTGCAGCAACAGCAGGCCGGTGACGCAGAACACGACGCTCGCCAACGCAAACAGATCGATGAACAGGCTCCATGCCGAGCCCGTGTGGCGACCCTTATGGAGATCGTTCAGGTAGGAAATCCAACCCCGGTCGGTGATCTCGTAAGTAACGGCTCCGCTCTCTCGATCAATCGAGACCCAGGCGTCACCGCCAGGTCGCGGAAGGGCGACATAAGCCTCGCCGTCGGACCATTCCGCCTCGCGGCCCGCGACCTCCACGCCGACCGCACGCGTGACCTCGGCCGCGATATCAGCCGGTAGCTCTGCGCGTCCGGTGCGCGGCGCCTTGGTCAACGCTTCGATGGCGGAAGCGCCGATCGTCGCGTCGCGCGTCGTCACCTCGGGCTTGGCCTCGATCAGCGACGAATGGTTCAGCGTGATGCCGGTTATCGAAAACAGCAGCATGGATACAAGGCTCACCGCCCCGCTGATCCAGTGCCATTGCCGGAGCTGGCGCATCCACTGGGCGCGGCGGTTCGCTTTCGCGGTTTTTTCAGCCGACAGATCGCGGACGTTCACGTGGATGGTCCCTGCTCGCCGCCCGATTGCACCTGTTCCCGCGCGAACTCCCGAAGAGCGGGATGCGCATCGGCCCGCAGGACGTCCAGCGCTTCTTGGCGGTAGTCCCCCGGTGCCTGGCTGAATGACGCACGAAGCCAGCTCAATCCGTCGGTGACGCGGCCAGTTGTCACAAGATGGCAGCCATGGCGAAACTGTCCGCGGAAGCATCCGCGTCGAGCAGCCCAGCGATACCAATGGAAGGACGAGCCCGGCCTTTTGCCGGCGGCTTTGGCTTCGCGGTAACGGCCGATCATGTTCATCGCCTTGGCGTTGCCACGGCGGGCCGAGCGGACCAGTAGCGACAGGGCCGCACGCTCGTCGTACGGCACGCCGCGCCCTTGCGCGTAGAGGCTCGCGAGATTGAACTCGCCCCAAGCGTGGTGCTTGTCTGCGGCCCGGCGATACCAATCCGCAGCCTCGACCAGATCCGGGGCGACGCCCCATCCCAGCTCGAAGCACCGCCCGACCATATTGAGGGCTTCGGCATCGCCACTCCGCGCGGCCATCTTGAACCAGCGAAACGCGGCTTCGGGATCGCGCTCGGCACCGTGGCCATGCAGCAATCTGCGCGCCCAGCCAATCTGCGCGTCGACCGATCCTTCGACAGCCAGCTTCCGCAAATGCTCGGGCGGGATTTCGGCAGACGGCGCATCACGCTCCGGCTCTGACACGCGTACATACAGCGTCTGAAAGCGAACACCCTCGGCGACTGCGAGCTCGAAGTCGTCGTCTACTCTGACATCCGCGCCATTCATGAACGGCTCGCTTCCCGCCTCATCCTTGCTTCTGCGCTCGCTCACGTCTCGGCCGAACACCGGCAGCCGACGCGCGCGTTTTGAAATAAGCGGCCCCGACGCGTCGTGGCCTGCCTTATTCGGCCGGGCCAATGAGCAATATATGACCTGTTTAATCAAGTATAATCGAACGGTCAGTAGGCTCTCCCTTGCGGGACGTCCCTGGGCGGAAAAACAGAAAGGGCGCGCAGACGCGCGCCCTTCCGATTGATCCTTAAGGCGATCCCACGCCTTAGAATTTCTTTCCGACCGTGAACACGGCGCTGCGGCCCGGCGAAACGACGGCGCGGTTGCCGATGGCCGCATCGTAGTTCAGCTCGTCGGTCAGGTTGTACCCGTTCACGGCAAACCGCCACCCGTCGAGCTCGTACGAGGCCATCGCATCCCAGGTGATGTTAGAGGGCACGGCCGAGGTATTTCCGGGGTTTACGAAATAGCCATCCGTAAAGGTCACGCCGCCGCCAACGAGGATCTTGCCGGAGACCGGCAGATGCTTCGAGATTTCGTAAGACGACCAGAAGGAGAACACGTTTTCCGGAACGAACGGCACCCGGTTTCCTTTGTTGGCATTCTCGGGCGTCGACAAAACGAAGATGCCGGAATTGGTCGCCGTTTCCGTATAGGCAGCGGGGTTGGAGAGGATCTCGCTATCGAGGTAGCTATAGGCGACCTGCACGATCCACGCGTCGGTCACGCTGCCCGTCAAACCGAGCTCGACACCCTGCACGCGTTGCTCTTCGCCAGTGGTGACGGTGTCGCCGCTGCCGATATCCGTGTAGCTCGCGTTGCCCTTGTCGACGCGGAACAACGCAGCAGTGAAGCCAAGCCGGCCGTCTGCCGTACTGAACTTGGCGCCAAGCTCCCACAGCTCATTTTCTTCCGGATCAGAAGCGCTCTGACCAGGACGCAGGCCATCCGGGCCATTGGTTCCGGATGGAATACCGGCGTTATCGTTGGTGATGAACTGGCCAACCGGCGAGAACGAGCGCGCCCAGGAGGCATAGTAAGTTTCCTGCTTCGACGGCTCCCAGATCACGCTCGCCTTGGGGCTGAAGAACTGAGAGTCGGTGTCGTGATCTTCGGCGCGGGTCGGGCTGGTGTAGGCGGGCAACGAGGGTGGAGACGTTCCCGTCCACAAACCGGTTTGCGGGTTGGTCGCCTTATATTTTGCCGAGTAGCTATCCCATCGCACGCCGCCAAGAACGGAGAACTCGTGCGTCAACCAAATACGGTCGCTGGCGAACAAGCCAACGTCCGACGCTTCTGCAGCCTTCAGCGCAAGCGGGTTTTTCGCAACGTAGTAGCCGGTCGTGTTGTAGAAGTTTGGCGAGCCGAGCGTGCCCGGTGATTTTACAGCGTTGCCCGTTCCGCTCTGAAGCACGCCGGCTGCGCTATAAACACCAAGCTGCGTGCGATCGTCTTCCTGATAAAAGACGTCGACGCCCGCGGTCATCTCATGGCGTACGCCCATGGCTTTGAATTTCGCGACGGCGGTCGTGATATTCTGCGCGCCCCATGCCTCCTGGTCGAAACCGGCCGGGCCGCCCAAACTGTAAGGGCCGTTGTTGGTTCCGGCTGCGATGCTGCCGGCGCACGTGGCCGGGTTTGAGACGCTTCCCGTGCAGCTCGGCACCGACTGTGCGAAGTAACGCTCATACCAGGCGATGCGCGTGTCGTTGTAGATCGTCAGCCATTCGTTTTGCTTGGCAGTGAGGCGGGCCGTGACCATGTCCACCTGATAGTCGTCCTTGTCGGTCTCCTTGCCGAAAAAGTTCTCTCGCGGCACGCCGAATTCCGTGACGGGGCGTCCAATTTTCGGACCTGTGGTGGTGATGCCGGCAGTTGTCACGCTGTCAGGATCGACAATCGGCACGCCGAAATCGGGGAGGCGCTCGCCTTCCTGATGCATGTAGTTGACGGTCAGCTTGGTGTCGGTGCCGAGACCGAAGCCGAGCGAACCAAGAAATCCGAAGCGTTCGGTATAGAGATGATCGCGATCAGCGAATTCCTGATCGTGATACATGCCGACCGCGCGCATCGCAGTCGTCGCGTTGACCTGCTTGTTCACGTCGACCATGGCGCGGTAGTAGCCGTCCGTACCGATGGACGCCTCAAAGGCGTATTCGTCGCCGAGGTGGGCCGTCTTCTGCGTGATGTTGATGGCGCCGCCGGTGGTGCCCATGCCGAAACTCTCGGACGATGGCCCCTTGAACACTTCGACCTGCTCAAAGGCGAAGCTGTCGCGCACGTAGACGCCGAAATCGCGCAGGCCGTCGACATAAAGGTCGCCTTTGGCCTGGAAGCCGCGGATACGGAACTGGTCGCCGTTCATACCGCCGCCGCCTTCGCCGACGTTGACGGTGACGCCCGGCACGCTGCGAAGAGCCTGATCGAGCGTGTTGGTGCCCTTCTCTTTCAGCTCGCGCTGCGAGACGACGTTGACCGTCTGAGGCGTATCCTGAAGCGTGCCCTGAAGGCGGCCAAGACCGGTGCCCGACTGAAGCGTGTTTCCGCTCGAGGGCGTAAGCGTCGTGCCATCACCGAAGGCTGGTTCAGCGGGCTGTTGAGGTGCTGCCTCTTGCGCAGCTACCGGCGTGGGGGACGTGGGAGCCGTTTTCTGAGCGGCCTTCTTTTTCACCGTCGTCTTCTTGGCCGTGACCTCCAGCGGTGGAAGCGCCGTCGCTTCCGGCTTCGCGGCTTCTTGTGCGCCAGCGCTCGACGCCAGAACAACCGATGCGAAGCCCAGTGAAACCGCCGTCAAACTCGACGTTTCGAAGCCTTGGTTTGCAGGTGTCCAGCCGCGCGAAATTTCATCGCCCAAACTCATGATCGTCCCCCGAAAAGAAATGCACACACGTTCGTCGAGGCTGGGTGGTGGGTACTGCCTGGCTGCCGGACGCTAGCGACACAAAACCAATACATTACTATCTATGTCAACTTTTATGCGGGCCTTCCGGAGCAATGAGCCCCTCCGGTGTTGTACGCATGTAACAAGCGCGGTCCCGCGGGCTTTCAGCGACTATGCCCGCCGAGCGGCACACAGCAGACACGTGTCGTCGCGTGCCGCAGCGATCGCACGTGACAGGGGTGCTCCGAGGGGTCGATGATTCACGCTCCTGATCAATGGGATCGGGAGCGGGTTTCTCAGCGAATGTTGAATTGGATGGGCAGCGACAGGTTGCGCGCGGTTTCCAATGCCTGATCCGGCGGCGCCGGGAGCGGGGCAGCGCGGTGCAGGATTTCGACAGCCTCCTCGTCGAGGAGAGTCGAGCCCGAGCCTTTCAGGACCTTGACGTTCGTCACTTGTCCGGCGCCGTCGATCGAGAAACTGACCGTCACAACTCCCTGTACGCGCTTCTCGCGCGCTTGAGACGGATAGCGCTTGTGCTTGCTGATGTGCAGATGAAGCGCCTTTTGCCAGGAAATTTCAGCTTGATTGGGCTTCCTGGAATTGCCTTGCATGGGTGCCGCCGGTTTTGGCCCCACAGCTGCGGCCTCGATGGGCGGGGGTGCCGCGGCAATCGAGGCGCTTTGTGCCTGAACGCGCTCCTGCTCTTTCTTTTCTTCCTCGGGTTTTTCTTTTTCCTCGATCGGCTTCACCTTCTCGAGGGCAACCTCCGGCTCTTTCACGAGAGGCGCTTCTTCAAGCTGGGGCAGTTCCTCCTCCGGCTTGACCTCTTTCACCTCTTCGACCGGCGCGACCTCGGGGGCTTCCTCACTCTTGGGACCGATCGCGAGCATCTCAGGAGGGTCGGGCGACGAGACGGCCATGGGCGCGAGCTCGAGCAGCATCGCGCCTTCGGGCTCGGTGTCGACTTCCGCTTCTTCCCACTGCCAGAGCGCGGCGGCGGCGCCGCCGACGTGCAAGGCCAGCACCAACATTCCGGCGCAGGCCCATCTGCGCCAGCGACTCCACGAGGGCTCGAGAATGTCGAACGCGGTAATCATGGAGCGGGAGCGGCTCCGGGCTGAACCTGTGGGACAGCGGCGGCGGGTGCCCCACCGGGGACGGGGGGAGGCGGCGCCTCCTCAAGCCCGACCATCGCGACCTTCAGATAGCCGGCTGCGCGGAGCAGGTTCATCACGCGAATGACTTCGCCGTAGGGCACAGTCTTGTCCGCCCTGAGGAAGATGCGCTGCTGACGGTCGGAGTTCGTGGCGGCATCCAGTGAGCCCGCGAGCTGCGGGCTCGTGATCGCGTCGTTACCGAGCGCGAGCGAAAGATCAGACTTGATGGTGAGGAACAGCGGCTTGTTGGGTCGCGGCTGCGGCTTGGCGCTGGCAACCGGAAGGTCGACCGGAATGTCGACCGTCGACAGCGGCGCCGCCACCATGAAGATGATCAGCAGCACGAGCATCACGTCGATGAACGGCGTGACGTTGATCTCGTGATTTTCGGCCAAGTCGTCGCTGCCGTCGTCGAGACGTCCAGCCATGGTTCACCTCACTCGGCTTTTATTCTGCAGCGCGCGCGGCTTTGACCTTGAAACCGCGATCGAGATCACGCGAAACCAGACGCATCACTTCGGCGGAGGCTTCATTGATCAAAGCCTTATATCCCCCGATTTGGCGTGAAAAGTGGTTGTAGATGATGACGGCCGGAATTGCGGCCACAAGACCGATGGCGGTGGCGAGCAAGGCTTCGGCGATGCCGGGGGCGACGATCGCGAGATTGGTCGTCTGCGATTCCGAAATGCCGATGAAGCTGTTCATGATGCCCCAGACGGTTCCGAACAGGCCGACGAACGGCGAGGTCGAACCGATGGTGGCCAACACGCCGGTGCCACGGTTCATGTCGCGGCCCGCCGCTGCAACCAGCCCGTCGAGGCGCGACCCCACGCGTTCCTTGATACCGGCCTTGTCAGCTACATCAGCCGAAAGGCGCAGCTCGATGATTGCCATGTCGATCAAGCCCGAGACCACGCCCTTCTTGTCCCCGAGCCGCTGGGCTGCTTCCGCGAGGCTCGACGACGCGTTGATATCGGAGAAGGCACGCGTCAGACGCCGCTTTGCCCAGGTCAGCTCCAGAGATTTCGCGAGCCAGACCGTCCACGTCACGACCGACGCAAAGGCGAGGCCAATCATCACCGCCTTAACGACGATGTCGGCCGACATGAACATGTTCCATGGCGACAGATCGTGCGGGAGGTGCGGGTTCTCCGTCGATTGAGCCAGAGGGGCGGGACCGGCCGAGGGTGCGGCATCTGCCGGCACGCCCGCAGCAGCAGGAGCGCCCGTTGCCGGTTGAGCGGGATCAACCGTGCCTGGCGCCGGAGCGTCTGCAGCCGCGGGAGCAGCAGGCGGAGATGCGGCTGGGGCGTCGGTCTGGACCGGCGGCGCGACGTCGGTCGGCTGGGTCGTTGCCGCGGGCGAAGCAGCGGGCGTTTCCGGCGCGGGAGTCGTGGTTTGAGCCTGAGGGGCGGTGAACTGGGGCAATGTCGGCTCGGGCGCGGCCGGAGGCGGCGCAGCGCTTTCGGTGGCGGCAGGCTGGACGGCTTCCTGAGCAGCCATCGGCGCGGCATGGGCCGAGATCATCGCGGCAACCGCAATGATCCGAAGAAAAGTGCCCGCCCGATTACCGCGCCAGACTGGAACCATTGTAGAATACATCGTCATGATCTCAGGTAACCCGCTTGTTCTCGTCGTTGCGCCCGCGTGTCGGGCACATAAATAAAACTATACTACTCGCGTCAATATTAAGTCGCAATCTTGCCCACCGACTGGGAACTTCCCGCCTGCGCAATAGTGTCGCGCACGGGCTTATGCCTACCCCGGTCATTTCACCCAGGCCCGCCGATCCGGCGGAACCTTAACGCCCAGTTGCGTATTCGGCTTCAGGTGCCCTTGAACGACATCGAACCTGAGCCCGAGCTGCCCACACCATGACAGCCCCGCCCGATTGGCCCCGCAACAGGCTTCTTCTCGCGTTACCGAGCCGAATCCGTGGGCAGCTTCTTCCCAGTCTCGAACCGATCAAGTGCGAGCGCGAACAAGTGCTCATGGACGCGGATTCGGCCCTCGATCACGTGTACTTCCCGGATAGCGGGGTGATTTCGGTGGTCGCAGTCTATCCTGACGGCGCAATTATAGAAATGGCTACGATCGGGCGCGAGGGCGGCACCGGTTTTCAGGCTGTGTTCGGCGCAAAAACGTCGTCCGCCCGGCTTCTTGTGCAGCTTCCCGGTACCGCCGCCAAGATGCCACGTTCAGTTTTCGTGAACGCGATGGATACGATCCCGGCGTTCCGTGCGCTGATGTACAGCCATGTTCACGCCTTTCTCGAACAGGTGATGATTTCGGCAGGCTGCAACGGAGCCCACAATCTCACGCAGCGGCTTGCACGCTGGCTCTTGATGATGCGCGACCGGGCCGACGACGCCACAATGCAGCTGACCCAGGATCTGCTGGCGGAAATGCTCGGCGTGCAGAGGCCCTCAATCACCAACGCCATCCATGTTCTGGTGAAGGCCGGCCTGATCGACTGCGGGCGTAAGCGGGTGACGATCCTCGATCGCGATGGCCTCATGCGCGTTTCTTGCGAGTGTTATTCGCTGACGCGCGCGCGCACGTCGCAACACCTGCCAAAAACTTATCCGGAATGATTTATTCCGTCATCTAAATGACCGACAGCGCAATCGGTCTCGCGGCATATCAATCCGTAAACGCTCGATTGATCCGTACCGCGAGATCCCTCCCCATGCCCGTCCGCAAACTCATAGACAACGCGTCGTTCGCGCCCGAAGCCCTGGAAGTCATTTATGCGGCGTTCGATGCCGCGTGGAACGAGGTCGCGTCTCAGGTCGGACCTGATCCGACCGTAATCGCGTTCGCGCGTGAGCGGCTTGCCCAGGCCGTGATGAGTGCCGCCGCGATCAATGCGACGGACCCGACGCGGATCAAGACCGACGCGGTCGCGGCATTCCAATCATCCGACCCGACACGACGTTAGTTCGGCCAAAGCACGTCGCGATCGATTTCGGCGATCGTTGCGCAGCCGGTGAGGGCCATCGCGGCCTCGAGCTCGGCGCGGAGGATCGTCAGCAAGTGCAGCACACCCACGGCACCTGCCACCGCGAGGGCGTGCATGATCGGCTGGCCGATCATGACGGCGCTGGCGCCAACGGCGAGCGCCTTCAGAACGTCCGTGCCACGCCGCACGCCGCCATCGAGCAGCAACGGGACACGCCCCTCGACGCGCGCTGCCACCGCTTCGAGCGCATCGAGGCTCGCAGGCAGCGTGTCGAGCGTGCGCCCACCGTGGTTCGAAACGATGATGCCGTTCATCCCAGCCGCGATGGCGCGCTCGGCATCTTTCGGAGAAACGATGCCCTTGATCAGAATCGGCAGGGCGGTCTCGCTGCGTAACCAATCGATATCCGCCCAGGTCGGAGCGCTATCGAGCAAGCCCTTGAATACCGGACTTTCGCCTGGCCCCGCGCGCGATACCGGCGCTTTAAACCCTTCGACGTTGACGGGGCGGACGTGCGGCGGCATTCGGAAGCCGGCGCGCTGCTCGTCATTGCGCACGCCATTGACCGACGCATCGACCGTCACGACGAGTGCCTTGTATCCGGCTGCCTCAGCGCGCCGAACCAGGCTCAGCGTCTCTTTTCTCTCGGCCTGCATGTAGAGCTGAAACCACAGCGTCGTTTGGGACGCGTCCGCGATGTCTTCGAGGGTCGCGTTCGCGAGCGTGCTGACTGTCATCCAGGCGGCGCAGGCTGATGCAGCAATGACCGTCGCCAACTCACCATCGGGATGAGCGAGCTTCTGATGCGCCACCGGCGCCAGAAGGATCGGAAACGGCAGGGGCGCGCCGAGCAGGGTGGTCGCGGTCGAAGCCCCTGACATATCCGCCAGAACGCGGCCTGAGAGCCTGCGGCTGTCGAAGGCCTCCCGGTTCCACCTTCTGGTCAGGCCATCGGCGCCCGCACCCGCAATATACGCCCACACGTCGGCGGGAAGGCGCTGACGCGCGTGGCGCTCATAGTCGAGCGCGGCCACGACATCGTGGGGAACGGGGTTAGCTGCAGGATCGGCTGTCACGACGCCTCGCGCTTCAGCTGGCGAGCGGGTGTGCCCCGCTCATACCTCGGACCATTGGCGGATCAGGTTGTGATAGTGCGCCGTTAAGCCAACGACGGCTGAATCATCATCGGGCAACCGCTCGCGTATGCTCATGATCGAGCGGTCGAGATCGTAGAGCATGTGACGCTGCCAGTCGTCCTTGATCATCGACTGGGTCCAGAAGAACGAAGCCCATCGGCTGCCACGCGTGACCGGCGTCACGCTGTGCATACTGGTCGCCGGATAGACGACCATGTGGCCAGCGGGCAGCTTCACGGCGTGCGTGCCGTAGGTGTCGTGCACCACGAGTTCGCCGCCGTCGTAATCCTCGGGCGGTGTCAGGAACAGCGTCGAGGAGACATCGGTCCGCATCCGTTGGCCGCCCGGCAGCGCACGGATCGAGCCATCGACGTGGGCGCCGAAGGTCATGCCGACATCGTAGCGGTTGAACATTGGCGGCAGCACGCGCAGCGGCAACGCCGCGCTCATGAAGGTCGAGTTGCTGCCGAGCGCCTTGAGAACGATCTGGCCAAGCTCCAGCGCGATTGGGCTCTCGATGGGAATTTGCAAGTTGTTCTTGACCTTGATCGCCTGATCGCCCGCGGTGACGCGCCCATCCACCCAGTCGGTGCTTTCGAGCACGCGGCGGACTTCCGCCACTTCCTCCGGCTTCAGCACATCGGGGATCGTGACGAGCATGAACAGTTCTCCCTAAACGCGGAATTGCCGGGGCAGGCCCCGGCAATCCGTGTCTTTAGGCGATTTAGGGGCAGGGCGAAACCCGCCCCGCCGCATTTTCTATACTTAACTTGTCAGAAATCGAAGCTGGTACCGATGCGGTAGGTGCGCGGCGCGCCGAGCGTCGCACGCTGGGTGCCCCAGTTGGTTGAGATCGCATAGTCCTCGTCGAACAGGTTGTCGACATTGAACTGCAGCGCAACGTTGTCGGTGATGTCGTAGGACGCCATCACGTTGACCAGGAAGTAGTCCGGCAGCTTTCCGAATTTCCCATTGGGAATGATGCGAAGGGCATCGTCCGGGCGACCGATCCACTGCTCGCCGACGTACTGGACGCCGCCGCCGAGCGTGAACTTATCAGTAACGTCATAGGTCATCCAAAGGGTGGCGGAGAAATTCGGCGTAAAGGCCAGCTCGTCGCCGTTTGTCGTCGTGACCGGCACGAAGCCTGGGATGGCGGCGCCGGCGCCGCTGCCCAATCCGTAGTCGCCTGATGCGGCCGCATCTACGTCCGCGCCGTGCTTACGCTCGCTGTCGAGGAACAGCACGCCACCGAATGCTTTCCAACGTTCTGTGAGATTGCCGGCAATGCCGAGCTCGATGCCTTGGACGATCTGTTCGCCGTAGACGATGTTGGCCTGAGTGCCGTGCGGTACTTTCGATTTTTCCGTGTGGAACGCCGCAGCGGTGGTCGACAGCTTTCCGCCGAAGAACTCCCACTTAACGCCGACCTCGTAATGATCCATTTCGACCGGACCAGCACCGAGCAGGAAGCTTTGGAAGCCGTTCACGCCGCCACGCGAGATGTCGGAATTTGACAAAAGCGAGGCTGGAGGAAGGGCCGAGGCACCGTAGGTCGCATAGAACGATCCGTTGGGAGCGGGTTTATAGACAACACCGATTTTTCCGCCGAGCGTCGTTTCCGAAGCTTCATAACCATCGTAAATGTCAGCGGGAGCCCCAAGAGGCGTCTTGGACGAAATGTCGACGTTGTAGTGCTCGACGCGCAATCCACCGACGAGCTCCAACTGCCGTGTAAGCGCGATCGTGTCATAGAAGTAGCCAGCGACCGTATCGATTGCGATGCCGGTCTTCTGAGTGGGAACGAACGGTATACCGGGATGTCGGTAAGGGTTCGGATTGAAGATGTTCGTGTCCTGAAGCGCAATTCCGTCTATCTCATTCCGTCGTGGCGCATTCGTCTCCTCGCGTGAGATTTCGATGCCCGTCGAGATCGTATGCTTGAACCCGCCGGCCACGAAGGTGCCCGCGAGGTTCGTGATGTTGCTGATCGACGTGTTGTCGCGAACGTAATCGGTCTGGTTCGCGTCGACTGTATTTCCGGTTACCCGGAAGGGTTGCACCATGCGCGCATCGCGGTCGGCCTGAGCCCAACGCGTCTGGTTTGTGATCGTGAACGTCGGTGAGATATCATACTCGAAGCGAGCGAAGGCGGTATCGGTCCGCACGTCGTCGTGGTCAGACGCGAGCCCATAGAAGTTGTCGCGCGGCACGCCTGCGAACGCCGAATTATAGCGGGGCATACCCTTCACGACGTGGGCCGGGACGCCGCTATCCGGTAGGTCGTTGCGCTCCAGGCGCTCGTAAGCGAAGGTCGCTCGGAAATCGGTGCCGAGGCCGAAGGTGATCGACGGCGCGAGACCATACGCATCGAGTTCGGCAATGTCGCGTCCCATGACGCCGCCGTTCTCGTACATACCGTTCATGCGGACGCCGACGGTGCCGACGCGCTGGTTGACGTCGATCGTCGAGCGAAACAGCGGATCGGTGCCGTAATCGTCGAACGCAATACTCGACTGGCCGCGGATGAAGTTCTCTTCTTGCGGGGTCTTGGTGACGAGATTGACGTAGCCACCCGCACCGCCACGGCCGTTGTCCGACGAGACACCCTTATAAACTTCGACCTGCTCGATGTTGAACATGTCGCGAGCGAAGCTGCCGTTGTTTCGGACGCCGTCGCTGAAGATGCTGCCGCTGGTGTCGAAACCGCGGAGCTTGAAATTGTTGATCGACGTAGTGAAGCCGTTCTCGCCCGCATCGAAGGTGATACCGGGCGTGTTGCGGAGGGCTTCCGTCAGATTGGTCGCGCCCCGCTCCTTGATTATCGTGCCCGGAATAACCGTCACGGTCTGCGGCGTGTTGAGCAGCGGCCCGGTGATCTTGGCGGACGTCACGTAGTCGGCCTTGTATTCACCCGGCGCGACGGGGCCAGCCTGTCCCGGCAGCGGCGGCGTTTGGGAGCGCTCGGCCACAGGCTCGGCGGCCGGCGGAGCAACGGGCGTGGGGCTCGAAGGTGCAGCCTTCTTCTTGGCGACCGCCTGCTTCTTCTTACCTTTGGTCTCGACGACCAGCGGCGGCAGTTCGGCGGCCGGCTCGGCAGCCTGCTGGGCCAGTGCGGCGCCAGAGAATGGCGCGGAAAACGTCACCAGCGGCAGCAAGCCGAGCGTGGTTGCGATCGCGGCAGAAGTCCTTGGCTCCGCGCGATCTGACCCGCGCTCCGATACCCCTGCGATCGACTTCTCGTTCTTACTCGCCCTCATTACGCATTCCCCCATTCGCATCGGCGCTTCAAAAAGCGCGCTCGAGACCCCCGTTCGGACGGCGAAAAACTCGGCGTCCGATCCAACCTTGATCGGGTGAGATGAGAGCAAGTTGCGAAATCTATACGCTGTGCGTCAACTATCGTGCTGTCACTCGGCGGAGTGTTTGGAAGGGCGCCGTATTTATGACACCTTGAGTAATCTTTTCACTTGACACACTTTGTTACAAATGGGAGCAATCGCTGTTAATTTCGCTCGCGCGAGCTCCATCTAACATTCTGATTTGATTGTTTTTATCTCCCTCGCTAACGCGAGCCGCGCGGCAGATATTCTGCTTGCCCGAAACGAATGGCGACACCCTCACCTGCGGTTTTTGCGCGACGGCCATCACGTCCTTCCGAGACAGAGAAACGCCTGCCACCGGCTTGCATGATCATCCTGCGCCGGCGGTCAAGTTGCTGCTCCGATAGTGGTTGTTCCGCACTTGCGAGAAGGCGCGAAGCACTTTTGCATGGAGGGTGCAACAGCACGGAGCCTTCCATGTCCAAGAACACGGGCAGCTTCTATGTGTACGGCGCACCGGTCAGCTTTCTCGTCGCCTGCTATCGGCATCGGCTGAACCAGCGTTTGCTGGTTCTCTCTCTTCCTCAGGGGCACACCGCCGAGATCATCCAACTCGCGGATTGGAAAGCCTCAAGGGCCATGCCGAACTGACGAGCGCCACCCGGCTAGGCTCAGCCACCGGGAACGGCATCGACGCAATGGAAAAAGGCACGCGCTCGCGCGTTCCGGCCTTCGTCTCAATGTTTTTCCGATTTTGTTGGTACCGCCTCCCCGGATCGAACGGGGGACCTCTAGATCCACAATCTAGCGCTCTAACCATCTGAGCTAAGGCGGCTTACCTGCGTCGACAGGAACGCAAGGTGACGGTTACTCCGCCACGGCGTTCGCTCTGTCAACTGCGAACTCTCGTCCCAGATCCAGTTCGAAACAAAATAAGTTTGTTTCATCAACGCTTTAAACGAGCCATCGGGTGCCCAAAAAAGCCGACCGATGGATGCCGGGACGCGTATTGCTGGAGCTTATAGAAGGGGGCCGAACTTCCCGCAACATCAATGATCAAGCAGCCGATGCCGAATTGGCGGGCGCCAGGGCGCACTCGGGGCGAGCGATCGCCTACGAAATCTTGCTTCTCATCATTACTTTAGGCCATGCTCCTCTGACCGCCTGACAAGATTTCGTACAACAGTGGTCCCGTGCTTCCGCCCATGAACCGCCGCGCGCTCGTGCTGTTCGGAGAAGATCTGCCCGCTGCCGCTCTCGCTCAGCTCGACGCGAGCGGACCGTCCGCGGCCTTGCTCATCGATGTCGACGCGGGATGCATCATCGCCGCCAACGCAAACGGCGCTGCTCTATTCTGGCTCGACGGCGTGCGTCGTGCGGTTGCCGACGCGGATCTCTCGCCACCTCTGCTCGACGCCTCGATGCCGGCGCTGGTCCGGTTGCGGGCGCTCGCGACGACGTCGGATCGAGACACCAGCACCGAAGCCTTGGTTTTCTGGACCCGTAGGGGCGCCCTGCAGTTGCCGTGCCGTGTTGATCTTTTGCGCGCTCATCTCCTAGGCTCCGGCGCGCGTACGATCGCAACCGTCGTCGTACAGGAGCCATCACACGACCGCAGCTCGTCTGACCCGGCATTTCCACCTGTTGCCGGCGACGATGCGGCGAAGCTCAAGGAAATCGCGCGGCGCATCCACGAGGGACAGGCCGCAAGAGGGCTCACAGAGGATCGGACCGGGCCACGAACCCAGTCGGCCGCCGCCGGGCTCTCAGACGGTGACGCGTCTCCGTCAAATCGCGAATTCTCGCCGACGCTTCGCGCCCGCCTTGCGCATGAACTCAAAACGCCGCTCAGCGCCATCGCGGCGGCAGCGGAAATCATGAAGGAGCAGCGCTTCGGACCACTCGGCGGCGCGCGCTATCTCGGATACGCCTCTGACATCTTCGGCAGCGCACAGCATATGCTCGGCGTTATCGAGCGGATGCTGGCCGAGGGGACCGGGCACGATCCGCTCTCTCTCGTTGCCGCGCTCGAGTTTGCGGAGATCGACGCGGGCGCGGTGCTCGCGGCTTCGGTTTCGCAGGTGGCACCCCTTGCCGAGCGCGCCGGCATTGCGCTTGCGTTCGAGCTTGCACCTCGGCTTCCGCATATCGTGGCCGATGCCACCAGCCTCAGGCAGATCGTGTTCAACCTCCTGACCAACGCCATCAAGTTCACGGAAAGCGGCGGATCGGTGAAGGCGGTTGCGCGCTATGACGTCGATGGCCCGTTCACGATCGCAATCTCGGATACGGGAACTGGAATGACGCCGCGCGAATTCGGCACTGTTTCAGATGCAATGAAGGCGTCGCGTACGAAGCGCAAAGGCAGCGGGGCGGGACTCGGCCTCGGACTTCCGATGGTGCAAATGCTCGCCGAAGCAAATGGCGCCAGCCTCGTCATCGAGAGCGTACCCGGCCAAGGAACCTCAGCCTCAATCGTGTTCCGGAAAGAGCGTGTGGTTCCGGTGTGATCCCGAGATCGAGGTCGTCACTCTTAACGCTCCTCAGACATTAGACGGTTTCTAAACTGCTAAAATCGTCTTTTCTTCCTCCTCGTATATTGTTGACTTTCTTGACGCACTTCTCGGCCGCTGCTCTATGGTCGACGCGGCTTGCAGGCCCGTCGCGGCGCAATTTTCATTACGTCCGACGGTAAGCCGATAGCGGGACCTTGAACCCCGAATATTGGAGCTTTGACCAATGACGTTTTCACGACCCCACCGTCGTACGGCCGCACGCGCGCTCTCCGCGCCGCTCCTTGCGCTGGCCGCTCTCGCCGCTTACGGCACCGACGCGCGCGCCGAGGAACAGGTGAATATCTATTCCTATCGCGAACCCGGACTGATCGACCCGATCCTCAAAGAATTCACGAAAGAGACCGGCATCAAGGCCAACGTCGTCTTCTCCAAGGATGGCCTCATCGAACGCATGACCGCCGAAGGCCGCAATAGCCCGGCCGATGTCCTGCTCGTCAACGAATCCGGCCTGCTGTTCAAAGCCAAGGAAGCGGGGGTCACGCAGCCTTTCGAATCAAAGGTCATCGAAGAAAAGGTCGGCGCACAGTTGCGCGATCCAGAACGCCATTGGTTCGCCGTCACACAGCGCGCCCGCGTGGTCTACGCCTCGAAGGAGCGCGTGAAGCAGGACGTCATCAGCTACGAAGAGCTTGCCGATCCGAAGTGGAAGGGCAAGATCTGCACGCGCTCCGGGCAACACACCTACAACATCGCGCTGATCGCTTCGATCATCGCGCACGACGGTGAGGAGAAGGCGGAGGCCTGGCTCACCGGACTGCGCGACAACCTCGCGAGGAAGCCCGCAGGCGGCGACCGCGAAGGCGTGCGCGACGTACAGGCCGGCCTCTGCGATCTCGCGATCGGCAACACCTACTACATGGTCGCGATGCTGAAGAACCCGGAGCAGAAAGCCTGGGCTGACTCGGTCAAGATCCTGTTCCCGAATGCCGCCGATCGCGGCACGCACGTCAACATCTCCGGCGCTGCGCTGGCCGCAAACGCGCCCCACAAGGACAACGCCGCCAAGCTTCTCGAATTCCTGGTTTCGCACAATGCGCAGGAACTCTACGCCGAGCAGACCGGCGAGTATCCGGTGGTCGCGGACGCGCACGCGTCCGATCTCGTCAAGAGCTGGGGTGAACTCAAGGCCGATCCGATCGCACTTTCAAAACTTGCAGAGCTGCGCAAGAAGGCGTCCGAGCTGGTCGACAAAGTCCGCTTCGACGCCGGCCCGAGTTCCTGACGTCTGACACTTCGTTCGCGCTGCGCGGGAGCTGCCTTTTTAGGGTTGCTCCCCCGCTCACTTCGGTAATCCGCAGGCTTCAAGCCTCGCCTACGCAGGCCTTCGCCGATGAGCGTCACTCCATCTTCAGAGACAGATCCTGGCGGCCCGCTCTCTGCCGCCCGGCGTGTCATTGAGGCGTGGCGTCTGCGCTCGGCTTCGGCGCCCGGCTGGACGCTGTGCGTGGGTGTGGTGCTGGCGGTGATTGCGCTACCGGTTGCGGCTGTTCTCTTTATCGCCGCGACGCCCGCCGACAACGACTGGCCGCATCTCTTGGGATCCGTTCTACCTCACGCGCTGCAGCAGACGCTGCTGCTCGCGTTCGGTACGGGTCTGGTCTCGTTGATGGTCGGCACGAGCACGGCATGGCTCGTCACCATGTACCGGTTTCCCGGACGGAGCCTTCTCGATCGCCTGCTGGTACTGCCGCTCGCCATTCCGACTTACATCGTCGCGTACTGCTATGCGGATCTGCTCGACTATGCCGGGCCGGTTCAAACCGAGCTGCGCGCCCTGTTCGGGTGGGCGACGCCTCGGGACTACTGGTTTCCGCCAGTCCGCTCGGTCGGTGGTGCCGTGTTCGTGATGTCGACGGTGCTCTACCCTTACGTTTACCTTGCGGCGCGGGCGAGCTTTGTCCAGCAATCGGTCTGCGCACTGGAAGTGGCTCGTACGCTCGGCCGATCGCCGATGGGCACGTTCTGGGCAGTGGCGTTGCCGCTGTCGCGTCCGGCACTCGCGGCCGGCGTTGCACTGGTGCTGATGGAGACGATGAGCGACCTCGGCGCCGTGCAACATCTCGGCGTCGAAACGCTTTCGGCCAGCATCTATACGACATGGCTGCAGCGCTCCAACCTCGGGGGGGCGGCTCAGCTCGCGACGGTGGCGCTCGGGCTCATTCTGCTTCTGCTCGCCTTGGAGCGCATCGCGCGCGGTGACGCCAAGGTCCATCATACGACTGGCCGCTACCGCGCCATTCCGTTCCAGGACATCGACGGCTGGCGCGGCTATGTTGCCGCCGCGCTCTGCTCGCTGCCGTTCGTGGCGGGTTTTCTCGTGCCGTTTCTTCGGCTCGTCGAGTTTGCCGTCGGGCACGCGTCCGTTGCGATCGAAGGCGGTTTTCTCACCGCGGCGTGGAATAGTATCTTTCTCGCGACCACCGCCGCCGCGGCGACCGTCGCGCTCGGGCTCCTGATCAGCTATGCGCCGCGGGTCGCCAAAAATCGCTTCACACGTTTCGCGGCTCGCTCGGCGGGATTGGGCTATGCGCTGCCGGGCACCGTGCTCGCGATCGGCGTGCTGATGCCGATGGCCGCACTCGACAATGGTATCGACGCCCTGTTCCGCAACACATTCGGCATCTCTACCGGCCTCATCCTGTCCGGCACGGTCGCGGCGCTGGTTTATGCCTATGTCATCCGATTTCTTGCGGTCTCGCTCGGCGGCATCGAGGCTGGTCTCGAACGAATTTCGCCCAATCTCGATGCGGCAGCGCGCGCGCTCGGAGAAACCGCAACCACGGCGCTATGGCGAATCCATCTGCCGCTGCTGGTGCCCGCGCTTGGCGCAGCCGGCCTTCTGGTATTCGTCGACGCTCTGAAGGAGCTGCCGGCCACATTGCTCTTGCGGCCCTTCAATTTCGAAACGCTGGCGACACACGTCTATGCATTTGCGGCGTTGGAGCAGATCGAGAGCGGCGCGCTCGGCGCCTTGACGATCGTGCTGGCCGGCCTTGTGCCGCTCGTCGTGCTTCACCACGCAATTGCCGGGGGACGCGCGGGGCGCAGCGGCTCTTGATCTCACCCGCGTGTTCCCACCGAACGCAAACGGCCCCGGAATGCGCCGAGGCCGTTTTTATTCTGTCATGCGGCCAATCAAATGGCCGAGACCAAGCCGTTACTGCTTGACGCCCTCGACCTCGAGCGCGAGTTCGACTTCCTTAGAGGCCGGACCGAGGTTGAAGTCGATGCCGTAGTCGGCGAGCGTAATTTTGGTGGTGCCGGTAAAGCCCGCGCGGGTTCCGCCCCAGGGATCGGTGCCACCGCCGACATAGGCCGCGTCTATCTTGACCTCCTTCGTTACGCCGCGAAGCGTCAGATCGCCGGTGATCGTCGCCTTGCCCTCTCCTGCGGGCGTCACGGACTTGCTGACGAAGGTGGCCTTCGGGAACTTGGTGACATCGAGGAAGTCGGCGCCGCGCAGATGCTTGTCGCGCTCGGCGTGGTTCGAGTTCACGCTGTTGGTATCGATCTCGACGCTCACCTTCGAGGCGTCGGGCGCCTTGTCGTCATAGCTGAAGGTGCCGGAGAACTGGTCGAAGCGTCCGGCCAGCCAGCTGAAGCCTAAATGCTTGATGCGGAAATTGATCGAAGCGTGTGCGCCCTTGGTGTCGATCGCGTAGTCCGCCGCCGAAGCCGCTCCCGGCAACACAAGCGCCGCGATCAGAGCAAGCGAAGTCAAACGAAGTGTCATAGACGTATTCCTTTCGAGGTGGATGAAAACTCAAGTCTTGGGCGGACCGGACCACATGCGGGACAGCGTGGAATCGCGGTCGACAAAGTGATGTTTCAAAGCGGCGATGGCGTGGACGACGGCGAATGCCATCACGATGTAGGCGAGGTACGTGTGAACCACGCCGGCTGGATCTTCGAGCCCCTTGTTTTCTCCAGGAGACGGCACGCTGAACCAGCCGAAGACATCGACGGGGCGTCCGTCCGCAGTCGAAATCAAATAGCCGCTCACGATCAGCGCCAAGATCAGAACATAGAAGCCGACGTGAGCGATGTGCGAGGACACGCGCTCGAACGGCGTGAAGTGCGCGTCGGACGGCTTCGCGTTCGCAACGCGCCAAACGAAACGGACGGCGAGTGCGATCAGCAGCAAAATGCCGATGGCTTTGTGAACGGAAGGCGCCGAATGGTAGTAGGGGCTGTAATAGTCGAGATCGACCATCCAGAGGCCTAGTCCGAACGTGCCGAATATGGCTAGCGCCATCAGCCAATGAAACAGACGGCTCACGACGCCATAGCCCGCCGTTGTGTTTCGGATCAGCATACGAAAAGTTCCCCTCCCTCCAAACTCCCTCACCGCGTAGATAAAGGGCCGACGCGTCAATTCAATGGATGGGGAGATGCGCACGCGTGCTGCACGGGAAACAATCCGTTGCTCGATCGGCACCGATCGGGGCCAAACGAAAACGGCCGCGAGCGCTAT